>Ga0208507_1000039_pt1 | contig 111483 bp, 97 predicted proteins | sample CryBogCBH12Aug01_FD_184626 | JGI IMG/M metagenome (GOLD analysis project Ga0208507, IMG submission 184626) | Freshwater microbial communities from Crystal Bog, Wisconsin, USA - CBH12Aug09.1 (SPAdes) (version 2) | ecosystem: Environmental > Aquatic > Freshwater > Lake | place: Crystal Bog...
GTCTGCCTGTTGTTTGATGCCTTCTGTATATTGAATACTGAAGAAGATGTTACCTGCTACAAGCACCAACATGAGTATGTTGGAGACTAAACGTGATTTATCTAGGATGCCTGATTGAAGATTCATGATATTAATTGATTAATTTTAATTGATAATATTTTTAATTTTTGTCTCTAATGTCCAAACCAACTAGGAATCTTGCTCCACCATGATGCGTTCGGCAGTGGCTTAGGTGACGATTTCAATCCTCCAGTTACATTTATGACTAATGGGAATGCCGCTGATTTCGACGTTATCGTATATGTGCCAGATGTGTCAGGTATAACCAATCTGTATGTAGCCAAATTTTTTGTCTTATTGAGAGTGAGAGTGATTATCTTGTTTTCAAATACTGCTGTGACCTTAGGTACATTTTTTAGAGGTGTTAGAGACAAATCAACGGTTTGTCCAACAGTTGCTTTCATATTTTCAGTGATAGTCGATGTTCCGACCAATACAAGTGTTGTTGGAACTGTTGTTGTAGATATATTTGCATTCCAAATACCTGGAGTATCACCTCCTCCAGAAAGACTGATTGGACTCTTCTGTAGGCCAACTAAACCTTGTGCACGTGATACACCTACGGAAGCCATAAAGTAATTCAATTGTGGTGTGCTACTCAAGATAGAATCGAATGGATTAGGAAGCGGTTCGAACACAAATCTACTAATTGCATCAAGGAAGTTGAAGGAGTTGGTACTTGTACCACCAAAAGTTGGTAGCGGCTGAAGATGAAGAGGCTGCAACTGATTCACAGGAAGGGTGATTCCATAGATCGGAGTAAGTCCGCCTGAACTAGCGCCGATGCCCCATCCGCTTGTTGGAGTAGGAGTTGGTGTAGGAGTAGGGGTTGGTGAAGATGGACCATAATCAACATCTCCAGGACCTGGTACATATCCACCACCGGTACTATCTTGGCTACCATTACTTGTTTGACCTGGAACAAACGGTGAAGGACATAATCCAGCACCAGTTGCTACCTGGTTACTGCCTGCAGCTGTTGTTATAACGTCATATGTTGAAGCATTAAGAGTTACATGACCTCCATTGCCGCCTGTACCACAAACCGTCGCGTCTCCACCATTTGCATTGATGAGAGTACTGCTTGCAATCTCTTTCGAATGAGCAACAGAGACGATTCCTCCATTACCGCCTTGAGCTGTTCCATTACCTCCTTTTGCCAAGATCATGCCTGTTGTCGAAGTTGCCAAGGTAGTCGTTCCGGCATTACCACCAGTTGATCCTGTACCACCACTGACTATGACTGTTCCAAGTGTAGAATATTTAACAGCCACAGTACCTCCATTATAAGCTGTTCCTCCTCCGTTATTAGCACCACCAGCATATGTCGTGCCAGTCACAACGATATTGCGCAAATTGATGTTAAGACCATTGGTCGTTGATGTAGCTATGATGTTACCTGTAACTGTATAACCTGGAGTAGTCGATGATATTGAAGCAGTACCATACAAAGTTGTATTTACAGTCGCAATACAATTACCTGTTACATTTCCTTGTAGGTAATAATATGGACGTGTTGCTTCATCCAATAGATCAGTTCCACAAGAGGTATAAACCGCCTTTGTATTATCATAGATAAACGTTAAGCCAGCTGTTTGAGTCTCATTACCATGAGCATCAATACCTTCCAAATATAGAGTCAAAGGCGTGAGTGCTGCTGGACGTGGGATATCACTACCATTATTTGAACAATTTACTGTATGTGTAGTTGTGAAGTTGTCATATGAATATGCACAGACAGTCGATGTATCCCAGTTAACAGATGGTGCCCATTTTATATTATTTCCAGAAGTAGGAGAATTCAGGACGATCTGAGGAGTAACTGAAGCCCCTCCATCAATATTAGGATTTGTTACGAATGATCCTCCGAAAAGTGCTTGGAAGATGTTCGTGGCTCTACTATATATAGCGTTTGATATGTTGACGACAGCTCCACTAGCAACCAGTATCCAGTTGTTATGTCCAGCTTCTGTAAGGAAGTTACGAACAGTCGTTACATTCTGAGTGAAGATACGAGTTATAGGTGTCGATGTTCCTCCATTTGTATCAGTCACTAAACCAGTACTGCTTGAAAGGTTTCCGTTAAACGTAGTTGTGGCGTTATTGATAACTGTACCTGTGTTTGAACTCGTAGCATTAAAGGTTGTGACACCAGTGATGGTACCAGCATTTGAACCGCCGTTATTTAAGACGGCTTGACCTATGATATGACCGCTACTCGTGTTAGAACTTGCATCATTAAATATGACACCGGCTGTTGCATTGATAGAGATGCTGTTTGTAGACGTGCCGTAGAAGGTCAAACTGTAAATATTTGCAGGAGATGAACCTGTATTCGTACTAATACTACTATACGCTCGGGCTATAGAAGCGCCATCTGGAACATTGCCATATGGAACAGTAGAGCTTGAATCGTACCACCAGTTCAAAGGATTATTCCAGTTACCGTCGTGACCAGCGCCTGCAGCATCAGAATTGAAGTAATAGATAGTCGGATTATAGACACCATTCCATGTTCCAGCTGATAGGCCGTTTACAACCAAATTATTAACATTATAGAAGAATGTATTGACATCAGTAGCAACATTGGCAAAGTTTATATTGATATTACCGTTGTTGACTGTACCCTGAGTATCAACCGTTGTACTTGCAATATTCAAATTTGGAGCACCATTCATGGTAACTGTTCCACCATTTCCATTCGTACCTTTGGCACTAATATTAGTTACCCTTGAATTTGTGATGTTAACTAGACCACCACTACTGTTATCAACGTTTACAATATTTATGGTCGAAGTGCTAATGTTGATAGTTGCTCCAGCGGAAACAATGCTGCCTGTCGTCGTAGCATTATTAATAGTGAAACTATGTCCATTACCAGCGACTGTGGAAGAAATCGTATGGTTTTGTCCGCTAATTATGACTCCATTGGTATTTATGGCACATCCGACAATGTTCGCCCCTAGGTAATATGTACCGGCATAGCCAAGAACACACTGATTTGAAGAAGTTATTGTCTCACCTGGAAGAGTTGGGAATAAACCACCTGGGAATGAACCGGTATCACCTAGGTTTTGACCAACATTACTTGGACCATTGATTCTAAGATGATTAACTGCTGAAAGTGTGGCACCGGTGTGATTTATATTACTGAAATTCAAAGTGATATTACCATTCGTACTACCACCACTAACAACGAGACTGCCGTTTGAAATATTGATCGAACCATTTGTGATAGTTATCGAGCCGCCATTACCAGTAGATCCTCCACTAGAAGCAGAGATATTTGTTGCATTTGAATTTGTAAAGGTGATAGAACCCCCACCATAACCAGGGCTATCAGCTGTGACAGAAGTAGAAGAAGAATTTACAAGCACTATAACTCCACCATGAGTATTAAAGGTACTACGAGTAGTTCCGTTTGAAGAAACAGAATTTGCTATAGAATTATTTAAATTGATCGTTCCATTACTACCATTTCCTGAATTACCTGTTACAGCAACATTATTAACAGTGGAACTTGAAATGGTTATGGTTCCTCCAGAATTTGTCCATGAGTTAGAAGTTATATTGCCAGTGACTATGGCATTCTGAACAGTAAAATTATAACCACGAGTTGTATTAGTATCGCCAGTCACATTTCCGTTGATCGTATACTGTCCTACCCCGTCTATGACCACACCATCAGTATTCACTGTACAATTTCCAGTTATATTTGCTCCTAGATAATATGTACCAGGATAATCCAATACGCATTGGCTTGCTGAAGTCATGGTATCTCCTGGAATAGTTGGAAATGGTCCTCCTGGGAATGAACCGGTGTCACCAAGATTGTCAGCACCTGTTCCATATATCTTTAAATGTGTGAGCGCCGAGAGAAAAGCGTTGGTATGGATAATACTTGTGAACGCTAATGAAGTACTTCCAACGACCACACTTCCGTCTAGACCTCCAAGACCTCCAGACCCACCGACAGATGAGAACGTTGAACTTGCAAGGTTGATAGCGCTACCAGATGTCGTGATAGTTCCACCATTACCACCGTTAAGGCTTGGAGTTAAATAGTCATTACTGTTATTACTGTTATTTGTATTTAAATACCCTATAATTTGTCCTGCGGAACCATTTGGATTACCGGCATTAAAGCTTATTGTACCTATGTCCGAAGGACTAACAACGTCTATTGTACCCCCATTACCACCAACACCCCCATATTGAGTAACACCATCTCCTCCATTAGCCTCTACACCACCCAGGATTGAATTATCTATAGTAATATTTCCAGCACTTCCTCCATTTTCCCCATACCCCTGATCACTTGACCCCCAGCCGTTAGAATTAACAACTCCTGTAACAACTATGTTTTTTAGACTAAAATTAAAACCATTTGAAGCATCGTGTGGGCCACCACCGTCTATATTGCCATTCACGACATGTCCATCACCATCGATAGTGATTCCATCATTTAAAATACGTATACAATCGCCACCAGTTCCGACATCTTGAGTGAGTCTATAAGTTCCCAGACCAGTTATAGTCTGACATGAGTTGATGATTTGGCCGATTGCAACATTATCTACATACAACTGACCGCTAGATGCGTATGATGTACCATCACCATTTAGACCACCTATACCAAAATTTATTGGTGGCAATAATGGCAAAGGTAGAGGGCGAGTAACGGTACTTGTGATACTTCTTCCATTGGAACTGATAGTTCCTGTGACGTGAGTATTGTGCAATTCATAAGTATAACCAGCTCCAGCAACATCAGTTCCGTCTCCATTCACATTTCCGTTGATTGTATGATTGCCACCTTCAATCACTACATTAGGCGCATTTATGAAAAGACAATCTCCTCCAGCGCCGATATTTCCAGCCAAAGTATAAGTTCCAGACGCTGTAATAGTCTCACATGTAGTGATGGTCGTTGATGCTGGGTTATTTGTAATAACATAAACAGAACCTCCTATACCAGGACCACCTAAGTTTTGATCATAATTACCACCATTACCTGTTGTAATAGATGTTGTAGTTGAATTTGTTAAAGTTATGTTGCCACCAGAACCATTGATTCCACCATTACCTGAAGTGACCGAGGTTGTTGTGGAATTAGTCAACGTGATACTTCCACCACCACCTTCACTACTTTCACCTGAATTGATAGATGTTGCTATTGAGTTAATCAACGTGATACTTCCACCAGAGCCGTCACCACTGTTACCTGAAATAACCGAAGTCGTTGTTGAATTAGTCAAAGTGATATTTCCACCATTACCATAATCACCAGAATCAATACTAGATGTCTGATTGCCTGAATGTATAGTTCCTGTAACAGTAACATTTTGTAAATTTATACTTGGAACATTTTGACCTAACTTATCGATACCTGTCACATTTCCATTGATCGTATACTTACCTTGTCCATCTATCACAACACCATCTGTTGTAATCAATATACAATCTCCTCCAGTACCAATATCTTGATTTAATAAATATGTTCCTGGAACATTGTAATTTCCACAAACAGCCGCAATAGCACCGTCAATGTAAACCTGTCCGGAAGAACCATCTACAGCACCACCTCTATTGCTATTACCACCTCCTCCGGCCACACTTAAGGCTCCGTATGCAGCAGGTGTCCAGATATTTATGGTTCCACCGTTTCCTCCATTAATTCCGTACTGGGGGACATCCGTTCCGTTTGTGTTTATTGCTCCTGTTGTACTATTACGAATAGTGACGGTTCCTCCATTACCTGATCCAGCTGAACACATGGCGCTACCCGCATTGCTCTCTACAGAACCTACAGTTGAAGTTGCTATGGTTATATTTCCGCCAGATCCGCTAGCTCCGCCACCACAATCAGAAGAATCACTATCTCCATCTGAAATGACTGAACCTTTAACGATCAAATTATCCAACTCATATGAATATCCTCCACCCCCATGACCACCAGAAGCACTTCCGTTCACATTTCCGTTGATTACATAGTTCCTATCGTCTGAATATAGGTTCGAAATCTCTGAAGCTGAAAGGGCGCGAGTCCAAACCTTAACCTCATCCATACTGCCTGCAAATGAATTGTCGCTGCAATTATTATAAGTTCCTAAAATAAAAGTAGACAAAGTTGGGTTCGCGGCACTCTCTTGTCCAGCCAGAGAACCGTCAATATATAGGTCTGTAGTATTGGAATTATTATCAAAAGTAAGCGATACCAAATGCCATTGATTTGTCCAATCGCCTATAGAGACAGCGCCTCCGCCAGCACCTCCGCCATAATCAAAAGCAAGTGAGCCATTTCCTGTGGCATATAATCTCATAGCACCACCAGAACATGGGTCCGTGTCAAACAACCCTTGCCCTGTTGTACCCAGATTGTCGTCTGGCCTTATCCACATAGAGACCGTGCCTGAAGCTGCACCAGATAATGGATTTGTGGTTGGTCGTATGGATGAGTTAGTGCCTCCCATCTTTATAGATTTGGCGACTTGACCAATTTGACCATAACTAATAGATCCAGTTGTGGTTCCTGTATCATTGTTTCCTGAACTATCTATAATATTTCCAGAAGTATCATCCATATGATACAAGAGTGTATTATCAGTCATACTAACGGGTGTTGCACTAGCATTATTTCTTGTTCCATCAATGACAACATCGTTTGAGTTGATAATTAGACAATCTCCACCAGAACCGATGTTAGAAATCAAACTATACGTTCCTGGTGATGAAATTGTTTGACATGAAGAGATTGGATTTTGTTTTAAAATACCGTCAACATAGACTTGTCCTGGTGATCCTGGACCTCTGTCATCTGCGAAATCAGCAGCTCCACCCAAAACACTTATTGAACCGATAGTAAATGGAGACCAAAAGTTGATAGTGCCTCCATTACCACTACCCAATCCAGTTCCACCATTTGCGGTCAAAGACGTGACTATAGAATTGGTAATCGTAGTATTGCCCGCATCAGCTCCGACCCCATTATAAGGACCATTATTACCACCATCGGAAACAATATCTCCCACCGTTGAAGTAGATACCGTGATATTGCCACCCAGACCACTAGAATTACCATTGGAACTATCATTACCACTAGCATTTATTCCATGAGTAAAACCCGAAAAGGTTATATTTTGTATGACAATATTTGTTGCTGATGGTGAGCCACCATCGACAAAACCACTTGTAGTATCTCCTGCAGTATTATAAGCACGAGCATCAACGGCGAGATTTCCTCCTGAAGCGGTTATCGTTTGCCCTCCACCATCTATAGTTACAGTACCGCCACCTATTTGATAAGCATCGGTGACAAAACAGTTTCCGTTTGCATCTAGAGAATTTGGATCAAAGCTTGGATCAATATTATATGTTCCTGCAGATGGCAGTTCTCCACACGAAGTGACCGGTACATTTGGATCTAGAATTGAGAAAGTTGCAGCTTTTACCTCTCCTGCTAATACAAAAGGCACAACAAACACAATTCCGAGAAGAAGTGTGTTTATGTGTTTGTTTGTAAGAGCCAGTTTCATTAATTAGGTGATGTTAGTTTGTCGATGGTGCAGTTGATGATGACGATGAATCAGTTTGAGGTGGTGTCGGATCCGCCGGCGGTGTCGCTGTTTGATTTGTAGATGATGAAGTTATGCTTGATGTCGTTTGAGTAGAAGTGGAATTTGTTTGAACTACTGGAGTGCTTGATCCTGTGTCTGTAGTACTTGTTGCACTGGTTGTAGTTGTTGTTGAAGTTGAAATATCAGTGGTACTCGTTGCCGTGGTTGAAGTTGCTTCGGTCGATGAAGAGTTACTTAATGTACCTGTTGCATTAGCTGACGTCGATGTTGAAGAAGTAGTTGAATCAGTTGTGCTTGCTGTTGATGTTGAAATGTCAGTAGTACTTGTCGCCGAAGTTGTTGTAGCCGTAGTTGACGTAGCCACAGTTGAAGTTGCTGTCGATGAAGCGGTCGCGTCTGCAGTTGATTCCACAGTTGATGTAGCATCTGTCGAAGTAGCAACCACAACGTCACTAGTAGTAGCAGTATTTGAAAATGAGATGATACGACGAATAGTGATGAGATTATTTTCTTCGATTCCTTGAACGACAACTTTATCACCAGAGTGAATATCAGAAATCATGAGTGCGACATAAGTACGATTCTCAATTTTCTTTACATCACTAAGATCAAATGTGTATGAGGTGCTATTGGTCTTGTCTGAAGAGTGCCCATCTATTATAGACAAAGATGATGATGACACATTCGAGACAGTGCCTATAGCACTAAAATTTTGTATTGGATCAACATAAGATGTAGAAGAAACAGCGGCTCTTGAAACGCCATATACAATAGTTGTAACAACAGTGACGATGGTCACCATTTTTAATATTTCAAGCCACCATATTCTTTTTTCTTGAACGATCTTCTCTATGATGACTGGCGGTGGATCTTTACGAAGGTTGAGGATGTTTGGCATATATGTAAAGAATACGTATTATCGTACTAATGCTCCAATTATATCATGGAATCTTATTGAAATCATTATTAAAACAATGTGGATAACAACAAACTGTTTACTGAATATATGAGTATAAAAAAAGACCTTCTGCACTCTTACCTATTTCAACAAATTCTGGACAATCAAAAGTGGCGCTATATACATATTTAATATCATATTCAGATGAAATATCTGACTTTTGATCGCAACTTAAATTCATAAATTTTGAATAGGAATAAATTTGATTTGAAAGCGTAGACGCCTTTGATTCTATTGGAAAATTATCAGTCGCTACGCCTATGACCAAACCTTTCCATGGTGGTGCTATAAAATTTATAGCATGAAGACCATCGAAAAGAGCAAGGTCATCTGGTTGGAGATATCTATTTATAGCACTCGCTGGAGATATAATGTGCGGATGATTTTGACCGTCATATATTCTTAGCCCGAGGTTTTTCCAACGCAGGTCATTAGCATACGATGGTGCTATCAAAAGATTAATGGTTAAAATAATACAGCCGATATAAAGATAAATATTTTTATTATTTAAAAATACGATATCTCTTCTTTTGCATATTCCTATAATATGATCCAAGCCAATGCCCCAAAAAATTATTAGGAAAATTGAAGTTATAAGAACTATGCGAGGATATTCGATGATGAATACTTTATTAACATATATATAAACGGACCAATATGAAGCACCCACCAAAAAAGGCGCAAGAATTTCTAAGTATCTTTTTTTAAAAGAGACATACACGCCATAGAGTGAAAAGAGTAAAACCAAAATTGGCACGATGTACCAGACAAAGTAATTCGGTATGCCAGGATCTAGATTAGGACGGACAAAATATGTACTGAGTACTTGTATTAAAGATAAATGAAAATGAAAAAAAGCTACAAGGAATACCATAGCAAATGTTCCGAGACCCAATCCAAGGATTTTCCAAAGATGATTCAACGCATCTTTACTATTTTTATTTTTATAAGATTCATATAGACCAACACATAAGATTGGTATGACGAATACGAGCATCGGCGGGTATATAATCAGCGACACTAGACTGTATATCAAAGCCCAATTCTTTAACCCCTTTTTATAAGAAATTATTATCCAAGGTAAGAAAGCAACAGAGAGAGTAACTGGCAATAGAGACCAAAGTCCCGGTAAATTTCCACTGTTAGTAATATACATTACAGAAGATATCGCTGCGGCTGAAATATATGGGTTGAGAGAATACTGAGACAATAAAGAATAAAAGGAAATTAAAATAAAAATGACAACCAATATATTAAGAAGATAGTAAGTCGTGAGAGGATCCAATCCTGTTACTAGGAAAAATTCTGAAATGGTTGATGGAAAAACGAACAAAATATTAGGAGAAGATTTGTCATGATCTAAAGGATTGACTGAAGGCAATTGATGGCTTGATATTACATATTTTACGAGAGATACAGTCACCCACTCATCAGAATAGTATGGATAAACATAAGTACTATTTTCAATCTGTGTCATACCTCTTATAGTTTGTGCCTGACCATTAAAAAAGTACCTGGTAGAAAGAAGCTGTAGTATAACTACAATAATAATAGGTACTATGAACCAATGTTTCTTAAAGAGAAGTTTTTTTTCTTCATTCAAACTCTTCTTCGTAAATAAAAAGTAGGCAAAGATGCCTATAAAAACAAAATTACTTAGAGCTACGACTGGATAAGTAAAAAGGTGTGTGAGTTGAGTTAAAAAAGATATTCCTATATGAAAAAGCGCAATAATGGCTAACATTCGTATAGTATCCTTAAATGTACTAGAATAGATAAACGCCAATATAAAAGGCGTGATAAGCAAAATTGTGCCGAATACCAAAATCATTTACCCAGTATACTATGGCTCCAATAAATAAAAAAATAGATTTGAGCATCGTCTTACCATGTCTTGATGAAGAAAAGGCTATAGAAACATGCCTTAACCAGATCCTTCAGACAATACATAAACATCATCTTTCTGCAGAAATTATTATTGTCGACAACGGTTCGAAAGATGGGAGCGTCTCCATCATTCAAAAAATAATCAGAGAAAATGCGTCAGGAAAAAATCAAGAAATACCAATTCAACTTGTAAAAGAATCCGTACTTGGATACGGATCTGCCTATCAAAAAGGTTTCTCGATAGCAAAAGGAGCCTACGTATTCATGGCTGACCTTGACGGAACATATGATTTCAGTGACATACCAAGATTCCTAAGCGCTCTCAAAAACGGTGATGAACTCGTAGTTGGTAACCGCTTTATGCAAAACAAAAACCTAGGCTCAATGCCATGGCATCACAAATATATAGGAAATCCATTTTTATCTGGAGTGGTGCGTCTTTTCTTTGGTGTAAAGATAAAAGATATCCACTGTGGTGTACGTGCCATAAAGAAAGAGGCTCTAAATAAAATCCATGCCACAGCAAGCGGTATGGAGTTTGCCTCAGAGATGATCATAAAAGCTACAAAAAATGGTTTATCTGTAACCGAAATACCTGTCACTTATAACGAACGTTTTGGTGCATCAAAACTTAACTCATTAAAAGACGGCTGGCGTCACTTACGCTTTATACTCATATACTCTCCGATGGTTATTTTTCTCATACCAGGAGTTGTGCTCTTTTTGATGGGAATAATATTCACAGCATTATTCTCAGCCAAAGATACGCTATTTTTAGCTGCCGGATCAACTATTATAGGATACCAACTAATTTACTTTACTTTTTTTGCTAAAATATATGCAAACACTCACTTAGGAGAAAAAAATCCTCTTTTTGAAAAATTATTCAAATATATCACTTTGGAAAGAGCCAGCTTAATAGGTATCACCATATTTTTATTAGGCATAATATTCGTCACAAAGAACCCTGTGCTAGGGCTTATATTGCTGGTTGTCAGCGTTCAAACAATATCATCAGCTTTCATGTTGAGTATCCTGGCTATTAAAGAAAAATAAATCCTGTTCCATACTCTATACTTTAAAGATCATGAATAAAAAAATAGCTATCTTTCATAACTACATGGACAATATCGGGGGCGCCGAAATGGTTGCGCTATATTTAGCAAAAGAACTCAATGCTGATATATATACTACAAACATAAATCCTGAGCAGATTAAAAAAATGGGTTTTGAGGAGATCTTGCCAAGAATATACTCAATTGGAAAAATCCCTATAAATGCTCCTCTCAAACAACAGTTCGCATTATGGAGATTCCGTTTATTGAATTTAGGAAACAAATATGACTTTTATATCATAGACGGCGATTGGGCCATGTCTGGAGCAGTTAAAAATAAACCAAATCTTTGGTATGTCCACTCGCCTATCCGTGAAATTTGGGACCTTTATGATTATGTCAGAAAAAACAGCGTACCATCTATACTTCGACCACTTTTCGATATGTGGGTTTTTTATAATAGATATTTAAATAAAAAATATACAAAGAAAGTCGACATCATGGTATGTAACTCTCTAAATACAAAAAATCGTGTTAAAAAATATCTCAATAGAGATGCCTTGGTTATAAATCCACCAACAAAAACATCTGACTTTCACTTTGGTAAGACCGGAGATTACTGGTTGTCAGTCAATCGACTTTTAAACATGAAAAGGATTGATCTGCAATTAGAGGCTTTCACGAAATTACCAAATGAAAAATTGATTATTGTTGGTAGTTATGAACAAGCTCGTCATTTCAAAGAATATGCAGAGTATTGTAATAAAATTAAACCAATTAATGTAGAGATACGAAGCTGGGTATCTCGTTCCGAACTTATTGAACTTTACGCAAACTGCAAGGGCTTTATCACTACATCAAAAGATGAAGATTTCGGTTTGAGTGTTGTAGAAGCGCTAGCTTCTGGAAAACCTGTGATAGCACCAAACGAAGGCGGTTATAAGGAGACAGTGCTTGATGGCACAACCGGAATGTTGATTGACGATATCAATACAGAAAAACTAATTGAATCAATAAAAAAAATAGGAGAGGAACTGGTTCAAGCCCCGATAAAATACAAAGACGTGTGCACAAAACAAGCACTGCGATTTGATCTCAAAACATTTATTGAGCAAGTAAAAGCACTGATAGAATAAACTAAAGATTCAAAGGCTGCGCCCAGCCAGGCTTTCTCTTAACAAGAAACTTGTACAATTTAGGACTTATTTTGTTTAATATGTATCCTACATATCCCAGAAATCTATCTTTTTTGAGATTCAATATTTTGAGCATTCTACCTTCTATTATCCTATCGATCAAGAATCTAGAATACAGACGTATATACGCAGGAGAAAAAGAATTCTCTTCATTCCTTAAAAAGAAATAAGATTTTACATATGAGATCATGTCCTTTTTTTTCGATTTCCATTGCCAAATACCAGCATGGTTCTTTATCATGTCTCTTTTTGGATTAAAATCATTTTTTCTGAGTATAAGATTCCTCTCCATGTACTGGCGCTTCTTAGGATTGCCATGCCACAAGTGCAACACTATTCCGGTTCCATAAAATACACTTCCTTCAACCTTCTCAAATGAATGCGCTATCCACTCTTTCATATCTGCTATTAATGGATACGAATAAAATTCTCTCTTTATATTCAAATGCGATGAATAAAAAGAATCTGATATGACAACGTCAGCCGACCCAAGTATCATCTTATCGTAAAGTTTAATGTCTTTAAAAAGACTCCTTCGCGCAGCCCAAGCAAGACCAGGATGGCCTGTCCTGTCATGAAGATTTGTCCTTGTGTATGCATACCCGTATCTTTTTCTATTAACCGAATCACCAAATTTAAGTTCATTTGGTTTTATACGATCAATATTCTGACCTTTTTTCATCATAACTGACAAAGTGTAAGGTTGAACAACACGATATTTTTCCAAAAGCCTCTTTGTCTCCGTAACCCACCCATTATCCTGAAACACGATATCCCCATCTAACCAAACAAATTTATCACATTTTGGAGGTAGGCTATCTAAAGCAATGTTTAGCATAGCCTCTTTCTGCCACATGATATTTTTTGTATTGCCAAAGACCTTAATCACTATATCACCGTCAGTGTGCATCAATTCAAAAGAATCTTTTTTGAAAGAAAGTTCAACGACCAATAATTTCAATCCCTGTTTCTTTATGTTTTGTCTAAAGATCTTATAATTTTCATATTTATTTTTATATCCTGCAGGATTGAAAAAGGTAGTTATGCCCCACATAGTACCAGGTAATTTTTCAGGATATTGCGGAGGAACCAAAGCTGGTCTAGATGCACGCTCTATCTTTTTACCATCATCCACTCCTGACAAGCGGTTTATACTCGATCTTATATATCTAAAAAAACTACCATCTTCGTTCCTATTCCAAAAATATTCGCGTACTGCTTCGCGCAAATCATATTTTTCTGTCGCCCACACCAACACGCCCTTCTTATCAGCTTTTACATCTTCCGCAGGATCAAAATTATTCAATCTCAATATCGAATCTCTTGTGATATATGCTTTATCTTTCTGATTTCCATGCCAAAGGTGCATTATCTCTCCATTTACATAATACACGCTACCATTCACTTTTTGATACATCTTATGTATCCACTTATCTTCCAACAGAACCACGTTAAATGGATGATCAGCATTTTTTCTGAAATTATTCAGTCCGTAAAAAGCATTGGCCATCAAAAGATCTCCTCCTCCCAAGATCATGCGATCATAAAAGGATTGATCTTTAAAAATAACTCTCCTAGCCGCCCAAACAAAGCCAGTAAGGCCAAGCCATTTATCCTCTATAATACCGGCATTGTTATTTGCTATGCCATATGCTATGCCTTGATAGATATGTCCATCGCCTGTACCTTCGGGGATCTTTCGACGGAGACTAACGCTTGTCTTACCCTTCTTTAGTCTAACCACCTTTGAAAAAGGCTGAACAACTACATATTCCTCTAGCAGCTTACATGTTTCCTTTAGCCAATTTTCATTTTTAAAAATAATATCAGAGTCTATCCATATAACTTTATCACAATCACTAGGTAGCCTACTTAAAGCAATATTCAACATAGCCTCTTTTTGCCAAAGAACATTGTCTGCGTCTGTTCTAATTTGAATCAAAATATCCGCATCTTCTCTCTTCAACTCAAACGGATCATTACCGAAGACCAATTCTACTACTATGAGTTTGAGTCCTTGTCTCTTTATATTTTCTCTAAAAATCTTATAATTCTTATATTTTATTTTGTATTTTGTCGGATTAAAAAAAGTGCTGATGCCCCAAATTGATCCTTCTAGTTTCTGCGGATTCATTTTAACTATCCTAGGTTGATTTATATCTTTATTTGATTCACCATATCCGTCCAGATTTCTAATGATCGAATTATTTTTCTTGTAGTATAAACTGTTTGTTTCTTTGACCGTATAAAACCAATCAATATTACCTACTCCTTCAAATTTTGGGTGCCACTGGTGAATATGATATGTGATATCGCTTATATCACTCAAGTCAAGTCCGATCTTAGATAATCTAAAGATAAAATCACCATCCTCGTTTCCCCACATCTTATAAAATTCATCATACCCATTTATCTCTTCGAAAAAAATCTTCTTCAGAAAAATAATGCTAGACCCATATTTAAAGCCTCCTCCTCTATTTCTATAAAAACACTTGCTTTTAAGCGTATGCAGATTCGATACATCTATCTCTCCAGTTATACCTCCTTCGTGTGAATCCAACATCTTGCAGTATATTGCCTGACGCTCATTTTCTTTAATGACCCTTACGCAAGAAGATATATAATCTCGGTTAAGTATGATGTCTACATCAGTATTCAATAGATATTCCGACGATGAATTCTTAATTCCAATATTGAGGCAGTTCGACTTATTCCAGATTCTGTCAATGCCGATCCAAATACCTTTAACTTTGAATTGCTGGCACAATGAATCAAAATATTCCCTGTGTTTCTCGTCGCTGCCGTAATCAACCAAGACTATTTCTATAAGATCTTGATTGTAGTCTTGATTCCTTATACTCTTTAAAGCGTTGACTATTCTGTAGTCATACCTGTTTTTAATCCCTATTATCACTGAGACTGAATCTTTTTTCATGCAAATCAAATATAAAAACCTATACTATCTTAATAATCTTATCTTTGCTAGTTTTTGATAATAATCTAGCGATCCTTCCAAAGGAAGTCAGATGGGAATATATGAGATAATCGGCATTGGCCAAAAGATACAGATCTTTTATCGCTTCATAAAAGGACTTCTCTTTATCGTCGTTAAAAAAGTGTATCGGTTTTTTAGAGTCATCATTAAAATACTTAGGTAAATAAACGACCTTATCTTCAAAGATATCGATGTATGTGTTTAAGACGTCGAGACTATCTGTAGCGATGAATATCTTAGCATCAGGATATTTCTTCACCATCATATCAACTGAAGTAAAAGTCTTATCATTGACCATTTTACCCCCATCTTCTTTCATTATGGCAGCGCAGTCGGTATTTCTTATATGTACACCAATAGTCTGACCTATGAAATTATTTTTTATAAAATCATCTATTTCCTTTTTCAAAAATAGCTTTAGTGAAATCTTTGACTTTAAAATACGAGCCATATACTCATAGATATTTCTATCCAAAATCTTTCCGTCGCTATTTTTTTTATAAAATTCAAACTCCACGCCAGATATGCCAAAACCTGTCATAACGACTACTTTTTCTTTATAATCCAATTTAAATGGGTCGATTCCAGTTTTATCGATCATAGGATATTCGTGCGGATAATATTCATTCATAATTTCATGAACATCTTTGTCTAATTTCTTTATCCATATGCGAGGAAATATATCTTTTCCATAATTAGAATTCTTATTAAAAGAGACGGCTCCGTCCATATCAAAAGCAAGAAAAAAAGAGTTTATCCCTTTTTCTGCATACATACCATCTGTCCAATCGATAATTAAGTTTCGACCCGTAATCTCAGAATACAGCATAGCTTTTATAACAAGTGCTATTCTATTACCAAAACCGCTATTGCCCTTAACAATCAGATATTTCCCTTCCGAAACTGGCTTTTTTCTGAAAAAAATCATAGACGTATTATTTTGCGTATCTACTTATCACATCTTTAGGTTGACCAATCTCTCTTATCTTTCCTTTATCTAGCCAGATGACTCTATCGCAATACTTGCCGACCATCTCCAAACTATGGCTAACCAACACCACAGTCACTCCACTTTTTATAAGTTCCTCCATCTTCGATATGGCTTTAGTCTCGAACTCCAAATCTGCTCCAGAACCAAAGACTTCATCTAAAAGCAGGATCTCTGTAGTCCTGTTTTTGAGACAAAATATGCTTATTGAAAAACCCAGACGCCCAACCATACCTTTGGAGAATTGCGAGACTTTCATATCCACAAAATCCCCTAGACCAGAAAACTCCACAATCTCCTCATATATATCTTTTATCTTTTTTTGGCTCATACCCATGAGAGCTCCTGCTAAAAAAATATTATCTTTCATTGATAGTTTATCCATGATTCCAACACCCATAGAAGTCAAGTAAACAGTCTCGCCGTTGCGAACCACTAAACCAGAATCTGAAGAGTAGACCCCCGCTATTACCTGTAGTAAAGTGGTCTTTCCTGAACCATTCCTGCCTATTATGCCTAAAATCTCACCTTGTTTAACATCAAAGGAGATATCATCTAATACTTGGATATAAGTATTTTTTTTATCGTCATGAAAGAAATTAGTCAGATGCGACAAAGCCACGTCTTTACCTTTTATTTTAGCCTTAAATACTTTAGAGACATTTTTTACTTCTATTTTATTCATATATGGATTTAGACATTTTCCGCAAATGAATGCGCCTTCCTGTTAAAAATATACAGACCCACCAAAAAAGCAATGACTCCAAAAGCTATAATACCTAAAACAGAAAAAGTGGTAGGCGGTTTTTCATATATTATAATATTGCGAGCAACGGTCAAGAAATGGAAAAATGGGTTGAAATAGTTAATCTGTCCGATAGGAGTCTTAGATTTTTTAATGACATAAAATACAGGAGTGACGAACCATAGCAAGCTTCCTAAAACCTTCCAAATATTTTGCCAATCTGAAATATAAACACCTACAGTCGCGAAGATAAGCGAAATGCCTGTGGTAAATAAACATAAGAAAATAAATATCAATGGATAAAAAAGCATGAAAAGGATATTTATCTTCAAATATAAAAGTAACGCTATAAACAAGAGAATCTCAATAGCGTGAGAAAAAATATTAGTCAGCACATTCGCGAAGACAAAAGTTAAAGGATCTATCTTAATAGACTTTATATATCCTTTATTCCCTGAGATCACCGACGAGGAACTGCCTGTGACCGAAAGAAAAAAGTTGAACATGATGAGACCAAGCAAAAGATAGGCTGGATAATACTGGACTGAATTGTTATATATGCTGCCACCCAAAAACAACAAGACTACGAAATATGATATTGGATTCAATAGATACCAGATGATGCCGAGATAGCTACCTTCATTTTTTACTTTGAAATTAGCCTTGGCTAATTGGTAGCTTAAAAGAAAAACTGTTGTTATTCTGCTTTTTTCTTTTTTGATTCTCTCCATTGGTCCATTTTAGCATGATGTCCGCTCAAAAGTACCTTGGGGACACGATACTTTTTACCCTTATATTCTATGACTTCTGGACGCGTATAGACATCTGGACTAGATATGCGGTTTTCTTCAACTGATGTATGGTCACCCAAAGCCCCAGGAATACGACGAGTGATAGTGTCTACCATGATCATGGCCGGCAATTCTCCACCAGTTAATACATATGGACCAACTGATATATCAACCATCGGAAAAGCTTTTTTGACACGAGCATCGATACCCTCGTAACGGCCACAGACAAATACTATATCCGTGTATTTTTTAAAACTTTCAGCCATATCATTTGTGAATTGTTTGCCAGAAGGATTGAAAAAGACTATTTTGACTTTTGATTTCAATTTAGCACTACTGATTTTTTTGCCAACAGCTGCTTCTACGGCACGAATGATTGGTAAAGCCTCTATAACCATACCAGGGCCGCCTCCATATGGACGATTGTCTACACGACGATCAGAATAAGTAATTTGTGACTCGACAAAATCTCTTGGATTATAGTATTTGATAGAGATCAAACCCTTTTCTTGGGCGCGTTTCAAAATCGATGAATTCAAATACGGTTCAACGCTTTCTTTAAAGAGGGTTATGAGGTGATAGGTGGTCATTCACTAAAAACTATTCCAATTTCAAATCTGCCATTGCATCATCAAGAGACTTCGTAACTGGAGAAGATGAAAGAGGTGCTGCTGTACTCGTAAAATCTGCAGCAGAAGTTGACGCACCTGCTGTAGCTGCTGCTTGCGCCATGCGCTCTGGAGACTTAAGCCCGCCAACAGGCTCATTGATCTTCAAATTGACACGACTATTGTTCTTCATGCCGACAACACGTAGAAGTGTGCGAATAGACTTCGCTGTATTACCTTCACGACCGATGATCTTGCCCATGTCAGCTGCGCCGACTTCAAGAGTGAGGAGAACTCCCATCTCATCGACTGTGCGGATAACTTTAACTTGATCAGGATTATCTACTAAAGCTTTGATAACATACTCGAGGAACTGTTGGTCTGCGTTCATATAATTCGTATAAGTAAAATAATTTATAAATCGTACAGTTCGCTGTACTAGTACTAGTGTACCAAATGGTTACAAGCGGTCAATATTAAATTTAAGGCTACTAGATTAATTTAAGCAACTGGAGCGGGAGCAGGTGCTGCTTCTGCAGATTTTGCTGCTTCGGCTGGAACTTCTTTCTTAATTGGAGATTTCTTTGGAAGAACATTGATCTTTTTTCCAGTGATGATTTTTTGAGCTACGAGGAAATTATGGAGTGTAGGAGAAAGTTGTACACCTTGTGAAATCCAATGTTTAATAGCTTCTGTATCGAGCTGATCAGCCTTGTTTTTCTGGCGGCTATCGTACCAACCGAGGTTTTTAAGATATTTTCCACTCTTTGGACCATTTTTTGACTCAGTCAAAACAACACGGAAGGTTGGTTCGTGCTTGCGTCCTGTTCTTTGTAATCTGATGATAAGCATATGTGTAGAAAAGGATAGTATCAGAATACGAGCAAAGATGCAAGCCTTAAGCCGTTAAAAGCTTGGTAATGACCCTAAGACTCTTCTTTATATCACCCATTTTTGTAAAACGACCGAATGAAAAACGAAGCGACGTCTTACTATCTGCACCAATAGACTTTAGAACGTATGACTCCTCTTCGTCTCGGAGACAGGAGCTTTTGGTTGAACAGGCTATACCATTTGCGTCGAGTTGGAACAGTAGAAATTCATTATCTATGCTTGGAATCGAGACATTTAAGATATGAGGAGATTGAGGGATTTTAACTCCTTGAGACTCTCCTGAATTCAAATTTCCATTAATAGCAATATTTGGTCGAATTTTCTTTAACCCTTCAATAAAGACCTTCCTGAACTCACTTATCTTTAGCTGACTAAAGTCTCTCTCTTTCGTAATAAGCTCGAGTGCTTTAGCAAAACCCATTATGCCTGAAACATTTTCTGTGCCAGATCTTAGACCAAACTCCTGACCACCGCCTAAGATGATTGGCTCTATGAGTTTATTTTCCATTAATTCCCTCTTAATATATAAGGCCCCAATTCCTCTTGGACCATATACCTTTCCCCCATCTAGAGTGAGCAAATCAACTTCCAGATTATCCATGTTTATTTCTTCATAAAGAGCTTGAGCAGCATCGGTGTGAAGAAGCGGGTAATTAGTAATTTTTGACCGTCTGACTATTTTTGCAATATCCCTTATTGGCTGAACTGAGCCAATCTCATTATTAACCATCATTATCGAAACTAAAATCGTATTGGACTTGATAGACTTTTTCAATTCATCTAAAGAAATAACTCCATCTTTATCTACAGAGAGTCGCGTTACTTCACATTTTATCCCTTCACATCCTGATATCTCTAATTTATTAACGACTTCAACGATAGACGAATGTTCTATAGATGAAATGACAATATGAGGAGTTTTAACACCAGAACGAACAGCTGCACGAATAATTCCTTCAATAGCTAAATTATTCGCCTCTGTGCCTCCAGATGTAAAGATAATCTCATCTGAATGAGAATTGATATAGTCAGCAACCTTTTGACGACCTTCCGCCAAAACTTTTTTTGCAGCAACACCTTCTTTATACAATGAAGATGGATTGGAATATTTGACAGAATAATACTTCTTCATTTCACATATGACACGTGAATCAGTTGGTGTAAGAGAAGCATAGTCGAGGTATATTCTTTTCATGGAGTGAATATACTATAATAGACTCATGCAATCAATCATCTCAAATCCAACCTTGCTCGCAATTATTATTTTAGCAATTGTGTGTGTTATTTTACTTGTCTTGGTCATCATCATGCACATCAAGCTAAAAAGATTCCTTGTTGGTATTGATTCTAAACATATTGGCGATTCGCTCACTTCCGTATCATCTGACCTGCAAGATCTGCAAGCATTCAAAAAAGATTTAGAGCTGTATCTCACTACTGTCGAAAAACGTTTAAAGAAAAGTGTTCAATCTGTTCACACTGTTCGTTTTAATCCTTTTAAAGGTAATGGCGGCGGGGGTAACCAGAGTTTTGCCACAGCATTTCTAACTGAAGAAGGAGACGGCGTTGTTGTTTCAAGCCTTTACTCTCGCGAAAACGTCAGTGTTTACTCAAAGCCTGTTAAAGGTCACGCTTCTGAATATGAACTTTCTGATGAGGAGCGTGAGGCTTTGGAGAAGGCAAAAGAGAATTTGAAATAAAAAGTTCGCAGTAAATTACCACTCGGAAAAAGCATTGTCAATAAAGCCGTTTTCTGGTAGACTCTTCTACCTATGGCTTCTCCTACCAAAACAGCTCAAAATCAGAATGCGGGGCTAATTCCACGTCCTCCTGTGGTAGTAATCATGGGTCATATTGACCATGGTAAATCCACTCTGCTTGACTATATCCGTAAATCAAACATTGTTGCTGGTGAAGCTGGTGGTATCACTCAACATGTGGGCGCATACCAAGTTGAACACACAACTCCTGAAGGTAAGAAGAGTGTGCTGACCTTTCTCGATACTCCTGGACACGCCGCATTCTGCTCTATTCGCGAACGTGGAGCACAAGCGGCCGACGTTGCCGTTCTAGTCGTCTCTGCTGAAGATGGGGTTAAACCTCAAACTCTCGAAGCTTATAAAAATATAAAAGATCAAAGACTTCCTTTTATAGTTGCAATCAATAAGATAGATAAGCCTAATGCAAATGTGAATAAGACTAAAGAAAGTCTTGGAGAAAAAGAAATTTACGTTGAAGGTTGGGGTGGTGACATTCCTGTTGTTGAAATCTCTGCTCTAAAAGGCACTGGAATATCTGATCTCTTGGACATGATCATGCTAGTCTCTGATCTTGCCGATCTCAAATCAAATCCTTCTGATCCAGCAGGTGGAACTATCATAGAATCAGAACGCGATGCTCGTTCAGGCATATCAGCAACTCTCCTAATCAAAAATGGAAATCTCACAAGCGGAAAATTTGTAGTTTCGGGTGACGCTTATGCTTCGGTCAGGTTTATTAACAATTTCAAAGGAGAAAAAATTGAAAACGGAGTGGCTGGAATGCCAGTCATAATACTTGGTTGGAATAAAATCCCAACATGCGGACTTCCCTTTGTAACAGTTTCGAGCAAAAAAGAAGCGGAAAAGATAGCAGAAGAATACGCCCAAGCTGAGAAAATTAAAATTCAGAAAGCAAAAAATAACGCGCCAGAACCTATCGTTGTAACTCCTGTTGAAGGTGCGCCAGAAATTGTCACTGTTCCACTAATTATAAAAACTGATGTTATTGGCAGCCTTGAAGGCATCAAGCATGAATTAATTAAAATCACTCATGACCGCGTCAAATTAAAAATTGTTTCTGAAGGTTTAGGTGAAATCAATGAAAATGATGTGAAAGTTGCGCTTGGCGATCCAAACATAGTCATCATAGGCTTCAACGCTGAGCCAGATAAGAAGGCCAGTGCCATGATTGAGCGCGCTGCAACACCTATAAATGTAAAAAACTTTAAAATTATTTACGAACTTATCCAGTATGTTCAAGATATATTCAACTCAAAAATTCCAAAAGAATATATCGAAGAAATGTTAGGACGCGCCAAGATTCTCGCCATCTTCTCAAAAGAGAAAGATCGTCAAGTTATTGGTGGCAAAGTCCAAGAAGGAAAACTCGAAAGCGGTGTCGAGGTTCGAATTATCCGCCGTGAAAATGAGATTGGTCGTGGAAAAATTCGTGAGCTTCAAAGTCAAAAGAGGCGTGTAGATGAAGTTGCTACTGGATTCGAGTGTGGCATGATGGTTGAAGCAAAGATTGAGATCGCTGTGGGAGATAAGATTGAGGCCGTAAGAACAATAGAAAAAATATAATTATATGTCACAACAAAAAGATGAAAAGATAAAAGAAATTCTACGCGAACTTGCAAGCGAATTTCTTATGCGCGAATCAAATCGCACATCCTTGATAACTATCACTGGTGTTGAATTATTTTCTCGCGGTGCTCGTGCCAAAATAATTTTCACTGTTCTTCCAGAAAACCAGGAAGCCGCTGCGCTAGATTTTTTCACTAGACGCTTGGGCGACCTACGTGAATATGTCCAAGAACATGCACGAATGATGCGAGTTCCGTTCTTCGAAGTTGGAATAGACGTTGGTGAGAAAAATAGACAACGTATTGATGAGATTGAACGAGAGGTTGAAGGTAAATAGTAGTTAGACGATTTGTCGATAAAATGATAGAGTGAGCGCGTGGCCACGTAGAAAAGTGGTAATTCGGCTCTCTGCAAAAGAGCTATACGCGAGTTCGATTCTCGCCGTGGCCTCAATAATTTGCTAGACTAATATTTGTAGATTTGAAAACCTGCCCGGGTGGCGAAATTGGTATACGCGCAAGACTTAAAATTTTGTTTCCTTTGGAAGTGCGGGTTCGATTCCCGCCCCGGGCACTAATTAATTATATTAAATGATCCTGACAACCATATTAATAATAGTCGCGAGTGTTCTCATGATCCCTGGAATCATCGCCATTGCTTTTATGTTACCTGGCGTGCCATATCTTTTTATAGTGGCTCTTATATACGGCTTCATTGATCACTTCACTCGATTAAACCTTAAAGAGCTTTTAATCCTTGGCTGTATTGCAACACTCTCTGTAGTAGTTGACCAATCAGCTGGACTTATCGCAGCACATTATGGTGGCGCTCGCGGTAAAACATTTCTTTATGGCATAGCTGGCGCAATCATTGGTACTATCGTATTTCCTTTATTTGGCGGATTCATTGGTTTATTTATCGGAATATTCATTGGCGAGATAATAAGAAAACAACACCACGTACATGCCATAAAAGCCGCAACCGCTGGAGTTATCGGTTCAGTCACAGGAATTACTATAAATATTATTTTGGGGGTAATTTTCCTAACTCTCTTTTTAGTATTTACAATTTAGGATTTCTTTAGGAAAGATTTTCTATGAAGTGGAAGTACTCCGTGTTTTTTAATTGCCAAATAATGCGCCCTCGTCCCATATCCCTTATGTTTTTCAAAGCCATATTTAGGATATTTTTTTGCTAACAGATTCATCTTCCTATCGCGCAGAACTTTTGCACAAATAGAAGCTAATGCTATAACCATTTCTTTTTCATCACCTTTTATGATTGTTTTTTGATTAATAAACTCTAGTGGGGCCTTAAGACCGCCATCCAATAATACCTTCACTTGTCCAGGTTTAGCTTTTGACCTCTTTATAACTGATCCAACCGAAGTCTTCAGCGCATTCTTAATCGAAAATGACAACCCTTTTATATCAATCACATTCTCACTTTGAAATGTAACAGCAAAATCAATCAATTTTAATTTCTTTACCTGCTCAATAATCCCAAACCAACCTTCCCTTTTCTGTTCAGATAGTTGTTTTGATTCTTTGACTCCTTTAAATATCCGACTAACTTTTGGCAGATGCTTTTTTGAAATACAAAATGCCCCAACAGCCACCGGGCCGGCTATAGGACCACGACCAACTTCGTCTATGCCAATTAAGAATTTCACAAGTTCATCATATCATTCAAATAACTTAAAGAAACACCCCTTATTTGCTATACTGCATACATGTCCCGTTTCTCCCACCTCCACACCCACTCACACTATTCCCTACTATCCGCTTTGCCAAAAGTAGATGACTTGGTGAACAAAGCTAAAGACTTTGGTATGAAGGCACTCGCCCTCACTGATGCTGGCAATCTCTACGGCGCTATTGAATTTTATAAAGCTGCCAAAAAGGCAGATATAAAACCGATCATTGGTGTCGACTTTTTCATGGCTGTTCGCGGAAGAAAAGATATGCAAGCAGGTATCGATAACCGTCGAACACGTCTTGTATTACTTGCCATGAATGAAATTGGTTATAAAAATCTGGTCCAACTCGTCACACTCTCCCACCTCGAAGGCTTTTACTATAAACCGCGTATAGACCGCGAACTTCTCGAAAAATACAACGAAGGGCTGCTCTGCATCTCGCCTTCTTTCTCAGGAGATATTGTTCAGGCTCTAAAAGGCAGGAATCAAGATAAAGCAAAAGAGATAGCAGAATGGTATAAAAAAATATTTGGAGGAAAATCTGACGCAGAAAATCGTCTTTATATTGAAATCACTCACCACCCAGAAATAGACGGCCACGAAGCTAATATGAAGACTTTAGCTGATTTTGCTAAGAGTCAGAACATACCGATCATGGCCGCACATGATGTCTATTACATGAATCCGGATGATCGTCTGGCTCGTGAGACTCTTGTACGAGTCAACAGTCATACCGATGCATCCGATCGCGTATCTGACACAGATGAAGATGATTTTTCCTTTATTTCCGGTGAGCGTGCAGAAGAATTATTTAGAGACATGGGAGAAGCTTTAGAAAATACAGAAAAAATCGTTGAAAGATGTACTTTTGAGATGACGCTGGGCAAATGGGTCTTCCCTGCTTTCACCGTTGAAAGTGGCCGCACACCAGACGATGAACTTAAATACCTGGTATTCGAAGGTTTTTCAAAGCGCAATGTAGAAAAAACCCCTGAGCTGGAAAAGCGCGCCGAATATGAGCTCAAAGTTATTCGTGATAAAGGCTACGCTCCATACTTCCTGGTAGTTGCTGACATGCTCCGCTTTGCTCGCGAAAATAATATTCTCTCCAACATCCGTGGATCTGTCTCTGGATCTCTAGTCACATTCTTGGCTGGAATCACAAACATCAACCCTATCGAATATGAGATTCCTTTTGAACGCTTTTTAAATCCAGACCGTCCTTCTGCTCCTGATATCGATATGGATTACGCCGATGACCGTCGTGATGAGATGATAGACTATGTCCGCAGAAAATACGGCGCAGATAAAGTTGCCCAGATCGGAACATTCGGAACGATGGCAGCACGTGGATCTGTGCGTGATGTAGCGCGCGCCCTAGGCTTTCCTGTGGCGACTGGTGACCGTATTTCAAAGATGATTCCAATGGGTTCACAAGGCTTCCCGATGACAATAGAACGCGCTTTAGCCGAAACTCCAGAACTCAAAACCGCATACGACACCGAACCTGACACTCATCGCATCATAGATATGGCAAAAAAGATCGAAGGTTGTGCGAGACACATCGGCGTGCATGCAGCTGGCGTCGTCATATCTCCTACGGCTCTCACCGACTTCACACCCCTTCAGTTTGATCCGAAAGGCGAAGGCAAGATCATCAGTCAGTACGATATGTATTCTATAGAAGAAGCGGGTCTTCTTAAGTTCGACTTCCTGGGACTTAAAAACTTAACCATCATTGCAGACACCATAGATCGTATTAAGAAAATAGAGGGGGTCACCGTGGACTATGACGCTATTCCTGTTGATGATAAACCAACATTTGAAATGCTGGCTCGTGGAGAAACTGCCGACCTTTTCCAGCTAAACGGTGATGGTATGACACGCTTCCTGAAGGACCTAAAACCCACTACAATCCACGATATCAACGCCATGGTGGCTCTTTACCGTCCTGGCCCTATTGGCTTTATTCCTGATTATATCGCCCGTAAACACGACCGTTCTCTCATACAATACCTCGATCCAATGCTCGAGAAAATCCTCGATAAGACTTACGGCATTCTTGTTTATCAAGATGACCTCCTCATGATGGCGCATAATATTGCTGGTTATTCTTGGGGTGAAGTGGATAAATTCCGTAAGGCTGTCGGAAAAAAGATTCCGGAAGAAATGGCCAAACAAAAAGAAAAATTTATCGAAGGCTGTATCAAGCATAGTAAATGGTCCCCAAAGAAAGCAAAAGAGGTTTGGAAATGGATCGAACCTTTCGCGGCCTATGGTTTCAACAAAGCACACTCAGTTTCTTATGGTCGCGTAGCTTACATAACTGCATATCTCAAAGCTCACTTCCCTGAGATTTATCTTTCGGCCGTGCTTTCATCTGAATCTGGCGACACAGAGAAAGTTGCAGAGACTATTGAGGAATGTAAGCGTATGAATATTCCAGTTCTTCCTCCAGACGTGAACGAAAGCTATAGTCAGTTTACAGTTATCAAGGATACTAAATCTACAGAAAATGCCGGCGACACAAATGACGGAAAAATTACATCCCGTATTCGTTTCGGACTTGTGACTATTAAAAATTTCGGCCAAGGCATCGCCACGGCTATCATCGAAGAACGCAAGAAGAACGGAAAATTCAAATCTTTAACGGATTTCCTGGAACGCGTTAAAGACAGGAATTTAAATAAAAAATCACTCGAATCGCTCATCAAAGCTGGCGCCTTAGATTGTTTTGGTGAAGACCGTGGAGTCTTGCTTGCCAACATAGATCTCTTGCTCGCTTTTAATAAAGAGAGCGGCGAAGGACACAGCGATCAGAATTCTCTATTTGGTCTTATGTCAGACACCACTTCAGTACCAAAATTGAGCCTACTTCCCGCTCCTCCGATTGATATGAAAGATCGTCTTGCTTGGGAAAAAGAATTACTCGGCTTGTACATCTCTGGTCATCCACTCGAAAAATTCCGAGACATCATCACTAAAAAAGATATCAATATTAAGAAGGCTTTAGAAACAAAAAAAGACAGTGAAACAGTGGTAATTGCAGTTATCATAACTGCCATCCGTCCAATCCAGACAAAAAACAATGAGACCATGGCCTTTGTAACTATTGCCGATTTCTCTGGATCAGCTGAACTCGTAGTATTTCCAAGGACATATAAGGAATGTGCATCCTTACTTCAGATTGATAAATGTTTAGCCATCAAAGCAAAAATCAGTACCCGAAATGACGAGAAGGGATTTATATTAGAAGGCGCGAAAGGACTATAGATTAAATTTCAATTGTGGAAGTATCAACACACTGGTGATTTTGTGGTTGATAAGGACTATCGCAATAAAATTCACAAGATAGCGGCGATACTAGACTTGCACTTTGACATGTCGAGCTAGAAGCCTCGACAGTGTCCAAAGTATTGCTCTGCACGTTTGTACTACTACCTGGACACAATTCTGCATGTGATATTGGCGCACAACCACCTATTTGGACAGTGCCATTCCCGTTACCTGAAGGTCCACCAGTTGTAGTCGTAGAAGTTGTATTTGTCGATGTTGATGTAACGCCAGTACTAGTTGCCACGGTCGTGGTAGTTGTTGCAACTGTAGTGGTCGATGAACAATCCAACGTTGTAACATTAAACGGTGTTGAGCTTGCAGAGTTTCCAAAATTATCGCCAGTAGAGATTACATAAGTATAATTTGCCAAGGCATCGAGAGGAGTTATGGTCGAAGTAGGCACTAATGTTGTCCTTGTGAGACCACGCCTGGTTTGCACAGTAACGGAATTGTTCGTAACAGTAATATCCCCTTTATCTGTATAACTATTTGTCGAATTGCTTAGAGTTGCAACAGTTTTATATGTAGTTCCTCCATCTGACGAACGATATACATAGTAAGAACTTCCAGGATTCGTAGATGACCAATTCATAGAGACTTCAGCACCACCAGTTGTTGCATCGCACAACGGTGCGGATGAACTGACAATTGGGGCAACTAGGCTTTTAACGGTAAAAGGTATTCTGACTGTACCATCTGGAATGATCCAATCATCTCCAGAATGATCTTTAAGCTCATTTGAATATGCCGCAAACAAGAAATAATCTCCTGGATGCAAAGGGCTTGAAGCTGAATTCAATATACTTGCATTTGTAACGGCCTTTGTGAAAGAAGTCGCATGTATTTTATTTGCTCCTTGTTGGCTCAAAGGAAGATACGAAATATCTATAGTTGGAAAACTTGAAGCTCCAAGATTCGTACAGAAAAATACTATAGGGTCTGTGGCGGTAAACGTAATATCTTCACCTGGATTAAATACTGTTTTATTTATAGATACTGTAGCTGTTCTCAAAAATTGAGGCAGAGAGGCTATTGTTGAACCAGCACCATAATCCAATACTATAGCTGGATCTACCCAAGAAATCGTACCTCCTTGATTCAAGGTTATATCCCAAGAGATGATATTTGTACTTTCGGTAGCGGTTGGTGTTGCCAAGACAGTTCCATCCACAGTCACAATCTTATATTGTAACTTAACAGACACAGCGCCAGAAAAATCCGCAGGCACATTGTATGTATTAGGAGCACCGGCAAAAGAAGACGATGACACTATGGTCTGACCAGAACTAGAACCAGTAGAAACTATGACGGAATCACCTACCAAAGAGACTGTGGTCGTTGAGGTAACATATATATATCGTGGCTGTTGGGTACTTAAATTCGACACATTATGACTTAATGAAATCCTGTTTGATGAAGTTGAGAAATCTGGGTTCTTTATTCTTTGAGTCGCTAGGCAGGTTGAGCCATTTACTGTATTCGCATTTGAAACACCAACAGGTATGGTAACTCCACCAGCTTGGTAATAAGAATACAAACCGATTGTAAAATGAGGTAAATCTGAACTTGTAAAATTACACTGATAAGTCGTATCGGTCTTGGGATCAGAATAGGATACAGACTGCACAGTTCCCACAAAAGCTTTAACAGAAACTCCGCTATTTAAAGCAATTAATGCAGAACCTCCAATAATAAGAATAATAGCGATGGACTTAATTGAGGCTTTTTCTAAAAATAAAGCGATAAAAGCGATTATTATAGCCACAACGACTATGAGAATGAGAATCACGATACCATTATAATCACCGCTAGAAGCAGTCGCAGGTGAAGATTGGGATGATTGTGGAGGGACATAGCTTTCAATCGAACCTGAAACACTATCTAATCTTTGTGTAGCAGTGCCTAGAGTTACGAAAACATTTGGATTTAAACAGTCAGATAGAATGGGGATTTGAATATTAATTTTTCCAGCTAAACCCAATGCCTGATCGACTGTCTGTCCACATAAGGTAACATGAGCAATTACACCGGAGATAGGTGTCGTAGATGCTCCAATACGCGAACCATTAAACGAATCTGCTCTACCTGACCATAACAAAGAGACTACAGCTGTATCGCCTGCCAGATATTCAGATTTGTCAGTCGAAACGTCTTGTATTGTGGCGCTATCACCTTGCAAAACCCAATGTAATGAAACTGAATTGGAGATTATGTTAGATGATGAGTCCTGCAAAGTTATTATTGACGTATAAGCTTGTGGAGCAATCGATTTAGGGATAGAAATGGAAATATTTTTTGTCTCATTTTTATCAAAGGAGATGGCTGAATTCAATATACTTGCATTTGTAGATGAAGCGGCATCGCCAAAAACCGAGCGTAGAGAAGTTAATATGACTGGAGTTACTGTTATTGGAGTGTTAAATAAACTCGTAGCCTTACAATTTAGTAAGAGATTGTCTCTTGAGGAAACATCTACACCTTCAGAAAGAGTGAAATGTTTATTTGAAAGATCTCCAGATATAGATAAATAACACGAAGATGTGTCTATATTGATTGAATTTGTAAGCTTGGTAGCTACTGATATATCAGTCAAATGAGCTGTGGCTAGCATCAGACCACCTTTATTACTAACAACAGCCAATAATTCATAACTGCCAGAAATATTTTGCGGAATAGAATAATCAACATTCAAAGTAATTGTCTGTAGAGCAGATATTGATATTGAATCAGAAACTATTTTTTGGTCAGCTACTGTAGTATAGTCTGGTTCCCCATTAACGATTGGCACCAATTCTACACCGTAACGTATGCCGGTCTGTGTATCACCGCCATTGTAAAGATCAAATGAAGCTGAATAAACTCCTTTTGTGTGCAAAACGGCTTTTGCATTAGAAATCGTAACTTGCGCCAATACCATCATGGTTGCATTTGTCGGTTTTATATTGATAAGCAAAACCAAACCACTTATAAGAAAGAATGATGCAACAATGATATTTAGTTTTTTCATAATCTAAATTATACCACGTTGGACCTTTATAAAATATGATTGCATTGTGCATAAACGAATTAAAATGCTATATTTATCTTCATGAATCCAACAAACGAAAAACTCCAACATATTCGTCATACTCTCGCGCATCTCATGGCGGCGGCAGTCCTCGAAATCTACCCAAATGCATTGCCAACCATTGGACCAGCCATAGATAATGGCTTTTACTACGATTTTGAGTTTCTAGGCACAAAGCCTGATGGAACTCCAAATAAGCCTACAGAGAAAGAACTCAAGGATATTGAAAAGAAAATGCGCAAACTCCTGCTTTCATGGAAAGAAATGTCAGGAAAAGAAGTAGGTAAAGCTGAAGCCCTGAAGGCATTCAAAAATAATCAGTACAAAACTGAGCTCATAAACGACATCGTCGGTAAAGGCGAAAAGATCACTCTATATAAAGCAGGAAATTTCACCGACCTTTGCCGTGGAGGTCACTCTGAAAACCCAGCAAAGGATATTCCTTCTGATTGTTTCAAACTTTCCCGTATAGCTGGCGCATATTGGAAAGGCGATGAATCTAACACTCAGCTAACTCGCATTTATGGTCTAGCTTTCGAAAATAAAGCTGCGCTCGAAGCATATGAAAATATGATGAAAGAAGCTGAAAAAAGAGATCACCGTAAACTCGGCAAAGAGATGGATCTTTTTGATTTCGATGATGATGTTGGTCCAGGTCTTCCTCTTTGGCTCCCAAATGGAACAGCTATAGTTGAAGAGCTTGAGAAGCTGGCAAAAGAAACAGAATTTAAGGCTGGCTACGTACGCGTCAAAACTCCTCATATAGCAAAAGAGTCTATGTACCTTCTAAGCGGGCACCTTCCTTATTATGCGGAATCAATGTTCCCTCCTATGGAATACGAAGGTGGTAAATATTATTTGAAGGCGATGAATTGTCCTCATCATCACAAAATATTCGGTTCACGCCCTCGCAGCTATCGCGAACTGCCATTACGCTTAGCTGAATACGGCACATGTTACCGCCATGAAAAGTCTGGGGAACTATTTGGTCTCATGCGCGTTCGTTCTCTCAACATGAATGATGCACACATATATTGTACAGAAGAACAATTTGGAGATGAATTCCGTGCAGTGAACGATATGTATCTTCAATATTTCAATATATTCGGCATTGAAAAATATGTCATGCGCTTTTCTACTCATGACCCAAAGCGCCTTGGTGAGAAATTTGTAAACGAGCCAGAGCTGTGGAAAAAGACCGAAGATATGGTTCGCAAGGTTTTAATCGATTCAAAGATCCCTTTTGTTGAAGTTCCAAATGAAGCCGCTTTCTACGGACCAAAGATAGATGTCCAGGTCTGGTCCGCTATCGGACGCGAATTTACTCTAGCAACCAACCAAGTCGACTTCTCTGTTCCAAAGAAATTCGATCTGGTCTATACAGACAAAGATGGCACACAAAAGACACCGCTTTGTATTCACCGTGCGCCACTGGGCACACATGAGCGATTCATCGGCTTCCTCATCGAACACTACGGTGGCAACTTCCCTCTATGGCTCGCACCGGTGCAAGTCGCTGTCATACCAGTCGGCGAAGCTCATTTTGAAGAGGCTCAAAAAGTTCACGATCTACTGCGCTCAAAGATGATCCGTTCCGAATTTGATAATTCAAACGCCGGTTTTGGTAAAAAGATTCGCAACGCCAAAGATGCTCGTACGCCATATACCATCATCATCGGAGATAAAGATCTCGCTGTTAAAAAAGTTACACTAGAGAGTCGAGACAAAGGCCAAATCGGTCAATTGGATGTAAACGAAATTGTCTCTAGGTTTGAAACTGAGATTAAAGATAGAAAGTAGCAATTTTAAAAATAAAAAGCCCGCCACCTGAAAAAATGGTGCGGGTGTTTTTAATTTTGCTTTAAAAGCAATTGATCAAGACAGTAATTCTGGACTGACGAGATACAGACGATAAACTGATTCGTCATGCTCCACCGTGCCAACAGGGACAACCATTCCTGGCTTTGCTGCCTTGAATCTCAAGTCAGCTGGAGAGTCATTTTTTACGATGACCTTGCCCTGTTTCCCATCAATCAAAACAAAATCTGTCTTAAGAAGCTCGGGATTGTCAATGATAACACCAGTGTAATCCTCGCGACTCACAGGCGTTGTGCTGACAACTCTCTTTTTTATTGTGCTATTCATACGTTTTGTATATTATCTTATATTTATCATATTGTCAACTTCTGCAAATCTTTTAATTCCTCAGCCGTCTTTGCTGGATTGCCCTTGAATTTTTTCATAAATTTAACAGCTTCTTCTACAGATTTAAGATCATCCCGTTTATCATCATCAGACAAATGATCAGAATATGCTCCTCTGCCAAAATCGATTATTCTAGGGGTCAAAGTTTCAGAATCAAGCATTATGTTTCTAATAGTAAGATCATTGTGAGTTATTCCTTCTTTATGAAGAATAGCTACCATGGCCTTCAGCTCTCTTTCAAAGAGGTCTATATCTAATTTTTTAGCGATTTCCGGTGAAGCTTGATACATAATCTCCTCCAGATTCATACCCTGAATCTGTTCCATAAACATAAGATTCACTGTCTCAGCCACGCCAAAAGGATCGCCTTCCACATCGCCAGATTCTTCGCGCTCGATCTTAACTATAAAATTAATGTCTGGAACCCTGCCCTTCATACCAGCTTCAGCCATAACTCGACTAGCCATACGTTGCATGAGAGCTTCGCGCAAAACGCTACTGTCTGGAATTATATCCACCCCCTTTCCTCGTGATGCATTCTTATTTAATTTAACTTTATCAAAATGGCCTTCAACTTGCTTAAGGCGTTTTAGATTTTCAGGTAAAGCGCTTAATTTCTTGCTTTTATTATTTACCATCAAAAAATCCCATCTGCATTTAACACATTGCGTGCTTTTATCCAATTCAGGATGTTGTTTGAAAACCAATGCCGTATTGCCAATACCGATAAAAGCTCCTGGAGTATTCAAAATACTCTCATAATGGGCAACTGCCATATTTATAGTGTCAGAATCTGCCTCATGAGATTCAAAATTCTTCTCTAAATCATCGTTACTTTGTTTGACTATATCTTTTAACTCCAAAACCGTATAATCCACATGAGAATCTTGATCTAAATGGACGCGTTCACTCGCTGCTGTAGAAATTCCTGCTCCTAATTCGTTTTTCATAATAATACAAAGATATCACAAATCTCACATAACAAAAACCCCCTTTCGGAGGCTTTTGTTTGTTATAGGCTTTTGATTTTAGACTTTTATTTGGAGGCTTATCACACCCGCTCGCAAGTCATACCCTAGAATTCTCTACATCCAATCTCCTTAGATTAAATCTTTGGACGATTGAAGATAAGATACATAACTGTAGCAAAGAGAATGAGGATGATGAGTATTGCTATCCAGCCCCATGGAACATTCTGCAAAGAGAACAAAGCGGCTGCAGACTGACCATTACTAGTTTGATTCGAATTTACTGGAGCTACAGTGTTTGTGCTATTAACATTACTGTTTACTGAACTATATGGACGAGACACATTGACTGTATTACTACATGCACGTGTGCCAGTCTTACCATCAGCAGATGTGACTGAAACTATCGCATTTTTTTCGCCAGAAGTATTGTAATACTTGATAGCGGTTGCAGCTGCGCCAGTGAGTCCATCAGAACCAGACCAAGTGTAAGTGTAAGGAGCAAGACCGCCAGTAACTTCAGCTGTCCATGTTATTGGTTGATTTAGTGAAGTCGTAGTTGGATCTGAATAACAACCGATATCAAGACCTCCATTTGAATTTACACTCGAAACGCCATTTATATATCCACCGACATTAACAGCTGATGAACAATTCTGGGTAACATTTTGACCATTTGAATTAACAGTGACCGCAGCAATCTTTTGACCTGGAACACTATAATTCACCGCTATAGATTGTCCGTATCCTGATATGCCATCAGTACCTGACCATGAATAGTTATAATACCCAGTACCGCCAACAGCACTAGCTGTCCATGTTACAGGAGCACCAACGTTTGCAGATGCCGTGTTAGGAACGCATGAAACCTGTATAGGTGAATAGTTAGTGTAATTATAATTGTAATAAGAAGAATTCGAATAAATTGGAGTAGCGTAATTGTAATAGTTATTTCCATAGACATTAACCGTATTACTACAATTAACGGATTGCGATTGACTGCCAGATGAAACTGTTAGATAAGCACTGAATGTGCCTGGACTGTAATAGATCGTGGAAACAGATGAACCATTTCCCATAAAGCCGTTTGAGCCAGACCAAGAGTAGTTATATGATCCTGTACCACCAGAGACACTAGATATCCAGGTAACACTATTACCAGTATTAGTTGAAAGTGGCTGTGAATAACAAGATACGTAGAGAGGAGGAATTACTACAGTTGTTGGAGGAGTGTATTGATAACAAGTGTGGTAATAACCATTGTAATAACCACAAGTATAACTTTGAGCAAAAGCCTGGTGCGCTCCAGTTATACCAACAACAAATACAAGCGCGAGTCCAAGCGCAATAGCTCCGGATATGTATTTTTTATTGATTAAATAAGTCATAAAATTGATTTTAATGTGATTTAAATAGAATACGCCTATAACAAAGTCGTATGCCTATACTATACACTATATGGATAATTTGTCAAGCCTATATCAAAACACCCTCGAAAAACCTATACAAAGAGCCAATTTTGGTGCCAAGGACCAGGATCGAACTGGTGACCCTTCCCTCTTCAGGGGAATGCTCTACCAACTGAGCTACCTTGGCAATGTTGGAAAACTTATTTTAAATGATTCACCAAAGGTTGTCGATGCATATCTACCAAAACAGCTACCTTGGCGTTGGTATATTATTTAGTGTTCAAAAGACTTTTAAGTGATTGGGCTGCGCTCCCAGCAGTATTAAAATTACCACTTAGGTTTGTCAGCGAGCCAAGTGTTCCAGTCATAAGATTTACATATGGCTGAATCGCATAAAATGCTCCGACACTCAATCCAAGAATGACAATCCAGTAAATCACCTTAAAGATTGTGGACCAACAGGCAGAACGACGCAGGCTATGCAAGATAGCATTATTTTCTTCTGCGAGCTTATGTGTCCTTTCAAGCAATGACTTTTCCTCTGGTGTCATGGGAAGCACTATAGCAGATTATGAAAAAGTATGAAAGTATATAGTATCGCCCTCGTAGTTCAACGGATAGAACAACTCCGTCCTAAGGAGTGGATGTAGGTTCAATTCCTGCCGAGGGTACTGGTTATATCACTTCTCTATACCGTGAAATCCATGTTCACAATTCCAATTTTATTGGTCAGTGTTCCAGACTCATATACCTTGGAATAAGTTCCGTCAGCATTTTTCTTTTGAATCTCAACAGAATATTCGCCCTTTGGCACAATACAGTAATAATGACCCTGAGCATCAGTCACGCCTGAACGTAAGACAATTTGCTTGTCAGGAGTAGTGATACGGACGATGGCATATGACAAAGGTTGATGAGTGTTTTTGTCTAGAATAGATCCTAGCCTCTTAGTCTTAACACTGAATCTAAGGAAAAGAAGGATAAGAGTGTAAGAGATGAGAATCATGATATTAAAGGCTGATGGTTTCATCGCTACAGCCACAGCGGATATTATGAGACCTAGGCCATAGATGTAATTACTAGCGATAGCAAAAGGCTTTTCATGAGGTCTGTGGAAAGATGGAGCATTTTGAGCATTAGATTGTGTCTTGTTCTGTTGATTCCAGTCAAAGTTTTCTTGGTCCATAGGAATATTTTTGTCGATAACTTCCCCATTTTTAACTGTGACCGGCTCACCAAAGTAAAGGTCATTATAGAGTTCATCTGATTGCTTACTATCAAGCTTCTTTGATGGGAATTCGTAGTTAGTCTTTTGGACAGAGAGATAATAAGTTCCATCAGGTAGAAGGAAACCATATCTACCATCTATGTCCGTAACAGCCTCAGCCACGACTTTGCCTGTAGAATCTCGGGCTGTGATGTAAGCTGGATCAATCGGCTGCTTAGTCACTGAATCGTAAACTGTGCCCCATGGGCGAGATTTACGACGTATACCTAGACCCATCAATATGAGACCCCAGAGTCTAGCAGGAATAAAGACTGCCTCACTAGCTGCTATTGGAGTAGCGAAGGCTGATTCTGTAAAGAAACCGATTGACGCTACAAGACCAGCAAAGAAACCTGTTGCTTGAACCGTCTTTGATGCTGGTGATTCAACGAAAGCATTAGCTGTGTCAGCAACTTTTTGAGCCGCAGCAGAAGCCACTGAAGCAAATGAGCCAGGAGTAAAATATGATTTAGTAACTACTGATTGAGGGTTATTTACCTGGTTTGTCGTTAGGGGAATATCTGATGGGCTGCTGTTACTACCTATGAAAGAGGCTGAAGGTGAAGAAGGTGCTGTGGTAACTTTAGCTACTGGAGTATTAACTGTAGTGGTTATAGTTGTATTTGGAGGTGTCTGATAACCGTTTAAAGGGCTGTATTGTCCAGAGATTTGAGTCACACCACCTATACCAGAGTTCCCACTTGGAGTATTTGGACCCCAAGGCATATTTGGACATGATGGACCGTCGGCACCAGCATTATTCGTAATAGTTGATGTTGCGTATGAAGAATTTGTTAGATTGATGACGCCTCCATTTCCACCATAACCACAGAGTGTAGAATCTCCTCCGTTGGCAGACACTGCTGAACTAGAAGAAACTGCAGTTGAATTAGATACTGATATAGTGCCTCCATTTCCACCATTAGTTGAACCATTACCGCCTTTAGCTAACAAGGAATCTGTAATTGATCTTAAAACAGTGATAGGTCCTCCATTGCCACCTTTAGTTCCAATTATATAATCACCAAGAGCAATACTTCCTGCAGTACCCCTTCCACCAATTGTCTGAATGACTCCTGTTATGGAATTTGTTACTGAAATAGATCCTCCGTTGTTACCAGCACTTTCGTAATATGCGGAGCCTATTCCACCATTAGCCTGCAAAAGACCAGTCGTTGAACTTGCAACGATGATAGTTCCACCAAGGCCATTTGTTATTGCACCCCATGTGCCACCGTTAGTTATTACGCTAGTAGTGGTAGCATTTAAGATAGTTATTGTTCCACCATTTCCTCCAGTAGGACCTGAAACTAGTACACCATTTCTGTAATTTACTGTCCCTACTGGACGATGACTATTATAATCATATGAATCGAGTCCATTTGAACTCGTAGTACCAGTTACTGTTATATTCTTTAGAGTGAAATTAAAACCGCTATCACCAGGATTTATTCCGTCACCGATAACGTCTCCTATGATCTTATACTGACCAAGTCCATCGAGAACAATACCATTTGCTGTGATATGACAATCGCCAGTTAAATCATTGCCAAGAGTATATGTTCCAGCCAAGGTTAATGTGGCACATTGTGATGGATCTATGATAACAGTGTTAGGAATAATACCGAGAACTCCACCGACAAAACTTCCTACATAGCCTGGTACATTTCCTGGACCATTGAGAGTCAAACCTGACAATGCAGAAAGAGTCAAGTTCGTGTGATTCAGTGTATTATAATTCAAAATGAGTACTCCAGAAGTCGCATTCTCAGCATGACCAGTCTGTCCAATATATACAATTCCAGATCCACCAGAGGCAAATATGGACTTAGAAGAAAGATCCAAAACGTTATTTGTAATTGTTATACTTCCTCCAACGCCACCAGAAATAAAACCGTTTACACCACCATTGGCAAAAATATTATCGAATGTAGAAGTCGATACTACGATAGAACCTCCGGAACCACTCAGACCATACCCTGGTTGTAAAAGATTACTAACATCACCTGTTCCACCATTGGCATAAATCATTCCTACAGATGAGTTAAGAATGGTTATAGTACCTCCATTACCAGCATCTGAATGTGTTGTGTTTGAATCATAATCAACACCATTTGAACTCGTCGTTCCAGTTACTGTCATATTCTCTAATGTGAAATTATGACCATTTGCTCCAAGCCCAACACCATCTCCGATCACATTTCCTGTTATCGTGTGTCCAGAACCATTCAAAATCACTCCGTTAGTCGTTATATGACAATCGCCAGTTAAATCACTGGCAAGAATGTAAGTTCCTGTTGCTACTATAGAAGCACATTGTGAAGCGCTTGTAATACTATCGCCTGGAAGCAACATAGAGATGACACCTCCAGCAAAGTTACCAACATCGCCTGGAATATTACCTGGTCCATTAAGTACCAAATCTGATAGAGCAGGCAAAGTGACATTTGTACGATTCAGGGTTGAATAATTCAAAATCAATGTTCCTCCCGCAATGTTCAGATTCATTTGCGAAAGATCGATATTTGAATTAGTGATTGTCGTTGTACCAGCAGAACCGCCAGCTCCACCGACGTCCGATATATTATTTGCTGTAGAAGTAGATATGGTTATAGAACCTCCATTAAAGCCGGTGGCTCCATTTGAACTGGTTGTTCCAGTAACTGTCATATTTTCCAATGTGAAATCATATCCAGCACTTCCAACTCCATCGCCTATCACATTTCCAGTAATAGTGTGACCTACTCCATTCAAAATTATTCCGCTGGACGTTATATGACAATCACCTGTTAGGTCACTGGCAAGGGTGTATGTTCCTGGAATAGTGAGAGATGAACATTGTGAAGCATCTGTAAGTGAACCGCCTGGAAGTATTGTAGAGAATATACCTCCCGCAAAGCTACCCAAATCTCCTGGGAGATTGCCTGGACCGTTTAAGACTAGGTCTGCCAACTGAGAAAGTAAAAGATTACTATTATTTAATGTCTCGAAATTTACAGTCAAATTACCGCCATTCGCTAAAATAGTACTGCTTGTTAGATTCACATTATTTCCAGAGATTGAAACACTTCCAGGATAAGCACCTACGGCCATAATCAATCTATTCGACAAATCAATAGAATCTCCTGAGATAATTATTGTTCCAGCTTGATTACCATAATTTGAATCAGTATCTGAATTAACACTGATACCATTAATAGTTGAACTAGAAATTGTTATCGTACCACCTGCACCAGCTTCCCATGAAGAATAATCTGTCGGTCCACCATTTGAACTCGTCGTTCCTGTAACTGTCATATTTTCCAATGTGAAATTGTGACCATTATCTCCAATATTTACACCATCTCCAATCACATTTCCATTGATCGTATGATGCGTGCCATCAAGGGTGATTCCGTCAGCTGTTATATGACAATCACCCGTCATATCATTATTGAAAGTATAAGTACCTGGAATAGTTAGAGAAGCACATTGAGAAGGATACGTAATACTTTGACCAGGAAGGAAATATATAATGCCTCCCGCAAAGCTACCCAAATCTCCTGGGAGATTGCCTGGACCGTTTAAGACTAAATCTGATAGAGCAGGTAGGGTGACATTTGCATAATTAATTGTGCTGTAATTCAAAGTAAGAGAACCTCCTGCAATGTTCAGATTCATTTGCGAGAGATCGATATTTGAGTTTGTGATAGTAAGAGAACCTGGATAGCCGGCGAAACCACCAATAGCAGATACATTATTTGCTGTAGAAGTAGATATGGTTATAGAACCACCTGATGAAGATCGAGCTAAACCATTTGATGATGTCGTGCCTGTAACGGTAATATTTTCTAATGTGAAATTATAGCCTGAGCCAGATGCATTATCTCCAATAACATTACCAGTTATAGTGTGACCATTTCCGTTTATGACGACACCATTACCTACGACATGACAGTCACCTGTCAGGTCTGCGCCAATGTTATATGTTCCTGCAATATTCAGAGATGCACATTGAGAGATGTTGGTTATCGCACTTCCTGGTATAACACTAAATAGTCCTCCGCCAAAACTACCCGTATCTCCTGGAAGATTGCCTGGACCGTTCAAAATAAGATGAGCGAGAGCTGAAAGAGTAAGATTTGTATAATTCAAAGTTGTGTAATTGAGAGTAAGAGTTCCGTTTGTACCTGTCAGACCACCCATTCCCAAAGGAATAGTCGTTCCGCCAGCAACAGATATATTCTCATTAGACAGATTTAAATTCGTACTAGTAATTGTGATCGTTCCTCCGTTACCACTATCGTAGGATTGAAAATACGGATAAAAGAAAGAAGGTGTCTTGATATAACCACCATTTGCTTGAATAGAAGTGGTCGTTGAATTAATTATAATAATAGAACCACCGTTACGATTTCCTGGGTTTGGATAATTTATATTGTTACGATTTGTACCAGTTGGAGTGTTAACACCACCGTTAGAAGTCGTAGTGGCGACTGTAGAATTTATGATAGTTATAGAACCACCAGAAGTTGTATTCGTCATACCGACAGAATTGTAGCCATTGGATGTAGTTGTTCCTGTGACTGTAATATTCTGAAGTGTAAAATTACGACCACTATTAGCAGAACTAGTTGCGTCACCAATCACATTTCCAATAATCTTGTGTGAACCAGCTCCATCAAGAGCAATACCATCAGATACTATATGACAATCACCTATCAAATCATTACCAAGCCTATAGACGCCGTGGACAATAAGTGAAGAACACTGAGATACATCTGTAATACTATCACCAGGTATGAAATTTATATTTCCCCCACCAAAACTACCAGTATCCCCCGGAAGGTTACTTGGACCATTCAAAGTAAGATCGGTTAAAGCTGGCAACGTAACATTTGTATGGTTGAGAGTTGAATAATTAAGAGTAAGAGAACTACTTGCTATAGTTGTCAAATTGATCTGTGTAAGATCTATACTCGATTTAGTTATGGTTATAGAACCTCTATTAACACCTGATCCATAACCTCCATTAACTATTATCGTACCCGTAGTAGTTGAATTACTCAAAGTTATTGAACCACCATTACCAGAATATCCTGCCATAGCAGAGATATTATTAATAGTGGAACTAGAAACAGTGATCATACCACCATTTGCACCGTAGTTACCAACACCATTAGCGCTCGTCGTACCTGTAACTGTAATATTTTTAATACTGAAACTATGTCCGACCAAATCATTCGAATTAATACCGCCAGCATCACCAATAATATTCCCATTTAGAGTATGCCCGGCACCGTCAATGGTTATACCATTAGCTGTAATATGACAATCACCTGTTAAGTCATTACCCAGAGTATATATACCGCCAGGTAAATTCAAAGAGCTACATTGGGATATATCAGTGATAGTTCCTCCAGAAAAATAACCAGAGGTTATCGTAGCGGAACTAAAATTACCCAGATCACCAGGTAGATTTCCAGGACCATTCAAAGTTAAATCCAAAAGATTTGAGAGGGTAAGATTTGTATAATTCAAAGTTGTGTAATTGAGAGTAAGAGTCCCAGAATAACCCGGACCATTACCTTGACTCCCCGTACTAGCGGCAATATTTCTATTAGACAAATTGAGATTTGTCCCTGTAATAATTATTGAGCCACCATTACCAGCCCAGATACCTGAACCGCCTATAGATTGGACTGATGTTATATTTGAGTTCGTAATGGTTATTGAACCACCGTTACCGGCATAGCCAGAACCCCAAGGCCAAAGAGAACTTCCACCATTTGAAGTCGTGGTAGCCACATTAGAGTTAATAACTATTATCGAACCACCACCGCTAGCATTACCGCCAGTATGATCAGCGCCGTCTGCACTAGTTGTGCTTGTTACTGTAACATTCTGTAAAGTGAAGTTATGCCCAGGATCTCCTTGATTTGTAGCGTTACCATTCACAGCTCCAGTAATAGTATAAAGTCCCTGACCATCAATGATAGTGGAAGTTGCAGGGCCTCCAGCGGTGATTGTCAGACAAGCGCCGCTACTAGTACTAATATTTGTTGAAAGAGTATATGTTCCCGCAAAAGCAATTTCTCCACAAGTGTTTATACTTCCAGGAGTTAAAACATCAGCAAAGACTTTATGTGTCGTGAAAAAAACAAAAGATATGACGACCATCAACAAGCTAATTGACAGTTTTTTCATGGATAGACCGTAAGCCATATTGCTAATACTATACACCTATTTTTATTTTTTTGGTATACTGTTTGCCACAATGAAAATACTTGCCATAGAAGATGACCCGTCAGTAGCAGAAATGCTTCGCATCGGATTCCAATCCGATACGCATACTGTTGATATCGCAACTAATGGAACAGAAGGTTCATTCATGGCACGTAGCTATGATTACGATATGATTTTATTGGATCATGCCCTACCAGGTAAAAATGGAATAACGGTTTGTAAAGATATCAGAGGAAATGGAAAAGATACTCCTATAATATTTCTGTCAGTTAATGGAGATACTGAAACTAAAGTTACCGCCCTAGATAATGGTGCTGATGACTATGTGACAAAACCCTTTTCTATGTCCGAATTACGATCCAGAGTAAAAGCTGTCAGACGCAGAACTCCAGCAATTAAAAACTCTGTTCACAAAACCATACACCACAAAAACTAACGGTACTGGCATAGGGCTTAGGTCAGTCTATACGATTATTAAAGATGAATTAAATGGGCATATCGAGGTCTCTAGTACGAAAGGAGTTGGTACAATTTTTACTTTCCAGATTCCCCTAGCTTTTTGAGATTAATTTTTTGAAATCAACTTTGCGATCTCGTCGCTTAGCTTCTTTAACGAGGCATCATCAAGAATAGAGACTTCTAGAATGTCTTTGTTGTATTTTTTCAGAGCTGTTTTAGCCGCCTTTATTTTTTTTGCAACCTCTTTTGGTGAACCAGGGATTGTATCTGTCTTACTCAAAATAATGACTTCCTTTTTATCAGACAGGCCATTCCCGTATTTTTCTAGTTCTTTTCTGACTGTTTTATATGTGCCCACGAGCGCCTTATTTTCAAGAGAAATAAGGTGAAGAAGGATTTTAGTTCTTTTAACATGTTTCAAGAATTTATGGCCAAGCCCCTTTCCCTCTGAAGCGCCTTCTATAAGTCCAGGTATATCGGCTAAAATATATCCGCCGGGCAAAGCTCCGAGATTTGGATCCAGAGTTGTGAAAGCATAGCTAGCCACTTTTGCATGAGCATGAGTAAGAGCATTTAAGAGACTGGACTTACCAGCGTTTGGTAGACCAATGAGTCCTGCATCTGCGATAAGATCAAGCTCAACCGTGAAATCAGCTTCTTCTCCGGGCATACCTGGAGTTGATTGCATAGGGGTGACGTTGGTTGAAGCTTTGAAATGTTCGTTGCCTACACCGCCACGTCCACCATGAAGAATCTTTGAGACCTGACCATCTTCTATGAGTTCAATAACGCGATCAGTTTGGAGATTGCGTATGATAGAACCTATTGGAAGTTCAATATAAAAATCTTCTCCCGCACGACCTTGCCTGCTCCAATTTTGACCAGCTTCCCCATTACGAGCTTTGAATTCTTTAACTACTTTATGACGAGCCAAAATGTTGATATCACGAACGGCGCGGACATAGACATCGCCACCGGCTCCACCGTTTCCACCAGCTGCACCAGAAAACTCTTTACCACGCTCATGGCGCCAACGAACAACACCGTCTCCACCGTTGCCTGCTTTTGCATGAAATTGTATTTCGTCAATAAAAGCCATAGTTAGGGCATAATAACCTATTTGACAGGTTTACTCAAGTTTTGCGCTATTTTGCATTTAAACCAGTCGAAAAACACCCTTTGAAGCATAAAATTCCTGTAATGAAGATATCTTATGATCAACCATTGAAAATCCAATGTTCATTTCATTTCTTAGTTTTTCCTCTAAATATTCGAACTTTTGATCCTGCGCAGCAAAACCTTTTGCAGTAGCTTCGGCAAGATTACCTATCTCCTTTTCGAGACGACTAATAAATTTTGCTTCAAGTAAGATAAATCGATCATTCATCTTATCTTCTAGTGAATCTATCTTCTTGTCTATATTATTAATACTATCAATTATAATTTGTGCACTATTTTCAGTCATTTTTTTTGTGTTAACGAACTTAATAATAGAACCGACTCCTGACATTTTGCTTCTGAGGCAAAGAGAAGAAAATATAAATAAGTTGTATCAAACAAAAAACACCCCACAACTTCCATCACTTTAAAAAGTGTGCTGGATTATTTTAAAACTCTCTTGAAATTTCTTTGGCGCCTGGAAAAACATTTTTCTCTCCACACCATGGGCAAAACCACTCTCTTTTTGTAGCTGAACTTTTATTTTTATCAGATGAGTCAGCAACTGAAGGATCACCAATAGACCACCATTTATTACATACACCGCAACGAAAGTGGTGGAGATGTTCTATGGAGAGAGTACCTTTAATTTGTTTGACCATGACACTTCTTATATTTCTTACCAGAACCGCAAGGACAAGGATCATTACGACCAACTTCTGGAGCAGCTTTCACCCCCGCCCCTCCGGCACTACCATTTCCACTCTTATTTGAACCATCACCAGCTCCAATGATCTGTGCATTCTCGTGAACCTCTTTGAACTCGGCATCTTTGACGCCTTTTATCAAAGAACTTCCATTATTTGAATTGCCCTGAGCAGAATTGACTGGCATAATGTTCGGCAAAATCCTGACGAACTGACCTTTTATAGCTTCATTCATTTCACGGAACAGACGAAGACCTTCTTTCTTATATTCGATCAATGGATCGCGTTGACCATAAGCACGTAAGTTAACACTTGATCTTGTATAATCCATAACCTCGAGATGTTCAACCCAAAACATATCTATAGTTTGTAGCAAAATAATACGAACAGCATTCAAGAAAACTTCGCGACCGAATTCGTCAATTTTCTTATCAATTATTTCTTGGACATTTGAAATTGTTTGATTATTGGCCATTGATAATTGATCATTTGCACCAACAATTTCACTTAATTCCTTCTCAACATCATCAACACTTCCAAGAAGTAAACTGCGACGCTTCTTATAAATACTTGTGCGCTGACTATTGATGACATCATCGAATTCCAAAACCTGTTTACGTGAATCAAAGTTGAAACCTTCAATCTTTTTCTGAGCGCTCTCCAGAGATTTTGAGATGATAGAATGCTGTATTGGCTCATCTTCTTTAACACCGAGCTTGCCCATCATAGACTTCAATGTATCACTTGCAAAAACACGCATAAGTGAATCCTCCAAAGAAACAAAGAACTGCGTAGCGCCTGGATCTCCTTGACGTCCAGCACGACCGCGTAACTGATCATCAATACGACGTGCTTCATGTCGTTCAGTACCTAGAACGAACAAACCGCCCGCTTTTTTTATTTGTTCATAAGTTTCTGGAGTATTCGGATTACCACCGAGTTTGATGTCGACACCACGGCCTGCCATGTTTGTTGCGATGGTCACGGCTGCTGAGCGTCCAGCTTGAGCAATGATCTCACCTTCACGCTCGTGATTTTTAGCATTGAGCATTTCGTGGGGCACACCTTCGCCTTTTAAAAACTGCGAGAGTAATTCATTTTTTTCAATAGAAACAGTACCAATCAAAACTGGCTGACCTTTTGCGTGGAGTTCTTTCACGACTCGAGCGATAGCTTTGAATTTACCAACTTCTGTTTGAAAGATTTGATCTTGTTTATCAATACGAACAGCGGCCTTGTTTGTAGGAACTTGGTAAACGCTCAAACCATAAACTTTATAAAATTCTTCGCTAGATGTAGCGGCTGTACCAGTCATACCAGAGAGTTTTTTATACATGCGGAAAAAGTTTTGGAAAGTGATTGAGGCATAAGTGCGAGATTCTTGTTGGATAGCTACACCTTCTTTTGCTTCAATAGCCTGATGCAAACCTTCTGACCAACGGCGACCTGGCTGCAAGCGACCAGTAAAAGTATCTACAATTATAATCTCATTATTTTTGACGACATAATCAACATCTTTTTGGTAAAGAGCTTTAGCACGAACAGCGGTCTCCAAATGATGAACAAATTTTATACCAGCGTCAGTATAAAGATTTGTTATACCAAGAGAATTTTCAGCTTTTTCAATACCAGGGGGCAAGAGTGAGATAGCTTTTTTCTTTTCATCAACAGTGAAATCTTCGTCTTTTTTATAAGAAGAAGTAAGTGTCGCAAATTGTTTATAAACACTTTCAGCGTCGCGAGTTGGCGCAGAGATGATGAGCGGCGTGCGAGCTTCATCGATCAAGATAGAGTCGATCTCATCAACAATCACATAATTTGGCTCGCGCTGGCGAAGCTTCATAGGATCATATTCGAGGTTGTCGCGGAGATAATCAAAGCCGAATTCATTGTTCGTACCATAAGTTATATCTGCAGCATAAGCTTCTCTACGAGTAACAGGACGTAAGAATTCATGAACAATCTTAAATGAACCGAGCTCATCTTCTTTTTTATCCTCTTCCTTTGTCGTATGAGCTGGATCATAGACAAAAGAGCTTTCATGATTGATAACAGCAACTGAAAGACCGAGAGCATTATAAATCTGACCCATCCAAGCTGCGTCACGTCTTGAAAGATAATCGTTGACCGTAACAACATGAACACCGTGACCAGAAAGTGCATTCAGATACGCTGGCAATGTTGCCACCAAAGTCTTACCTTCACCAGTGCGCATCTCGGCAATACCGCCAGAAGTTAGGACCATTCCACCTATCAACTGTACATCGAAATGACGCTGACCTAGAGTGCGACGGCTGGCTTCACGAACCAAAGCAAAAGCTTCAGGGAGAATTTCATCCAAAATAACTTTTTCTTCCTCATAAGATTTTCCAACCAAACGCGCTTTGAAACTAGCAGTTTTATCTTTTAGCTCTGCATCTGACAATTTCTGCATTGCAGGCTCAAAAGCATTAATCTGCGCCATTATAGGCTCAAATTTCTTTACACTAGCGGTATGATTGCCACCAAAGAATTTACTGAAAATAGACATAAGTAACAGGCACTTTAGCACATTTTATGCCCCAAAAGCTAATTGACCCAGTAGGTGAATGCTAATTCACCCATTCCACCTCCGCCTCAACAGTGATACCTGTCTTATCTTTCACCTGCTTCATCAAATCCTTCGTAAAATCAACTACCTCTTTTGCAGTCGCACCAGATTTTGTCACAATCACCAGTGCCTGTTTTTCATAAGTACCAACACTGCCACTCATCATTCCTTTTGCCCTACAAATATTATCTAAAACCCAACCAAGAGGGATTTTTATCTGACCATTAGGTTCGCCATCTTCAGAGACTTCAGGAAAACCTGGTAAACCAGGATATTCAAATTTTAATTGGTCGAATTTATCTTTTGATACAACAGGATTCTTGAAAAACGATCCGGCAGTTCCCCACACTGTCCAATCAGGTAATTTATTTTTTCGAATGGCGACAACTGCTTCTCGCACCATCACTGGAGTTATTTTCTTGTCAATTATTAATCCTTGATTATCAAAATACTGCTGTATATCTTTATACTCAACATTAACTCTACCGTTCTTATTTAAAGCAAAATTGACATGTGTGATGATGCGCCGTCCCTTTTCTTTTTTAAATAAACTATTTCTATAACCAAAATGACAATCTCTTCCAGATATTTCGACCTCTTTCATTTCTTTCGTATCAAAAGCATTAACTGATGAAATAAATTGACCAACTTCAACTCCATAAGCCCCAATATTTTGGACTGGAGCAGCACCGACTGTTCCTGGAATAGATGATAAATTTTCTAGACCATTAAAACCTTGTTTAACTGTCCATTCAACAAATAAGTCCCAGTTTTCTCCAGCACCGACTGATATCACCTGCGACTCTTCTTGAATCTTGAATCTTGAATCTTGATTTTTTTTTCCTTCTATCTCCATCTTTATCACCAATCCTCCAAACCCTTCATCTGACACCAAAATATTTGATCCTCCTCCCAAGACAAAAAATGAGACCTTTTTATTTTTTGCAAAAATAATAGCCTGCTTTAGATCATCAATGCTTTTAACTATACAGAAAAAACGAGCTTTGCCACCGATCTTGAAGGTCGTATAAGAAGCGAGATTAATATTCTCTTGAATAGTCATGAATAGATTTTAATTGTACCCAATGATGGCGAGCGGGTGTGAGCTCCAAATAATATGTCTAAATATAATGTGAGTACAGCCGCCCGCCGTCATTTGGTGCAATCTGCTGTTAAGTATAGCGCGCCTAAAGAAAGAATAAAAGACTTTAGATACTTAACGCAAAAGGCTGCCGAGGGCAGCGCTTTGCGAGACATTTATTGGAGAGTGCCCACCTAGGGTACTCACAGCTATATTATACCACAATCTAATTTATGGGCAAACTATTTACCAGAATTCACCTGCTTGATAGCAGCCTCCAATTGGTTTGTATACTCTGGGTGATTGTTTTCTACGACTTTAAGCGTAGAAATCGCTTGACTGACCATTCCAGCGGCATACTCAGTCTGAGCTAACTGCAATTGCAAATCGATATTATCCGTACTAGTGCCTATAAGATAATTATATACCGAAATAGCTTTTGGATATTGTTTTGCGAGAGTGTATGCCTGAGCTATTGATTTTGTCTCAAACAAATTTGGATCATCACCGAAAAGCGCATGAGCCTGATCATCGTGTCCAGAAACTACCAAGGCTGTCACATATTCAGTCACCGCATCAGTATTGTCAGTAGCGGATTCATATGCTTGTTTCAATAGAGCTAGAGCTTTATCATACTGGCCAAGATTTATATATGCTGTTCCTAGAGCAAAATCTGTCGACTGCTTTGCCGGCGAAAGCAGGTGTGCCTTTTCAAGCATAGGAGCAGCTTGACTGAATGAGCCGATTTGCTCTAAAAATGATCCGGCGAGAGTGTAGATACGAGCATCTTTAGGTGTTGAGGATATCTGCGCCTGCGTCTGTTCAGTAGCTAACTGGAAGAAAGCTTGTTTAGTTTGATTTGGTATTTGTTGAGAACTTATGACCTGTCCGGCACATGACAATAATTGCTCACGAGCTTCTTGATTGCCGATGTACGCACCAACCGAAAAGACATTCTCAAACAAAGAAGGATCTGGCACAGAACCTGGAGCGCTATTACCGCATGATTCTAGGGCTGTGATAAGTCCTGTATTCTCCTGTATTGGTCGAGCATTAAACCAGTAAATACCGAAGATAAGAGCAACGATAGCAACTGGGACAATAACATATTCTATGACTTCCAAACTAATTTCTTTTTTTATCTCTTTTGATGGAGCTGCGACTGAATCAGCTTTCTTAAGTGAAGCAGCGAGTCCGAGAAATGCAAAGAATAAAACATAACTAGCTAAGTTGTCGAAGACGAATATGTTATGAACAGCGTAACCAGCGAGCAAACCAGTTAGAACGCTCTTCTCTGCAACAGTGAGGTTTGATTTCCAAACTGACATCAAGAATAAAACATACAGGGCCAAATAAGCCAAAAGGCCTATGATACCGGCATTGGTTAACCAGTCTAAATAAACGTTGTGAGAACGATCAAACCATTGTTCCTGGTTCCACATCTTTGGGTTGTAGTTTGCATTGAAAATGTAATTGAAATTTTCTTGACCCCAACCAAGTATTGGACGCTGTTCAAAACCAGTCAAAGCCATATTCCAGATATACAGACGAGAAACGCTTTCAGTATTAGAGAGCGATATGCTTGCTAAGCGTTGGAGTGGTTCATATTTTTGAAATACAGGAGAATGTCTAAAAACTATAAATAGGACACCGAGAACTATTAGCAAAGCGACGATTCCTCCAGAAATCTGGCGATAGGTTTTAGATGCGCCTTTAGCAAAAATTGCATAAGCCAATAAAGCCACAACTATACCTCCGGCTAAACCAAGCATCGTACCGCGAGTTGCGGTTTCAACGAGCAGGAATGAGAAAGCTACAGCAAGAATTCCATAAACCCATTCGAGAGAAGATAAATCAAAAGCTTTCAAAACATCGGCAATGAATTTAAAGTTCTTGTCACTCGCCTCACTAACAGCGATAACTCCGCGACGGGCTTTTGATTCCAAAAGAAGATACAAAGCAAAACCTGCACTGAGAAGCATATAGACAGCCATGTAAGCAGAGTTACCCAAAGAAGCATCAACGCGAGAAGTACTCTGATGGATAGCTGCCCAACCAAACAACTGAGCAAAACCATAACAACCGACGAGAAAAGCTGCGAACAAAGAAACATTTAACCAATTGTGCCAGAGCTTTTTATTATTTTCACCTACGCCAAAAGTATGTACAGTAACCATATAAAACATCCATAAGTGGATGATGGTTATCCAACCTTCCATACGCTCAAAGTTTGACCAAAGACTACGGAGTGGATTCAAGCCAAGAAGATCGGCAACCAAAGTCACTAATGTAAAAAATGTTACGCCTATGGTTAGTGCATTCCACTTTGGTCGATACTTAGCATCAATGAAAGCAAGAATGACCCAAGCTAGAAAGGCAATTTCAACAAGTATGCGGAAATAGAAGGCTTTGCCGGTGATGAATGGGAAAAAGAATGAATTCGCGACGATCAATGGGAAAAAAGGTATAAGGAAAAGCGGAGCTAGTGCAAAGAACCTGGTTATTGATTTTATTGGCATATTTTTAAATGATTTTGATAAAAGTTTGTGTCGGTACTATAACATATGAGGCTATGCTAGAATAGCCAAACGAATAAAGCAATGAAGGACATACTATCAATCGATTATTTAAAGGAAAAGTGGCAACATGCTGGATTTCAAAGGTATTTCCAAAATACTGGCTGGATCTTCTCAATGAAAGTCCTGAGTATGGTCGTATCATTCGTTGCAACCCTGTTCATAGCTAGAAATCTTGGACCATTAAACTTTGGGCAATTGAGCTATGCAACGAGTTTCGTAGGAATCTTCTCTTTCATAGCTTCGCTTGGTATAGATGGCGTGCTCTATCGTGAATTGATAAAATATCCAGACAGAAAAAAGGAATTCATAGGCTCGGCTTTCACGATAAAGATAGTCGCCGGATCTTTAGGAGCCATTCTAGTCTCAATATTCGCGCTTCTCTGGGCAATGGATGATGTCTCAAGAATCCTTATATTGATATTATCTGGCACTTTTATATTTAATTCATTTCAAATAATAACCTATGAATTCCAAGCTCAAGTAAAATCAAAATATCCATCAGTGATAGCTTTTGTGGCAACCGTTATTTTAAATATACTAAAACTGATAATTATCTTCAGCGGCAAAGGTGTCATTTACCTAGCTTTAATACTGCTTCTAGAGCCAATACTATATGCAATATTCTATTGGATAGTATACGAGAAGCAAATCGGCAGCAAAATATCTCAATGGAGGTTCGACAAGACCATCGCTATTACATTATTGAAAGATTCCTGGCCACTTATTTTTTCTAGCGCCTTCGCTCTAGTCTACTCAGAGATTGATCAAATCTTAATAAAACAAATGATTGATGCGCATGCCGTAGGTATTTACGACTCTGCTGTGCGAGTAGCTGAAGTCTGGTATTTCATACCAAATATAATAATGGTGTCACTGTTCCCTGCTGTCATAAACGCAAAGATAACCTCAAGAGAAGTGTATTTGAAGAGGTTAAAGAAACTAACCCTCCTTTTATTAGGACTGGCTTGTATAATTGCAATATTCACATCCGTCCTTTCGCCTTTAATAATCTATATACTTTATGGCAGTGCATTCATGGGTGGCGTCATAATACTACAGATATACATCTGGTCTCTGATCGGATCCTTTATAGGAAATCTTGTTGCAAACTATCTTATAGCTGAGAACTATAGAAAAATAACTTTTCTCGTAAATTTCATACCAATGATAGTAAACGTTGTATTGGATATAATCTGGATACCAAAATACGGCATCATGGGACCAGCGTTCGCCACCTTGATCGCATACTCATTGAGTCCAGTTATCCTTTTATTCTTTAGTAAAACCAGAAAGGAGTTAGTGGAGATAATCAAAATATAGATATGTTTTTTAGTATAAAGACAAAAATACGCAGAGCGCTTAGTAATATACTTGATCTCAATAGACCAAGTAGCTATCCTTTTATCAGTGGAGATGGTTTTCGATCCTTGGCACAACACCACTTTGATGAAATATCCAATATGAACCCAATTCATGTACAAAACAATGATATCGTCTTCGTAAGAAGCGACTTTCTAAAAGAGTTCTTCAAAAACAAACATCCTCTGATAAAATCCTCATATATTTTAATATCTCATAATGACGATACGAACATAACTTCCGAATATGAGAAATACCTCGATGGGAAAATAACCCATTGGTTCGCAGAGAATCTTTGTTTTAAACATCCAAAGATAACGCCAATACCGATAGGTTTAGAGAACTTGCGTTATAACTCTAAAGGAAAACTTAGTTATTTCGATCAGAAAGATTTTAAAAAAGAAGACTATGTATATATAAAATACAACTTCTCTTTATATAGCGATGCGGAAAGAATTTGTGCTGAGGAAAATCTAAAAAAAAGTAGCCTAGCGAAAAAGATAGAGCCCAAAGATCAAGGTGAGTACATAGAGAATATCAAAATAAGTCATTTTGTTGCTTCCCCAAGAGGCAGAGGTATCGATTGCCACAGAACATGGGAAGCCATGTATTTAAAGACTATGCCTATCGTACTGAAAAATGAAATGACTAAATACTTCAAAGAAATCGGACTACCCCTTTTGTTGATTGATTCTTGGGATGATATCAAAAAATTAACGACTGAATCACTAAGACAAGAATACCAGCAAGCTAATTTTGAGAACTGGACAAGAAAGGAGCTCTCCATGGACTATTGGTGTAATGAAATAGTTAAATACAAAAAATAATCATGATTGTCAAAAGATTAAAAAACCGACTGGTGAATTTCTTGTATTTCGGCAACCGATTTAGAAATCCTTTCTATAAAGAATTCAAATTCTTATTCGATTACATACCTAAAGGCGCTGTTATTCTAGAAGCTGGAGCTCATTCTGGGTCTGACACAATCAGGATGAGTCATGCCTTTCCAGGATCAATCATTCACTCTTTTGAGCCAGAACCAACAGCCTATAAAAAGCTCATTAAAAAAACTTACGGATACAAAAACATTCACGTATATAACATAGCTCTGGGTGAAAGAGACGAAATGAGAAAATTATATGTCAGCAAAGATTTACTAGATGCCTCAAGTTCATTATTACCGCAGACTCAAACATCAAAAAAAATCCATCCTGGAATAAAATTAGACCAGTCTCTCGATGTTTCGGTGAGAACGATAGATTCCTGGGCAAAAGAAAACGCTGTCGATCATATAGATTTTATGTGGCTAGACATGCAGGGTAATGAATTGAGAGCATTGAAATCCGCAAAAAGCTTGCTCCATACGGTAAAAGCTATATATACTGAAGTCCTGAAAACAGAAACATATGAAGGCGCTCCGCTCTATCCAGAATTTAAGCAATGGATGGAACAGGAGGGTTTCATTGCCAAGATTGAAAGAGAAGTGTACGACGAGCAGACCAATATTTTATTTATTAAAAAATAATAATGAAAAACTTTTTAAAGAAAATCATATATTTTTACTGGAAATTAAACGGTATAAAAATATTGAGTTATGACATAAACTGTACTGGTGAAGTTAAAAGAGGTCTGATTGCAAACATACAGAAGAAATCAAACTTCAATACATTCATAGAGACTGGCACATATCTTGGAGACACTCTAGATTTTTTCAAAAATTCATTCATTAATTTGATATCGATTGAATTGAGCGGTGAATACTACACAAAAGCCGTCGACAGATTCAAGGATATAAAAAACATCAAAATCATAAATGGTGATAGTGGTGAGAAATTATCAGAAATACTAAAGACGATAAACGAGCCATGTCTTTTCTGGCTTGATGGACATTATTCATCTGGAGATACAGCTCGTGGAGAAAAAGACACGCCAATATATAAAGAAATCCGTTCTATATTACAAAATAATCCTAAAAATCATACGATCCTAATAGACGACGCCCGACTTTTCATAGGAAGAAATGATTACCCATGGCTTCCAAAGCTGAAAAAATACGTGGACAAACTCAGTAACAATAATTACCAAATGTCTATAAATAATGACATAATAATACTAACACCTAAAAATGATTAGCATAATCTCATCAATATACAAATCAGAAAAACATCTCCCCCATTTTATAAAGAGGGTTAGGAAGATGTCGGATTATTTAGATAAAAAAGGCATTGAGCATGAATTTTTAATATTGCCAAATAGTCCAAATGAAAAAGAAAAAGAGGTGCTAAAAAAAGCAGAAACAATTAAAAATGTGCGGATAATTCCAAGAGACCTTGAAACGCTCTATGCAACATGGAATTTTGGAGTTAAAAACGCTAAATACGAAAAAATATGTTTTTGGAATGTTGATGATATAAGATTCGGTAAAGGTATCGTCGCTGGGATGAAAGATATAGATGATGGTGCAGATATTGTATATTTCTCATTCCTATATTTTCGATACTTAAGGATCAAAATGTTCAAAATATTAGCCAAAATAAAACTCATCACTCCACCAGACTTCGATAGAGAGAGGTTCTCAAGAGAAATGCTATGCGACCCATTTTCTATGACATGCAAAAAGGCATTCAATACCATAGGATTATTTGACGAGACATTTTATGTTGCTGGAGATTATGAATGGTGTGTCAGAGCCGCTGTTAGTGGTTTAAAATTCAAAAAAAATCCGACTATAGCAGGAATATTTACGAGTGACGGTACCACTCTCAGCGGCAGTAAAAGCCAAAGACACTTGTCTGAAAATGAAAGGATTCATAACATGGTTAAATCATGAAAATCATTGCTCTGATACCGGTAAAAAATGAAGCATGGATACTCAAAACATGCTTATCATCCTTAAAAAAATATGTGGATGAGATAATAATCATGGATGATAATTCTACAGATGAGTCAGCGGATATCGCCAAATCATTCAACGCCATTGTATATTCAAATGACACGAACAAAGTAACATATTTTTCAGAATACAAAGTACGTGAGAAACTCCTGGAAATTGGTAGATCCCGTGGAGGTACACATTTTATCTTCTTAGATGCAGATGAGACGTTCAGCTCAGACATAGAGCCGTCTATACTCAAAGAAAAAATGAGAACACTCAAACCAGGAGAAAAAATATTCCTACAATGGATACCTCTATGGAAATCACCTAAACAGTTCAGACAAGATAAACATGGCATATTTGAAAAAACATTTAAAGATTTCATATTTTGTGACGATAAAACTTCACACCATGAATACGCATATATTGGTGTCAGCAGGACCCCTGGTAAAAATACTAACTGTAAATATATCAAACCAGAAGATGGGGTGGTCCTTCATTTTCAATATATTTCGTGGGAGAGAAATGAGTGCAAACAAGCATGGTATAAATGTTCTGAGCATATAAATGGTGAAAGGAATCCTAAACGAATAAATGCGACTTACAGGCATTTATTGAGCGATAAAAAAGCTAATATCATAGAGACACCAACAAAATGGGTCAATGGTATACTATTACCTAGCGAGACGGATTTAGGTCAATCATATATCTGGTATATTGAATCTATAAAAAAACTATTTGATCTTCACGGCATCGTTTACTTTGAACCGCTAGAGATATGGCACATCAGCCAACTGAAAAAAATTTTCGTGGAGATGATTGGGCGTGAACCCAGATCAAAATCATTCCATCCTGCTATTCTATATATAAACGATATAAAGAATAAACTTAAAAATATCATAAAGTAATTCATCATGAAAAAGACAAGAGTGGCTTTCATAAAATTTGGTGGCTTAGCGGTAGGAGGTACCGAACTCTGGCTTCAAAAAATTGCGGCAAACCTGCCCAAAGAGCGCTTTGAAGTCGACTACTACTATTGCGATGCTGCGCCACTCATCGGAATAGATCATGTGCACGCCAATACGAATCCTGATCGATTAAAGTACATGCAAAAAAAGGCAGTCAATCTAATAAAATTCAATGTTCGGGCTGTAGACTACAGATTCCACTATCACTGTTGGATTGATACTGATTTTTGGAAATTATTTGACCCCCAAAAATATGACCTCATACAGACAGCAAAAGCTGGCCCTAGAGAATATCCATTTTATCTTATAAATCTGCCGGTTGTAGAAATGGTGACTCTTGCAAATAGACCAGACAAAAGTAAAAACATAGCCTGGAGCTTTCATCCATCATCGTGGCAAAGGAATGTTTGGCTAAAAAAAGGTGGAAATAAAAATCGTAGCTCTGTATTGCCACCGTTACTGGAACAACCTCTAACCGCAGATAACTATAGAAAAGAACTGAATATCCCAAGAGATGCTATCGTCGCTGGTTTTCATCAACGTGCAGACGACAACATCTGGAGTCCAATCCCTTTAAACGCTTTCAGTAAATGCCAAAATCCTAATTGGCACTTTATAATGAAAGGTGGCAGTAAATTATATAAAAAACAAGCCGAGGAATTAGGACTAAAAAACATCCATTTTCTTCCTTCTGATGGTGATGATATTACCGTATCAAAATTTTTAAACACATTGGATTTCTTTGCTCATGGACGAAGAGATGGTGAGACTTTCGGGGCTGTTATAGCCGAGGCGCTGATACATGGCAAACCCTGTCTATCACACTACAGTGATACGGGGCTAAACGCCCAAAAAGAAACGATGGGTTCTGCAGGTTTATTTGCTATGAACGAAAAAGAATATACTGAGAAATTATTCCTCTTATATAATGACAAAAGAGTCCGAGACGAGCTGACCACAGAAGCCAACAAAAACTCTAGCAAATACAGCATAGAAAGCACAGTGAAGCTAGTCACTGACGTATATGATGAGGTGCTAAAAGACCCATCGCGTTTTAAAATTAAAATCAATTTAATATCAAAAACTAAAGACCTAATAATTGTATACGCCGTGTTTATAATCAAAAAAATAACATGCTAAACATTATCTCCAGATCATATGTAGAAGGTGAAATAAACGGCCCACAAAAGGTGGTAACAAATCTTATAAAAGGCTTAGATATGATTGATTATCCATACTGTATAAATAAAGACCTTGAGTCTACATCGCAGCTCTGGATTCATGATGATAAAAATGCATTTAAAGAAGCCGCCAGACTCAAAATAAAAACTATAGTTGGACCAAATATATACGTACTTCCCAAAAATATTCCTGAGGATGTTGATATGTCTAATCTTGTATATATCCAGCCGTCAAAATGGATATGTGATTTTTGGAGAGATCTTGGATTTAAAAGGTGTCCGCTCGATGTTTGGCCATCCGGTATAGACACGGACGAATTCCAAGAAAGAACGAAGCCCGCTCATGGACAGGTACTTATCTACTTCAAGCAAAGATACCCCGAAGAATTAGATTTCTTAAAACAAATTTTAGATCAAAAAAATATAAAATATAAAATCATAAAATACGGATCTTATGATCAGAGAGAATATGTGAGTGAACTTAAAAAGACAAAATATGTAATTTGGTTAGGCAGACACGAAACCCAAGGTATAGCTCTTGAAGAAGCTCTATCTATGAATGTGCCTATGCTGGTATGGGACGTGAACAGTATTGGTCACCAAATTCCAAGACCCAAGGATATAGATATGTATAGCGAAGAGGAGGCTAAGTATAAAAATACTACTTCGGCCGAATATTTTGATGATAGATGTGGAATAAAAACTAAAAAAAGAGACGATATCGCAGTTTCTATTGAAAAAATGGAGAGTAGCTGGATACCATTTTCACCTCGTCAATACATACTTGAAAATCTGGGCTTAGAGAAGCAGGCTCGAGAATTGATCGGTCTATATTCAAAATATTTTAATATTTCCTATGAAGCAGGAAAAAAAGAGCCTATAAGAAATGATAAAAAATGGCGAAATGATACAGTCAAATTCAAACTATACAGCTTTTTAAAGGCCACTTCGAAAAAAATCTCAGGAAAAAAAGGCTAAATCTTGAAGGTTTTTTCTGATATAATAGCCATATATGGCTTCAAATAATCCAAAAGTATCTGTTATCACTATCACTTTCAATCGTGAAGCTTATATTTTGCAAGCTATAGACAGCGTTCTTGCTCAATCTTATAAGGATTGGGAATTAATCATCATAGATGACGCTTCAACAGATAACACAGAAAAGGTCGTCAAAAAATATATAGATGGTAACCCTCGCATAAAATATTTCAAAAATAAATCAAATCTTGGCATAGCAAAAACACGCAATCGAGGGCTAGAGCTCGCCTCTGGAATCTACATCGCGCCTTTGGATAGTGACGATGTTTGGTTAGACGTTAACAAGTTGCAAAAACAAGTTGAATTTTTGGACATAAACAAAGATTATTGTATGTTAGGTGGTGGAATAATGCGTATAGATGCCGAATCAAAGCCAATAAAAAAAGTCCTCTTCCCTGTTTATGATTCATTGATCCGAAAAATAATTCTCCAGTTTAATCCATTTCCTCAATCAACATTACTCTACAGGAAAGATACCGCCTTATCTTGCGGTGGTTATTCTGATGATTATAAAATCTGTGACGATTATGATCTTTGGTTAAAAATGGGGTTGAAAGCAAAATTTACAAACATTCCTCAAGTCTTGGCTGGTTATAGAGTACACGGCGGCAACATTACCAAGACAAAACGTTTAACCACAACAAAAGAAATTCTTGAAATTGTCTGGAATTACAAAAACAAATATCCTAGAAGTTATATAGGAATCATCAAAGCTTACATTCGTCTGATACTAGCGTATCTCGGTAGTTAATATAAATGATTTATATAATCTCTTTTATATAGGGCTCAATCTTTTTTGTACCTTTTACTTTCTTCAATACCAAATCGCGTTGTTTGGAAGATTTAAAAAGATACAGAGCATAGCCACCATGTCCTCCACCTAAATACTTCTTTGCAATAGAACCTTTAATATCTGTAATCTTTTCCATTCCCTCACCAATCTGGACATCATAACTCAACGAAATTGCTTGTCCTAATTTCTTTACATCTTGCACCAATACAGCTTCGCGTGCCAATTTACCAGCGCGAAGAATCTTATTATAGTCACGTTTTTTACTTACATGATCAAATGATTTATGGTTGTTACCAGTCCAATATATAAGCATCTTTCCTTTTAACCAATCAGGATTGAGTTGTACATCAAGCACAGGAGTTTTACCAGATCTCCAAACACATAGACCTGTATGATTGATGATCGCAGGATCTTGCCAACCAACACCCATATCAAGTTCCGCCTTTACGCCCTGTTTAACTTGTAGAATCGCATAAGCCGCTGAACCGCCAAGCCCAGCACCTTTTTCATATGGCCAAGTCGACAGTGAGACAAGAGGCGAAACAGCACAATTGACAATATAACCACCTTTACGAGATAACTTGGGTACATCGAGCCATCCCCCAGCAAAATCAACACGAAGTGGTACCCGCTCAATTTCTTTTATCTTCGAACGTATAGATGTTGTTGAAGCAGGAGTAACTAAATTTCTTTTTGCGAGAATGATTAATTTTATACCATATTTATTACAAATCCTTCTTTTTTCCTCAATATTTTTATCATCTTCAGTAACAGCCAAAATATCTGGTTTAATTCTTTTCAAGTGTCCGGCAAAATCAAGAACTGGATGTATATCCGAGCTAGGAAAAGCTTCGTCTACACAAACCAACGATTCCAGAATTTTTTTCTTATTATCTTCAGGTAATGCTGATGTGCGATTTTTCGCAAGCATTAAGACTTCATCACTTGCGAAGCAAACCGACAAATGGTCACCTAATCTTCTAGCGTCCTCAAAAAACTGGATATGACCAGCATGAATTATGTCGTAACAACCAGATACAAAAACTTTAATCATTTATTTATCCTCTCACATCTCTAATCGAGCTTCAAGATGTTCTTCAAAAGATCCTCAGGAACCTCTTTTTGTCCTACTGGAGCAACAGGAGTCTTAACGGTTAGTTGCGGAGGAGTTGGAACAGAATTCGTTACATGGTTTACAGGTTTTCCTTTTGCCAGTGCAGCCGCTAGAGCATTTTTCAATTGATTCACATTTTGAGGCGTTTGCGCTTTCGCATCAATTTTTGGCGAATATTTTGGGGCTGATAATGAACTTACAGTTGGACTTGGCGCTGTGGCATTAACACTCAAAGTACTTAGAGATATTGGTTTAATCGGCGAAACAGGATTCGCAACCTCGAATGCTTTTTTAAAAGGTTGATGTTTGGAATTTTCGATTTTATTAAGTGATTCTTTAAGCAGAGGCGATGGCGCGGTTGCTCTCTGTGGTGGAACAAATTTTACAACAGGCCTTGGCTGATTAACTGGTTTTGCTTCTGATACAGGTTTTGTTTCTGTTGGTTCAACTTTGGGATTAACGGTAGCGATAGTTGGTGCAACTACTTTTTGTTCAGGCTTTCGGAGATCACCAGTCATGCGAGGCTTTCCATCCTTACCTCCTTCTCCTCCCAGCTTCTTTGTCGGTGCTGGCGTGGACTCATGGAATTTATTAATAATCACTTCAACATCCGCACGTGGTCTAGCATATTGCTCACGTGAAGCATCGATGATCTCTTTTACATAAGAAGTTTTTGGTGCAGCTATAGGACCCATAGAAGTAGCGGAAAATGGCGCAGACGTAAGACCATTGATCATAAGCTTCAAATACATCTGGAATTGACCCAGATTGACCAGATCTTCCATAGTGAACTGTGGCGCAAATTCTTTTTCCAAAACTTCTGCATCGGTGGCACCGACACGAAAGACTATCATCGTACCGACGTTACCAAAGACTGCGGCACGAACATTTTCATCCATCTGCTCAACATACTGGTGAGCAATGGTTAGGTTTAATTTATATTTGCGTGATTCAGAAAGGATATCCGCAAAAGAAGCATTGGCAAAGTTTTGAAATTCGTCCACGAAAAGATAGAAATGTGGAAGCATCTTTACTACACGGTCTGGCACATCTGCGCGCGACATTGCAGCGAGATAAATTTTTGTCACTAGAAGACCTCCGAGAAGCTTCATATTCTCATCACCGATTCTTCCTTTTGAAAGGTTAATGATGATGATCTTGCTCTCATCCATCGCTTTACGGAAATCGAAGCTAGAAACTGGCTGTCCAATCATATTTCGAATCAAAGGGTTCGCGGTGAACTGACCGACTTTGTTCTGAATAGCTGGAACAGCATCTTGTGCCATACGCTCACTATAGTTTGCAAATTCTTTAACCCAAAAAGCTTTTACCGACGGATCTTGAACTTGAGCAACTATCTCATTTCTATAGGCTTTATCCGAGAGCATTCTGTTTACACCGAGAAGAGTCGTTCCAGGAACTTCCAGAAGTGCTAGCAAAGTGTTAGTCAAAATATATTCCATGCGCGCTGACCAAGCATCCTCCCAAATCTTCTTGAAGGTACTCATAAGACCACCAACGACTAGATGTCTCTTTGCTGGATCAATACTTTCCAAAACGTTAAATGAGATCGGATGATCGGTATCGAACGGAGCAATGACGATAACATCACGGATACGCTCTTTTGGTATGTATTCAAGAAGAAGATCGGCAGTCTTTCCGTGAGGATCAATGAAAGCCATTCCTGCTCCATTCTGAATATCCTGGATAGCCATGTTTTCCAGGAGAGTGGACTTGCCCATGCCCGTTTTACCAATCACATAAACGTGTTTAGTTCTATCAATAGACTTTATACCGAATTTCACCCGTTTGTTGCGGGCATCAGTCTCACCGAAGTATGTTACGCGGTTGTCGTCCATATAAATAGCGATTTGGGTTTATTGTAACATATCTATAGATAACAATTAAAATCAGAAATCCCCCACTTTGCTTTCGTGGGGGATTTTCCAGCTTCTTCCAGAGGCTGGTTTAAGGTTTGGGCAATTGACGACTAAACAGTGGCCAGAGATAGACCAGCCGAAATTTGAGTTTCGGCCGATTGAACATTGTCCGATTGGGGCTTCCAATCACTGATAAATGAATCCCGTTGCTCACTGCTTTTCAAACAACGAAAGCGATGAAGCTCTTCTCGGCTATTGAATGGCAAGCCAATCTTAGCGAGAAATTGTTTGATGTGTGGAATGGAATCGTCGCTAGCAGGAATTTTGACGACCCCTTTTTTAGTCGGAACGCACATGCGTGAATTTGCCATAACTTTTTTATTTTTTTGAACGAATTTACTTACACACTGTCGCAAAACTTGCGATTCTCCAGGATCCACCCAGATCAATGTGCACCAGTTTCAAATAGTACAACTCGTCCCAAAAAATGCAAGTGCCTACAAGTGCGTAGTGGTAGATGGTCTTATCGGGGTTGTTGATATTTCAACTGTACTTGTTGACACTTTTACATCCCTCACTATAGGAGTGAAAGACATCACAAATTCCCTATTATAAACACTTCCAGCGTTCCAGAGTAACCAACCATTTGCACCAGCATCGGATGATGCTTGAATCTGTTCATGGACCATGTCTGGTGTGTAGATGGCACCAAGGTCAAAAGCTTGCAGCCAAGGACGAATTTTGTCCGGAGTGGAAGATGCGGCAACTGCGCGTGAGACAGCTTCATCTAAAGCATACTTCACTATTGCGTATGGATGATCGGCTGGATTTTTATAACCGATAAAGTTAGCAATGTAGTGTGATGGATAAACCATTGGGTCGACAAAATCAAAATAAGGCAGAACATTTTCAAAATGCTGACCTATGCCCATGTCGCCAGTATCACTGGTGGTCTGGCCAAAGACATCGGCCGAAATAGGAATACCTAATGGCGACAATTTGTCGTGGAGATACGAGAAAAATTGGGTTAAGACTTCTGCTTTTGTAGTACTGGCAGTTTTATCAAATTTTGCAGTAGAAATCCCGTCTGACGGAAAACGGACATAGTCAAAATTGATCTCATCAAAACCAACATCATAAGCTTGTTTTGCAATTACTGAAACATACTTCCACATTTCCTTATTATCTGGATCTACCCAATATGCACCGCCGGAATCTTTCCAAATGCTTCCAGTATTTTTATTCTTCACGGCCCATTCAGGATGGACCTTAACTATGAAAGGGTCTTGAAATACAGCCACACGACCAATGACATATATTCCCTGATCATGTAATTTTCCAATCATCTCTTTTATATCAGGAATGCGTTCTTGCACTGAACCTATCGATGTTATCTCTGGATCATCCATAGTAAAGCTGATTCGTCCACTATAATCTTTCACATCAATAACCAAACTGTTTAATTCGGTGCCTTTAACTAAACTAAACATCTCTTTCTCAAATGAAGGCGTCCCTGCTGACCAACTCGTAAAATAGACGGCTTTGACTGGAATCGGTGTTGGTAAATGTGTGACAACAAAAACTGGAGCAATTGGCGTAGAAGAAGCTATAAGATTATCTGAACTTGTTGCGGTCGTAGAGGTTGAGATATTCAAATCATTCAATAAAGCTATATCATTCCCATAAGAAATTTTACTTAATGGTAAAAACCAGGAAGATGTCACCCAAAGTAAGATAATTATGAATGAAACAGTGATAACTGTTACTATTGCAACCTTGGCACTATGCATTCGTTTGTGTGTCTACTGGTGTCTGTTTATCTAAGGGAACCTGGATGTCTTCTACAGGATTTTCTTTTGGTTTAGCTTTAGTATCGACAAAATGAATCCCTACCATCTTTTTTATATCATTAGTGACTCCCGCTTTAGTAGTATAAGCCACAGCTATGATAGCTAAGCCTGTCAGGATATACAGAGATTTATTCCAAAAATTTGGCAGACCTGAGAACAAAGCAATGATAATGACTAAAGCACCTAGAACGATTATTATTTGACGTTTTGACATAATATTTTTATTAGATTGTCATTATACAGTAAAATGATAAGATAATGCTAGAACAAACGTAACAACTACCCAAAGGAATGAATATGGATATCATTTGCCCATTAAGTGAGGACGATCTCACTCCGTATTCACCAAGATTTAACAAAGTGGTGGTGCGGATATTTAAAAAAGGAAGATTGTTTGTCGGAAAATTGCATAACTTGGATTTTTCAACGAGTTCAGAACTGACGATTCGGCTTGGACCCATGGTTCAACTTCACACAAATCAAGACAGTGCTGACTTTGAAGGTTTCGGTGAGTCGTTGGTGACGATAAAGGATGTGCTAGTTGAAAAAACTTATACCAACCTGTCCAATCCATTTTCGCCGATCCAAAACCCTGACCGTGTATCGTTAAAAACATTTCGATATGACAATGCTTTGGCAATAAAATTTGCCGACGGCATCGCCATTCTCTCAAAAAGAGATCTCGACATCAAAGCTGTTGAAGAGATACTGAAAAAAGCGGAGATGCGGGACACTCAAACTCAATGATCGCACTTCACCATTTAGTGGAAGATGTGCGATATTTTTTATCTTAATTATTCCTTATTTAATGAAATTTAATCTTTACTGACTATAACCACGAACTCCCCTCTAACTTTATCTGGATGTATTTCAAAATAATTTTTGACTTCTTTGGGCGATCCTACAACGATCTCTTCAAATATCTTGGTAAGTTCACGGCAAACTGTAACCTTTTGCATCATGGTTAAATGTTCAACCAAAGATTCCAAAGTCTTCATGATTCTATGAGGAGATTCGTAAAATACCATAGTGCGTTCTGATTTGGCTATTTCACTAAATAAAGTCTCCCTTCCTTTTTTATGAGGCAAAAAACCAAGGAAAGTAAAATCGGCACAAGGTACACCTGCAATAGAAAGTGCGGATGTCACAGCAGAAGGCCCTGGAATAGCTTCTATCTTTATACTTCCATTCATTATTTCGTTCGAACATTCTTTTCTAATGCGCGAAACCAGTTCTGCACCAGGGTCAGATATACCAGGCGTACCAGCATCAGAAACCAAAGCAAGGTTTTTGCCCTCTTTTAAAAGATCAATAATTTCATCTACTCGAGAAATCTTACTATGCATATGATAAGACTTTGTAGCTTTTGAGATATTATGACGATCAAGGAGACGCTTGGTCATACGAGTATCTTCACAAAGAATTAAATCGCACGAAGACAAAACTTTTAAAGCTCGAAGGGTGATGTCTTCGAGATTGCCGATAGGAGTTGCAATAACAGAGAATGTAGACATAATTGAACTCTAGCAGTAAACTAGCTTCATGGCAAAAACAACTACTTATATAACTCGTGATATTGAAAGAGCTCTAGGCATGGATCCTAGCGCTGAATTTCGCATAGTCTGCAACAAATGTCCTTATTCTCTGATGATAAAGCAGAAATTTCCTGATTTCGTAACTCTCATAGAGTCGCCCGCAAAACCAATGGGCACAAGCGACCTCATAACAGCTTACTCAAAAGACCATAAAGCCGAAGCAACTAATTCTGATTTGCTCGTTTTTAAAAATACATCGCGCGTTGAACAATTCGCTATTACAGAAGGTTGGCATCTCTTAAATCCAAAGGCTTCACTCGGTGAGACTATAGAGACAAAGATGAGTCAAGTTGAATGGCTTGGAGACTTGGGCAAAAAATATTTACCTAAAAATTCTGTGAGCGTCGCAAGCAATCTCGCTTGGACTGGAAAACCATTCATACTCCAATGGGACCATGGTCACACAGGCGGTGGAACAGTGCTCATCAGCAGAGAAGGTGACTTGAAATTCATCAAAGAAAAATTTCCAAATAGGATGACTCGCCGTACAGAATATGTACGCGGGCCCTCATTCACAGTGAATGTCGTCGTAGCTAAGCATAAAATCCTCGTAGGAAATATCAGCTACCAGATAACTGGCACACTCCCCTTCACAGATAATATATTTGCGACTGTCGGAAATGATTGGGGTCTGACTCACAGCCTACTCAATGAAGACGAAATCGAATACATCCAAGAGATGGCTAGAAACATCGGTAAAAAGATGAACATCTCTGGCTGGCGCGGTCTATTCGGTATAGATGTCATACGCGATGATGATAAAAATGTCATCAACTTGATAGAGATCAACGCTCGACAACCAGCCTCAACTACTTTTGAATCTATCCTTCAGCAAAAAAATCGTGCTGCAGGAGTGAAAGGATTAACCACTTTTGAAGCCCATGTGAGAGCTCTACAAGGCGAAGATTTGAAAGATGAATTGATACCTATCAATGACGGCGCACAGATACTTCAGCGAATCACCAGAGCGATCCAAACGATATCAACAGAAAAGGTGAACAAACTTGAATCAGCCGGTTATTCTACTATTCCCTATGTAAATACTATGCATAACGAAGATCTTCTTCGTATTCAAAGCGAGATGGGAATCATGGAGACTCATGGAAGATTTAATAAGAGAGGAAAAGAAATTCTCGACATAATAAGTAGTTAAATGATCACAAAAACTCTTTCAAAATCGGCACTAGAAACTATAGACCAATATTTTAATTTTAAAGTTGGTAACGCCATGTGTTCTGTCCCTTATTTTAATAATAAAGTAGCTAAAGCTAGGGCCGCATTGCGAAGCTTGTCAGGTAAAGGCAGTCCTGAAGAAATCTTTGAGGAAATCCAAGGGATTCTGGTGAAAAATCATGTCGATAAAACCGCTTTAACCAGTGAATCTCTAAAAAAAGTCTTGACTGATAACAATATCGGCATAGATTGCTCAGCTTTTGCTTATTATATTTTAAATTCAGAATCATTAGAGCTTAAAAAGGTTTCTCTGAAAAAACAAATATCTTTTCCAAATGCCAATGGTCTAATAGGTAAAATAAAATGTTCTCTTCGACCAGTGGAGAATTGTGATGTGGCTACTCTTGCTCATAATAAAAATAGTAAAATGGTTTCATTAAAAGAAATCAAGCCTGGCGACATCATAACCATGACCGGTGGACCAGATGGTGATGATAGAAATCATGTCTCAGTAATATATCAAGTTGATTACAATACTGACACAAACAATACTCTGGAAAATACACCAACCAAGATATATTACACTCACTCAGTAGCTTATCCTGAGGACGGAGTCTACGGAACTGGTATCAAAAAAGGAATGATTGAGATAACTGACTTAAATAAAAATATTACAGAACAATCTTGGACAGAAAATCGACTATTTGTACGTGGGCAAAAATCGCAGACAGAACTTCGCCGTCTCAATTTTCTATAAATTATTTGTTTAAAAAATGAAATAAATATGTTACTCTGTAACGTATGCTCAACATCCTTCAAGGAACAGCTGATTTGGCTTATATCATAGGCTTTATGCTTGCCGGTACAATAGCTGCTTTTATATTGGCGCCTTTTTTAACACGTATTTTATATCATTTTCACGTCATCAAAGGAGCTAAAACTGAACTGACAGGACTTGGTTCTCATGCTTATAAAGCGCAAACCCCGGTTATGGGAGGACTTCTAGTCATAATTACTGTAGCTCTTATAACATATCTATTCAATTGGTCGCGCAGTTTTACTTGGGTACCCATCAGCGTCATGCTCATATCTGCCCTGCTCGGTGGCATCGATGATCTTTTGAGTATTTATGGAAAAGAGAGACAATCTAGAAAATTGAGCCACGTCATGACACTTATCCGCGTCCACAAAGATTGGACTATGAGGTTGTGGTATGTGATCACTATTCCATGGACTGCTTTCAAGAGAATGTCTGTCTGGCTTGGGTCACGCACCCGTCGAGGCGTACTGGTTCATGAAAAATTAATTCTTCAGTTCGTTGCTGGTGCCATCACAGCTTGGTGGGTCTATGCGAAATTAGGTCCAGCTTGGCATTACATATATTTCCCTTTTGATTTCAATATCGATGCTGGTTGGTTCATCATACCTATAGTCATTCTTGTGGTTATGTTCACTGCAAATGCTGTCAACATCGCTGATGGTATGGATGGTCTAGCTGGTGGCATGCTCATCATCACATTCAGTGCGCTAACTTTGCTCTCATGGATCAACGGTTTTGGTGAAATCGCTATCATGAACGCTACTGCGGTCGGGGCTCTGGCGGCCTATACTTATTTTAATATTAAGCCAGCCAGATTCATGATGGGAGACGTCGGTTCTCTCGGACTCGGCGCATTGCTTGCTGTCAATACTCTGGCCATCGGTGAACTCGGATCTCTTTTCTTCTTAGGCTTCATGTTCTACATAGAAGCTTTTTCAGTCCTAATACAAGTCGGATCACGCTACGCTTTTGGTCGCAAAGTATTCGCTATGGCGCCACTACATCATCATTTTGAGATAAAAGGTTGGAGCGAAGAGAAGACTGTTATGCGTTTCTGGGTCATTCATTTTATCTTTGTCGTATTCGGCTTCTGGCTAGCATTGCACTAAAATGGATTACTTACACTGGGATGAAAAAATAATAACTGACTTTTCAGAAAAAGCTGTCACTGATACGTACAATCGCGGCTACGTCTTCACTCGCATAGGCAAAGGCGTTATGCATCAGACAAGAAGCGTCAGAATTGATTTATCTAAATTTGAAATATCGAGTGAAAATAGACGAATTTTAAAAAAGACTGAGGGCATTGATTTGCAATCTATAAAATTACCAATGAAGGAATATGATTTTTCAATCGGTAAATTAGCAAAAGATTTTTATGCTACAAAATTCGGCTCGAGCATTATGAGCGCGCAGAAAGTAAAGGAAATGTTGGTTGATACAGATAAAAGCAACTTTAATTACTTGCTAGAATACAAAATAAAAGGCGTTTTTACTGGCGCAACTATTATTTACAAAAATAATGAAATTCTCCACTACTCTTATCCATTTTATGATTTAAAAGATGCTCAAAAAGATACGGGCTTAGGCATGATGATACGTGCAATAAATTTTGCAAAAGAATCCGGACTGAAATATATCTACCTAGGTTCTCTTCAACGTCCAAGTGATACTTACAAACTTCAGTTCGCTGGACTTGAGTGGTTCGATGGCGGAGAAAATGGTTTAGGAAGATGGTCTGGTAATGTGGATGTAGTAAAAAAAATGCTAACAAAATTAAAATAAATGAATCTTCCTAAACACATCCACGTCATAGGTATTTGCGGTGTTGCAACTAGTGCTCTTGCCATAGCTTTCCATAAGGCTGGTGTCAAAGTCACTGGTAGCGATAAAGGTTTCTTTCCACCGGTTTCAACCGAACTCGAGAAACAAGGTATATCGTTTTATGCAGGATGGCATCCGGAAAAGATGGTGGGAAACGGCACTCCAGATTTCGTCGTTATTACCACAGCCTCTGGCACTCAAAATCCAGAGACACTTTATGCAAAAGAACACAATATTCCATCGTTGGGATATATGGAAGTATTTAAAAAATATTTCATAAAAGAAAAGTCTATCGTCTGTACTGGAACATGGGGAAAAACATCTTCAAGTGCACTCTTGTCACACATCTTTGAACAAGGAGGTATTGATCCGAGTTACATGTTCGGAGGTGTGTCACTATCACATGCGTCTTCAGCAAAAATCACTAACAGTGACTGGAGTATATTCGAAGGAGATGAGTATAAGAGCTCGCCAACAGACGCTACTGCTAAATTTTTCTATTACAAGCCAACTCACCTTCTATTGAGTGCAGTTTCATGGGATCATGCTGATCTATATCCAACGGAAGAAAGTTATTTTAATGTGTTTAAAAAATTAATATCAAACATACCCGCTTCTGGTTTAATAGTTGCAAATACACAAAATCTTGGTGTGACCAAAGTTATTGATGGTGCAAAATGCAAGATAGTCTCGTATGGAATAAATTCAAGTGATTATATTTATTCTGATGTAAAACAGACAAAAGAAGGGCTTTCTTTCAAAATTATACATAATAACCAATCGTTTTATATTACTTCGCCTATGCTTGGAATATTCCAAGCAGAAAATATTACCGGTTGTTTTGCCATGAGTCATAGGGCTGGCATAGTTCCAGAAAAAATAATCTCTGCAATAGCTTCATTCAAAGGACTTAAAAGACGTCTTGAAAAACGTTTAGACGGTGAACGATGTAAATCTGGAGTAACTATATTTGATGATATCGCTCATTCCCCAGAAAAAGCATCATCTGTTTTAAAAAATCTACGGGAAATATATTCTGGAAAAATCATCACTATCTTTGAACCTAATATAGGTGGGCGCGAGCGTGAATCTACTCACAAATACGACAATGCTTTCAAAGACGCTGACGTGGTTTTGATTCCACGTCTGACAAAATTAAAAGTTGCCGGCGACACAGAAAAAGATGTGACAAAAGGTATACCTGATAGACCTATGGAAGGCGAGGATTTATTGAAAGTAATAATGAAGACACACAAAGATGTCACTTTCTTTGAAGAAGACGCCGCTCTAGTCAATTTCATCAAGACTACAGCAAAAAAAGGAGATTGCGTTGTTTTTCTAGGCTCTCATGGATTCAGAGGAATGATCGAGGAGGCAGTAAAGTCGCTCAAATAGTTAAATGGCAGTCAAGCCTATTTCCCCTCATCAACGATCTCTGTTTTGATCTCTGAGCCGATTTCTTTGATTTCCAAAGTCATACCACAATGGTTGCATTCAACTACCATACCAACCGCTAGATTAGGATACTTTGATATATCGACTTCATTTTTACACTCTGGGCAAGTTAATTTTGAATTCATATTATTTAATATTAGATCGTCTTTTAATAATAGCCGAATTGTCGTATGATGACAATACAATGACTACACCGATAGAACATTACCCTAATCTTGCCAAAGCTCTTGGCGTCTCTGATTTATATTTCAAACGTGAGGATTTGCATCCATACGGCTCACACAAGGGTCGCTCAATCCCAGTAATGATCGATATTTACCTTGCTCAAGGCGAAACAAAATTTGCACTTTCTTCTTCTGGAAATGCGGCGCTTGCTGCGACAATGTATGTAAAGGAGTTAAATAATAGTAATAAAAGCGTTGATTTAGATATCTTCGTAGGAAATCATATTGCTCCACATAAATTAGAAAAATTACAGAAATACGCCGATGACCATATCCGTATATTGAAAAAAGAACGTCCTCTTCAGGCTTTAACTCAAGCTATGAATGAAGGAATGAGAAGTTTGCGTCAATCGACTGATGATAACGCTTTAATTGGTTACAAAACATTAGCTGAGGAATTAGCTGAATCATTTGCTGGAAAATCTAAAGAAAATCTGGGCGCAATCTTCATCGGCACATCTTCAGGTACAACCGCAGAAGCGCTCGCTAAATATTTTCTGAACAACACTGGTTCAAAATCAATTCCTCAAGTTCACATCATTCAAACTTCTTCATGTCATCCAATTGCTCTCGGTTTAAATAGTTATGATGGACCAGATGAAACTTCTATCGCTGATGCTATAACCGATATCACTGGTTATAGAAAAGCTGAAATTGTTCCCCTTATCCAAAAAACTGGCGGTGCAGGCTGGTTCGCCACAAATGAAGCTATTGAATCCGCCCAAGAACTTGTCAAAAAATATACTGGTCTAGACATTTCAACTAACAGTGCACTATCAGTCGTCGGCGTTATGCAAGCAGTTTATGCAGGACATCAAATAGATGGGTCCATGGTCTGCATAATTTGTGGAGAATAGACTGAAGCCTTGAAACTAAAGCCCCCTCACTGCCTTCACAAACTTCTCCCCTCTCTCTTGTCTAGAAGATTCTAAACCACCGGCCTCGAAGCCTGGACTAAACAAAATCTTATCATTTGCTCTGGCATGATCTTTAGCAAGTCGAACAGCTTCTTCGATTGAAGGTGCTGATAGAATCTCTACATTTTCAATAGTGCCAAGAACCTTACGCTCCTTCATAGTTCCACTGCCAGGAAGTAATACAACCGTGTGAGCATATTGCGGTAAAATGGCATATAACTCTCTATAATCGCGTCCAGCGTCTACTCCACCCAAGATAAGCACCAGATTGCGGTCTCCGGCTATAGAACGAATACCGGCAATCGTAGAGTCTGGCGAAACCGAGGCAGTATCATTGTAAAATTCAATATTTTTAATCTTCTTAACTAGTTCGAGTCTACCCTTAAGCGGCTTCCATTTCTCAAAAATAGATTCTGAAACCTCATCTGGAACCTTGAAGAGTTTCGCTACTTGAAGGGCCAAAGCTGCATTGTCACGGTCATGAGTCCAAGAGCCAAATTCTTTTCCACCCAAAGTCCACGATCCTGGAACTATAGAAGGTTTTGTTCGTAACATTTTCGCTTTTGGCTGGAATTTAAAAAGATGGATGGCATCCACCACATCGTCACTTGCCACGATAAAATTATTATAAGTTTGATAGGTTAAAATCTCAAAAGGAGAATCTGTGTAAGAATCTTTGTGCGGCACCGTAGTAAATACAGCCACGTGTGGACTAACACGCATATCGTAAAGTTCCTTCATCATTTGCTCTACAACTCGAATAAGAGCTATATCTCCACTTTTTATTTTCTTCAAAGCACTCAGGATGCCATCTCCAGATTCTGGATCCAAAGTAAATAAATTTTGAGTGCCATCAGCTTCACAAGCGACTTCCAGTAATGGTGACAGTAAGGATGAGACCGTAGCTTTTCCACATGAGCCCATAATACCAACGACAGTAACGGGCGGAGCTAAACGGAAGAAAAGCGTCTCTGGATATTCAATCTGTATCCCCTTTTCAATAGCCGCTTTCAAAAAAGACGATTCACGAGGATATTCATGCGAAAGTATTATCAAATCCATATCCAGGAGATCGTCAGGAGGAATAGAGCCACAAACATAATTTGCCAAACCAATAGATCTCAAAAAAACTATATGATTCTTCAATCTAGCTTCACTGCGTAGATCATAAACCGCCACAAGACTATTTGCTTTTATCAGGAATTTAACATCTGCCACCATTTCCCCGTGTGCGCCAAGACCGATAACAGCTATACGCTTTCCTTGAAAATAATCACGAGAGGTCATGGGGGTATTATAGCGACAAGTGAGGATTCGTGGAAGCTCGCTTACACAGAATCCGAACGCAGTCGATATATGAGCGAAGCGGTTATAGCGGGCTAGGGCTGAGTAGTCTATAATTAACGCAATCAATATTATGGCGGAAAAATACGACCACCAAGAAGTGGAAAAAAGAATATCTGAAATGTGGGAAAAAGGTAATTATTTTACTCCCAGCATCACTCCAGGAAAAAAACCTTTCTCAATGTTCCTTGTGCCACCAAATGCAAGTGGTGGCATGCATGTCGGAAACATTCTCATGGTTGCCATCCAAGATATATTAGCTCGATACTATAGATCAAAAGGACGTCCAACTTTATGGATTCCAAGCACTGATCATGGTGGATACGAAACACAGGTCACGTTTGAAAGAAAAATAGAGACCGAGGGTAAAAGCCGTTTTGATTACAACAGAAATCAATTGTTTGCGGAAATAGAAAAATATGTTGCTAGCAACAATGGTCTAATAAAAAAAGAAATTGCATCTACTGGTGCAAGCGTCGATTGGTCTAGATTTAGGTACACCATGGACGAGAAGTCTCTTGCCGCGGTTGATCAAATGTTCCAAAAAATGCTATCTGATAATCTCGTCTATCGAAATAAATATATGGTCAACTATTGCTCATCGTGTGGAACAGCCCTTGCAGATATAGAACTTAAAACAAAAAAGATAAACTCGCCACTATATTTTGTAAAATTCTACACTGAAGCTGGTGATGAATATGTTACTTTGGCAACAACACGCCCAGAATTTCTCTTTGCTACAACCCACGTATTAGTACATCCGTCTGATAAAAAGCATTTACAGCATATAGGTAAAATACTCAAAAATCCTATCACGGGTGAAAGGGTTGAGATTGTTGCAAGTAAAAGGAAGTTTGACCCAAAAGAAGCTGAACCTTTCCTCACACCGTTTGCTCCTTCTTATAAAAACTATGACTATGGGTATACGCTTTACAATAAAATTCCATCACGCAGCTTACTTGATTGGAATGGAAACATGATTGAAAGATACCCTGGCATAAAACCACTTGAGGCACGTGAAAAAGAAGTTGCGTATCTAACAGAAATTGGAGCAATAGAAAAGATTGACCCATCATATATTGATGCAGTCCTTGAATGTAAAAAAGGTCATCTCGTTGAAAGTATGATGATGCTTACGTGGTTCTTAAAGCTCGATGATGAAAAGAGGTCATTGAAAAAGCCAGCAATTGAAGCTATCCGAAAAGGCAGTATTTCGATTTTGCCAAAATGGCAAACAAATAATCTGTCCACATGGTTGGAAAAAATGCATGATTGGCCCATTGCACGTCAAACTGTTTGGGGTATCAGAATCCCTATATGGTATGAAGTAGCTAACCCATCTGAATTTATTGTATGGTTCGTAGACAAATCTGGTGCTAGACAAAACGGTAATCTAAAAACCTTCTTAGACAAAGGTGTCTCTTTAAAAGAAATCGAAGGTGGTTTAGAGCGTATATATGCCTATGAAGGAGTACCTTGGGTATATAAACGAGAAAGCGGTAAAATATATCTGCAAGAGACAGATACTTTTGATACATGGTTCTCCTCCGGTGATTGGAGTACTGTTGTCTTTGGGGACTTAAATTCAACTGATTTTAACTACTTTTATCCTAGCGAATTAATTGTTATAGGTAACGATCTTATTCGACTCAGTATAGCAAGAGAAATATTTTTAAGTTACTACATGACAGGAAAATATCCTTTCAAAACAGTTTACCTGCATCATCTTATAAAAGGTAAAGATGGTCAAAAGATGAGCAAAAGTCTCGGAAATGCCACATCACTAGAATATTATTTAAACACCTTTGGTGCAGATGTCACTAGAATGGCACTGATTTCTTACACATCAAATCAAGATGATTTTATACTTGAAGATGAGCGTTTAATTTCTCTACAAAAGTTTATTTACTCTCTCTGGGAAAAATCTGACCTAATATTATTAGCAAACCAGTATGCTCCAAAATTCTCACTATCATTACCTTTGTTACCTCGCGACATTGAAGTATTACGAGTATTTGATGCACTCATGACTTCTGTTGATACATATCTAAATCGATATCAATTTACACAAGCACAGCAAGTTTTATGTGATTTCCTTGAATATCTAAATACTTATATTAAAAAAATGGACACAAAGTTTAATACAACTACAACCTTATCCGTATTCAAACACATCTTTGGTATGTATCTTATAGTTTTGCATCCGTTTATGCCTTTCGTAACCGAAGAACTGCAAGCAAAACTATATGACGCATCAAAGCCACTGGCTACGACTTTGTGGCCAAATAAATCTGCAATAGACAAAAAAATATAAAAATATAAAGGGAAAGGGCGGAACTCAAAAAAACAGAGTTCCGCCCAAGCTTTGATTAAATCTCGTATCAGATAATACGAACCGCCGTAGCCTTACGACCACGAGGATTTTCTTGCCATTTGACCGCAATTTCGGTCATTGGCTCGAGGACTGGAAACTCGCCCTTGCAACCCACAGGCCGACCTTGTTCATCCACAACTTGCGAGAAGTGAACGAAACAGGTTTGTCCATCTTCGCAGAGCAACTTCCCGGCACCCCAGGCAAAGTTGAAGAAGAGGACCTTGGCTTTCTTCCATCCGGTCTTCTGCATATTTTCTGGAACCTGAACTGGAGTCGTCTCCCACTTGGGAATCCAACACTGCGAGAGGGTTTTTGACAACCCCAACTTCACAGCGAATTCGACGATACCGTGTACCATCCCGTTTGCGCGGAGAAAATCCGCACCCGGATAATTATTCTCCGGATAGTTCGGGGCGACCAACGCGTAGTGACCGTCAACTTCAACCGTGAGCGCGTTTAGTCGTTCAGCTTTTGCCTTGGTAGTGCGGGCGATTTGCCCACCCCAATTCTCCTGGGTTGAAAACCAGAAGTAGCGATTGCGAGTGGTGGTCGCAATTTCCAACTGCACGAACGTGCAGTCAGCTGCCAAGAGGATCAGGCTGAAGTCTTGATCCGTAGTGGTGTCACTGTGAGGAACTTCGTCCTTCCAGCTGATCGGAACCCGGAAGACAGGGATCTCCGATTCTGTGACATCCGCAAGGATTTTTCCCCCCTGACAGAAGAGCACGCGGGTGCCGGGGGTTTTACCTTGCTTATAGGTTGTCTTAAAGGCCAATGATGTCGGTTTGCCATTCGGCAAAATCCGGGCCCAAGAGTTAATGCTACGTTCGCGAATCGGACCGAAGGTGTGGCCATCAGCGATTTCAATCGTCACCGATCCGTATGTGCCTGACGACCAGGTCACCGACTTACCAGCGCTGGACTCCCAGACAAGCTCACGCTTTCGAGGTATCGGCGGTGGAACGTTGGCTTCAACAAAGGCCTGCTCCACCAATTCGTCAAGGTCAATGTTTTTGAGACCCATGTCATGACGCGCATGTAGCGCAGCGTGAGACAAAGGCTTGAGCGGCGGCAGTTTATGCGACTGCGGTTGTGTTGCATTCATTTTTTTCAGTGCTTTCATTTTGGCCGCGTGCATTACACACGACACAGTAGTTGTGGTTGAGTTTTGAGTTGCATCGTTCTCTGATACTAAGATATTAAATTTCCAAAGAACGACTAAATTAGATACTACATCATTATAGCACACCACAACCTACAAGTCAATACTATCCAGGATGCCGGATAATAGCTTCTTAACCTTGATTAAATCCTGCAATATAGCCATTAATTTGACCTCTAGATCAGCCGACACTTCTCTCTCAGATATAAACTGCCCCATCTTTCTCATAAATAAACCGTACAAATCATTGAAGTAATCCTGCAAAATCTGGACCTTTTCTGGACCAATTTGCTCTATAATCTGCTCATTTCTAGGTTTATCGAAGGCTCTTATAACTTCATTTGGTCGACTGATGCCTTCATAAGTAACACTATCATGACTCAAAATACCATCTAATGATGGCGACATAACCATATAATCTCTTAACATAATTTAATATTCGGCTTTCACGCTTGCAAAGCCGTCTTTAGTGATGATGACGTGATCTAAAACGCGTATACCTAATATCTTTCCTGCTTGGATGAGTTGTTCTGTAATCTGAATATCTTCTGTGGATGGAATAGCTTCTCCTGATGGATGATTGTGAGCAATGATGACAGCAACGGCATTTGACTCTATACCTGAACGGAAAACTTCTCGCGGATGAACAATGTTCGAATTGACAGTTCCTATAGATACAACCTTGTCCCTGATAACTCGATTATGTGCGTTCAAAAATAGTGCTCTCAAATATTCTTTGGGTAAAGTGCGCATATCAGCCAAATATTCATAGACATCTCGAGCAGTGCGTATAGTCTTGAAGCCTGTTTCTTTCTTATCATAAGTGCGACGGCCAAGCTCTCCGATAGCCACGATCTGCATAGCTTTATTTATAGGAATATTCGCTTCGTCAGAAAGTTTTTGTGCATCACACTCTGTGAGTACACTGTTTTCACCATATCCTCGAACGAAACGCTCAGACATCTGTAAGACATCTTCTTTCGTAGTACCAACCTGCAAAACGATAGATAACAACTCGCGCGATGAAAGAGCTTCTGGACCTTGAGCCAAAAGTTTTTCACGAGGTTTCCCTTCCGGAGGCAGATCCCTGATGAGCAGAGGATATTCACCTCCACCAAAAGACCGGTCGAGAACCAAGTGCGTATCTTGAATTGTATAAATGCTTTTTTGCATGAAACCATTATAGCAAAAATGCTACAATGTCTCCACCAAAATCAAGTTAGTATCCTTTGAAGAACCGAATGGGAAGCCCCAGACTAGAACCACTTTCTCCCCTTTCTTGGCAAGCTTATTTTTGAAAGCAACTTCACGGACGACAACCATAGCTTCCTCGACAGTCTTGAATGTTGGCGTTTCTATTGGCTGACAACCGAATGAGAGGGTGAGTTTATTTAAATGCTTTGGCTGATCTGACATAACCAATATATGTTCAGATGGACGATAACGAGAAATCATACGAGCCGTGCGACCTGAACGTGTAAGAGCAACTATGAATGTTGCATCAACATCGTGGGCTACACGTACAGCCGCTTGAGAAATAACATCAGTATCGCCATGAGCTTCTTCATGATCAACCATATTCTCACAAGAACAGTTATCTTGTTCAACGCGAAGAGCGATCTTCGTCATAACCTTCACAGCTTCTACTGGAAATTCACCAAGAGTAGTTTCCTCCGAAAGCATGATGGCATCCGTGCCGTCTTTGATAGCATTAGCGACATCTGAAACTTCAGCGCGAGTTGGAATTGGGCTTTTGATCATACTCTCGAGCATCTGAGTCGCAACTATAACGGGTTTACCAGCGGCGATACATAGATCGATCATGCGTTTCTGAGCTATAGGAACTTCTTCAGCCGGAATTTCGATAGCGAGATCGCCACGAGCAACCATGATACCGTCAGCGGCTTCGACTATTGCTTCTAAACAATTCAGAGCTTGAGGAGTCTCAATCTTAGCAATGATACGAGCATCGGACTTTGCTTTTTTTAATATAGCACGGAGTTCGTGTATGTCTTCAGGCCTACGAACAAATGACAGTGCGAAGAAATCTACTTTATTTTTTAGGCCAAATTCTAAATCTTTGCGGTCTTTGGTGGTAAGAGCATGAATAGTGAGCTCGGCATCTGGAAGATTTACACCCTTTTTACCAGTTAACGGTCCTCCAACGATGACCTTACAAACAATATCATTGCCTTTAATTTTAGTTATCTCCAAACGCTTGCGTCCATCATGAATCATGATAGTGCCACCAACTTTTACTTCAGATGGAAGTTTTGGATAGTTAATGAAAACACGATGAATATCTCCTGTAGCTCTTTCAGATTCGTTTGTTGTAAGAGTAAACGTTTGACCATCTTTTAAGACAATTCCCTTTTCATCTTTAAATGTGCCTATGCGAATCTTCGGTCCACCTAGATCTTGGAGGATAGCGACGGGTTTATTCAACTTCTTCATCACTTTGTGAAGATTATCTACGCGACCCTGATGTTCAGCAAAATCGCCGTGTGAGAAGTTGAGGCGCATTACGTTCATGCCAGCTAAAACGAGTTGTTCTAGTGTTTGCGTTGATTCAGTCGCAGGGCCAATAGTACACACTATCTTTGTTTTCTTTCCGAGGTTCATAGATTAAAAGGTTATTTTTATTAATAAGAATGAGGTTACATCATACGAAAAATAGCCCTAAAAGTCAAAGGTTTTATAAGATTGAATAAGATTGTGTCGGCGGAAGGAATTGCACCTTCGACCTTGGGCTTATGAGTCCCACGCTCTAACTAACTGAGCTACGCCGACAGATCAACACAATCAGACTAACTAGACTACAATAACCAAAAAACTACATTTGCGCAAATCACCTATTTATGACAGAATGTCAAAATCATCGCACTCTAGTATTATTTAAGTACGATGCCCCATCGCGGGGTAGAGCAACGGTAGCTCGTCAGGCTCATAACCTGAAGATTGTCGGTTCGATTCCGACCCCCGCAACAATCTATAGCAGACCTAAAGCTAAATATAGTAGAATTCCTCAAAAACTTTTTTGTACATGTTTATCACTCGCTGTGCTTCATATTTACTTAAAGGAAAACCTGCACCCTCATGAGCGATCTGGTTACGGACTTTGTGTGCCTCCCAAGCATCATTGAGAGTCTTCATATCTCCTTTCTCTACTCTATTTAACTTTTCACCAATACCTTCGCCTTGATAGCCTAAAGTGGTTAAAACATCATCAAGCATAATATCTGCCTCCAAAATAGCTTGACGCCAGTCACTAGGATTGTCTGAACTGACATGGGCTTGGACTTGCTCCCAACGATCAGCTAAAACTGCATTACCATTTACATTTGCCTCATATGCAGGTTCAACCTTTATGTCATATTTCTCCTCTTCTTTTTTACGTATATGCTTCAACTGCTCAACCGAATAAATAATACCAATCAAAAAGAAAAGTGAGACTGGTAACGAAAGACCTATCATAAAATTCAGAAAGCCTCTAAACCAATCGCCAGCTTGTGGTCCCCAAATACTGGAGAAAGCCACGACTTGATTAAAAAAAGTAGACAAACCCAAAGCATTAGCGATGATCTGCAGATACGCCAAAATTGATGGCCAAGTAGCTATGATGACAACCAAAGCTACCAACCCGCCTATTTCTATTCCAACGACTTCGGCTTCTTTTTTATCTTTTTTATCAGCCATAATATTAGCTACATTATATACGAATACGGCTTTGTCCGCACATTCTAATTCTCACCCAAAAAATCTTTTCCTGCACCAAACAAAGTCTTTTCATCGCCATGGCGAGCGGTCAACTGAAGACCTATAGGTAATTGCTTACCATCTTTTTCGGCTATACCACAAGGAAGAGAGACGGCTGCTAGACCTGTAAGATTAGCAGTAACAGTAAATATATCTTCCAGGTACATAGCAACTGGATCATTCGTCTTTTCACCGATTTTAAAAGCAGGAGATGGTGCCGTCGGAGTAGCGATAATATCGACTGACTCAAAAGCTTTTAAGAAATCATTGGTAATCATAACACGCACAGCGTTAGCTCGGTTGTAGTAAGCATCGTAGTAGCCCGACGAAAGAACGTAGGTACCGAGCAAGATACGGCGAATGACTTCCTTACCAAAACCAGCTCTTCGTGTTTCAAAATAGTCTTCTATGACAGTCTTCCCGTCTTTATGTAAACCATACTTCACGCCATCAAAGCGCGCCATATTAGATGAGACTTCTGCAGGCATAAGCACATAGTAAACCATGAGTGAGTATGAAATATTTGGCAGTGAAATATCCTTAATCTCATAACCTTTTGTTTTGAAATCTTCAAGGGACTTATTGAAAGCCTCTAGTACAGCCTTATCAATACCATCACCTTTTAAGAAATCTTTTGGAACACCAATAATAGGCTTTTTATTACCAACCATTTTAGTTGAATAAGTATCCGAACTAATAGTTGTGCCGTCTTTTATATCTTTACCTTTGATGACATCAAATATGGTCTCACAGTCTTTCACGGTGTTTGCTATCGGACCAATTTGATCAAGTGATGAACCCATAGCCATGACGCCATAACGTGACACAGCTCCATAAGTAGGCTTAAGACCAACAACACCACAAAAACTAGCTGGCTGACGAATAGAACCTCCTGTGTCAGAACCAAGTGTAAATAGAGCCCCCTGCATAGCTACAGCAGCAGCAGAACCTCCAGATGATCCGCCGGCAACGCGTGATAGATCATGTGGATTTTTCGTAACTCCAAAGGCAGAATTTTCAGTTGAGCCACCCATAGCAAACTCGTCCATATTTAATCTTCCTAAAAATACAACACCTTGTTCTTTGAGCTTTTTAATGACAGTTGCATCATAAGTTGCATGATAGTCTTCTAATAATTTTGAAGCTGAACTTGCAATACGGCCTTGAATCAAAATATTATCTTTTATACCGCAAGGAATTCCGCATAGTAGCGAAAAATCTGATTTAGATTTTCGGGCTTCAGCGATTTTTTGATCTGCCTTCTTCGCTTGTTCAATAACATCAGCAAAAACTTCCAAATACGCATTGATATCTTTATTTTTTGAAGCAATCTCATTTAAATATGCCTGAGTCAGTTCAACAGCAGTAAAATCACCTTTCTTCAAAGATTCATGGGCTTTTTGTATTGTTAAATTTTTTAAATCAATTTTCATCTTATTGTTCAATCATTTTCTTTACAGCAATAAAGTCGGCCTCCCTGTCTGGTGCTTCATTGAGCAATCCTTCGCGATCAGCGGCACTAGTTGAGACAACTTTATCTGGTCTAGCTACATTTTTAACAGCCCCAACACGACCTTCGGTATCTAGTGACACCTTCACTTTTTTCAACTGATCAACATAAGTCAAAATAGAATCAAACTCTTTTATGAGCGATTTCTTATCGTCATCAGTTAATTTTATACGCGCTAAGTTAGCGAGATTATCTAATTCCTGCGTGGTTATCATGGAGTTATCCTAACATGATTTTATGCTTTTTTGAACTGGATTTTATCTCACCATCCCCAAAAATTCTTCTTCAGAAATAACAGTCACACCTAATTCTTTAGCCTTATCTAACTTTGTGCCAGCCTCTGCCCCAGCCACAACATATGAAGTCTTCTTTGAAACAGAACTTGAGACATCTCCGCCGTTCTTACGGACCATATCTTGAGCGACATCACGATCTAGAGTTGGTAAAGTACCAGTGAAGACAAACGATTTACCTTCAAAAAGCTTCTTAGCTCCGCCTGCGCTACTACCAATATCATCATAAACAATATCTATCTGTTTCAAAAGATCCACAACCAATTTTTTATTATCTGAATCTTTAAACCAATAAGCCAAAGACTGCGCCACAACTTCACCGACGCCATAGATAGATCTAAATTGATCTATCGTTGCTTTTTCAATCAACGAAATAGACCCAAAATGCTTCGCCACATCATACGCAGTCTCCTCACCAACCTGTGGGATAGAAAGTGCTGTTAAGAATCTTGGCAAAGTAATTTTACGAGATTTTTCTATTGACTCAATGACATTATCTGCTGACTTTTCAGCGAACCTCGGCAGTGACAAAAGATCGCCTTTTTTCAATCTGAAGATATCGGCGTAATTATTTATAAGATTATTCTCCAAGAGAGCGTCTATGATCTTTGGACCCAAACCGTCCATGTTGAAACATTTTTTTGAGACAAAATAATAAAACTTTCTTTTCTGCTGTTCATAAGAATCTGTGTTCACACATTTCCATGCAGCTTCGCCAGGAATACGCTCGATGCGACCATCTCCACCGCAGGCAGGAATATGCGTCGGCCAAACAAAAGCTTTTGATTGCTTTGGACGCAATTCCATAACAACAGAAACTATATCTGGTATGACATCGCCAGCCTTTTGTATTATAACGGTATCACCTATCCGTAAGTCGAGTCGCTTGATCTCATCTTCATTATGTAAAGTAGCGCGCGAGACTGTAGAACCAGCGACAACCACCGGTTTCAGTATAGCCACAGGTGTAATTACTCCGGTTCTGCCGACTTGGAATGAAATATCTTCTAAAATAGTCGTGACTTGCTCTGCCGGAAATTTATAAGCCACTCCCCAACGCGGAGATTTTCCTGTATAACCCAGAGTTTCTTGGATCTTTCGTGAATTTACTTTTATAACGATACCATCAAGCTGGTAATCCAAGTCATGACGCTTTTTTGTCCATTCTTCATAAAACTTTTGAACCTCGTCTACATTTTTACAAACCTTAAAATGAGGATTTGTCTTAAATCCTAATTCTTTTAATAACTCGAGTTCACCTGATTGCGTCATTGGAAATTGATCATTGGTAATTCTGTCTATATCATATATAAACGAATCCAGTTTTCTCGAAGCGGTTATTTTAGGGTCGAGCTGACGAAGCGACCCTGCGGCCAAATTTCTGGTATTAGCATAAACGGGTTCACCGACCTTGATTCTTTCTTTATTTATTCTTTCCAAATCTTTTGTACTAATCCAAATTTCACCAACTACAACCAAAGATTTGATGTCTTCTAAAATCTTAAATCTAGAATCCTGAATCTTAAGTGGAACGCTTTTAATCGTCTTTATATTATGTGTCACGTCTTCACCTATCTCACCATCACCTCGAGTAGCCGCTAAAGCCAACTTGCCATCTTCGTAAGTCAAAATGGTCTTGAGCCCATCTATCTTCAATTCACAGCAATATTCTAATCTTTCATTTGAAATACCTCCTTTCTCCATGAAATTGAGAACTTTTTCTTCCCATTTTCGGAGTTCCCTCAAATCAAATACATCATCAAAAGACCACTGACGCGTAGCATGCTTAACTTTTTTAAATTCTTTTATAGGTTCGCCGCCAACACGCTGACTCGGAGAATCAAGTGTGAGTAACTCAGGATATTCTCTTTCAATACTTTCTAGCTCCTTAACCAAAGAATCATAAGCTTCGTCGCTGATCTCAGGAGCATCTTTTGTATGGTAAAGAATACGATGTTTCTCAATCGTTTCCTTGAGCTGATTTAAGCGTTCTATAACAGATTTCGGCGCTTTTGACATACAAACAGTATACTACTGATACTGAGTATACAGCAAAGCACGCTCTACTTTACGTGGACCGGGAACATTACAATCAATGCTGCCGTCAGCATTCTTTTCATAACCTATGTTATAACCTCGAACGGTAACAGTGACAGTAGTACTGGTGGCACTGAGTACACCGGAGATACTTCCATCACTTGGATTATACGTGTATGTTGCAGGAATCTGAACATAAGAGACTGATGTAGATGCACAACTAGAAATACCAGACTGGCTACTAGCACTGGCACCATTAGGCATAGAAAATGTCGATGTGCCTTGAGTCGTGAGTCCGGGGTTGTTAGGATCGAATGCTGTACCTTGTGGATTCTGTGTAACTGTAATACCACTTGTATTACCGCATGATATTGAATGCTTAAAACCACTAGAACCAGCGGATATATCTAGTCCAGCTAAATTTTCGACTGCACATTCTAGCCCGCTATCTGCAGCATAAAAGGCATAAATGGAATCTCGGGCAGATGACGCCAGTATCGCCTCCTTACGACTGACTGAAAGTATAAAAGCTGCAATACTCAAGACCAAGACAGACACTATCACTGCAAAAAGAAGAGTGTAGCCTTTTTTGAAATTATTTTTTTGAATAAATGACATTTTCATATTATCTTTTAATGTTAGTCATCAATTCTTGTAATTTGATCTCATTTGGAACAGAGTTGTCAGTCCAATCTACAACAACAATGACAGTAACTTCGTTTATGTTAGTGCTTTGTTGACTGACATAATAATAGCGAGTAAAAGGCGTCGAGGTAACACCTCCTGAATAAACGTAAACACCATTGGAATCTAAAGACAGTTGACAGTTACCGGTACTGCAGACAGTTGGTGACGCAGAACCAATGAAACCGCTGCCATTCCAAGCAGTTGGTGTCTGATAACAGTTGCTAAAATTTGAACCGCTCTGACAAGAAGCATTAGGGTTTCCAAGGTAATTCGTCAGTGTTGTATTATTTGCCGTAAGATTATTGTCCTTGATATTCTTAATTGATTCCATACCTTCCTGAGCCAAATAAGTGGCGATCATTGCATTTCTTGAACCAAGCGCAGAAGTCAGTGCTTGATTGGCAACAGTCAGAGGTCCAGCAATAGCTACCATCAGAATAGCGACCGCAATAAGTGTTTCGACTAAAGTAAATCCTGTAGATTTTGATCTGTGATTTATCATAAATAATTATAGATTAGAACTTCTCTGTGAAATACTAGTCTCCACATCAAAAACCGACTGATCTTTGGCTTGAGTACCAACATAGCCTTTCAAACGGACAAAAAGCCAAGAAAATGGATTTGTTACTGTACTTCCACCGAAGACGCCTAAATTATAAGCGGTAATATTAACTGACGGAGACAAAATAGGGTTAAAAACTAAGCTTGTGATCGTATCACTCGAAGACAAAGCTTCCCCTTTATAAATAGTCGTCGTAGCACCAGCAGTACCATTGAAGAAATACGCGTACAACAAATTACCGCCACTAGAATCAGTATTGGACGATTTAAAAGTGATCAAGACATCACTTGTCTGTGTATATAAAGAATTTGTTGCACAAGGAGATCCAGGAGCTACAAGACCATTCGAACCACGAGAGGCTCCAAAATAACAAGAGATGTTTGTTGCTGTTCGTAGCTCACGACTCATTGAATCCATGATGAAGCTGACGTTATTTACTCCAGATTGAATAGATTGAGCTTGACGGTTTGCGCTCGTAACGCGTACGAGAGCCCCAATAGCTATAACGGCGACAACAGAAAAGATGGCAAGTGAGACTATTATTTCTATCAATGTAAAACCTCTGGATTTCATAATTATTTATTGATTACCGACTGATATCTGGCCATTTTTCCTTATTACAATATTCTGACTATTACTGCCGTCTGACGAAGTTATGGTAATGAAGACTACCGGTGAATTTACGATTAGATTAGAAGTTGGGCAAAACGATGTTCCACTACCGTTTTTACAGAAGATAGCGTCAGGATTTGGACGCTTATATGTTATGTCTAAAGTATCACCGTTAGTCTTAGACAAAAGATTTGAACTATTAGAACAATCCGATAATTGTGTTCCTAAACAAATCGACGAAATAACTGCTCCTGAATTAAGAGTGTATGTTGTTATTGATTCTGTTGGATAACTAGAATCATAAAATCCTTTATTCAAAGTATCAACAAATAATTTGAAATGGGATGTATCTTTCATATCAAAATGCACGCCATATGGCGCATTGAAGGTATTCGTGCCATCTGCGCTTTTAACGCTCAAACCATAAGACTGGGCTGTGCGAACGGTGAGAGCCATATCATAAGCTACATTCACCAAAAGAGTATTCTGATTGAAAGTGCCGTACTTGGAAATGACCAGAGCTGTCATAAAAGCAAAGATGGCTATAGAGACGACGAGCTCGATGATTGTAAAACCTTTCATACCCTTATTCATATACACCATTATAACCTGAAACCTGGAAAGTATGACACTATGATATCTTTCAACAAGTGAATATCGATGACCTGTATATGAAAAAGCAGGACTAAATACATACCAACTATGAGATATGGCCCGAAAGGTATTTCAATCTTTGGCTTTATCTTTTTATGCGTAGCCAAAAGCCAGATAACAGATACAGCTGCAGCGATCCAAAATGCTATAACTAAAGCGTTTATACCAGCGCTTACACCTAAAAACCAGCCAATACCGAGAGTCAGTTTTGCATCGCCTAGACCCATCCAATTTCCTTTTGATACAACCCAGAGAAGTGCAAAAGGTAGAGCCAAAAGTGGTCCAGATATAAGCATCTCTAAAGTCGGAATATGAAACCATGATGAACCTCCGATAAACAAATTCAAGAGTCCAAGTCCTGCAAATGTATAGACAAAACCATCCGGAATAATCTTGTGTTTGATGTCATAGACAGATATGACCACAAGTAAACACGCTGATACGACTTGAATCAAAGTTGTAACAGTAGAGAGCGTATCTGATGGTGGGAAAGCAAAAAATATTAATACGAAAATAGCTCCGGCAATAAATTCAACCAAAGGATATTGCCAAGAGATCTTGCTCTTACATTTCTTACAAGCACCTTTCTGAACTGCAAAACTAAAAAGTGGTATAAGTTCCCTCCATGTAAGAGTTGTTCCGCAGGACATACATTTCGATCTGCCACCAAGTCCCATGCCCGTATTAAAACGCAAAGCTACAACGTTGAGAAAACTCCCTACGATGACACCAAAGATGAAAATCAGGATTAGTGAGGTAATGTCCATGATTAGTGAGTACTGACGCAGTAGTCGAGAAGGTGCGAAGCTGGGTCGTAACAATTCCAACTTATAGATGTCGGATTCATGTTGCCCCCAGCATTAGTTTCAAATGCTGTTAGAGATGTATTGGAATAGCTATTTTGTTGTGCTGCATTTTGTGCTTCTAAAGTCGCATGTATTACATAATCTGTTGGATATGAACTACTATTCACTACATAATCATATGAAGCTGTATTTGAAGGTGGTACTGGAATAACAGATATGAATGAGCCAAGGGTAATAGACGGACTTGTTGGGCAACCATTGCCAGCTCCTGTAGTTAAAGTTGCTGGATACTGTCCACACCTATCAAAATATTGCTCAACTGCCAACTGAATCTGATTCACATCAGATATGCGACGAGCATCGCGTGATTTAGCTTTTGATCCAGTAAGACTAGTGAGTATGATGCCTGATAAAAGAGCAATGATAGCAATAACTATCATGAGTTCAACAAGAGTGAATCCTTTTTTCATGAGTCTATTATAGCACTAGTGATTGATTTTAATAAACAACATTTTTCCATACGCAAAACCACCCACTGAAGAGTGGGTGGTTAATAAAATGTTTCGACTAGATTACAATTACTGACATTGTGGCTTACCACTTCCATCTGCAGCCCAAGCAGGAGTTCCCGCAGAAGTATTAGTAACAACTCTTCCTGAAGAGTCCACACATTGGTAGCCAGCACTTGTCTTTCCATATATAGCATAATCTGGAGCTGCTGTTGCAGTTACTGCAGGAGAAGAGAATATTATCAAACTCCAATTCGTTGTTGATGTATTGAGTCCTGGTACTGTTCCTGCATTCTGAGATGCTATATCAGTAGCTATAGTGTTCAAGTTAGAAACACCTGTAGCTGAAGTAGTAGCGGTAAAATGACTTGTTCCACTTGTCTGAATATCAGTATATGAAGAACCTGTGTAATCAGTCTCTAATTGTGTTCTAATCTGATTGACTTCTTCTATAACTCTCGCATCCTTACCTTTGTTACGTGCTGAGTTCAAACTCACCAACACAACTGATGACAAAATACCGATGATAGCGATAACGACGAGCAATTCGATGAGGGTGAAACCTCCTACTTTATTCATTTTTCTCATTATATTGAAATAATTAGTAATAATTTTTTAATAATAGACCTTTACTCAGGTTTATATCGCATATTATACCACCACCCATAAAAGCAAGTAAACAGATGTGGGGATAAACCCTACTGACTACTAGCAATACTATAAATAGGTATCAACACTGAAGCCAACAGTATAGCCACACCACCACCCAAAAGGACGATCATCAAAGGCTCAATGAGCGACACTAGCGAATCAACAGCTGTCTCAACTTCACGAGCATAGAAATGCGCCATGGTCTTCAAGATAGAACCGGACTCACCAGTCTCTTCACCAACTTTTATCATCTGAACCATGATACCTGGGATCTCCTCTGGGTTATTTGAAAGAGAATCAGATAGAGTCTTTCCTCCTTTAACCTCTTCAACCGCGACATTGATGATATCTTGATAAATACGATTGTTGACGACCGTTGAAGTTAATTCAAGAGCGCGAACCATCGGTATGCCTGACGATAACATCGTTGAAAGGTTATCTGACATGCGAGACATATACAATCTCTTATATAAACTGCTGATATAAGGGATGCTGATTTTGAAACGATCAAAAGTCATATGTCCTGCAGGGGTACGTATAAAACGTACAAGGAAGAAGCCGACGACTATGACAGCTATTAGCAATACGAAGCCATAATTGACCAAGAAGTTACTGATACCCATAATAATTCGCGTATAAGAAGGTATGTCTCCTCCATTTTCAACCAAGATTTCACTGATTTTTGGAATAACCATCGTAAACATGAGTATCATAACAGTAAAGAAAGTGACAATGATAAAAGCTGGATATATAAGAGCCCCTTTCACCTTTGAAGAAAGCTCATAAGTTCTGTCTATATAATCAGCCAAATATTGGAAGGTCTGATCGAGCTTACCAGACTCCTCGCCAGCTTTAACCATGCTTATATAAAATTCATCAAAGACTTTTGGGTGTTTTGCGAGAGCCGCTGAAATAGAATTTCCAGACTGAAGATCATCGGCTACTTCTGTAAGTTTTTTGGCTAAGACCTGATTTTCTGTTTCAGAGCCAAGAAGACGGAATATGCGTAAAGCAGAAACTTGAGCCTCAAAAAGCGTTGATAACTGTCTTGAAAGAATGACGATATCTTTACTTGAGACGTGATCAAAAATACTCAAATTCATCGACAAAAACGACTTCGCTGCACCAGCTTCACGAATACCTGTTAGCGTAAGTCCCCTTCTTTGAAGCGAAGCTATTGCAATATCAGTATTTACAGCATCAATAGACCCAGTCTTTTGGGCACCAGTAGAATCAACTGCTTCATAATTAAATAACATGGTGGATTAATTATAACTTAATTTTCTATAACATGCGCTCAAGATTCTTTGGATTAAGTGAATTTAAATAAGCGCTCTCAACACTGATCTCGCCCGCTCTAACTAGTTCAGCCAAAGATCTGTTGAGGTCAATCATGCCATCGCCAGAACTAGTCTCTATGACCGTATTGATCTCATGAGTACGGCGCTCACGGATGAGGTTTGATACCGCACTGTTATTTATTAGCAGTTCATAAGCTGGGACTAATCCGCCAGACACGCGTGGAATTAGACGTTGTGAGAATATGCCAGTGAGCGATCCTGCCAACTGAACACGGATCTGATCTTGTTGATTGGCTGGGAAAGAGTCAATGATGCGATCGATAGTCTGCGCTGCGTTATTTGTATGCAAAGTAGAGAAAACAAGGTGACCTGTCTCAGCAGCAGTGACAGCAGCCGCAATAGTCTCTATATTACGCATTTCACCCACCATACAAACATCTATATCTTCACGAAACATAGCATTCAAACCATCAGCAAAATCAGGAGTATCTATTCTAACTTCACGTTGATCAATGATAGATTTTTTTGATTCAAATAGATATTCAATAGGATCTTCAATAGTCAGGATATGTTCGGTACGAGTCTGATTAATGATTTCGATCATTGAAGCTAGCGTTGTAGTTTTACCTTGCCCAATAGGTCCAACAACCAAGAAAAATCCTTGTGGTTTACGTGTGAAAGTCTCTAGTATTGCTGGTAATTTCAACTGTTCTAGAGTGCGTATATCTTTTGGAATAAGACGGAGTGCAATAGCCAAAGAACCTTGTCTGAAAAATATATTTCCACGAAAACGTGCATTGGCAAGATTGTATGAGAAATCAACATCACGATGTTCTTCAAGCAAAACCTTATTTTTTTCTGAAAGAAAAACATTGGCAAAACCCTGCATATCTTGTTCTGTCAACACAGGTTGCTTTATGAGCGGTATCAATTCTCCGGATGAACGGATTATAGGTGTTCTACCAGCAGATAAATGCAAATCTGAAGCTTCTTCCTTGAGAATTAAATTAACTAAATCTTCAATTGTTTTTTTGTAATCCATGTTTTTCTGTTTACTATTACTAATGTACTAATGGCGACTCCTTACTCTATACTTTCCTACTATCACAAATCTTCTGAACTTGAGCCAAGACTTCTGATGGGATAGTTGTGGCTTTGACTATATATCCGTCGACATTGAGCTTCTTTGCTCTAGCTATATCATCTGATGAACCTTGATTGGTCAACATTATGATAACGGCTTTGGATATCAAATTCTCTTTACGCAAAGCATCGACGAAATCCAAACCATCCATATCAGGCATAACGATATCAGACAAGATAACGTCTGGTACATAACCTTCACGAACAAGTTTCAATGCGGCATTCGTCGAATCAGCGGATTTAACTTCGTAACCCGCTTTAGTGAACTTGAGCACATACATATCTAACAAAAACTGGTCATCATCCACTAGCAATACTTTCTTGTTACTTGATGTTGGAGGCATAATATTATTCATTAATATAATTATAACTTATTTACTTCCTCAAAAGGAATCGTCTTTTGAAAAGCCTTGATCATAGCGTCTTCCTTCAAGGTCAACATGCCTTTACTACGAGCTATTTTGGCTATCTCAGAAGCGGTTGGGTTTTTAAGGATAGCGGCTTCAATCTCTTTATCCATTGAAAACATTTCAAAGACTGCCATACGTCCGCGTGTTCCTTTTGGACAATCAGAAGTGGGTTTTATCTTCATAACAGTATCAGTGAATGGTATTTCCTTTTTATATTGCTCTGGCAGATCAGCAAATGAACGATCGATCAAAGCTTTAATGCTTCCATCTACAGGCACAGATTCACCGCCGCCAGCTGGAAGCATGCTGACAAGGCGTTGGGCCACAGCGAGAACCAAGGTTGGCGCTATCAAATAAGGATCGACTCCCATATCTATGAGACGAGGGATGACTCCGGCAGAATCGTTTGTGTGCAAAGTCGAGAAAACCAAGTGACCTGTGAGAGCAGCTTGCACAGCTAGCTGTGCCGTCTCTTTGTCGCGTATCTCACCCACCATGATAATATCAGGGTCTTGGCGAAGTGTTGTGCGCAAACCTGTATCAAATGTATACCCTATCTCTGGACGAACTTGTGATTGACTAACGCCTTCAATAGTATATTCGACAGGATCTTCAAGAGAAAGCACGTTATAACTCTCACGATCCACTTCGGAAAGGACAGAATACAATGTTGTTGATTTACCTGAACCTGTAGGACCCGTTATGAGAACAAGACCATATGGTTTATTTATAGCTTCACGAAGCATGGTCAAATTTTTTACGGAGAGCCCTAATTGGTCCAAAGTACGAATACCCTTAGCTTGATCTAGGATACGCATTTCAACTTTCTCACCAAAATATGAAGGGAATGTTGAAACACGAAAATCAACACGACGTCCGTCTATACGTGCGGAGAAACGACCGTCTTGAGGCTTTCTCTTTTCATCCAAACGCATACTAGAGATGACTTTTATACGCGCGACAACAGCAGAGTGCACTTGTGGCGGAAGAACCAAACTAGTATTCAATATTCCATCAACGCGAAAACGTACGCGAACTTTATCGCGCATGCGCTCTATGTGAACATCAGACGCTTCCCCTTCTACAGCGTATCTAACTATTGTAGCCACTATCTTAACGATAGGAGCATCTTCAATGATCAAAGATTCGTCTTTGTCTTTATTATTTTCTGATGCTTTCTTAGCTTCAGAGGCCAAATCTTCTTTTTTTATAACATCAACACTGTCGGCGCTCACAGAGAGTTCTGTCTCCAATTCAGAAAGAGCTTGAGTAACTTCACCTGTGATACCTTTATACATCTCTATGACTTTATCGAAATCATCTAGAGTGATGAGAAACATCTTATAGGGTATATTTTTCTTGGCCGCAAGGAAATTTAGAGCGTCACGAGCTTCCATATTATCTGGATCTATGATTCCAACTTCCAAGACCCCATCTTTCAAGCCTATTGGGACGAACTTGTAATGTGTAGCAGAATCTTCTGGAATATAATCCAAAGCTTCAAATGGTATAGATGTATCTCCTATTGATCGCACCGGTACATTCAAAAACTCTCCCCGAGCAGCCAAGATATCATCTGGTTTTACTCCTCGAGAAATGAGGGCTTGATCTAGAGATGCACCGCCGCTCATCTGCGTCCTTATAGAACGGATATCATCCTTTGTGATTAAATTCTTAGAAAGAAGAATATCGATGATACTCATATTTAATTAAAAATTCTTAGAGTTAGATTTTGATGGTGGGGCAACTTTAAGATTAGTTTGTGAGGTATTTGTTGAACTAACAGAGACGCCTGACAATGGCGCAAAAGGATTCGGACGTCCAACATTGACTGGAGGGATCACGACTGAATAATCACGTAATGTCTTATAACCAGGATCAGCAAATATAGTCGTATCTATATTCAAAGACTTAATCTGATTGAGCAATCCTAAAACTTGCGCACCGACAGCTGCATTTGCATCAGAAGTCGCCGTCAAAGTTGAAGATGTTTGGGTTGAACCTCCGTAAAAATAGAAATAACCCAATCCCGCCACTATTACTATGACAATAATCCATATCCAAGTTTTATTTGATGATTTAATATTCATAGTATTATTGACGTAGCCAATAGGTATTTAATTGAACTGAGAAATCATATGTTCCAGTATCGTTTGCTGTGACTGTTAAATGAGTTATGTCCATGATACGCAAACTAGCTTCAAGATCTTGCATGAAACTAATGAACTGCTGATATGGAGCAGAAACACTGAATGAAACAGCGACTGTATCTAAGGTTGGTATAGCGATATTAAATGACTGACTGTTGGAACTAGCAGAAGAGACAGAACTGTTTGATGATGAATTCGTTGAGTCTTCCTTGGCAGTAGCTGTGATATTTTTTAGTGAGAAACCGTGCTGTAAAGCTACGCTGTTTAAATCAATAATCAATCGAATATTATCGACTGTATTAGGAATCATCTTATCTAGATTGTCACGATCGGTCGCGCTGATATTGTTATAATCCTTTAAGACTTTGTCGCGAACACTGATAAGCTGTTCGGCACTAGAGATTGCGCCGGCATACTGATCATTCACGGCTTTAACAGCCATGGCGTCATTCCACACACCGCTCGTATAAGTAAAATAGAGGGCTATTGCCAGGACGATCAAGATTGTAGCTGTAATATTTCTGTTCATAAATTTATTTTGATGTCAGCATCTTTTCATATGACAAACTAGCCGGATCTATCATTGCAGAGAAACCAAATGAAACGGTATTGTTAGTTCCTTGAGTTGGATTTGATAGGATTGGATTTTTTACAATATTTCGGAGACCATATTGATCTAACTGATTTAGGACATCAGACTGAAAAGCGACCGCACTGAAGCTTGTACCATAGCCTTGTAAAGATATTTTGACTCCATTGCTACTATTATTAGTTAGCGTAGGGACAGATATATCCAAATTCATAAAACGAACGTTTTCAATAGTTATTCGACTGATCATATCGAACACCTGAGACAAAGCTACGTGGTTATTTAAAACTTGACGCGCTAAATCTATTTTTACATTCTCAGATTTGAGCTGCTCTATCAAACTTATATTAAATTGATTCTCGCGAGTAGCTAATTGATCCTTGTAAGTATTCTGAGCCTGCAACAGGTACTGACCATAAGCATATGCTCCCCCAGCGCCAGCTATTGAAAGAATGAAAAGAATCGTTGCTATGGTCATAAAAATACTAGCTGTTCCCTTTTTAGGTGCAGGCGTAGAGAAGCCGCCAATTGAAGACGTGGCTGGTTTCTTCGGTATAAAAGAGGTTTGGAATTTTGTTTCCATAATTCTTATTAATTATAGCAGGATTTTGAAAAGAATAGCTGTGAATAACTACTGTATCTCACCTAGACGACGGAGCGCTGCGCCTATAGCTACAGCAAATTCTGGACCAGCTTGGGCAAATTCATCCGCCAAGAACGCTGGCGTCTCGAGCTTTCCGAAAGGATCTGCATAAACAACATTGGTTTGGAAGCTGATCTTTGCTAAATCAGTGAAGCCTTTAAGTAACACTCCACCGCCAGTCAATATGACTTTACTGATATTTTTAGCATGCTTTTTTTGATAGTTAAGAAGAGTTGCATTCGCTTCATAGAAAATATAATCCAGATTCACGGTAATAATCTCTGTTAATTCCTTATATTCTGGTCCGCCCTTCAAACCGTACAATCTCTTCATCGATTCTGCTTCGCTCACTGGAATGCTCATAGATTTTGAAAGAGCCAGAGTGATATCTTGACTTCCTTTGTTGATGATATGAGCTGTACGCAATATTCCGCGCTCGACGATATACAATTTGGTTGAGCGTGCACCAAGGTCAATGATCATGTTAGTGGTCAGTCCTTGCTCGATGACAGCACGGATCGCACTAAATATCTCTATCTCATAAAAACTTGGAGAAAGATTCGTACCTGTCATGATGGCCTGATAATTGTTCAAATATTCATTGTGTATAGCAACGACCAAGACATCAGTACCGCTTTTTTCTGTATTTGAAGAATCTTCATCTGTGACGTAAGTCTCTTCTTTAGGGATCGGAGAAAAGTCCAATAAAACTTCATTCAATGGTACTGGAATATACTTGCGAGCTTCTATAGCTACAACTTCAGCTAACTGTTTTTCCGGAACAGGCGGAACTGTTATGAAAGTGATCAAGCTAGAAGATAAAGGCAAAGCTGTGCCACAGACAAGAGTGGTCGTCTTAGCTTCACGCAAGATATCTTTCACAGCTTCAATGAGTTTGTCATTTTGCAAAGATACAGCTCTTCCAACTTCTGTGCTGGCATATGGGCCAAGAGCCAATTCACCGTATGTCTCCAAAACTGCTCTACCTCGCTTTTTCTTTATTTGAACGACTTTTATAGAAGACGAGCCTATATCAATGCCCAAGACGCTCGTCTCTTTTTTGAAGAATGATGAAAATAATGAGCTGAATGAAACCATGATAGATATTATATAGTACAATCATATTACATCCAACATGCGCTTTCGCTGCAACACGATAAAAGATGCTTTTATTGAAAACCCTCTGCTCCTTATTCATAGAGGCACTGTTTCCTATTCCATTAGCTGAACAATGGATTTTCAATACGCCAAAAGAGGATATATTCAAAATATTACCTAGAGCATATAGATCGCCCATATCAGAGTCGTTTTCAATCTTCTCCTATAAAGACGAAAGAGTCTGGCGTTTGATTTGGAGTATCAAATATAAGAAATCTAAAGAGGCTTCGGCTCTGGTAGGATTTGCATTACATAGGTTTATTAAAATATTTGCACAAATCGTGCCAAACTCAACAGAATCGAATGCCACAATTACTAATATTATTATCATCCCTATGCCAGTTAGCAAACAACGTCGTCGTGAAAGAGGATTTAATCAATGTGAGCTTTTGACGGCGGAGATTGAGAAGTTTGAAGCGAAAGATAAAATCCTGATTATTAATAATCTATTGCTACGAAGTCGCCACACTTCACGCCAGACGTTGAAAGATAAATCTCATCGTCAGAAAAGTGCTCAGGGTTTGTTTGAGGTAGACAAAAAGATCTTAGATTCAAAATTTAAGAATCAGAACGGAGTAAAAGATGCAACCTTCATCATCATCGATGATGTCGTCACAACCGGCAGTACTATGAAAGAAGCGGTTCTCACCATGAGAAAAGTTGGCTTTCAAAACACTTGGGGACTGAGCGTGGCACACTAATATTTAAAACGCTAAATGATTATTTTAACAAACCTCCTCTTGCCCACCTTGAGTACGATAGTTTCAGTTGGAATAAAGTTTGGATCAGTGATCTTCTCGTCTTTTTCATTCTTAACTGCCCCGTCTTTCACAAGCCTGCGCCATTCTGTTTTTGATGGGACAATTTCGGCTTTGATAAGTGCTTCAGCCAAAGCCGAGGCGCCCGCTCCTGCACCTAATTTAATCTCCAAAATATCTTCTGGCACGCCACCTTTTGCGAAAGTATCTTCGAAAGCTTGTTCGGCGGATTCAGCAGCTGCTTCGCCATGATAAATCTTTGTAATTTCAAATGCCAAACGCGATTTTATAATCTTTGGATTCACAGAACCACCTTTAAGATCATTCTTTATCTTGGCTATTTCATCTAATGATAAATAAGTACAGTCAGTAAAAAGCTGTGAAATATTAGCATCTTGCTGAGACATAATTTTTCCATACATATCATTTGGTTGCATATCAAGAAATACTCCCGTTCCTTGACTCTTAGACATCATCTTCTCTTTTGTAACAGGATTTTCGAGCAAGGTTGTAATGAAGACAAATTTCTCTTTATTTTTATATCTTTGCAACAATGTCCTGCCGGCCAATGCGTTGAAAGTCTGATCATTACCACAAATCTCAACATCAACATCCAAATGAACGCTGTCATAACCCTGCATCAATGGATAGAAAAACTCATGAACATAAATTGGCTTTTCTTCCTTAATTCTTTTCTCAAACATGTCTCTTTCGAGCATTCTTTGAACAGTAAAATTTGATGCGAGATTGATCACATCTTCAAATGTCATCTTTGATAACCAATCATTGTTGTAAGCAATTTCAACTGGATTTTCTTTGTCATTAAAACCTAATATTGGTTCAAGTTGTTTGATCCAAGTCTTTGTATTTGCCACAACCTGTTCCCTAGTCAACTGAATTCTAGTCGCAGTCTTATCTGTAGGGTCTCCGATACGCGCAGTAAAATCGCCTACAAGCATAATGACTTTGTGACCAAGTTTTCTAAATTTTTCTAGAATTATATAGTTTGTCGCATGTCCAATATGCAAAGCTGAACCAGTTGGATCGGCACCGATATATATGCGAAGCTGCCGACCAGACATCAATTCCTTTTTAAACAAATCCTTTGACGGCAAAACTCCAACTACACTTCTAGTCAATAGTTCATCTATTTCTTTTTCACTTATCTTAATAGGCTTCATGACTATGCTTGTGGATGATGAGAACCGGAATGGTTCTTGCCGATATTTTTATGATACTGCTTTACAAAGAATACAATGTAAATAATCTCGAGAATTCCAAGAGTATTTACAATAAGAAGTGCAATAAACCACCACTTCTCATCGCGCTTTGCGGCTGACCACAGCGAATAACCTTTAAGAATGATCAAACAAACTAAAAGTGCTGCAAATACGATACCCATTCCAAAAGGATAAGCTCCGTACATATGACCATAAGTGAGAGATGAGTACATCATGTTGATAGAGTTAATTTATATAACCCTATCATATCACTTACATCTGGATAAACAAATCCTTGCTAGAACGACGGACTTTCTTATACCCTGCTGATGGATCATTAGCTGTATCACGATATCCTAGAGCCAACATAACAACACTCTTCAAACCTTTAGCTTTCAAGCCTAAAACTTCATCTAATTTTGCTGGTTCAAAACCTTCCATAGGCGTTGAATCAACTTCTTCAAGAGAGGCGGCGGCTATACCACTACCAAGAGCAATATAGGCCTGGCGTGCAGCCCAATTAACTCTTCCTGCCTGATCCAAACTATTCACTGTACCCATTATATATTTCTTAAAATCTGCAAGCGCAGATACTGGCATACCACGAGTAGCTGAAACCAGGTTCATGTAATCATCAATGTTCTTTTCGGTGATATCGTCTTGAACAGCAAAAACTAAAAGATGCGAGCTCTCCACTATTTGAGGCTGTCCCCAAGCTGTTGGTTGAATTTTTTTACGTAGCTCAGTGTCAGTTATAACCAAGACTTTATAAGGAGTAAGACCGTATGATGAAGGCGTTAAACGGATAGCTTCTAAAATATTGTTAATTTTTTCTTCTGGAATAGTCTTTCCATTCATTCTCTTTGTTGCATAACGCCATTCGAGTTGTTTTGTGAGTGTGCTCATTTTTTTATTTATTATTTTAATTAATGCTGATATCATACAGGTTATACTTTACTTTGTACAGTACTTTACATAATAAACCACATCTGATAATCTATGTCTATGGTAAAATCTTCGAACAAAAGCCCAAAAATGCTTCCGCACAAAGGATGCCCAATCGCAAAAGTGGCAAACCTCCTATCTGATTCATGGACCATGCTCATCATTCGTGACCTTCTCAACTCTCCCGCTAGATTCTGTGAGCTTGAACGATCTCTTTCTGGCGTTAGTAGTCGCACACTGACTTTAAAGCTCAAAAAACTAACTAAAGAGAAGGTTATAACTAAAGATAATGTTACTCACTGTTATTCTATAACAAAGCAAGGCGAGAACCTTGGAAAGATTATAGATGCCATGCATGAATATGGTAAAAAGTGGTTATAAGTTACTCTACTCCCCCCATCAAAAGATATCCACACTTTGCAGTAAAATGATAGTAAAAAAATATACTCTCTGGTATAATCGCTGACAAGAAGCTCAAAGAAGCTCTATTAAAGAGTTCGTCAAAATGAGCAATCCTAAATTAAATAAAGATCATGTCGAAGTGCGTTGCATGAAATGTGACAAGCTGTTGGCAAAAAATAATTCTCTCGGGAGGATCTTTGAGGTTAAATGCACCCGCTGTGGCACACTCAATTCTATATTTGAGAAAATGAATGATCAGGTCATAATCACTGATTCAGAAGGCGTCATTTTATATACAAACGATGCTATCGAAAGTATCACTGGTTATAGCCAAGAAGAAGTTATCGGTAATAAACCATCTCTTTGGGGAGGACAAATGCCAAAAGAATTCTATGAAAAGATGTGGGACACTATTAAAAATAAAAAGGAGTCTATTACAGTCAGATTAAAAAACAAACGTAAAGATGGAACTTTTTATAATGCCGAGCTTCGTATTACACCAGTATTTAATTCAAAGGGAGAATCACAATTTTATATAGGCATCGAGACAGTTATCAATTCTTAATTATTTAATTAAATAAAAAAATGATTCTATATCACCCAGACGAGGTAGCAAGACTAGAAGCAGTTCATAGGCTAGATATTCTTGATACACCACCTGAACCAAAATTTGATGATATAACCAAAGAAGCTGTCAGACGCTTGAATGTGCCTATATCGACCATAACTATCATGGACAAAGATCGTGAGTGGTTCAAATCTTGCCAAGGCATGTCTATAAAAGAAGGTCCCCGTGAAATCGCATTCTGCAGCTATGCCATGTTAGCAAAAGATATGTTCATAGTCGAAGATACTTGGTTAGATGATCGTTTCAAAAATAATCCTTACGTTACAGGTGCCCCATATATCCGTTTCTATGCAGGAATCGCTATATATGACGCTGTAAGCAAATTACCTATTGGAGTATTTTGTATAAAAGACACTAAGCCAAAAAAAATGACTATGCAGGAAATCGGCATTTTCATGGAATTAGCCGAAAGAACTGAAAAACTAATAAACGAAAATCGTTAGTTGATAGATATTAATAAACCGCTTCGGCGGAGAGAGTGGGATTTGAACCCACGGTTCCCGTGAGGGAACGGCGGTTTAGTAAACCGCTGCCTTAAACCACTCAGCCATCTCTCCTCAATTGCTTACTAAAGAACAATTCGCTTATTATACGCAAATTATGGCTAATAACAATACTTATAGGCAAGTCAAGAGATGCACCAGCTTACAATCTAAAAGCGTATTAAAGGAGTAAAGGTCGTCGAACCTTATTTATTCATTTAAATAATTTTACTTTATAAATTAATTAATAAAAATCATGACTATCAATACTAAAACAATTCTCTCTGTAACTGCTGGTATAGCCATGGCTGCAAGCCTCGCTCTTCCAGCTTTCGCTCAAGTCAATGTGAACGCAGATGTTAATGCCAATCTGAATGGCGCAAATATTAATGCTAATGCAAACGGCGGTTGGCAAGGTCAGGGCAATAGTGCCTTTGCTCCAGGCCACATGATGGGAAGGCCGGATGGTGGCGATCGTGGTCAGGATACAAATCAAGGTGCAATGAGACCTCCAATGATGAGGCCAGGCGTTGTTGGTACGGTCACAGCTGTCAGTGGTAACACTATTACTATTAATGGTCGTACGGGCTTCGGTTCAACTACGGCTACTATCAGTTATACGATTGACGCAACTAATGCCACTGTCAGAAAAAATAATGCTACGAGCACAATTGCAAGCATCGCTGTTGGTGACAGAATATTCGTCCAAGGTACAGTTAGTGGTACAAATGTAACCGCTACTGCAATCATAGATGGCGTAATGATGGGTGGCAGAGGTAATGGTGGCCCAAGAGGAGGCGACGCTTCTTCAACTCCCCCATTCATGGGTAATGGTCAGCCGGTAATCGCTGGAACTATTTCGGTTATAAGTGGGAACTCTCTAACCATCACAACGACAAGTAATATAACCTACACAGTCGATGTAACTAGTGCAAAAATCTTAAAAGGTCAAAACACAATAGCAATCTCAAATGTCGCCGTTGGTGATAAAGTACTAATTCAAGGAACAATCAATGGAACCTCAGTCACGGCAACCACTGTAGTTGATCAATCTGGTCAGCCAGGAAACATGAATGGAACAACCACTCCGCCAAGACCAGCGCCACGCGGATTCTTTGGTGGCATCGGCCAGTTCTTCATGCACCTCTTCGGCTTCTAAGCTAAGTCCTGATTACCAAAACTAAATAACGAAAACATGATATCCTAGATTCAACATGAGTCTAGGATTCATCATTTTATTAATAGTCATATTCGGCTATATCAGCAACTGGTTGAATTGGCGTTATTTGAATTATAAAATCACACACTATCTCTACTACATCGGAGCTTTTGTCCATGAAAGTTCGCACGCACTCTTATGTATACTAACTGGCGCAAAGATCACTGGATTTAAGGTTTTCGTATCACAGCCACATGTAACGCATGGAAAATCAAAACTTTTTTTCATTGGAAATTTACTCATATCATCTGCACCAATATTTGGCGGATTGCTATTCCTGTTTTTGGTGAATCACCTAGTCTTAGGAGATTTCTTTTCATTCAACTCAATAAATATAACTGACTGGCAAAGCGTGTTAAGCGGTCCACTTGGCCTCATCACGCAGATGAATCCTATCCACTGGCAGAGCTGGGTTATGCTCTTTTTACTCATCAATGTCGGCGCCATGCTCGGACCATCTTTTCAAGATATTAAAAATATATGGCTCACGCTCATCGTCTTGTTCTTCATTCAATCTTCTGTGTTAGAAAATATCGGGCTTATAGCACTCAACCTGATCTTGGTGAACATCATGATTCAGGCGGTAGTCGTTCTGATAATCAAGGTGACTTCGTATATAAGAAGAAAGGTTAGCGGAACCGGAGGGATTCGAACCCTCGAGGCCCGTTAAGGCCTGCCTCTTTAGCAAAGAGGTATGTTAGACCACTCCACCACGGTTCCTTAAATAGTTTCAATACTCGGTATTCTTACATAAAAATAGTATTTTTACACTTTATTTCGTACAATGTGTTTATGTCTATCACTCCCGATATTAAGGTTTCTGAATATTTCCGAATCACTCCCATTCAAAAAGACGCCTTGAAGAAACTTGGCATAGAGACTCTACTTGACCTTCTTTACCATTTTCCTGTTCGTTATGGTGACACTGCCGAAGCCAAAAACATCGATTCACTTTCAAAAGGAGACTCCGTTGTTATATTTGGAAAAATAACCAATCTAAAAGCCAGCAAAGGTTTCAAGACGAAAATGACGATGGCTACTGCCACCGTCGAAGATGAGACTGGAAAGATCCAATGTGTCTGGTTCAATCAGCCATATTTAGCCAAGATGACTCCAGAAGGAGCAATGGTACGTATTGAAGGAAAAATTAGTGAACGTAGAAAAACTACAGAAAACAACGAAGACCCTGGACGATTATACTTCTCCAACCCAAAGATCGAAGTCGTAGACAAACTCCCTATCGGCGTTGGAGATTCACTCTTTGGCGATGCGGGCGAAGCTCATACCCTCTACCCTGTTTATCCAGAATCCCGTGGCATCACTTCGAGCTGGATATATCACGCTATTCAAAAGATATTTAAAAGCGGATTACTCGATACGATGGTAGACGCTCTTCCAGGACATTTACTAGTTAAATATCATCTGCCAAGTCTTAAAACTGCTCTAGTCTGGATCCATACTCCGCTAAAACGCGATGACGCTCTGTCTGCTCGTAAAAGATTTTCATTCGAGGAGATCTTCACTATTCAGCTTGGCAAACAACAAGCTCGTCTAGCATATGAAAAACATCCAGCATTCTCTATCGAAACAGATGACGCTCATGTAAATGAATTTATAAAAAGATTTCCATTCGCTGCTACAGAAGCGCAAATAAATGCTGTCAAAGCAATTCTAGGAGATATGCGCAGAGGTTATGCTATGTCTAGACTTCTTGAAGGTGACGTCGGCTCTGGTAAAACTGCTGTAGCCGCAGCGGCCGCCTATGCCATAATCACTTCGAAGCCACCAAAAGGTAATCCCGCTAAAGGTCAAGGTAACCTCCAAGTCGCCTACATGTGTCCAACAGAGATCTTAGCTACTCAACATTTCGAATCATTCATACAATATTTTTCGTACATGCCAATACAGATAGGTCTAATCACTGGCTCTGGTTGTCACAAATTCCCCTCAAAGATGAATCCAAAGGGTTGGACCGACATATCGCGAGCTCAGCTTCTCAAATGGGTTGAGAGCGGTGATATACATGTATTGATAGGAACTCACGCTCTCATCCAGAAATCAGTTAAATTTAAAAACTTGGCTTTTGCCATCATCGATGAACAACACCGTTTTGGTACAGCACAAAGAGCCAAGCTTATACGAAAAGACTTGGTCGCCCCTCACCTTCTCTCTATGACCGCTACGCCTATACCACGTACACTTGCTCTAACTATGTATGGCGACTTGGACCTAACTCTACTTGATCAGTCGCCTGTTGGGCGTAAGCAAATCATAACTGAACTGGTACTGCCAAATGGCCGCGAAGAAGTTTATAAAAAAGTTCGTCTCGAATTGGAAGCCGGCAGACAGATGTATGTCATCTGTCCACGCATAGATGAACCAGATCCAGACAAGGAACTTGTTTTAAATTTAAAATCAGTCAAAGAAGAAGCTAAAAGACTTCAAGATAAGATATTTCCTGAATACGAAGTCGGTATCATGCACAGCAAGATGACTTCTCAAGAAAAAGACCGGGTTATGGGTGAATTTAAAGCTGGAAGGATACATATACTATGCGCAACTTCAGTTGTGGAAGTTGGCGTGAATGTGCCAAATGCCACAGTTATTTTAATAGAGGGCGCTGAACGTTTTGGGCTATCGCAGCTCCATCAGCTCCGTGGTCGTGTCATGCGCAGTAGTTATCAAGCTTATTGTTACGTATTTACAGAAACAACTTCTGCAAAATCTATTGAACGATTGAACGGTCTCAAAAATGCCAAAAATGGTTTTGAACTTGCCGAGCTCGACCTAGCCCAACGTGGTGCCGGCGAGCTTTCAGGCATGCGTCAGTGGGGTGTCTCCGATATCGCCATGGAAGCCCTAAAAAATCTGAAGATGGTTGAAGCTGCCCGTGAAGAAGCTGCTCGCATCATTATAGAAGACCCAGAATTATCTCGTTACCCTGATTTGAAAAAAGAAGTTGATGCTCGTAAGAAAGAATCTCATTTTGAGTAATTATTGACAAGAAGCTATGTAAAGCGTAAGGTTTATACTGAACCTGCAGTAAACAAAAACTGAATGAATTATGCTAACAAAATTGGAAGAAGAGGTCATAGAACTGGCCCGCAAAAACGGAATGCAGTTTGTAACGCTTTCAAAAGTGCCAAAAATTCCGGAGGAAACTTTGGGATTTATGGGCATTGAACGTGCCATCAGGCACAGAGCGATTCCTATTAACTTTGATCAGGAGAATAATATGGTCACAGTCGCAATCGATGATCCGACTGATACCGAAAATATGGAACAAATCCGGATTATCTTGAGCCCCAAAAATGTAGCGTTCTATCTGGCAACAGTGCCTGATTTGCAAAATGCGCTCAAAGTTCGCTACTCAGAAAAATTGGTCGGATCAGGAAATTGATCAAACCTCCATTAACTCGAAGACCTAGGTAAATGCTTGGGTCTTTTTTTATTTATATTTTTAGGCACTCTCGAACACCTCCCATCTTGTCCGCCCTCTTGGATTCGAACCAAGGACCCCAGAGGTATAAGCTCTGTGCTCTAACCAGCTGAGCTAAGGGCGGGAGTTACCCTATCTTATACTACCTTCGCCTCTCTTTTCAATGGTATACCATTTGCCACGATTATCTTTTCATATTCATCGCGCTCAATAGTCTCCGCTTCAATGAGACGTTTTGCGACGGCTTCAAAAGCTTTCTTGTGAGTAGAAAGAGTTTCAGTGGCACGAACACGAGCATCAGTCATAATCCTTGAAACTTCACCATCGATATCAGTTGCAACTTTTTCTGAATACTCTCTGTCTGAGACACCCATTCCGAACAAAACACGGCCAGCGGCGCTTTCAAGAGCTATAGGACCGATCTTTTCTGACATACCATATTTCGTAACCATATCGCGAGCAAGGGCTGTTGAGACTTGAAGATCATTTGATGCACCAGTCGTGATATCGCCAAACATCATGCCTTCTGCGACATACCCACCGAGTGACATAGCGATATCATCCAAGAATTCCTTGCGTGATTGTAAGCGACGTTCTTCAAATGGTAATTTCAATGTGTAACCAGCTGCACGACCACGTGAAATGATAGAAATTTTATGGACTGGATCAGCATTTGGTAGAACTGAAGCAACGATGGCGTGACCAGCTTCATGATATGCAGTGATTTCCTTTTCTTTTAATGAAAGAACATGACTCTTACGCTCTGGACCGAGCATAACTTTTTCGATAGAACGAATTAGGTCGAATTGACCAATAGTCTTACGATCTTCACGGGCCGCTAAGATAGCTGCTTCATTCATGAGAGATGCTAGATCTGCTCCAGAGAAACCTGGAGTTCGTTCAGCGACTATAACCAGATTTACATCTTCAGCTAACTGTTTCTTTGCACAATGGACTTTCAAAATTGCTTCGCGGTCTGCGCGATCTGGAAGATCAATAGTCACGCGACGATCAAAACGACCTGGGCGCAATAGAGCTGGATCCAAAACATCAGGACGATTCGTTGCAGCCATGACTATGACTTTCTGATTCTGCTCAAAGCCATCCATCTCAACTAGAATCTGGTTCAAAGTTTGTTCACGCTCATCATTTCCACCACCAGTTCCTGAACCACGAGCGCGACCAACGGCGTCTATCTCATCTACGAAAACGATAGCTGGAGCTGCTTGCTTAGCCATATTAAAAAGATCACGAACGCGAGACGCGCCGACACCGACGAACATTTCTACGAATTCAGAACCAGAGATAGAGAAGAATGCGACACCGGCTTCTCCAGCGACAGCACGCGCGAGCAAGGTCTTACCAGTTCCAGGTGCACCCATCAAGAGAACTCCTTTTGGAATCTCTGCACCTATCTCTATGAACTTTTTAGGATTCTTCAAAAAATCTACGATTTCAGAAAGCTCTTGTTTTGCTTCTTTGGCACCAGCAACATCTTTGAAAGTAACTTTTTGTTTTACGTCATCAGGCATAGTGATACGCGCTTTTGATTGACCGAAAGACATAGCTTGTAAACCAGCACCACGCATCTGACGAGTGAGCATCCAGATGAAAAGTGCCAAGAATAAAAGAGGAATGATAAACGGCGCGAGCTGTTCAATCCAATACCATGTGCCTGATGGAGCGATAACATTCACTGTAGTAGAAGCTAACTCGGCTCCAGTCACGCCAAAACGAGTGAGACTGTCAGTGAGTGAAGCATCTGTTTCGCGCTGTGCGATCTTAATGGATTTATCAGCATATGTAGCAATAACTTGTGTATCTTGAATATCAAGAGATGTGACCTTGCCACCTTTTACATCTTCCGCCAAAGTTGAAAGTGCTACTGGTATACCAGGATTTGTTCTATTAGAAAATTCCGCATATATGCCAGTGATCAATAGAAATACTAATATGACAGTGGCTATCATATTCAAAAAATTCATGCGTGGCATCATGCCTCTGCTATTCTTATTTTGTTTACCATTCATTGGGCCCCTTCTACCAGGACGTGGCTGATTTTGGTTGTTTTTAGACATATAGAGTTAAATTATAACGCCAGGTCTTGATTCTACATGAAAAATTGCATAAATAAAAGAGCTGCCTGTAAGGGCAGCTTTGGAAATTCAAATATAATCAACTTCACTTCTTTTGGATTGCATGCGGTGCTGGCCAGTAATTACTGACCTTAGTATCAACCACAACTAAACGTGGCACCGCGTTTGGGTTCTTGAGTTGGGCAAGGAGGTAATCTGTTTCAGGATTTGCAATACCTGCCTTTGCGCACAAGTTGATAATAAAATCTGATTTCCAGTCGAATTCAGTCTTCGGCTTGGAGTTGATCTGACTCGATGTAAACAACTTGGTTTTTATAGAGACCGAAACGTGGTAGTGGCAACAGAACCGGAATTTAAAGACGGCATAAGTTACCAGACCACTTTTTGTGATTGGAATGTTGTGTAAACGTATCATCCGGTAACACGTCTTCGTTTTACAGCCACAACCATCTTCTTTGCATTGATGCCGTCTCGTATTGCCAATAACATAAGCTGCGAGACCTATGATCAGCGCCGTGCAAAATCCAACTATTAATGGGTAACCGGTCACAATACTGTAATCTGTAGCCCATATTAGCTTTAAGATATGATTCATTTATTCCTCCAATTTGAATGTTTATTTATTTTTATTTTGAATTTTTTATGATGCCTCATTGGCACCGGTTCATATGTGAAATTACCACACATGGCATGATTGGTCAATATATAAAAAACTTCTAGTTCTTAGAAGTTTGTTTATAGAACGGAAAAACTCGAAGAGTATTGATGTCATGACGACTGCATTCCTCTGAACACCACCACTGGTATCTGATGAAAACAGCATTTAAGAGCCAAGTTTCTTTACCGCAGAAGCAAATGAATTTGTACATAAGATTCCTTGGTTAAGGGTGAATTGTTTCAATATATATTACTCCTTATACAGAAAAAGATATTCACAGATTCAGAATTTTAAATTCTGGAATAGATATTAATTGCTAAATCTTGTACGGCTTTTGTTAACTCTGAAGACACGCCACCATTTAAGAGAACTCCCCCAAGATTGATAATGTATTTTTCATTCTTTGAAAAGAAAAAGATGACATATCCTTCTGGAGTAGGACAAATTGAAGATTTAAATCCAATAATATTATCTCCGGCTGTGCAAGTTGCACCCTGGGGAGCATACTCACTGACCATGGTCTTATAATCAATCTTGTTATCGGTGTTAGAAGATACTTGAATATTGATAATTATATTATTTATGCCATAACCGCAACTTATGCTCTGATTTGGTGGATTTGTACTCAAGCCAAGTGAGCTACCAGGAACAACTTGTTCACAAGTTGGAAAAGAAGATGAGGTCGTCGGAGAACTAGAGTTTTTTGCAACTTGTGTATTATTAGTGTCAATTCTATTTGTCTCAATTTTATTGGAAGAATTACTGAAAACTTGATTGATATTATTTTGTAAAGCTGGTTGTTTGGTATTTGAATAATAAAGATATCCTAATACACCTAGGATTAAGACGGTTATAACAATTGCCCAGAGAACCACAGAACCTTTTTTATATTTTTTCATATTTTGATTTATATTAAATGGCGCAAATTAGATTTTAGAATCAATTTCTTTTGCTATCTGTTCAACAGTCTTTTTGTCGACACCACTATTCAATCCTAAACCTATACCGACAGTATATTTTCCATCAGAAGAGACAAACGTTGTTGATATACCATTTATATCTGTTTTAGGAGAAGGTACTTTTGACCTTGTAATATTGAAAATCCATGAACACTCCCATGAACCGGCCAGGAAACTGGTTTGATTACAATTAATCGAATTAAAGCCTGCACCTGGAGCAGTTTTTTGAAAATCATTTAGTGCTTGCGTTACAGTAGGAAGATTTTGATCAAGCCATACGGAAAATATTCCAGATAATCCTGTAGGACCAAATCCTGCATATGAACAATTTAATGTCTTAGAAGGTTGAGGACCACTTGAGGCTTTCCAATTTATTGTTGGCGCTATACTATTTATGATAGAGGAGGCAGAACTACATGTAAAAGACAAAGTCTTATCAGTTGAGACTACATTAGTATTGGTTATAATCGAAGGGTTTTGATTAGTGACATTTTGGTCAGTATTATTAACAGAATTGAGATCAGTCTGTGGAGATAAGATTTGGTTATTAGAATTATTATGATTAATAAAATAATAAACTCCAGCTCCAACAACCGCTACAGCAGCAAATATTCCAATTATTGCTAAGGCAGATATACCTTTATTTTTATTAGTCATATTTATAATGATAGATTGTTTATACATTCAAATTAGTTTAATTTAATAACCTAGTGGTAGATTTGGAACTATAGCTTTAGCGATATTTACAGCAGTTGTTTTTATTTGATCATCAGTACCTGATTCATAAATAAGCATCATTCCGTATATTCCCTTCTTAAAGAAACTCAGCGTATTTAGATGTGTACCATTTGTTTTATTTGTTGGACCCCAGACAAGTTCATAACCTGGACCAATTATAGTTGGATCGTAGAATGATAAAGAATCATTTGAGAATAATGACCAAGGAGAAGGAGCTGTTGATCCAGTATTTAAAATACTTATAGATACAGCATTAGCATATCCACTAGCAGAACTACCATAATCAAACTGACATCTCTTGCTATCGTGGGTCATCTGTACTATTTGAGTATTATTGTTTAAAGCAGACTTAACAACATCTATAGGTATCAAACTACAAAGGTCTGTCGGAAAAGTCGTTGTTGAATTTACATAATTATATGACAAATAAGATGGTGCCATATAAGGTTTATTGTAATACTGATTTGATGAATTTGTAGAAACGTTATTTTGTACTACCGCAGGAACACTTACAGGAGTTATGGATACTGTGGTTGGAGTATTTACTGGTGTCTGCGAACTATAAGTAATTATTGGATAGTTATTAACACTTACAGGAGTATTCTGAACCGCAGTCGTAGAAGGATTTACGGGAGTAGTTGTTGTGACAGTAGCTGTGTTTGATGAACTAC
>Ga0208507_1000045_pt1 | contig 104620 bp, 101 predicted proteins | sample CryBogCBH12Aug01_FD_184626 | JGI IMG/M metagenome (GOLD analysis project Ga0208507, IMG submission 184626) | Freshwater microbial communities from Crystal Bog, Wisconsin, USA - CBH12Aug09.1 (SPAdes) (version 2) | ecosystem: Environmental > Aquatic > Freshwater > Lake | place: Crystal Bog...
AAGGTGATCAAATTCCAGGACGCCTGTTGTCAGAGGGTGGGCTGGTAGTTTCTTGGATTAGATCATTCTGGCCCAACCCAACCTGGTCCACCAAGGTTGCCTTAACTTGACTGGCTGCATGGCCTCCTCAAACAAGGGAAGGGCTCAGGCCTGCTCTTGGCGCTCGACCAGTACCCTGGCAGCCGCCAATACGGCCTGATCCCGCGCCCTTCCCTGGAGGTTTGGAGTCGTCTGCAGCAAGGCTTTGGCCTCCTCGAAAGTTGCCCAGCGCACCTGGCTCGTCTCCCAGTCGTGAGCGACCAAGGGAGCTCCCGGGTTGACTTCAGCCATCAGGAAGTAGTGATTTATGGAAGTATCGCCAGCGAAGTCACCAGGAATGGACGCCAGAATACGGGCAGCACAACCGGTCTCCTCTAGCACTTCCCGCACGGCCACCTCCTCCGGGGTTTCCCTGGCTTCGGCTTTACCTTTGGGGAAGGTCCAGGCGTAGCCACCAAAATGATTGGTGGGCTCGCGCAGAAGCACGCGACCTGCTGCATCGAGGACGACCCCGCCATAGGCGGCCTTGAGCTTGGTGGTCATGGGCACTCCCTTCTCAATGTTCGGGCAGGTCATAGAGGACGTTCCACACGCCGGCATACCTGCTGGCCCTGACCTTGCCCTGTTTGGCCGCAACTTCGTTCTTGAAGTTGGGGTAGTCGATGGCCAGGACCATCCGTCCCACAGCGGCGGCCAAGGCCTCGTGGGACACGGTGGCCCGCCAGGGGTAGTCAGTACCCGCCTGGCCGAGAGTCGGCGACAACTCGGAGAGGAACTCGCTGCGCAGGGCATCGAGATCTCCCTTGACTCGGGAGCGGACGGTGAGGTTGGCAGTGTCAGTTTTCTTGACGATGCTGAAGAAACCGATGGGGGTGAACAACCACATAAAGGCCTCCCGACCATTGAACCTACAAAATCCAGCATCGACCCAATGATTCGACATTACATGTCCATTCTCAATTGCATAATTCGTTTTTATTTCGCTTTTAACTTCTTGCAAGCAGTGAACTTGGTGGTCGCTAATTCGACACTCGCTGTCCAACTTATCAACCGATATTGAAGTGTCGCACGACATCTTCCACGAGGCACCATGACCAACCTCAAGCTCATCCTCCAACCGCTTCAGCCAGGCGTTGTCGCCTCGGGCGCAGCGGACGTCCATGTCCTGGTCCGACTCCAGGCTCCAGAGCGTCCAGCTGACTTGGACCACGTCCGCACCCCCCTGCACATCGCGGTCGTCCTGGACCGCTCCGGCTCCATGTCGGGTCGGCCTCTCCACGAGGCCTGCCGGTGTGCCTCGGCCATTGCCGAGCGGCTTGCCGCTGGTGATCAGCTGGCCATCATCACCTACGACAACCGGATTCAGGTGCTGCGCCACTGCGCACCCGTGGGGGACTTGCCCGCTCTCAAACAGGAGATCCAGTCTGTCAGGGCCGGCGGCTCCACCAACCTCCACGGCGGTTGGGCGGCAGGGGTCGAGGCCCTTCGGAAGAACCACCATTCCGACGTCATCAGTCGGGTCCTGCTGCTGTCGGACGGGGCCGCCAACGATGGCATTACGGATCCGGCGACCCTCGCCTCCGCCGCCCAGGCTGCGGCCAACGAAGGCATGAGCACCTCGACTTACGGGCTGGGCACTGGCTTCGAGGAGGGGTTGATGACCTCCATGGCCAGGAGCGGGGCCGGACGCTCCTACTACGGCGACTCCGCCGAGGACCTCCTGGACCCCTTCATGGAGGAATTCGACCTGCTCTCGAACCTGGTGGCTCGAAAGCTGACCGTCTCCTGGGAAACCCCCGAGGGCTGGACCCTCACCCAGCTGAATGGGTATGCCCTGGCTGAGCCCGGGCACTGGTCCCTGCCAGACCTCGCCTACCAGTCGGAAGCCTGGGCCATGTTCCGCTTGCAGGGAACCCTCGCCACCAAGCCCGGTGTAGACCTGGATCTTGGCCGCATGAAGGTCACCTGGCAGGACACCCGAGGGAAGGCCATGGAGTCACTATCCTTGCCCTTCGCGCTTCCCACAGTCGCACCGGAGGCCTTCTCGATCCTGCCCAAGGATTCGCTGGTGGCCAATCGCCTCGCCGAGTTGCGCATCGGCCAGCTGCAGGAGCTCGCGCATCAGGCGGCGCAGGCGGAAGACTGGGATCTGGTTCGGATCTACCTGGACGAGATGAAGACCCTGGCTGCCGATCACCCATGGTCGAAGGTCGTGGTGGACGAGCTCTCGTCCTTGATGGAGCGTCGGGAATACCACTCCCTCACCAAGGAATTCCGGTACGGCTCCATGGGATCCAGCAGTCGGCTGACGGATCTGAATGAGGACCTCTGCCTCCCCGGCACCAGTTCGTACACGCGCCGCAAGCCCCGCCAGGGGAAGGCCATGCCTCCGGATGAAGAACCACCCCAGGACCCCAACAACATCACCCAAGGAGACTCATGACAGACGTCCACCTGATTCCCGCTGTCGAAGACAGGGCCATTGGCTGCCTGGTTGGGCTGGCTGTCGGCAACGTCCTCGGCCTGTCTGTGGAGTCCCGTTCCCGCGAAGACGTACGCTCCCGACTGGGGGCTTCCGGCCCCTTCATCCGACTGCCCATCCAGGAAAGGAACCGGGAGTGGGATGACGACCTCGCCATGGCCATGGCCCTGTCGGAGACCTTGCTTCACCTCGAACCCGAGGCTGAGCACCTAGATTCGGCGGCCATCCTTGAGGCCTACCTGGCCTGGCTGCGCACCGGCTCTAGGGGCATCGGCTCCCTGACCCGCGAGGTGCTCATCAAGGCCCAGGACGGCGAGCCCGATACCGCCGAGCGAGTCTGGAAAATCCGCTCCGACCGGGGTCAGCCACCTCTCGGCAACGGAGCCAGCATGCGCATCGCCCCACTGGGCGTGGCCTTTGCCGCCGAGCCCCAGAAGAGCCCTCAACTGGCTGCCGAGGACGCTGCCATTACCCACTTCGATCCGATCTGCCGTCAGACGGCAGGCCTGATCGCCCTGCTCACAGCCGCTTTGGTTCGCAGCGAACGGGCCCCCCTGTCCTTTGCCAGATCCCACGCCGAACCTCTCCTGCAGGAAGTCACCGCAGCCTACAACCCCCTCTCGCTCGAGCAGCTCGCGGACCAGCGCATCGATGGCTGGGAGATGGGTTCCACCCTGGTGGCACTGAAGGTCGCCGTTTCGGTCATGGCCTCGGGCCTTTCCTATGCAGAGGCCCTGCCCTGGGTCATCCGCCAGGGCGGTGACACGGACACCAACGGTGCCATCATCGGTGCACTACTGGGCGCCCGGGATGGGATTGCCGCCATACCCCAGGAGTGGCGGGACTGTGTCGCCGAGGAGGACCGGATCCTTCACATGGGGCGGCGACTCCTTCTGCGCTCCGGGTTGGTCCCCGCAGTGGGGCGCCCATGACGCAGGGAGGATTCTTCCTCGAGGCAAGTACCGACCACCGTGATTGACCAGTTTCACCCAGGAGAAGCCCATGCCGAATGATGGAGAGCAATCACCGATTCTGTGGGTAGACAGCCAGGAGAAGCGAAGCGGGATCGGGCCAAGGCTGTCCCGCATGGGTTTCTCTATTCGGACCAGGAAGCTCCTTGCCGGGGACTACGCCCTGCCGGGTGCCTTTCTCATCGAGCGCAAGGAGGCCAACGATTTCGTCACCAGCATCATGGACGGTCATCTGTTCCACCAGGCTGAATTGCTCGCCTCCCAGGTCGACCGTCCACTTGTGGTCCTCGAAGGGCGTCTGGATGAGATCTACTCTGGCATAGATCCAGAAGCCATCGCGGGTGCCCTGTCGGCCCTGGTGCTCTTTTACGGCATTGCCATCCTGCCCACATCTGATGTCGACGGGACCGCGAGACTGATCGGACGCCTGCTCCGCCACGCCACAAGGGGCCTTGGTTATGAGATTCCCATGCGGACAGACAAGCCGAGGTACGACAGCGGGGCAGCCCTTTTCCTGGTCGAAGGATTACCTTGCGTCGGCCCTGGGATGGCTCGGAAACTGCTCAAGCATTTCGGTACACCCAGCAAGGTATTCGCCGCCAGTGCGGATGAGCTCCGAGCTGTGAAGGGTGTCGGGCCGACCACCTCCGCTTCCATTCTTGGAGCGCTTAATTTCGCCCCCACCGCCTTCAGATCGACCATGTTCGCACCGCAGTAGCCTGAGTCGCCGGTAACTAAAGACCAATTGGACACGGCGTGTCCACAACACCCGGAGGCCCCTTGACATTTCCCCTCCTAGCTTCAACCTAGTAGGTGCATGAAGAGCGGCCCCAGCGGGGGCCCGGCAACCGAGCAAGCTGCCACGGTGCCTGGATCGCGAGATCCCATGCGCGGGAACCAACCTGAAAAACCGGAGGCAACCATGACCCGTAGGGTCCCTCTCTCATCCCCAACCGGCCCCCAGCCACCGGGCCCTGAGCTCGGCTTCCGCCTGGCGAGCCGTGGGTCGAACCGCCGTCGGTGGTGGGTCAATGCGTTTTTGCCTGGATTGCAGCCCCAGGCGGAGAATCCCGAATGACTCATGAGCAGAAATCCCAGCAGCAGATCAACGCTTCCGCCCAACCCCTGAGCCCCGAGGAGGCGCTCCGCCGCCATCAAAGCGGCGACCGCAGTCCCGAGGTCCTGAACACCCTGAACCAGGCTGCCTGGGAGGGCTTTCATGCCCCCTGGGAGCCTTCCCCGGAGGTCCATGCCATGCCGGACGAAACCCCTGAACTGCCGCAGCCGGAAAGCGGCCTGACTCCCCTCACGGAAGAGCTGCTCAGCGACTGGATTGCCCAGGAGGGCTACAACGCATTCACGCTCCCGGGCCGGGGCTTCCTCATCAACTACAAGTTCGGCCTGAAGACGGACCGCTGCGTCCAGTTCCGCCTCTACGTCAGCGGGAAGGACGCGGACATCCTGGTGCTGAACTGGAGCAGCGATAAGCGGGTGCTGCCGGACCAGTTCGTGCGCGCCCTCCGGCTCTGCAACTGGTGGAACAACGAGTACCGCTGGCCCCGAGCCATGGTGGAGCAGGATTTCCGCTACACCGACGCCGACGAGGATCCGCCGCCCTCCAAGGAGGAAGTGGAGGCCCGGGAGGCGACCCATGCTACCCACCTGGTCCTCGATTACCAGGTCTGCCTTCCCCATGGCATCCACCCGAAAACGCTGAACGCCCTCATCGACTCGGCCATCGAGACGTCCTGGACCTTCTGGCGACGGGCGCACGAGGAGTGGGGTCTCTGAGGTCATCCCACTGCCTACCCTATTCCCAAGGAGATCCCTAATGCCCCAGTCACGACAGTCCGGCGCCCTGGACCTTTTGAGCGGACCCTGGACCGCCGTGTGGCACCAGGGCCCTGAAGCGGGCAAGGAACTCCTCGATCTGGTCTTCCAGGAAGGCCAGGTGGTCGGCTTCGGAACCGACCGCGACGGCGAGTTCCAGTACGCGGGGTCGTTCACGCCAGCTGGGACGGTCCAGCTCGGCAAGGTCTACACCCGCCCATCGAGATCGGTGCCGGCTCGCATGACCTACCTCGGCCAGTGGAACGGGCGCCGCATCCAGGGGCGCTGGGTGGATGACCGAAGTGCCACAAATGCCGGCCCTTTTCGGATGTGGCCTGGGCATGGTCCCGATCCCGGGGAGGTCCTGGAGGCAGAAGCGGAGCCAGGTCTTGAAGCCGAGCTGGTCGCCGTGCAGGCCTTGAACGAGCCACAACAAAGGAAACAGCATGACTGAGCAACCAGCTTCATTGACCGCAGGAACCAGACCAGGACCGCGCCTCACGGAGGCCTTCGAATTCGCCCGGCGCGCCCACGATGGTCAGTTCCGAAAGGGCACCACCATTCCCTACATTTCCCACCCCATGGCCGTATGCGCTTTGGCCCTGTCCTTTGGCGCCAGCGAGAATGAGGCCATGGGTGCCCTGCTTCACGACACCGCCGAAGACAGTGGCGGAGAGGCGGTCCTCGTGGACATCCGGAGACGCTTCGGGCCTGCAGTGGAAGCCATCGTCAGGGCCTGCAGCGACAGCCTCACGGACGACCCGGAACAGAAGGCCCCCTGGCACGAGCGCAAGCGGCAGCACCTGGAGCACCTGGGCTCGGCCGGCAGGTCAGTGCGCCTGGTCGCCGCCAGCGACAAGCTCCACAACCTCCAGGCCATCCTCACAGATCTCCAGACGGAAGGTCCGGCCCTCTGGCAGCGCTTCAAGGCCGGCCCCAAGGACCAGCTCTGGTACTACGCCTCCTGCCTTGAGCTGCTCGGGGCCGATCCAGCGGAGCCGTGGTCCAGGCCCCTGCGGGAAGCAGTCGACGCGCTCCAGTCCCACGTCGATAACAACCCCTGATCCTCAATCCTGGGTGGCATCGGGCGATGGCCCACCGTCGCCCCCATGCCAATTGTTGTCCTGCCAAGGAGCGCCTTGTGGCGATTGAAATCAAGCGGTTCAAGAGTGAGGATGGGCGTGAAGGGTCCTATGCACCGATCGGTGGGGGTTTGATCAAAATGCTTTTCGATGACGGTGACATGGTCATCGTCAAGGACCTGGATTATGTGGCGCCGGATGAACCTGAGAACGGGACGAAGGTTAGGCCTGCTCCGATGGAGCGGAGTTGGCCTCGGGTCATTGCCAGCCAGATTCCTTCCATCATCGAGAAGCTGTGCCTGGGGACAGGTGATCCCCGCTACGCAGTGCTCATGTTCATTCCACTGGATTCGGTGGATCGGGAGCACGTGAACCTCCAATATTCCATGGAGGATGGTGTGGTGGGCCTGGATTGGGTCCTGCTCGGCGGGCGGAACATCGAGGATGCCTCGGCGATCAAGGCCTTCGCGCTGAGCCGTGGGTTCGAGCTCAAGCCCCGCGAGATGAACCAGGTGCAGTTCCTTAGGACGGTAGTGCCCGGGATCGCTGAACTGGGCATGGGCCTGATCACCGACTTCTACCACTACAAGCCCACCACCCGGATCAAGCTGCTGGCCGAGGGCTTCGAGTGGTAGGAACACGGGGGTCTCAAGCGACGCAGGCTGCCTGGTTCTCATAGGGGCTAGGAAGTGAGGGAAAGATGACCAGAACCTTCCGCTTATTCATGCCTGACTATGGGCAACTCGCCGAGAAGGAAGTCTACCGTCGACATCTGTTGGTGGGAGAACGGGCCGTAGAGGAAGGCCTTGCCAAGCTTGAATACGCTCCCCGTGCGGGAATCTCAGAACTACGACTCGTTCACACAGAACGTTATGTCGAGGCCCTCGAGACAGGCCAGCCTGTGGATCTGGCTTGCACCGGTGGTGTGTGGTTCCCGGGTTCGCTAGATATTCATCTTTCGGTCCTGGGAGCCTACCTCGGCGGCCTGGAGGCCGCTCTCACGGATGGGATCGCAGGGATACCTGCGGGTGGTGGCCATCATGCCTTCCCTGAGCATGGCGGTGCTCTCTGCCCCATGAACGATGTGGCTATCGGAATTCACTGGCTGCGCCGCCGGGGAATTCGGAAGATCCTGGTCCTGGACCTGGATGCCCACTTCGGGAACGGAACAGCCGCCTGCATTCCAAACGATCCGGATGTGTTTCTTTTCGACTACCACGGGCATGTTTCGGCCTTCTCTAGGCCCGATACGCCTCATCTCTTCAGAAACTTCCATGCAGAGCCGGACGCCCGACTCTACCTCCAGTCCCTTCGCAAGGAATTGCCCCGGGTCCTGGACGACTTCCAACCAGAGCTCTGCATCTACGGCGCGGGCATGGATGTCTTTTTGGGTACTCCCAATCCCCCTCTGCGCCTGCGCTTCCCGGACATCGAGAAGCGGGACACCTTCGTGTTCGACACCCTTGCTGATCGACAGATTCCAGTGGCCTACGTCCACTCCGGTGGCTATGCCGGCCTTGAGACAGTGGTTTCGCTTCATTTATTTACAGCACGGGCAGCCTTTGCTTCCCTGGGCAGATATGAAGGATTCAGAGTGCAGTGAAACCAACGAATTCACAATTGAGATATGGGGGTATTCTGAATCTTAGTCGCCTATTAGGTCGTCTTTCTCGAACTCTACAGGCCGTCAATCAATTCCAATCTCGCCCATCTGGAACTAGCGCCACCCCACTGTTCCTGTTCTCGAAGCAGGCGACATTCCATTCGCCCCACCGCTTCTATCGGAGCCTCAAATTATGCCTGCCCTGCTGTCCAAACTGATCCACCAGATTCCAGCTTTTATCTGGGTCCTGCTTGCCGTCATGGTTGGCCTGGTGCTCTACACGGCCCTCCGGATGTACCGCCAAAGCCGGAACCTTCGCGCCGCCTTCAACGACATGGCGGAACTGGTGGGCGAGGGCGAGGACCACCCCGACCTGCACCGGGGCATCTCCCTAGCGCGACTGGAGGCCATTCGCAGTCAGGCCCAGGAGCTGCAGGGCCAAGTGCGGGCCTGGTGGCACCGCATCGAACACCACCTGGAGGCCTATCAGGGTACGGGCAAAGAGCGGGAGTATTTCCTGGCTCGCCCAGCGCGGGATGTGCTTCCCGAGGGCGAGCTTTTCGAAGCCATGTATGACGGGGCCAAGTTCCACGCCCTGCCGGGCATCATCACCAGCCTCGGACTGGCGGGCACCTTTGCGGCCATCCTCATGGGTTTGTTCTATGTGACTTACAACCCGGCCGACCCAACCCAGCCGGTGAAGGGCATCGATTCCCTCATCAACAACCTCTCAGGCAAGTTCGCCTCATCTCTGGTGGCGCTGCTCATGAGTATTCTTTTCATCTTCCTGGAAAAGCGTGCTGAAAAGAAGAATCGGATCGCCTACGACCGCCTAATCACCCGCATCGAGGATGCACTGCCCCTCCTCACCCCGGTCCGGGTCCTGGTGGATCTGCAGGCCTCGGCCTTGAAGCAGGAGGTGGCCCTGCGCAGCATCAGCAGCGACATGGTCTCCGAGTTCAAGACCGCCTTCACGACTGAAATCAACCCCGCCCTGAGTCAGCAGTTCAGCGCCCAGCTCATGAATGAGCTGCAGCCCACCCTAGTGCGCATGACGGAGACCCTGGGCAACCTCCAGGAAGCCATCCTCCGCCTAGAAACCAACAAACACGACACGCTGCTCAAGGATCTGACGGTACTGATCAAGGCCATGCATGAATCCATCGTGGACAGCCTCAAGGGCATGGGCTCGGATTTCCACTCGGCCCTGTCGGGAGCCGCCAAGCTGGAGCTGGATGGCATGCAACAGTCCATGGCCACCGCCCACTCGGTGCTGGAGCAGCTCAGTAGCCGCTTCGAGGGAATCCAGGAGAACCTTGGCGGCATGGTGGACCACCAGGTCGAGGGCCTCAACCGGACTGTGGGCGAGATGGTGAATCGCGTGGAACACATGGGCGCTCAGATGGTGGAGAGCATGGGCGCGGCCCAGCTTGCAGCCCAGGAGCAGACCCGGGACGCCTTGGCCCGCTTTGCCAACGTCGGTGCCTCGGCTCAGCAGGAGATGGAAGCCACTTTGTCCAGGACCAACGCCGAGGTTTCCCAATTGATGGCAGCCATCGGCGACGGAACTAAGGGCTTTGGCCTGGCAGCAGAAAAGTTGAATCGCCTTCAGGAACAGTTGCAGACCTCAGTTGAGGTCAACATCGAAAGTCTGGAGTCCATGAAGGGTTTTGGCGCCACTATGGCGGATCTTACGGACCAGTTCCAGACAGTCGTCGTGCAGACCAGAGGTGTCGTCTCCACTCAGGGAACCGGAATTCAAGCCATACAAAAACAGATGGACCAGCTGGGCACCCTCCAGCAGGGGGGCGGCGCCCTATTGAAGGATTACGCCACGGCCTTCAATGTCACTCACGGGCGACTGAACGATATGGATCAGGACCTGGCCAAGGCCTTCGGTACGATTCATGAGGGGATGCAGACCTGGACACTGTCCGTGGATGGTTGCCTGAAGTCTTTGACCACCAAGACCAATGACCACCTGGCCGGCATCACGCGCTCCTTCAGCAAGCAGCTGGAGGACCTGGGTGACAAGCTGGAAGACTTCAACGAGGCCCTCGACAAGGTTGTGCAGGGAGTCGGGAAATGAGAGGCCAGGCTCAGTCGGATCACCTCTCAAGCTCCCTGACGGATCTCGTAACCAGCCTGATGGTGATCTTCATCCTGCTGCTGCTGGTCTTCATCAACAACCGCGCCAGCCAGCAGGCTTTGGTGGTTCAGGATCTGATGAGAGTGCTGAAGGTCCAGCTCAAGGATGGCGGTGGGCCCGGCGAGGGGATGCGGGCGGGCGGCGATGGCGAAACCGAAGCCATGATCCAGCGGGACCTGAAGGATCCCGGCACCCTTCTGTTCATCGTTCCAGAACGAGTAATGAACTTTGCCGTAAATGAAAGCCGCCTGAAGCCCGAAGGGGTCAGTTTCATCCAGAACCGTATCCCCCAGTTGGCCAACATTCTGGGTGACGAGCATTTCCGCCCCTTCATCGACGCCATCATCGTAGAGGGGCATACCGACAAGACGCGACCCTCCCACCTTTCAGATGGTGCTGGTGAGCAGTGGAACCTCCGGTTGAGTCAGGACCGCTCCATGGAAGTGGTGAAGCAGAGTCTTGTGGCCCTTGAGGACGACCCAGACATGCGCGCCTTCTTTCTGGCCAAACTCAGCGCCAGTGGCCGCGGGGAGTCCGACCCGGCCAGCGAATCGGCCAGTGACGAAGACAATCGTCGGGTTGTGTTCAAGATCCGCGTCAAGTCTGACCAGGCCCAGACAGCTCTGAGCCAGGCTATGACCAGCAAGGACCTGAACAGTAGGCACCGGGACACATGGTAGCCCTATGAATCAGGAAGCTCAGCGATCCCCTTCGAAGATGGATGGCGGTTGGAGCCCGGAAGCCTGCTCCTTGGCCATCTGGGCCTATGACAGTCTCGATCTTGATCGCACCTTGAAGGAGGAAAAGGTCTGCCAAGAAGTGGCAACCCTTCTGACCCGCACGCCCAACGAGGTCCGCACCCTGATCCGGTGCGTGGCCGCCTGCGATTTACGCCCGCCGGACATGAGACCTGTCCCTGCCGATGAGAGCATCCGTGGCAAACTTCGCCTCTACTTTTCTGAATACTGGCAGGATCGCGAAGCGTCTCGTCAGCGGATTAACGAACAGTGGTTTCGGAAAGCTGAGGAACGATCCCCAAAGGGTGCGACGCGGCGGGTCCTGGAATCGCTAACCGTTGCAACACCCATTCCGTCGCCACCCGCCCCCGTCCGGGATTCGTTTCGGTTCGACCCCAAGGCCTGGGGAAACTGGAAGCCTGCACAAAGCGCGACCGCCCAGAGCAAGCCCGCGGAAGGTGGAACGCTGCACCAGGCCCAGAAGCGGATCGCGGCCCTCCGGGCCCTGCCCCTGCAGTTCCTTGCCACTTGGGCCGCCCAGCCTTTTCCCGAGGACGCCCTGAAACCCCTGGCAGATGCCATTCGCGAGGTGAACCGCCGGACCTCCCGGATGCGGATGCCCCTGCCCCCGGATCCTCAGGCCTTCCAGAAGGCCAAAGCGAAGTGGGCAGCTTCCCTGGCCGGGACCATGCTCCTGGACCGGCGGGAGATCCGCTGCCTCTGCCAGCATCAGGAAACCGCCTTGAATCCAGCCTGGGGCTTATTCTTGGTGCAGGCGGAGGGTCTGAAACTCCGACGGAGCTGGCTGGAGCCACTACTCGGCCACTATCTGGCCCGGTGGCGCACCATGGAACGCCCGGAGGCCCTAGAAACATCCCTTCGCAGCCTGCTGAATCGCCTGCCCGACCAGGAGACCTGGACCGAGGAATTTCGCAAGGAAGCTTCGACCTTGATCGGCCCGGAGGTGCCTCAGCGCCTGGTTGGGGCCCTCTCCAATCCCCTGGCCGACTGGGAGGGACTGCTCGCCCGCTGGGATCTGTCCCGGGAGGTCGGCCTGGGCCAGGCCATTATCCTGGAAATCTTGCGAATCTGGGAAGGGTCGCACAAGGCGCCTAAACTGCATCGCCCGGTCGACAAGATCGCGGAAGACCTGCGGAATGGGTTCCGCGGACTCCTACGCGAGTCCTGCATTTCCGAGGAGACCTTTGGGTCTGTCGTCTCGAACCTCGTCCTAGCCGAGCGAGTCAGGACCCACGGAGAGCTTCGCGATTGCGTCCTGGAAGAGGTCCTCGCCCATCCCCGCCTGGGAGACCCACGCACCAAGAAACATCACTGGTACGCCATGCCCATGGCTCGGGACCGGGTGATTAGCTGGATGGCCCGGAAGGACCTCCGACTCTTCTACGACTCGGTGGTGGCCGACAACGCTGATGACCAGGGCCGGAAGGCGTTCTGGCTGCCGTACGTAGATCAGGTCTCGGATTTTAGGCTGGTGCTGGGTGACGAAGACAAGAACCGACTCGAGGAAGCACTCGGGGAAGGAAAAATCAAATTCGCCACCATGGAGGGCACAAATAAGGCCAGTGCCTTCATCTTGCGCTTCAGATCGAAACAATCCGACGACGACCTGGTGTGCGTGGAATTCAGCCGGACCGGCAACAGCCTCTACGTCTATGATGCGACGTCCTTCGAGGCCGGCGTGGGTCGCCTCGAAGCCCATTCGTTCAGGATCGGTTCGGAGCCTCGGAACCTCAAGAGCAAAGAATACCTCAAGGCCAAGAAGGCCCATATGGGCTTCTGGCAGCACGATGTAGCCCAATTCCTCCGGAACCATGGCATCGTGCCGTCATGACCTTCCGCCTCGGGACCCTGGACGATGCAATTACACTCGAGGCCGATGCAGAGGCGTTCTGGCTTCACCCGATGGGCCCCTGGGAACTGGGTGATCCAGAGGCCTGGCCACTAGGGGTGCTGGCCTCGGCCAAGGGTCAACAAGTAGCCATCCAGGTAGATTCCCTGCTCGAGCGAGGTCTCGCTACGAGTATGTCGGGTCACATCCGAGTTCCTTGGCAAGGCCTGGAAGAATGGGTGAAGTGCGGCCTGGAGCTGCCACTCCACTGGATGGGCTGGAGCCCATACCTCTTGCAAATCGACAGCCGTAGCAGCGTGGGGCGAGAGGATTTCGAATACACCTATCGCTTCTTGCTCGGCTCGCGCGAGGTGCTTCTAATTCGCCAGGGCGGCACCGTGCAACGGGCCCACCATCCAGGCTTTCACCTGCTGGACCCTCAGACCTATGCCCTGCTTGAGGCCATGGATGCATTTAACCGTCTGCCACCAGCAGAGCGCCAGGGCCCGGATGCTTGGGTTCGCTTCGCAGCAGTGAAAGGCTGCGCCCACAGTGTGGGCGCCCAGTTGGATGAATACCTGGTGGCCAATGATGTGGTGGTTCCCTCCAAGATCGGCCTCACCGTGGTGGAAAAGTCGGACGGCTCCATTCGGTTCTTGCCTCGGTGCGAAGGGCTGCCGAAGGAGGCCTTCGAGCGAGCCTTCCAGCGTTCCCAGGACAACCAGGCACTTTTTCATCTAGATGGGGAGGCCGGCAAGCGGGTCCGGGTGGTGCTGGGCACACAGCAGCAGGAGATTCTCGGCCGCATGCGCCAGGTGAAGGAACTTAAAGGGGAAGGCTCCGAGCAGGTGCGACGACGGCCCGATCAGGTCTTTGAGGGATTGCTGGACAAGATGGAAGTTGCCTATGCGCGCCGCGTCGAAGGCATCGGAGATTGGAAACCCTTGCCCCTTCCGAAAGGACCAAGCGGCTCATCCTTCTTGGAAATGGAAGGGTTGGACTTGGGTGAAGACTGGGACGAGGCGGCCGAAGCCGAGGCCCTGGGCGGAGAGCATTTCAAGGTGCCCACCACGGTCCAAGCAAACGATGAACGGACCGGCGAACCCACTCGAGTCCGGCTGGAGCACCAGCCCGATGCTCGGGCTTTCCTGTCGGCCATGAAGACCGCGGATCAGGCTGGCCAGACCTCCTTCTCCTTCCGAGGGCACAGCTTCCCGGTGGACTGGTCCGTGGAGGAAGCCCTTCGCCAGGGGTCCCGAAGTGATGGAACCAACGAGGGGAGGAAATTTCTCCTCATCTATACCGATGAGGAAGACGTGCAGCCGGAAGACAGGGTGGAAGCTCAGGCGGCAGCGGCGTCAGACGCCACCGCGCCCGCCCCCTATGAACCACCCCAAGCCCTGAATCCAAAATTCCCCTTAAAGCCCCACCAGGATGAGGCGGTGGCTTGGCTCCAGCGCTGCGCCAGACTAGCTCCCCTGCGCCGAGGTGTACTGTTGGCGGACGAGATGGGACTCGGAAAGACCCTGGAGATCCTCACCTTCGCGGCCTGGGCCATGGAGAAGGGGCTGTTTCATGGACTCAACCACGGGGAGGGGCCGTACCGCCCCATTCTGATCGTGGCTCCCCTCATGCTGGTGGAGAACGAGACCTGGCAAGGGGACATGGCCAAGTTTTTCCAGCCGGGCACCTTCGGTCCCGTACTGGTACTTCGGGGACCGGAGCTGCAAGCGCTGCGCATCGCCCGCGGTCGCGAAACCGAACTCGGAAAGCCCCTGCTCGACCTGGACATGATCCGGCGCCACCGAGTGGTGATCACAAACTATGAAACTGTCACCAACTTCCAGCACAGCCTTGCTCAGGTGCGCGATGGCCGTTCGATTTGGTCCCTGGTGGTTACAGACGAGGCCCAGGAGTTCAAGAACCCGCAAGCACGCATCAGTCATGCCCTCAAAGCCCTGCACCCGGACTTTCACATCGCGTCCACTGGCACCCCAGTGGAAAACCGCCTGCTGGACATCTGGAACCTCTTCGATGCCCTGCAACCTTCACTGCTCGGTAGCGCTAGGGAGTTCAAGCAGCGCTACGAATCACCCGTGGAAGGGGGCGGGGCAACCGGGGCCCTGGATGCGTTGCGCGACACCCTCAGTTACCAGAAACCACATGCCTTCCTGCTTCGCAGGGAGAAGACCATTCTTCCCGGCTTTCCCAAGAAGCACGAAAGGATCGTCTCTTGTGCCATGAGCTCTGCTGAAGTGGATCGGCACATCCGGCTCATCCGAGCCCTGAAGCGGGCCGACTCCAAGCGGGGCCTGCACCTGAGCTACCTGCACCGACTGGTGGAGCTCTACCAGCATCCCCTGGCTTACCGGGACGACTTCGAATCGATGCCATGGAAGCCACTGGTGGAAGCCTCTCCCAAGCTGCAGGGTGTACTGGCACGACTCCGGGACATCCAAACCAAGGGAGAGAAGGCCCTGATATTCGCGCGGCACATCAAAATTCAGCGCATGCTGGCCAGGGTGATCGGTGAGACCTTCGGCCTCCATGTGAGCATCATTAACGGGGAGACCGGGCGGAAGAATGTCGGAGACGATGGGGGTGGGCTAGCTCAAGGCCGGAACCACCGTGCAGCCATCCTCCAAAGGTTCAAGTCACAGCCTGGATTTCACGCGCTCGTCCTGAGCCCCTTCATGGCAGGGGTGGGCCTCACCATCACAGAGGCCAACCATGTCATCCACTACGGACGCTGGTGGAACCCTGCGGTAGAAGCCCAGGCTACTGACCGCGTTTACCGTATCGGCCAGGAGAAGGATGTGCATGTCCACCTGCCCATCCTCCAAGATCCTGAAGGCCGCCTCGGCCAGTCCTTCGACGAACGCCTGCAGGCCTTGCTCGATCGGAAGAGATCCTTGGCGAGAGACTTTCTCCTTCCCATGGAGGATGAGCAATCCCTTGCTTCGGAGCTCTACAGGGATCTTGCGCTGGATCTGATCGGTGAGGACGATCTGGCGCCGGAGTTCCTTGATGAAGCTGGACTTTCCCAGTTGCCCAGGGAACTCTTCGAGGCCTACGCAGCCCTGATCTTCGAACAACAAGGTTGGGTCACGCGCCTTGCCGACCCGAGACATTCGGCGGGATTGACCATCCATGGCCGCAAGGGGAACCAGAGCCTTCTTGTACGAGTAACAGACCGGACCCGGGAGGAGGACCTTCAGGAGGACCTGTCCTTCCTGAAGCATTTCCAGTTTGGGGCCGGCAACACGGTCAAGGTTCTGGTGGCCCGTCGAGCGCCTGCCCCCTGGGTCGGCGCACACCAGGAGGGTGAACGCCTCGGCGTTTGGGGCCTCAATGAGCTGACCGAGCGCCAAACCACTCCGCTCGAAGAAATGGATGTACTCGCAAGGAACGAGGAACGGGAAGGCATCTCGGCGGCTTAATCAAGGTAGCCCGTCAGGTGGCGAGACAGGTCCGTGTGATTGAGACCTCATCCAAGCGAACCAGCTCCTGACTAACATGGCAAAGAGTTGAAGCCCTCCCAGGTCGAAGAGACCAGGCTATGATGCTACTTGTCGATAACCCAATGCCGAGCAAAAAACCCATCACATCTCCGGACGAACAAGCCTTCCTGGATGGCTATGACCCGGCGTTGTTTGAGCGCCCCTCCGTAGCGATAGATGTGGTGCTGCTGGCCCCAGCTCAAGGCAGCCTCCACACACTCTTGATTCAGCGACAGGAACTCCCCTTCCGCCTGAAGTGGGCCCTGCCAGGCGGCTTCATCCGGATGAACGAAGACCTTGAGGCCGCCGCAGCCCGAGTACTCCGTGAGAAGACCGGCCTCAAGGGCATCTTCCTGGAACAGCTCTATACCTTCGGCGCACCCAAGCGTGACCCCCGCATGCGCATCCTCAGCGTGGCCTACATGGCCCTCGTGGACCATGAGCGCTTTAGCGCCTGCAAGGCGGGGAGCGCCGTAGCCAGGCTGGTCGTGCCCTGGGGTGGAGAGGAGGGCGGCCCAGTCGAAGCCTTCGATGTGCACGACCAACCCATGTCCCTGGCCTTCGACCATGCCGAGATCCTTGGCCTCACGGTCAAGCGTCTTCGGGGCAAGCTTGACTACACACCCGTGGCCTTCCAGTTACTACCGGAGGCCTTCACCCTTTACGACCTCCAGAAGGTCCACGAGACGGTCCTAGCCCGTAAGCTGAACAAGGACTCCTTCCGAAAGCGGATGCTGGCCACAGGCCTCCTAGAGCCCACTGGGGGGCAGCAGGAGGACGTAGGCCATCGGCCTGCGGCTCTCTACCGCTACACCGCCTGACTCAGGCTCGGCTGCCTCCAAGCGAAGGCCATCAGGCCTTCTGGAAAGGTGTGGTTTGGGGTCTTGACTTATATGTTTTTGGAATATATGCTTGTGGCATCTAAGATGGGACCGGTGATCCAGGCCCGATCCCACCCCTTCCCCGCCCTGAGGCGGGCTTGCCGGAGGCTTCCATGGCCGAGATCCGCAGTTACCCCTTTTTCCGTCACCTCCGGAGCGATGCCAGCTCCCACATCCTGCACTTCCGGCATTCCCGCCTCCTGAAGCAGGGCCGCGGTCTGTCCTTCTGGTTCCTGCCCATGAGCGACAGCCTGGCCGAGATTCCCGCTGACGACCGTGAACTGTCCGTAGTCCTCCACGGGCGCTCTATCGACTTCCAGGACATCAGCGCCCAGTGCGTCATCGGCTACCGCGTGGAGGACCCCACCAAGCTCGCAGGCCGGGTCGACTTCACGTTGGACTCCCGGACGGGGCTCTTTCACAAGAAGCCCCTGGAGAGCATCACCCAGGTGCTCGCCCAGATGGCCCAGCAGCACTCCTCCGATTACCTCGCCGGCATGAGTGTCAAAACGATCCTGGCCGAGGGGCAGACCCAGATCCGTGAGCGGATCGAGGCGGGTCTCGCCCAGGAGGGCCTGTTGGAGTCCATGGGCCTCGAGATGGTCTCCGTCCGGATCTCGGCGGTGAAGCCGAACCCCGAGCTTGAGAAAGCCCTTGAGGCCCCCATGCGGGAGCACATCAAGCAGGAGGCCGACGAGGCCGCCTTCCAGCGGCGGGCATTGGCCGTGGAGAAGGAGCGGGCCATCCAAGAGAATGAACTCCAGAATCGCATCGAGCTGGCCAAGCGCGAGGAGCAGCTCATTACCCAGGAGGGCCAGAACGAGCGCCGTAAGGCCACCGAGACGGCCGAGGCACGGCAGATCAGTTCCCGGTCCGAGGCCGATTCCAGGCGCATCCAGGCTGAGGCTGCAGCCCTTGAGACCCGCCTCGGAGGCCAGGCCGAGGCCGAGAGCCTCCAGGCGGTGGAGGGCACCCGGGTGGACCTCGAACAACGGCAGATGGAGGTCTTCAAGGATATGCCGCCCGCGGTGATCTTCGGCCTCGGCTTCAAGGAACTGGCTGGGAAGCTCCACACCATCGAGCACCTGAACCTGAGCCCGGACCTGATCGGGCCCATGCTGGCCAACCTCCTGGAGGCAGGCACCAAGCACCTGGAAGCCAAGGAGAAGTGAGATGGCTCTCGGCAAGCTTCCCCGCGTGGTGCTAGTCACCCGCCCCACGGATTTCCAGGCCCTCCTGGTGGCGCACGGCACGCGGGAGCAGGCCCGGTTCATCCTGGAGGGAAGAGGCCAGCACATCGAAGAGGTGGAGAACCGGCATGAGCGCTTTGAGCAGGCGCTAGGAACGGTCCTCCGGGCTATCCCGCTCAAATGGCGGAGGTCCATGTTGGACCGCTCCGACCTCTCGGCGTTTGTCTTCGAACCGGAGGACCTCGTGGTGGCCCTTGGGCAAGACGGCCTGGTGGCCAACGTGGCCAAGTACCTCGATGGTCAGCGGGTGCTGGGCCTCAACCCCGATCCTGAACGGTTGGATGGCGTCCTAGTGAGACACACTCCCGAGAGCGCGGCGGACCTACTCCAGGACGCATTGGCGGGTCGAGGATCCATGGAATCCCTGACCATGGTGGAGGCCACCCTGGAGGACGGACAAAGGCTGCTGGCCCTGAACGAGATCTTCGTGGGGCATACCAGCCATCAGTCGGCCCGTTACCGCCTGCGCCTGGGGGAGCGCGAGGAACGGCAGTCCTCGTCCGGCCTGATCATCGCCACCGGAACGGGGTCCACAGGATGGGCAAGGTCCATCCACCTCGAACACCACAGCCCCTTCACCCTGCCAAAACCATCCGACCCACGCCTCGCCTACTTCGTCCGCGAGGCCTTCCCCAGTCGCGCCACTGGCACCTCTCTCATCGAGGGACTGCTGCCGGCCGGTGAGGAGGTCCAAGTCATCAGCGAAATGAATGAGAGCGGCGTGCTCTTTGGGGACGGCATGGAGGAGGATCGGATTAGTTTTCCATGGGGTTCCACGGCCCACCTGCGAGTGGCTCAGGAACAACTCCACCTAATCTAGAGAGAGACGACGGCAGGCGACTACAGGGGAGCGCCGGAGTTACCTCCGGCACCCCCCTTCGCCTCAGCCCATGACCGAGTCATTTGAACCAGATCTGGCCAGCCCTAGCCCTGTTCAGGGCTGATTGGAGGTACCTGGGGCGAACGGCCATGGCCCAGGTCAGGCCACCTCCTCGTTGCGGCCCTTTGAGTAGGCGTTTCACTGCAGCCAGGATCACCTTCCGATAGCGCCTCCGCTCGAATACAGCCAGGGGTACCTCTGGGCATTCGGGGCATCTCCAGATCGTGAACCCCTCGTCGTGGGCCACGAGTACGCCCCGATCGATGCCTCCGCACATGTGGACGCTGCACTCGCACGAGAACAGCCAGCACTCATCATCCGTCGTCACGGAGCGGCAGAGCTCTGAGGGATCCAGAGGGGGGTCGCTCCTCTGCCAACACTCCACATCGGGAAGTTTCAGGGGCTCTCCGTTGATTCGCGCGTAGGGCCATCCACCATCGACGATGTAGATCTGAAGAGTAGAGAGACCGCCCGCCCATTCCAGCCAGGTCCTGGCCCCTTGGTGGCCCAACATGTGCCGCTTCCAGCGACCCACATCGGGTCGCAGTTCTTCCTGAAGCGCCAGTTCATCTTCTCGGGTTGAGGGGCGAATATATTCGGGCATAGAACCTCCTTGATTTGAAATGCCAAATCAATAAATGGAGGTGCTATCAACTCATAGAGCTCCTAGTGGTCCTGGCTGTTGATCGACGAATGGATAGTTTGGCCTGACAGGTATGTCAAAAAATGTCTATTCGAGATGGTAATTGGTCGCCGAGAGCTAGCCGAAATGACACCTGTTGTCTCCCTCATTGGACCATCCTCATCTTTAAGGAGTTCCCCCATGAAGCCATCAAAGCTCGGTCCTTCAGAGACTGTCCTCGATGTTGGCTGCGAGGGAGGGGGCCTCACCCTTCTGCGTGCCGAGGTTCTGGCCTGGGAAGAAGCGCCCATTGCCCCAGGGAAACGAGCAAGAACTCCCCGGGCCAATGGCCCCAAAGCAGTAAGGCCTGGAGAGGTGTTCTGGATTGAGCGGAATGAGGTCATGCTCTGCGACCTTTTGGACGAAGCTGACCAAGTCTCCTCCCCCTTCTCCCGATCTGATTACCGGACTACCTTCCAGGAGGCCATTTCCTGTTTCATGGATGAATACTCCTGGTGGAAGTTCTACCCCATCGAAGTCCATTCCAAGTGGCGGGAGACTGTCATCGATCTTCTGGAAAAGCGGATCCCGGGCTGGCGTGGAGCTCCCTCCCGCTGGTTTGACGAGTGCTCGAATATCGAAAGGTGGATTGAGGTCCTGCAACCAGTCGAGCCCGTGCTTGTCCTGACCTACCAACTCGAGAGGCAGGATCAGCGTCCACAGGGCATCCGAATTGAGATCACCGCCACTCCCTCTCTGGAAGGAAGGTGCTGGGAACTACCCTTCAGATCAGGGGACCAGGACTGGTCAAAGTGGAAGCCCGAGGTCCCCGGGATAGCCCTCCCGGATGAGGAGGCCGTGGGGATCCTGGAGTGCGTCCAACGGGTCAGATTCTCCCTGCCCCATCCCTCCGACGAAAAGCCGAATCAAGTGAGGCACCGGCTTACTCTCGCCATGGCTGGTTGCCACCTGCAATTCACCTGGGGCGACTTCGTGCCTGTCGAACTGGCAGACTTCAAAATTCTCCAAGGCAAATTCCTGGATTCCTGGACGCCCATCCCTGCCTTACCAGTGGGCGATTGATCCATGGAAAGGGACAACAGGCAGCCCTCAAACACGCCCTACTGCCGATGAAGCCAGTCGCCAGGGAACACGACCCTCGAAGGCAAGCGATTGGCGATGATTCAACGGGAGTGAATGTGGTAGGGCAATAGGCCGTGTTCAGGCCAATCCTGAACACGACCGATTGCCCCCTGGTTGCGCCTCAGAACCCCAGGGGAAATCTGAGCAAGGATCTCCTCCATACCAGTGACGGGGCATTGATCAAAGAGGCCTCAACCAGGAGCCCTGAGACGCTACATTCGATCAGCGCATGGGCGGGCAATTCGGCACCTTCCGGATCGGGAATTGAATCCCCGGATTCGAACGCCTGGCCATCTCGCCTGCCTTAGCGCCTTTACCTGATCTGACACAGCTCAGTCGCCTGGTTCGGGCTGAGGTCGCCGGACCACATACTTGGGCAAGTTTGCACGCCACCGCTCAGCTTCGGACTTCCAGATGACGGTGCGCCGCCCCACCTTATCGGGGACGAGGCGCCCAGCCACAATTTCCTTATAGACCTGGGACCGGGAGATCCCAGCCCACACGGCAAATTCGGCGATCGAAAAGGCTCCGACTTCCGGGGGATTTCCAGCAGATGAGATGACGTATTTGATGACCACGATTGGCTCCAGAGTGTTCCCGCTTCCGCGGGTGAATGAATTGGTTGGAAGGCTGGCGATTTCTGGTGAGTTGCATGAGCCTCACGATTCGATCCGATGCGATAAAGCAATCGATATCGATCTGGGCTGACGGTAAGTTGTCTCGGGAAGCCACCAGTTTAACCGCCTCTCAACTCGTCCTTTTGCGCAAAGCCCGGGGTCGCCCACGTCAAGGCATATGCCGCCATCTTGTTGAAAATGGAATACTTATCTTTCGCCCGCGCAAACAGCCACAGCTCCGCACCGGCCGGACACAAGAAGCTGGCTCGCCGTCGGGATAAAAGAAATGTGGTCCAAAAGTATGGACAACTTCACGGCCAAAGTCGGTCCTCAGATGCTTGGGCTGTACGCCCAGAAACACGCAAAGACAACCATGGAATCGCGGGCTCATTCGCGAGGAATTCCATTTTTATTTTGTCGATCTGCCGGACCTTCACCACCTCTTGCGGGCCTCTCGATGGACTACATATTGGCTACATGTGCGAAGCAGAAATCATCGAACAATCACCGAGAGGATCGAGCGGAACAAGGGGGACCTCTGGTCCTCCGCCAGTTCCCTTTTGCGAGACCGGAGGGATGTTCAAGCACATCGCCCAAAGGGGGCGTGTGCGTAGGGTGCTTATTTCTTCTCGTCTGGTTGAACTGGAGGGCGGATGCCTCGATCTGATCGTAAGAAACGACCCAAAGCCGCAACGCGGTTGCTCCTGAAAGTCGTCGCCGCTTTGCGGGGGCGCGCCTCAGGATCCGTCCAGGTGTCAGGCAAACTTACAGGGCCCATCGCCGACGCCTGGCGGGGTCTCTACGCGGCATCAGAGGGCCTGGATGTCGACGACGCCAAGTTGCTTGGATTCCTGTTGGTTCAGGGGGGCGCGGCCGTGCGAGACGCCCTTCAGGACCTGCCACGAGAGGGCTGAGATGGACATCGAACTCCGCTACAACGATGGCGAGGGTGCCTTGTCCGCAGCTGGGGTGATGGACTATATCGGCAGCCATCTCCAGGTCCGCAAGGAGGCCGGGTCACTGCCATCAGTTCATGGGTATCTCACCAAGGATGGCAAGATCCTGCCGCTGCTCTATTCCGATATCTGGAAGCAGATTGGCTGGAGTGGCCAGGGCCTTCCGCCCGAGGCTCTCATCAAGAACCTCTCCCAGGGTCTTGACCTCCATGGGAAGCGCCTCACCAAGAGCAAGAAACCCTTCTTGGCTCCCAAGGAATTGATCGTTTCCTTCCCCTGCGAAGTATCCGTGGCAATGAAAGACGATCCCGAGGCAGGGTTCGGCACCATGACCGAGGTGATCGTGGAGATCGTGGAGTCGATCGAGGAGGTTGCAGTCCGCAAGCGCTCTGGGAAGGGACGGAAGGCCAACCCGGACCCGGCGCCGGCAAGGATCCTGGCACTGACCTACCCACATGCCGAGAACCGGGCCGGCGAACCTGATCTCCACTCGCACATTTACATCTTTCCGCTCGCCCTCGACAGCGCTGGGGAGTGGCGGGTCTTCGACAACACCGAGCACATGGCGAGGCTGTCCAAGCCGGGCGGAGCCAGGGAGAGGGCCACAGATGTGCTCATCGCCGAAGGTGCCAAGTGGGGGTACACCATCGAAATTAAGCGTGGCAAGGCATCCGGTCCTGGCCCTCATGGCGCCCGAGTGACCTGCCCCGACGGCAAGGTCATAGAGCGGGGTTCGAAGGTGCGAGTCCGCCGGTCGGAGATCCTCGCCGCTCAGGAGATGGTCCGGGAGTGTGGCGCCGCGCCGCTCACCCGCAAACAGATCGAAGTTGTCCGGCGCGAGACGGGACGGTTCCCCGCTGAGTTGAAGAACATCAAGCGACTGGATCGCCTTCAGGAGAAGCTCCAAGCCCTTGGGTTCTTGGACCCTGAGGGCCGGATCCATTCCCCCGCTGGCATCACTGCCGCTTGCCAGTCCATGGAGGAAAATATGGCGATCGCCCAGGTGACCCTGAGCGACCTTCCCCTGCTTCCCCATGCCTTGTCGGCCGCCGAGAACATCAAGGACAAACGGAAGGCCCTCAGGGACCAGGTGCCGGGTGTGAAGCTGAACACGAATCAGGCCCGAATCCGCTGGACGGCAAGCTATGACCGGGTGCTCGAGTTGGTGGCCGCGCACCCCGAGGGCCTGACCACTGATGACTTGGACAAGCCCACACGCGACAACTTGTCGAAGTTGAAGCGGGCTGGCATTTTGCTGGGCGACAAGGTCCACGGCCGCATGCGCTACACGTTGGGTCCTGAGGGGGAAGAGCGGCTCGCCCGAGGTCATCGCGAACAGGCCGAGGTCGAGACCCTCGTCACTGACATCGCCCATCAGGCCCTGGAAGGAGCTGACTCACCTGGGCAGGTCCGGGGCCGCCTGGAGATGCTCGGTATCCAGACGAATCCTCCTCTAGGACGGTTTGAACTCGGGGCGGTGGGCCGTGTGGTTGAGGATCCGAAACTGGTGGCGAGCACTGGGATCCAGACCACCACAGAACCCCTTCCCGACCACCCCTGGTGGGAACGGTGGTGGTTGAAAAGCCACGAACTCCCGGAGCTGCTCAAGCGGGCCATCCTGCAGCCTGCCGAGGTCATGCATCGGTGGTCACTGGAGCTGGGTCAGAAGGCCGCTGAAGTCGTCACGGCTCAGTTCAAGTCGCGCCGAGCAGCCGAAGAGAAGGCCCAGAAGGAAGCGGACGAAAAGACGAAGGAGCGGCAGCGCCAGCAGGAAGCTGGCTCCACGGCTCCGACACCGCGCGTTCACCGTTCGCCATCCAACGATTCACCCGCAAGAGGAGTAGGGAATGGCCGACCGATCCGATAACCCCCCAGACTGGGCACGGCGGGCCGTACAGGCCGCCCCGGACCTCCCGGTCTATCAGCCCGTGGGTCCAGTCCTGCCCACTTGGATGAGGGTCAGCCAACAGGATTGGATTTTGATGAGAGAGGCCAAGGTGCCTCACCCCGGCAGATGGGTCAGGGCTACGGACCCCGATGCTCTGAAAAGGCTTCTGCCAGCTCGCCGTCTCCTGGTCGAAAACGTCGACGCCCATGTCAGAAAGCACCTGCCGGGGTACGGATGGGTGGCAAGCCAGGCGGAACTCGACGCGGCCTGTATTCCGCTGCCAGAGGCTCCGGAGCGCCATCGCTTCATCCTGCGGGCCGGGATCGACGAAGCCGACCTGAAGAATCATGCCTGTGAACGCCTTCTCCAGGGGGCCGTCACGCTGATTCTTGAACAATGGAAGGCGGGAGATCTGGTCGAAGCTGAACCTGTTCCGGTATGCCCTTACCTGAGCTACTGGGTCGCCCAGGTCCAGACCAGCATCGGGTTGAAGCTCATGGTGCTCGTGACGGACCAGGAATTTGTGATCCACCTCGCGTCACCTGGAGGGGTGACCGTTTGGGCCCATGGTCAGGAGGAAACCCTGGTCCTCCCGGTGGCACCTGCGCGATTGGATCCAGGCGATGCTCGCCTGGGTTACGTCATCGCCTTCTGCCGGCACCACAGCTTGATCCTCCCGGCCTTCCGCCCGCCTGAGTCCAAGAAGGTGAGGACAGATGCAGACTGACCAGAGGGCACACTTCCTCATGGGAACCGAGGCCGTCAATCAAGACCCCGGGCCCGGAGGGGCCAGACCGTTGGGGGCCCCGATACCAAGTCGGGGTTCGAGGCTACCTACCCCTTCTTGATCGCCAAGGGAGCGAGGTTGCTTTCCTTATGGATCCCCAGCTTCGGGGCCAGGGCCCGGATCGCATCAGCCATGGCTGAGGGCGCCAGATGTCCGTAATGCTTCTCCACCATTCGGGTATCGGTATGCCCCAGCTGCGCGGCCACGAAGGCAAGAGGCACCCCGTTGTTGATCAGCCCTGACGCGTGGGTGTGCCGAAGCTCGTGGAAGCAGAGCGGCTCGAGTTTCGCAGCCTCACAGGCCAGGTTCATCTCCCGTGCCTGCTCCGACTTGCGCCAGGCGCGCTTCAGCTTGGGGCTCTTGGCATTCCGGGTCTCATTCGAGGTCCGCAGGAACATGGGCTCGTCGCCCAACCGCCCAGCCGTGATGGCTAGGAAGAACCCCTGCCCCTCATCGTTAAGGACGGCATAGCGGGGCTTCTTGCTCATCTTCGAGGGCCCGATGCGGACCTTGCCCAGGGCCGCATCGAAGTCGGAGACCACGAGCCCCGCCAACTCCCCAAACCGGGCCCCGGTAAAGAGCGCCCCCTGGACCAGAGGCCGGAAATCCGTTGAGCACACGTTCACCAACCGCTGAGCCTCCTCGGGTGTCAGGAAGCGCAGCCTGGTGCTCTCGACTTCCTCAAACGCCTGAGCCTCACGCCAAGCCTCCGCACTCACGCGGGTGAGGCCTTTGTGCTTCGCGAAATTCAGAATGGCCTTGAGAACGGTGAGTACACGATTCGCGGTGGAGCGGCGCGCCAGCTTCTCCTCGGGGGTGGCGGGAGCCTCCCGGTAGGCGACTTCGGCACCTTTCTTGGCGCGCACGCGAGCCGGCTTCTTGGAAAGGTCCGAGTGCCACTTCTCGATCATGCCTTGGGTGATATCGACCACTTCCATCGCGCCGAAGGTCGGAAGGATATGGGCCTCGGCGGTGATGCGGGTGGTCCCGAGGCCCTTCATGCCCCGACGTTCCGCGTCCTCCGCGTAGGCCTCCCAGGCCTGTTTCACCGTCAGCGGACCCACCCGGTGGAGTTCACCCCGGGCGTTGGAGCGCATCTCGTCGAACCAAGTGCGGGCCTTGGCCTGGGCCTGGGTGTAGGTGAAGACATCCTTGTCATCGGCTTCGGAATAGTCATCGGCCGTGCCGAGGGTGGTGCGGAACTTCTTCTTCGACCGGGAGTCGTAGAACCGCGCGCTCCAAGTCCCCGAACCGCCGAGCTTCGCCGGGTAGTAACCGAGCGCTTCGCCCGGGGCGAGCGTCGTCCAGTAGGGTTCCTTCCGGGCGGGAAGTTTCAGCCGGGAGGTGCGGAAATCGAGTTTGCCGCCGGGCTTGTTTCTGACCATTGCGTCCTCGCTCCAATTATCCGGAAAATATCCGGAAAACCTGTCGGCAGATGCCAGTGGACATGAGTGGACCAAAAACACCTAAATAATGCAATGGTTTGATATTAAATTTTTCGAAAACAGCCATTGGAACCCCTATTACCGCCCTTTCACGGCGGTAACACGGGTTCAAATCCCGTTAGCCCTACCAGAAAAAAGCGCTTAGGCCCGGGCAACCGGGCCTTTTGCTTTCCCTGGTTAATGACTGCTCGAAAGCCATCCCTGCCAAGGCGGCTCATCAGTGGCGGCTTGCCGGCGACTCTGCGCCCCCGCCTCCGGTGAGCTGCAGGACCTGGACGGACAGCGAGGCTGGGCAGCAGAGAGCTTCGGTTGCATTTGTATAATACCGACTTAAAATTTATATATCGACGAATAATATCGTGACACCTTTTCGACTGCGACCTTAGGATGGGCATGGTCATGAAGGAGACTGCTGTGCGGATCACTGAAGTCCGAGTCGATGAGGACCTCACCCATCTGAGCCTGGCCGGAAAGCTGGATTTGGCCGGCCTACAGGGTGCGGACATCAAGTTCACGGGCTACACCGCGGCCCGACGCAAACCGACGCTGGTGGATTTGGCCCAGGTCGAGTTCATCGCCTCCCTGGGTGTGGGCATGCTCATCTCCTGCGCCAAGTCCCTGCATCTGCATGGCGCGAAGATGGTCCTGCTCAACCCCTCGGGGCCGGTGGAGAGCGTCCTGAAGACCCTCGGCATCGATCAGGTCATCCCCATCGCCTACAGCCTTGAGGAAGGCCTCCGTCTCCTGGGCGCCGGCGCCTAGCCCCCGATGCCCCTGGTCCTGCGGCGCTCCCTGGACAAGAGCCTGCCCGCCCTGATGGGGCTGGCGGCCGAAGCAGAGGGCTTCCTGGTCGGAGCCGGCGCGCAAGCCCCGATCCTCTTCAAGGTGCTGCTGGCCCTGGAGGAGACCGTCCGCAACTTGATCGAGCACGGGGGCGAGTCGCCAACGAACCGGCTGGAGGTCTGCCTCGAGGTTGGCGAAGGCCGGGCCGTGCTCCTCATCGAGGACGATGGGCCACCCTTCGATCCGCGGCAGGCCCCGGCCTTCGACCCCTCCCTGCCCCTCGAAGACCGGGTGCCCCACGGCATGGGCGTGGCTCTCCTGCGCCACTTCATGACCGACATCCAGTACGAGCGCCTGGGGTCCAGGAACCAGCTCCGCCTGGTTGTGGAATCCTGAGCGCGCCGGATTTGTTGCGAGACCAAGGAGCACCCGAACCCCCATGACGTCTTTCCGGTTGCAGGCCCAGGGCGGATCCCAGAGAACCATCGGACCTGATTCGCCGATAGTCACGATCGGGCGCTCACCTGAGAGCGACTGGGTCATCCTGGACAACAGCCTGTCCCGGCATCACGCCCGCTTCGAGTGGAGTCCTCAGGGGCTCTTCATCGAGGACCAGGGCTCCTCGAACGGGACCTCCCTCAATGGGATCGCGATCCAGGAACGTGTTGCGCTCAAGCCCGGGGATGCGGTGTTGCTGGGCAATGTGCGGGTGGAAGTGGCCGACCTCGCCCACCCGATGGTGCTCATCGACCCCCGGGTCGCTCCCGACCTCGGACTCTCGACCTTCGCCGTACCCGCGGCCCGGCTGCACAGCACCGAGAGCATCGGACCCGAGCAGGCCCCCGGGTCCCGGGCCCTCACGGTCATCCATGAGCTGACCCTCGGGCTGATCCGGGAGGTGAGCACCCAGGAGCTCCTGGAGACCCTGCTGGATAAGCTGTCGATGCATCTCCAGGCCGACCGCGGCGTCGTGCTCCTCAAGGATGCCGATGGCAGGCTCCAGCCCACCGCCGTCAGGGCCAAGGCGACGCGCAGCTCCCACCGGGAGATCGTGCTCTCCAAGACGCTCCTGGAGGCGGCCCTGGAGCGCCGCGAGGCGATTCTGCTCACCGACCCTCTGGGCGATCCGAGCCTGGCATCACGCAGCCTCATCCTGAGCGGTGTGACCACCGCCATCGTCACCCCGCTGGAGGCGGAGGGGCAGGTGGTCGGCTTGCTCTACCTGGATGCGCGGTCCGTCCTGAAGCAGTTCACCCGCGAGGACCTGCAGCTGGCCACGACCCTGGCCCACATCGCCGCCGCGAAGATCGAGACTGCCCGGCTGATGGAGGAGGCCCAGCAGACCCGGACTCTGGCCCACGAGATGGCCATTGCCCGGGACATCCAGCTCCGGATGCTGCCGAAGCACTGCCCCGAGGACGCCCCCTTCGAGCTCTACGCGAAGCTGAGGGCGGCCCGCGAGGTGGGCGGCGACCTCTATGACTACCAGTGGCGGAACGGAAGGCTCTGCTTCTGCATCGGTGACGTCTCGGGGAAGGGCATGCCGGCGGCTCTGGTGATGGCCCTGACCAAGACCCTCTTCCGGGCCAACGGAGCCTTCCTCGAAGCGCCCTCCAAGCTCATGGCCGCCGTGAACGCCCAGCTCTATGAAGAGACAGGGCCGTCCATCTTCGTGAGCGCCTTCTGCGGCTTCTTCGATCCGGCCGACGGCCGGCTGGTCTACAGCAATGCCGGCCACGAGCCGCCCCTCATCCTCGCCCCTGCCCAGCCGCCCCGCCTGCTGCAGACCCAGCGGAGCCTGGCCCTGGGGATCCTGCCCTCCTTCAGCTACCAGGATGAGGAGATCACCCTGCAGGCGCGGGAGTCCCTCCTGCTCTACACCGACGGCGTGACCGAGGCCTTGAATCCGACCCTGGAGCTGTATGGGTTGAGCCGCCTCCAGTCAGAGCTCGCGCACCCGCCCGACGACGCCCCGAGGGCCGTGGTGCGGCAGGTCCTGGCGGCCGTGGGACGGTTTTCCGCCGGCACGCCCCAGGCCGACGACCTGACGCTGTTCTGCCTCCGCCGGCGGCAGGAGGGAGGAGAGACCGCGCCAGGCTGACCTGGTTCCCTCATCGACGCCTACTTCGCGCCCTTGGTCCCGCAGGTGTTCACTCCCACCAGGGGGTAGAGCGGGCAGAAGCTGAAGGCCGCCGTAAGCAAAGCCACGACGCCAAGCAACCCGAAGTAGCGGGCCTTGCCCTCCAGGACGAAGAAGAGGCTGAGCAGGATCAGACCCGCAATGAGGCGGATGGTCCGATCGACGGTGCCGATGTTGGCTTGCATGGTTCCTCCGGAGATTCGAACCCGAGGGTTCAGCTGGAAATGGGCTGTCTGGGGATGAGATGCCGCCGGGCCCCGGAACACTTCAGAAGGCGGCCGTGAGGATCAGTCCCAGGCCCATGTCCGCGGTGTTTTCGTTGTGGGTGATGTTGTTCAGGTAGCGGAAGGTGAGGGTGGTGTCCCGGCGGAGCTGCCAGTGGATGCCCAGGTCGTGCTGGAGGCTTGGGCGGTCGAGCTTCTGCGAGGGCTGGGGACGCAGGTACCCCGTCTGGGCATAGAGCTGGAAGAAGGGCCGAACCCGCTGCCAGCGCCGGTATTCCCAGGTGCCGTGGGCGCCCCAGCCGTTGCGCATGCCGCCAAAGGGGGAGGCGTTGTAGGCCAGGCTGCCCCCCGGCCGACGGATGAAGCCCGCGCCGAAGTAGTAGACCTGGCGCGGACCCGGCTGCCAGCGGGCCGTCACCCCGAGGGTCTGGTCCCAGCCGGAGGTGTAGACGTCATAGGTGGTGGTGAGAGGTGGCTTGACCGCCCCGTAGACCGACACGGTCCAGACCGGGTCCTGGAGGACCAGGTGCACCAGGCCCACGGTCGGGTCCTGGGTCTTGCCCCGGATTGGCTGGTCACTGAAGAACTGCAGCTGGCCGTGGGTCATCACCACCAGAGTCAGCTGGTTCTTCAAGACCCGGTCCCTGCCGTACTGCTCGAAGCCCAGGCTGTGGAAGTCCTCGATGAGGTTGTCGAGGTAGCCGCCGGTGTGGCTCTGGAAGGGCAGCTCGGCCCAGATGTCCGTCCGCTCCGTGAGGCCGTAGCGAAGGCGGAGGGTGGTGCGGACGATCTCCTCGTCGAAGTAGAAGACCAGGGGCAGCGACGCGTACTGGCTGGCCTGGGACAGGATGAAGGTCTTCGTGATGGCCACCCGGCCCTGGGCATCCCGGGGCGCCAGGTCCTTGAACACATCCGAGAACTCGAAGGTGTTGGCGCGGACGTGATCGATGGTGACCCGGAAGCGGTCCTGCCCGACCGGCGTCGGGTTCACCGGCTGGTAGACCAGGGGTGGCAGGAACAGAGGAAACATCTCGCGGGTGGGGATCGGCCCCAGCTCGAGCGGCTCCTGGGCCTGCAATGGAAGCACAGCCAGGAGCAGCCGGACCTGCCAGCCACCTCGGCATCCCTTCCCTGCGCCCGCCATGCACCACCACCCGGAATATTGGATTGAATTATTTTCTATTGTTTAACTAAATAAGCATACAATCCAACAACCAATCACTTATTCACCATCCCCGGAGGCAGCATGTCTCGACCCCGCATTGTCATTCTAGGCGCCGGCGTGGCCGGACACACGGCCGCCGCCTTCCTGAAGAAGTGGTTCGGCCGGGAGGCGGAGGTGATTGTCATCTCCCCCCGCCCGGACTACAACTGGATTCCGTCCAACATTTGGGTCGGAGTGGGCCTGCTGAAGGCCTCCCAGGTCATGTTCCCGCTGTCACCGGTCTACGCCCGGAAGGACATCACCTTCCACCAGGCCAAGGCCACGGTCCTCCATCCCGAGGGCGAGGGCGAGGATGCCACCCCCTTCGTCGAGGCGGAGTCCACGGTGGAGGGGCGCCACGGCGAGTCCCTCCGTGTTCCCTACGACTACCTGATCAACGCCACGGGGCCGAAGCTGTCCTTCGAGGCCACGCCGGGCCTGGGGCCCAAGGGGCACAGCCTGTCGGTCTGCACCGCGCCCCATGCGACGGAGGCCGCCGCCGCCCTGGATGAGGCCGTGGCCCGCATGAAGAAGGGCAACCGGCAGCGCTTCCTGGTGGGCACCGGCCACGGCACCTGCACCTGCCAGGGCGCCGCCTTCGAATACATCGTCAACCTGGAGTTCGAGCTGCGGGCACGGGGGGTGCGCAACCTGGCGGACATCACCTACCTGACCAACGAGTTCGAGCTGGGTGACTTCGGCATGGACGGCATCCACATCCGCCGGGGCGGCTACGTGACCCCCAGCAACATCATGACGGAGTCCCTGTTCGCGGAGCGGGGCCTGCGCTGGATCACCCAGGCCCACGTGCAGGGCCTCGAGGAGGGCCGGGCGTCGCTGGAGTTTCTGGACGGCAGCGAAGGCGAGGAGCGCTTCGATCTGGCCATGCTGCTGCCCCCGTTCAAGGGGGTGGGGCTGAAGGCCCTGGACCGCCAGGGCGGGGATATCACGGACCGGATCTTCGCGCCCTCCGGGTTCATGAAGGTGGACGCGGACTACCAGCCCAAGCCCTTCGAGGCCTGGCGCGCCTCGGACTGGCCCAGCACCTACCAGTCCCCCGCCTATCGGAACCTGTTTGCGGCGGGCATCGCCTTCGCCCCACCCCACCCGGTCTCAAGGCCCCGGCAGAGCCCCAAGGGCACGAACATCACCCCGGCTCCACCCCGCACGGGCATGCCCAGCGCCATGATCGGCAAGGCTGTGGCGCGGAGCATCTACGACATGGTCTGGGGCGCCAAGCAGCCCACCCACACCGCCTCCATGGCTGAGATCGGCGCGGCCTGCGTGGCCTCCGCGGGAGCCAACCCCTTCAAGGGAACCGCGGCCTCCATCACGGTGTTTCCCATCGTTCCCGATTTCGAGCGCTATCCGGAATACGGCCGCGACCTGAACCACACCTTCGGCGAGATCGGCCTGGCGGGGCACTGGATCAAGATCCTGCTCCACCACCTCTTCCTCTACAAGGCGAAGATGCACGCCTTCTGGTCCCTCATTCCGGAGTAAGCCATGGCACCCGAGAGAACCCCCTTCGACCTGGGCCGCCGGGCCCAGATCGTCTTCGCCACCAAACCCACGGACTTCACCAAGGCCCTGCGGACCAGCATCCTCTGGCAGCTGGTCCGCTTCGCAGTGATCAACCTCAAGATGATCCGGGTCATCCGCAAGAGCCACAACTGAGCCATGACCGCCAGGGGGCGACAGCGGCCAGTGGGGTGGAATGCCGCCCGTCAAAACCTGCCGGCAGGCGCGGACCCGAGCTGTCCAGGACTGCATACTGCAGTGGTGGGGGGGACCACCATGAAGTATTTCGCCCGAAAGGGTCTACCAGGCGCCGCCTCGGCCACGCTCTCCCTGGACCTCCGCACGATCCTGGACTCCATCAACGATGGCGTCTTCACCGTGGATGACGACTTCCGCATCACGTCCTTCAACCGCGCCGCAGCCGAGATCATCGGCATCCCGCCCGAGAAGGCCCTCGGCCAGCAGTGCTGGAAGGTCTTCAATGCCGATATCTGCGAGGGTTCCTGCGCCCTCAAGGAGACCATGACCACGGGGTCGCCCCTGATCAACAAGCACGTGAACATCCACACGTCCGCCCGGAAGAAGGTCTCCATCAGCGTGAGCACGGCCCTGCTGCGCGACCAGTCCGGCAAGGTGGTAGGCGGGGTCGAGTCCTTCCGGGACCTGACCCTGGTGGAGGAGCTGCGAAAGGCCGTGGAAGGCCGCTCCAGCTTCCAGCACATGACCTCGGCCAACCACCAGATGTGGGAGATCTTCAAGCTCATGCCCCTCATCGCCCAGAGCGACAGCACGGTGCTGATCCAGGGCGAGAGCGGCACCGGCAAGGAGCTCATGGCCAGGGCCATCCACGACCTCAGCGCCCGGGCCCGCAAGCCCCTGATCACCCTCAACTGCGGGGCCCTGCCCGACACCCTGCTGGAGGCAGAGCTCTTTGGCCACAAGGCCGGCGCCTTCACGGATGCCAAGCGGGACCGCAAGGGGCGCATCGCGGCGGCCGAGGGCGGCACCCTGTTCCTGGACGAGATCGGGGACATCTCGCCGGCCCTCCAGGTCCGCCTCCTGCGGGTCCTGCAGGAACGGACCTACGAGCCGCTGGGGTCCAGCGACCCCCTGAAGGCGAACGTCCGCTTCCTCGCGGCCACCCACCGGGATCTCCGCGCCGAGGTCAAGGAGGGCCGCTTCCGGGAGGACCTCTTCTACCGGCTCAATGTCATGCAGATTGCAATCCCCCCCCTACGCGAGCGCAAGGAGGACATCCCCGCCCTGGCCCACCGGTTCCTGGACCGCCAGACCGCCCTCCACGGCAAGCAGCTCCAGGGCTTCAGCCCCGAGGCCATGGACCGGCTGATGCGCCACGCCTGGCCCGGCAACATCCGGGAGCTCGAGAACGCGGTGGAACACGCCTTCGTGCTCTGCCGCCAGGGCCAGATCCGGCCCCAGGACCTGCCGGCCGCCCTGCAGGAGGTGGCCTCCGGGTCCCTCGCCGAAGGGGGCACGTTCCGCAGCAAGGACCTGCGCAGCCAGGAGCGTGCCGCCATCCAGGCCGCCCTGGAGCGCCACGCCGGCAACCGGACCGCCACGGCGCGGGAGTTGGGGATCCACCCCACCACCCTCTGGCGCAAGCTCCGCCGTTCCTGAGTCGGGCACTGCAGTTTGCATGAAATCAGTCCCAAAATTACACTGCAAAATGCAATTCTTATATTACCACTTGCTTGATTGTAAATATCCAATTTAATGACATCATTACACTTTTTCAACTTGGCCCTGCAATTGCATTTAGACCTTTAGCTGGGGCTTCTCCACGTCCCCAGCCTTGCCTGGACCCAGCCCACCGAGGCTTCCCGTCCACCCCCAGCCCGGAAGGTCCTTGAAGGCGGTCCCCTGCGACTACCACCCGGGGTCTGCCGACTCCACCCACCCTAAGCACCCAGGCACCGCTGCCAGACGAGGCTGAGCCTCGTCTGTCCAGGGACTGCCCGGGGCCTGCCACCCTGCCGGGAGGTTGTCATGCTGACCGTCTTGTTGAATCGAGTGCTGGGCGTCCTCCTGGCCTGTCTGGCCCTGGCTGGTCCGGCCTCAGCCGCGCCTCCAAAACCCTGGGAAGGCCAGCTCACCGTGGCAGTGGCCGTGGCCGACCTGGAACCCATCGTCCGGGCCGTGGGCGGCAGCCAGGTGGAGACCGTGAACCTGTTCAAGGGCTGCCTCCTGAGGAAGGACCTGCAGGTGGAGCCCGCCGCCAGGGCGCGGCTGGCCGCCTCGGAGGTCATCATCTGGACCGGCTTCCTGAACGAATCCGCGGCAATCACCACGGCGCTCCGTACCGCCGGGGCGCCCCCGCCGAAGTGGATCGATGTGTCGAAGGGCGCGGCCCGGACCAACCTGCCCACCTCCAGCTGCAGTGGCTACGTGGATCCGGCCTACGCGGCGGGCGATCCGTTCTTCTGGCTCAACCCGACCAACGGCGGCCTCATGGCCCGCACCATCGCCCGCGGCCTGGGCGAGCTCCGGCCCGCCAGCCGGGCTCTGTTCATGGCCAATGCCGAGGCCTTCGAGAAGGCCCTGGCCCGGGACATCGAGCGCTGGAAGGCCGCGCTCAAGCCGATGCTGGGCATGCGGGTGTTCGCGGCCCAGTGTGGCTGGCAGAACTTCTCCGCCGCCATGGGGGGGCCCGCCTTCGTGACCTGCAAGGGGACGCCCGACGAGCCCCCGAGCCCCCAGGCCCTGCTCCTGCACATCCGCGGCATGAAGGCCGAGCTGATCCTCGTGGATCCGAACACCTCCCAGGACTATATCGAGGCCTTCCGGGAGCACTCGAAGCTCAAGGTGCTGGAGGTGCCGTCCTCCATCGAAGGCATCCGCGGTGCCACCACCTACAGCGCCCTCTTCGAGAACCTGGTCAAGGTGCTCCTGGGCCAAGCCCGGCACTGAGGCAGAAGCGTCAGACCTGCTCTCCACGACTCCACCTGAGGTGCCCCTTGATCGAGCACAACCTGGATCCCCGCGGGGAGCAAGGCCCGGTCTCACCCGTGGCCTTTACCCTCCGGCCCATCGGCATCGTCCACACGACGCCGCGAAAGCGGGCCCGCCTGCCCAAGTACTTCGTGCCCCGGGGCCGCGCCGCCCTGGAGCTGTTCCACCCCTTTCTGCCGGGCCTCCAGGGCCTCTATGAAGGCCTCGATCTCTGGGTCATCACCTACCACGCCCACTCCGGTCGCCTCCCCGGGGATGCCTGGCAGGGCGGGGAAGGCCTCCCCGGCATCTTCGCCACCACGGCCCTCCAGCGGCCGAATCCGATCGAGTTCCTGCGGGCCAAGGTCACCACCGTCGATCCCGCGCAGGGGCTCCTCCATGTGGAAGGGCTGGACGCCGAGGATGGCGCACCCATCCTCGATATCCGCCCCGCCACCTCACCTCGCCATCGGCTCACCCGCCCCGGCGAAGACAAGGGCTCCAGATGAAGATCGCCATCGCCGTCAACAACCGGTCCGAGGTCTCGGCGCACTTCGGTCGCAGCCCCGCCTTCCTGATCTTCCAGGTGGAGCAGGGCCAGATCCTGCACCGGGAGATCCGGCCGAACGACCAGGCCGGGGCCCAGCATGGCCATCCCCATGAGCCCGGCGGAGCGGGCGGGCACCCGCATGACCACAACCGGTTCGTCCGGCTGTTGGGGGATTGCCAGGCCGTGATCGGCCTCGGCATGGGCCCTGGCGCGCGCCAGGCGCTGGAGGCTGCAGGCATCACCGTCCGCCTGCTGGAAGCCCCCACCACCCCTGAGGAGGCGGCCATCCGCTTCGCAGCCGGGCTGCTGCCCGCGGGCCCGCAGGCCTGCGGCGGAGGCCACGCCCACCCGCACCCCTGACCGAGGACTGCCCCCCGTCCTGCCGACCCCCGGTGGGGCGAAGCCCTGCCCTCCTCGCCGATTCCTGGGGCGTTCCTCCAGCCTCGCCCTCGCCACACGCTGTCCCGCCTTCCGGAGACCCCATGCCGCACCCACCCCGAAGACCTTCGCCACCGACGCTGAGGCGGACCCTGCAGACCCTGCTGGGGCTCCTGACCCTGCCCCTCGCCCTGGCCCGGGCCCAGGAGCCCGCGCCGCCGACGACGCCGGGCCACGGCTCATACACCATCGTGCATGTGGCCAAGAGCCGCCGCCAGACGGCGGACCACAGCAAGTTCAAGATCCTCCAGGGCCCCTTCAAGGACAGCGACGGCCCCGCCGTGACCCGGGCCTGCCTCACCTGCCACATGAAGGCGGCAGAGCAGGTCATGGCGACCTCCCACTGGACCTGGAACGTCGCGAAGGACGGGAAGGACGGCTTCGGCAAGTCCACCCTCCTGGTGAACAACTACTGCATCGCCATCATCGGCGGCAACACCGAGGCCTGCGCCCGCTGCCACGCTGGCTACGGCTTCAAGGACAAGAGCTTCGACTTCACCAAGGCCGAGAATGTGGACTGCCTGGTCTGCCACGACACCACTGGAGACTACGAGAAGGAGAAGGCCGGCCTGCCTAATCCCGGTGTGTCCCTGGCGGAAGTGGCCCAGAAGGTCGGCGCGCCCACCCTGAAGAACTGCGGCGTCTGCCACTTCTTCGGTGGCGGCGGCGACGCCACCAAGCACGGGGACCTGGACGACACGATCCTGAAGGCCCCCCGGACCGAGGACGTGCACATGTCCAAGCAGGGTGCGGGCATGGACTGCATCGACTGCCATGCCTCGGACGCACACAAGGTGGGCGGCCCGAACTATGTCGTCCCCGCCGATCGGCGGGAGCAGCCCAAGTTCGCCGGGGAGAGCGTGTCCAGGATGTCCTGCGCCGCCTGCCACAGCGACTCGCCCCACAAGTCCTACATCCTGAACCGCCACTACCAGAAGGTGGCCTGCCAGACCTGCCACATCCCCGCCTATGCGCGCGGCCAGCAGCCAACCAACACCTTCTGGGACTGGGCCTCCGCCGGGCGGCTGAAGAACGGCCGGGGCTACAAGGAAGAGGACGCGAACGGCTTCGAGACCTACAACAGCATCCACGGGGAGATGATCTGGGCGCGGAACGTCCGGCCCAGCTACGTCTGGTACAACGGCAACCTGAACTTCACCCGCCTCACCGACCGCATTACCGTGCCCGCGGATGGCCGGGTCATCCTTAACCCCGCCGTCGGCTCCTACACCGACCCCAACGCCAAGATCTGGCCCTTCAAGTTCCACGAGGCCACCCAGCCCTTCGACCCGATCCTGCAGCGCTTCGTGGCCCCCTACACCGCCGGGCCCAAGGGCTCCGGCGCCTACTGGGGCGACTGGGACTGGGACGTGGCAATCCAGAAGGGGATGGCCACCGCAGGGCTGCCCTACAGTGGCCAGCACAGCTTCGTGAAGACCTCGATGCTCTGGCCCGTCACCCACATGGTGGCCCCCAAGGAGCAGGCCCTCGCCTGCACGGAGTGCCACAAGGGCAATGGCCTCCTGGCCCAGGTCCCCGGGTTCTACCTCCTGGGCCGGGATCACGGCACGGGCGTCGATCTCCTCGGGTTCGGGATGATCCTCCTGACCATTCTCGGCGTGGGCATCCACGGCTTCATTCGCACCACCCACGGACGCCACTAGGAGGCAGCATGCGACGCGTTGTTCTGTATGAAGGCTTCGAACGTTTCTGGCACTGGGCCCAGGCCCTGCTCATCCTCACGATGATGCTCACGGGCTTCGAGGTGCGGGGCCTGGGGCTGCATCTCTTCGGGTTCCAGCGGGCGGTGGCCCTCCACAACATCCTGGCGGTGAGCCTGCTGACCCTCATCGTCTTCGCCATCTTCTGGCACTTCACCACCGGCGAGTGGCGCCAGTACATCCCCACCCGGAAGTTCCTCCGGGAGATGGTTGCCTTCTACGTCACGGGGATCTTCAAGGGCGCGCCCCATCCCGTGCGCAAGCACCGCATGGCCAAGCTGAACCCCCTGCAGCGGATCGCCTACTTCGGCTTCAAGGTCCTGATCATTCCCGTACAGGTCACCACCGGCGCCCTCTACTACTTCTACCCCAACCTGCAGCACAGCCTGGGCTGGCCGCCCGCCGCGCTCTGGGTCATCGCTGTGGTGCATGTCCTGGGGGCCTTTGGCCTGGTGGCCTTCCTCATCGGCCACGTCTACCTGACCACCACGGGGCACACCCCCTTGACCAACATCAAGGCGATGCTCACGGGCTGGGAAGACCTGGAAGACGATGCGTATTTCGACGAGAACTAGAATGCTTTACGAGGAGGCACCATGGGCGATCCCCTTTTCTGGCACCGTTTGCAGTTCGGGTTCACGGCTACCTACCACTACCTGTTCCCGCAGCTCACCATGGGGCTGGCACTCGTCATCGTCATCCTCAAGGCCCTGGGCCTCCGGACCGGCGAGGCGCGCTACAGCGACGCGGCGCGCTTCTGGATCCGCATCTTCGGCATCAACTTCGCCGTGGGCGTGGTGACGGGCATTCCCCTCGAGTTCCAGTTCGGCACCAACTGGGCGCGGTTCTCCAATCTGTCCGGGGGCATCATCGGCCAGACCCTGGGCATGGAGGGCATGTTCGCCTTCTTCCTGGAGAGCAGCTTCCTGGGCCTGCTGATCTGGGGAGAGAGGAAGCTCTCGCCCAAGGGCCACTTCGGCGCGGCCGTGGCGCTCTGGCTCGGCAGCTGGCTCTCCGGCTACTTTATCATCGCCACCAACGCCTTCATGCAGCACCCCACGGGCTTCGCGCTGGCCGCGGACGGGACCCTCCAGCTGACCAGCTTCTGGACCTTCCTGCTCAACCCCTGGGCCCTGGGCCAGTACGCGCACAACATGATCGCGGCGGTGGTGACGGGCTCCTTCGCGGTGGCAGCTGTCGGCGCGTTCTGGACCCTCAAGGGCATCCATCCGGTGCAGGCGGACCTCAACCTCCGCACAGGCACCATCCTGGGCCTGCTCTTCAGCGTCCTGGTGGCCTTCCCCACGGGCGACCTCCAGGGCAAGCTTGTCGCGAAGCACCAGCCCATCACCCTGGCCGCCATGGAAGGGCGCTTCGAGAGCGGTCCCCGGGCAGCGCTCACGCTCATCGGGCAGCCCGATGTCACGGATCGCAAGATCGAGAACCCCATCAAGGTGCCGGCGGTGCTCAGCTTCATCGCCTTCGGGACCTTCTCGAGCAACGTCAAGGGCCTGATGGAGTTCCCGCAGGACCAGTGGCCCCAGAACATCGAGCTCCTCTACTACAGCTTCCACATCATGGCCGGGCTGGGCACCCTCATGATCGCCCTGATGGCGCTGGCCGGGTTCCTGCTCTGGCGGGGCCGCCTCGCCGCCAGCCGCCCCGTGCTGTGGGCCCTGCTGCTGGCGGTCCCCTTCCCCTACATCGCCACCACGGCCGGCTGGGCCGTGGCGGAGCTCGGCCGCCAGCCCTGGCTCATCTACGGCGTGCTCCGCACCGCCCCGGGCAGCTCACCCCTGGTCCACGCAGGCCACACTGCCTTCACCACCCTGGGCTTCGCGGGGATCTTCGTCGTGTTCTCCATGCTGTGGCTCTTCCTGATCGGGCGGGAGCTCGCCCACGGTCCCGCCACCCACGCCCCGAAAGCCTAGGAGACCACCATGGAAACGCTCTGGTTCTGGCTCGTCTCGGTGATGGTCGCGATCTACGTGGTGATGGACGGCTTCGACTTCGGGGCGGGCATCCTCCACCTCGCCGTCGCCAAGACCAATGAGGAGCGCCGGCAGGTGCTCGGCGCCATCGGCCCGCTCTGGGACGGCAACGAGGTCTGGCTGCTTGCGGGGGGCGGGTCCCTGTTCCTGGCCTTCCCGAAGGTCCTGGCCTCCGGCTTCTCGGGCTTCTACCTGGCCATGTGGCTGGTGGTCTGGAGCCTCATGCTCCGCGGCATCTCCATCGAGTTCCGCTCCCACGTGGCGGATGGCCTCTGGCGCCACTTCTGGGACGCCACCTTCGCGGTCTCCAGCGTGCTCCTGCCGGTGCTGCTCGGGGCAGCCCTGGGCAACGTGCTCCGCGGCGTGCCACTGGACGGGTCAGGCTACTTCAGCATGCCCCTCTGGACCGACTTCCAGCTCGGCCCGCAGCCCGGGATCCTGGACTGGTATACCGTGCTGATCGGCGTCTTCGCCCTAGTCACGGTGACCGCCCATGGGGCCCTCTTCCTGGCCTGGAAGACCGACGGGCCCGTGCACCTCCGCGCCAGGCACCTGGCGCCGCGGCTCTGGCTTCTGGTCCTGGTGGGCTGGGTCGCCGCCAGCGCCGCCACCGCCCGCGTGAACCCGGCGATCCTCCACAACCTGCCCGGGGCGCCCCTGGCCTGGGTCGCGATCCTGCTGTATCTGGCCGGCCTGGGGCTGGTCTTCCTCGGGCTCGGACGGGAGCGCTACCTGCTGGCCTTCCTCGGCTCCGGCGCCTTCATCCTGGGTCTGCTGGCCGCCAGCGCCGCCAGTGTCTATCCCGTGATGCTCCGCTCCACCCTGAATCCCGCCTTCGATCTGACGGCTCTCAATGCCAGCGTGGGCGGGCACGGGCTGCGCACAGGCCTGGTCTGGTGGCTCATCGGCTTCCCCCTCGCCCTCGGCTACGTGGCCTTCCTGTTCCGCTTCCACCGGGGCAAGGTGGCGGCTGCCGAAGAGGGCGAGGGCTACTGAACCTCAAGATAACGGGGGGCTTCGGTCTATCCTAGGGAGCTGACCCAGCGGTTGCCGTCCAAGGAGCACCATGCGCCCCACCCTCCACCTTCAGACCCTGGGGCTAGGCCTGCTCCTACCTTGCCTGGCCGCCCCCCTCCGGGCCCAGGCCACGGATGGAGCCGCCGCTCCAGCGACCGCCCACGCCCCCGCCGCTACCGACCCCGAGGCCCTGCAGCGCCTCCCCCGGCTCCTGGTGCGGGACGCCCTCCACGTGGTGACGCGGCCCGCAGACTGGGAGGCCTCGGACTGGAAGCAGGTCGGGCTGGGGGCGGCGGCTGTGCTCGGGGCGGGCCTGGCCCTCGACGCGCCCCTGGACCGGGCCTTCGCCCGGAGCGCCAAGCCCAGCTGGGACCGCCTGGCCAAGGACGTGGAATACCTGGGCGGCACGGGCAGCCTCATCATCGCCGGAGGTGTCTACCTGGGCGGTGCCGCCCTGAAGGACCCGGAGCTCCGGGCCGTGGGCATCGACACGGGCATGGCTATGGTCATCGCCCAGCTCGCCCTGACCATGCCCCTGAAGGTGCTGGTGGGCCGCTCCCGCCCCAATGCCGGGCAGGGCAGCGCCTACTTCAAGTCCTTCACTGGTGGCGAGTCCTTCCCTTCGGGCCACACGACCCAGGCCTTCGTGCTCGCCTCGGTCATCAGCGGCCACGCGGACCAGCCCTGGGTCACCGGCGTCGCCTACGGACTGGCGGGCCTGGTGGGCGTGGCCCGCATGGAGCAGCGGGCGCACTTCCTCTCGGACGTGCTCGGCGGCGCCCTCATCGGCACTTTCGTGGGCCGGGAGGTGGTGCGCTTCAACCAGTCCCTGCGCAGCTCGGCCAAGGGCGACGTCAAGGTGTCCTTCCAGCCCCTGCTCAGCCCCGACTACAAGGGGGCCACGCTGCGGGTGAGCTTCTGAGGCCACGCCTGGGCCACCGGCGCAGGCCTGGTATCAGCGGGACCGGAGCGGCCAGTGGGCGGCAAGCAGGGCGAGGAAGGTGCCCAGGGCGCAGAAGCTGAAGATCAGCACCGCGCCCGCCGCACAGTCCTTGGCGATGCGGATGGACGGGTGCAGCTCGGGGTGGAGCCGGTCCAGGGTGTGCTCCAGGGCGGTGTTGAACAGCTCCGCGCCCAGCACGAGGGCGCAGTTCATGAAGACCAGGGCCCACCAGACCGCCGCGGGCCGCAGCCAGGCCAGGAAGGCGACAGCAGCCGCCGCCATGACAGCCTGGCTGCGGAAGCTCGCCTCCAGCCGCCAAGCCGTCGCGATCCCGCCCAGACTGAACCCCAACCTCTGCAGAAATGGCCTGTTCTTCATGGACCCCGCCGTCGGGGACCATTGTGCCATCCCTTACCTCTCCGGGAATCCTCCCAGGAGGCCCATCTAGCCTCGTGGGTTTCAAAGTAGTTCCCAGAATCTATGGAACCGGGCTGGAACCGAATTTGACATGGCTGCATAATAAGAATTCGGAAAGTCATCGGAAAGCCACTGCAGGCACGGTGATTCAGGCTCCGGCCCCTGGCTGTGAGTTCTCCAAACTGGACCGTACCGATACCTCAAGGGAAGGCTCATATGCCCAACATTGCTTCAGTGCTCAAGGAAGAAATCATGCGCCTGGCTCGCAAGGAGTTGCGCACAGAAACGGAGAATCTGAAGAAAGCCTCGGCCATCTACCGCTCTGAAATTGCTGCCCTCAAGCGCCGCGCGGCCACTCTGGAAAAGCAGATCGGCCAGCTGGGCAAGAAGGTGGTCGGCAAGGCCGAAAGCGAGGAGGGCACGGGCCTGGAGGCCAAGGTGCGCTTCAGCGCCAAGGGCCTGAACTCGAAGCGGCAGAAGCTGGGACTCTCCGCAGCGGAGATGGGTTCCCTGCTGGGGGTCTCCGCCCAGACCATCTACAACTGGGAGGCCGGCACAACCCGGCCGCGGGGCCCACAGGTCGCGGCCATCGCCGCCCTCCGGGCCATGGGCAAGCGGCAGATCACGGTCAAGCTCCAGGAGCTGGCCGCCGCCAAATAGCCCACACCAGATCAGCCCCACTCTCTGAAACCGGTCCCACGCGGGGCCGGTTTCAGTAGAGGCAGAGATCCTTCACCTTGCTGACCCCGGCGAGGTTGCGCAGGCGGGCTGCGCCCTTGCCACCGATGAGGAGCCGACACTCCCGGGGCAGCCGCTCCCGCAGCTCCCTAAGCAGAACCCGGGCTGGCTCTCCCGTGAGGTGCGTGGACACACTCACCGCCACCTGATCGACCTTCAAGGTCAGAGCCGCCTCGGCGATGTTGGCAATGGGCACATCCTCGCCCAGAACTTCCGTGCGGGCGCCCCGGGCTGCATGGGCCAGTGCGGCCATCAACAGGCCGATGCGGTGCCGCTCCCCGGGCAGCGTGCAGAGCAGTACCCGGCCACAGCCGGGCTGGGAGTGGAACCGCTGCCGGAGCGCCCGGAGGAAGTCCTCCAGCAGCTCCGAGATCAGGTGCTCATGATGGATCCCGATGGTGCCATCGGCCCAGGCGATGCCCACCTGGTCCAGAAGGGGTGAGACCACCTGCACCAGGAAGGGCTCCCAGCCGAGCTCCTGCATGTATTCACGGAGCAGGGACCGGATCCGCGCTGAGTCCATGGCCACCACACCGGCAAAGAGCGTCTCGACCCGGGTGTTGCCACCCGGCAGGATCAGGGCCCGGAGCGCAGCCTCGTCCGCCTGGGCGAGCTGGGAGGGCCGATGCCCCTGGGCCACGGCCTGGGCCATCAGCTTCAGTCGAGTGACCACCCGCGGCTCGTAGCGGCGGTGCCCTGTGGTCAGGCGCACCGAGACCGGAAACCCGTAGCGCCGCTCCCAGGCCCGGAGCACGTCCACCGTCAACCCCGTCTCGGCGCAGACTTCGCCGATGCTCCGCAAGCCTAGCTGGTCCATGGGGGAGCCTTCCCTGCTGCTGGATGACGCTGCAAGCCAACCTCCAAGAAGGGCGGGGTCATAAACCAACAATCAGACGGGTAATAATTCCACCAATTTTGCAAATCTCTAATTATTAATTAATTTTAGATAAGTATTATTACTTATATGAGCTCTCGCGGGACTGCCTTCAACCCGCCCGCTCGGCGCGGCCTCCCGCCCTCAGATTTTTCTGGACCCGTGCCTCGGCTTTTGGTCCAATGTTTCTATGCATAGAAACACCCTGGATCGTCTCGCCGAGCTGGCAGAGCTCTTCCACCGGGCCGGTGACCCCGACCTGGTGGAGCAGTTCCTGCGCGAGATCCTCTCCCCGGCCGAGATCACGGACATCAGCTCCCGGTGGGAGCTGGTGAAGCGACTTGACGCGGGCCAGAGCCAGCGGGCCATCGCCTCCGAGCTGGGGGTCAGCCTCTGCAAGATCACCCGCGGCTCCCGGGGTCTGAAACAGCCCCGGTCCGCCTTCCGTGCCCTGCTCAACCACCACCACGCCCTTCGGGGCTGAACCACCCCCCAGGAGACTCCGTGTCCAACCGCGCCATCCTTGCCGACCACGAGATCCCCCGCCACTGGTACAACCTGGCGGCGGACCTGCCCCATGCGCCCCTACCGCCCCTGGGCCCCGACGGCAACCCCGTGAACCCGGAGCAGCTGGCGGCAGTGTTCCCCATGAACCTCATCGAGCAGGAGATGAGCCAGGAGCGCCACATCGCCATCCCGGACGAGGTCCTGGAGATCATGCTGCGCTACCGGCCCACCCCCCTGCACCGCGCCCGGGCCCTGGAGGCGGCGCTCAAGACCCCCGCCCGGATCTACTTCAAGAACGAGAGCGTCAGCCCCGCCGGCAGCCACAAGGTCAACACCGCCGTGGCCCAGGCCTACTACAACAAGGTCGCCGGCATCGAGCGCATCACCTCGGAGACCGGCGCGGGCCAGTGGGGCAGCTCCATCGCCTTCGCCTGCAGCCAGTTCGGCCTGGAGTGCAAGGTCTACATGGTGAAGGTCAGCTTCGAACAGAAGCCCTTCCGCAAGATGATGATGAAGACCTGGGGCGTGGACTGCATCTCGAGTCCCAGCATGGAGACCCAAGCCGGCCGCGACATCCTCGCGCAGGATCCCAACTGCACCGGCTCCCTGGGCATCGCCATCAGCGAGGCCGTGGAGGCGGCGGTCACGGATCCCACCGGCAAGACCCGCTACACCCTGGGCAGCGTGCTCAACCACGTGCTCCTGCACCAGACCATCATCGGCCTGGAGGCCCAGAAGCAGATGGCCGCCATGGGCGAGCGCAAGGTCGACAAGGTCATCGCCTGCGTGGGTGGCGGCAGCAACTTCGCCGGCATCGCCTTCCCCTTCGTGAAGGAGAAGATCAACGGCGCCGACATCGACATCATCGCGGTGGAGCCCGCCTCCTGCCCCACCCTGACCCGGGCGCCCTACGTCTACGACCACGGTGACGTGGCCCGCATGACCCCCCTCATGGCCATGCACAGCCTCGGCCACACCTTCATGCCCCCGGGCATCCACGCCGGCGGCCTGCGCTACCACGGCATGGCGCCCCTGGTGAGCCAGACCGTCATGGAGGGCCTCACCCGCGCCGTCGCCATCCAGCAGCTGGAGTGCTTCGAGGCCGCGGTGCTGTTCGCGCGCACCGAGGGCATCATTCCCGCGCCGGAGAGCAGCCACGCCATCGCCCAGGTGGTGCGCGAGGCCAGGCAGGCCCGCGAGGAGGGCAAGGAGCGCGTCATCCTCTTCAACCTCAGCGGTCACGGCCTCATGGACCTGAGCGGCTACAGCGACTTCCTGGACGGCAAGCTCTCCGACCACTCCCTTTCCGACGAGGAGATGGCCAAGGGCCTCGCCTGCCTCGAGGGACTGCCGAAACCGTTAGCCCGGTAGAGGCGCACGCAGCCGAAAAGCGTTAACCACGATGTTTCAGTTCCTCTCGGAATCGGCGATGCCGATTCCGAGACAGATTAAATTCTGGTGGAGAGTTCCCTATTCAGTACCCCGCCAGCAGCCGGTCCAGATACCTGGACTTGAGCTGCTGGGAGGCCAGGGCCTGCTTGAGGGGGGGCAGCTTCAGGACGGCCCCGAGGATGGCAGCGGCGGCGCGGTACCCGTGGCTGGACTGGCCGTCCACCAGCAGCTCCGCCAGCTGGCCCCGCTCGATGGCCATGACCACGGTGCGGTGAGCGGTGTTGACCGGGGTCAGCACCCGCGCGGGTCGCGGCTTCAGGCGGATGGCTTCCTTGGCGCAGGCCCGCACGCAGACGCCGCAGCCCAGGCAGCGCGCCTCGTTCAGCTGGGCCGTGCGCGCCACCCGGCGGTGGGGATCGTGGGCGCTCACGAGCCCCAGGGCCTCCACGGGGCAGGCATCCAGGCACTTGCCACAGCCGTTGCAGCGACTGCCGTCCACCTCGGGGAGGAAGTTGGTCGTGTGCACCGGCTTCATGAAGGCGAAGCGCCGCGCGGCGATCATGGCCTCGCAGCAGCACCCGCAGCAGTTGCAGATGAAGCTCACCTTCTCGCGGACATTCTCGCCGAACTGCACCAGCCCCCGCTCCCGGGCCTGATCGAGCAGGTCCAGGCACTCGGCGGCCTCCACGCGCCGGGCCACGTGGTGCCGGGTGAGCGAGTCCGCGCAGCTGCCGAAGGTCATGCAGATGTCCATGGGGGCGTCACAGGCCCTCCCCTTCCGCTGCATCTTGTGGCGGCAGTAGCAGGCGCTGATCCCGATGGCCTGGGCCGAGTGCACCACCTCGCTGGCCCGCTCGTGGTCCAGGACCACCAGAGCCTCCCCGGTGGGCAGCGCGGTCTCGTCCACGAAGGCCCGCCCCAGCTGGGTCTGGCCCGTGGCGAAAAGCTCCCGGCCGAAGTCCTCGTCCACATTGATGTAGTCGTAGTACAGCTCCGCCAGGGCCTGCTGGTCCACATCCTCCCGCACCCGCATCATCGAGAACTCGAAGAAGCCGGCCATGGGAGGGGGCAGCACGTAGCGGGTCTCGCCGTTGTCCGGGTAGTCCAGCAGTATGGCGCGGGCCGCCAGCCCGTCGAGGACCTGTCGCGCCCGGGCCTCGGGCAGGCCCCAGATGGCCGCGGCCCGACGGGCCGTGAAGGGCCGGATGGGAGCCTGGGCCAGCAGCCCGGCCTCCTCCTCGCTCACCAGCAGGCGCAGGATCTGGAACAGGCGCTCCGAGGGCGGCGCGCCCTGGGGAAACCGGTTGAGCCGCTCCGCCAGTCGGTCGTAGGTGCCATGACCTGGGCCCAGGATCGCTCTGCCCATCGGAGTCCTCACGCAGCGGCGTTGCAAGCAAGAAACCAGAAGGAATCGACAAAAGCATCGGGCGACAGGATGGAAGCGTCAACCCGGGGGACCTACATTGGGGGCGGAAGCGAGGTGTCCCATGTTCAACCGGATCCTTGTCGCCATTGACTTCTCGGAGAACAGCCGCCGCGCCCTGGACCGGGCGGCTGGGTGGGCCCGCCTGTGCAAGGTGCCCCTGACCGTTGTTCACGTCGTCGAGGGGCCCAGCCTGACGGCCTACTCGGTGTATGCCCCCATGGGCGACCCGTCCTGGTTCCTGGATGCCCAGCCCAATGCCAGCCTGGTGATGGACACCTGGCTGGCACCCTATCCCGAGGCCAAGGGCGTGATCCTGGCCGGGTCTCCGGCCGAGGAGATCCTCGGCGTGCTGGACCCCGAGGCGCTCCTGGTCATCGGCCAGGTGGGCCACAGCGCCCTGGAGCACCTGCTCTTCGGCTCCACGGCCACGAAGCTCGTGCGCCACGCTCCCTGCGACGTGCTCGTGGTGCGGAGCCGGGGCTAGCTAGCTGCGTCCGCCTGGCGCTTCCCCCAGCAGCCGCGCCAGGGGCGGGGCCAGCAGGAGCGTGAGGGGCACCAGGGCGGCCCCGGCCGCCACATCGACCACATAGTGGGCGGAGATGTAGACCGCCGCGAAGACGATGGCCAGGGCCCAGGCGCCCAGGAGCGGGGCCAGGCGCGGAAAGGGCCGGGCACCCAGCGACACGGCCAGCAGCGAGAGCAGGGTGTGGCCGCTGGGGAAGGCATCCAGGGTGGTGCGCTCCGCGTGACGGAGGAAGGCCCGGATGCCCTCGGAGGCGGGACCGCCACCCAGCCCCGCCTCCAGGGCCTGGGGAATCCGGGGGCCCTCGGCGGGCCAGAGGAAGTAGCCCAGGAAGGACAGGTAGAAGCCCAGGAGCAGCGTGAAGGCGAGGCGCTCGAACCGCCCGGCCTCGAGCCGGACCCGCGCCAGGATGGCCACGGTCAGGGGCAGGAAGTAGAAGCTGGCATAGGCGCCGTAGACCAGGTCCGTGAAGGCGGCGGGGCGCCCGAAGGCATGCCGCCAGCGGTCCGCCAGGCCACCCAGCCACTGGGTATCAGCCTGGGCCAGGAGGAGGTCGAAGCGCCGGGGGTTCGTGGCCGCCACCAGCGGCTGCAGCAGCAGGAAGATGCCCAGCACGGCACCGGCCGGCGCGAAGTCCCGGATCAGGCCGGGGAGGCCGCTGCCGGCCGCCCGGGCCACCAGCGCCTGCGCGGCGAGCAGACCGACCAGGGCCAGGACCGTCTCGCCCCAGCCCGGAGGACGGACCAGGCAGGCCAGCACCAGGAGGGTGGCCAGCACCAGGAGGGTGAGCCGCTCCGAGGGCCGGGGACTCATGTCCAGGGCTGGCCGGTCCAGGTGGGGGTGCCCTCGGCAGGCCCGAGCCACCGGGTTGGATCCTCGGTGATCTTCCGGATGATGTCGAGGCCCCCGGCGCAGGAGAAGGCATCGTCGATGCGCTCATCGAAGGTCCACCGCACCGAGAGGCCGGGCGCCACCACCACTCCATCCAGCTCCGTGAAGGCCGTGGGTCGCGGCTCGGACACCGCGCCGAAGGCGGAGGTGGTGCCGTACTCGAACAGGTGGTGGTAGACATCCGAGATCCCCACGGAGCCCAGGTTGGCCAGGAACACCGTCGAGTACATCGGATCGTTCCTGATCATGAATGCCGGGTAGAGGTTCCAGCGGTCCAGCCAGCGGGCCAAGCCCACCAGACCCCGGATCAGCGGACCCGGGAGGCGCATGATGAGGTTCACCTCCTGGTCCACGGCGCGCTGGGTGGTGCGGGCCTCATCCACCAGGGCCACCAGCCGGGCCGACCAGGCCACGAAGGACTCTCCCCGGGGCGCCACCACCTTCACCGTGGCGCCGGCGGCCTCATCCCGGAAGGCGGTCTTGACCACGAAGGCCAGGGACACCTCCCGGCGCTGGTAGTGGCGGCCTCCCGAGACGAAGCGGTTCAGGCGCGGGCGCTCGTGCATGCACTGGGCCGTGGCGTAGGCCACCAGGTGGAACATGGAGGCATGGCTCGCGTGGGCGAGGTTGTAGCCCTTGAGCCAGGCCCGGGCGGCGGCGATCCGGAAGACGGTCTCCTGGTAGACACAGCTCTCGTTCCGCCCCCGCATCAGGTAGGGCATGATCTGCCTCACTGGAGCTTCCCCGCGCACCAGGTCGCCATCGGGCCGACGGAACATAGGCATGACTCAAGGGTTGGGCGGAATGGCAGCGTGTCAAGGTGCCGTTATTTCACTACCTATCCATTGACAATACAGGAATCGGGAATTACCCATTGGGGGTGCCTGCGAGGTGCCACCATGAAGCTCCTACCCGGTTTTATCGCGCTCATCGGACTGCTGCCCGCTTCGGCCCAGGGCAGTCCCGGGCCCTGGTCCACCACGGTCTACCTCCAGCAGAGCTGGCCCAAGCAGACCGAGGCCAACCGGCAGATCAAGGAGGACATCAACGGCGCCTTCGGCACCCACTTCCAGACCTGGGACGACGTGGCCAACCTGAACCTCGGGGTGCAAGGCTTCCGGGACCTCACGCCCCAGTGGAAGGTCGGTCTGGAGCTCGACTACTCGTCCGGGCGCATCCACGGCGCGGAGTCCGTAACCACCCTGGCGGGACCCGCGACCCTGGGCTTCGAGCAGAAGTACACCACCTACGCGGACCTGATCGCCGTGGTCCACTACCGTCCCCTGGGGCCTGACGGCCGCTGGGTGCCCTTCCTCTCCGCGGGCGCGGGGCTGGCCTACGAGAAGGACCGCACCCTGCTCACCCTGCGGAACGCCCTGCTCGACGAGCGCCTCCAGGTCGACAACAGCGGGTGGTTCCCGATGTTCACGGTGGGCGTGGGCTGCGATGTGTATCTCACCGAGACCCGCACCTGGTACGCGGAGTTGGGGGTGAGCTACTCCTGGGCCCGGCTCAAGCACACGGCCGACGCCAGCGGCAGCCTGGCGCCCAGCCCGACCGTGACCGCGGACACCGACTCCACGGGTCCCAATGCCTGGCTAGGCATCGGTCGCCGGTTCTGACGGCACCCGCTCAGCGATCACCACGAGATCCGACGAGTTCGGTCCCCAGGCTTCGCCGGTCATGGTGCCGAGGGTTTCGCGGACACGGAAGCCTGACTCCTGCAGCAGCGCCTCCACCTCGGCCCGGCGCCAGCCGCGCAGGGCGACCTCCTCGGCGGCCAGCAGCTCCAGGGGTGGGACGGCGCCCGGACGGTGCCGCAGGGTGGCGGGGGTGAAGGTCAGGCGGCCGCCGCCGTGGTGGGTCATGAGGCGCAGGAAGAGCGTGTCCTCGCCTTCGGCCGCGCCGGGCCGCAGCACCAGCGGGAAGGTGCGCTCACCACGGTCCAGGATGCGGTCGTAGTTGAGGGTCTGCAGCAGGAAGGGCGCGTCGGCTTCGAGGCAGGCGGCGAGGCCCGTGAAGAAGGCCCGCAGGTCCGCCTCCTCGCAGAGGTGTGGCAGGGTGTTGCCCACGCAGATGGCCCCGCCCTGGGGGGCGAGGTCCGCCACGGGCAGGGCCGTGAGGGAGGCCTGGAGGTAGCGGCCCTGGGGATCGGCCGCCGTGGCCGCCTGCACCTGGGAAGTGGAAGCGTCGAGACCCGTCACCTGGAAGCCCTGGGCGGCGAGGAAGCGGCTGTGCTCGCCGCTGCCGCAGCCCAGGTCCAGCACCCGGCGGGACGGCCCCGCCCCCAGCGCCCGCAGCAGCAGTGGCGCCTCCCGCTGGAGTCGCTCGGGCCAGGCGATGAGGCCGCGGTAGGCCATGCGTCCGTAGTGGTCCTGCTCAGGCTTGTCCATGGGTCGAGTCTAGTCCTTCACGTATGCTGGACGCTCATCGAGATCCCCATGCGCCCACTGCTGCCCCTGCTGATCCTGCTCGCCGCCAGCCTCGGCGCCGCGCCCCGCGAGATCCAGCGGGAGCTGCTGAGGATCCCCACCCGGCCCGGCGTCATCCAGCCCGCCCTGCTTCTGACCGAGGGCGCCGCCCCGAAGGCCGTGGCCATCATGTTCCCCGGCGGTTCCGGCAAGCAGGGCCTGCTGCGTCGTCCCATCGAGGTCGTGCTGGGCCCCCGGGGCAACTTCCTGGTGCGCAGCGCCGAGCAGTTCCTGACCCCGGAGCTGGCGGTCTTGATCCTCGACTGCCCCTCGGATCAGGCGGAGGGCATGAATGACGGCTTTCGCATCAGCGACGAGCACGCCGCCGATGTCTGCGCCGTGCTGGCCCTCCTGCGGGCCCGGTTCCAGGGCGCGCAGCTGCACCTGGTGGGCACCAGCCGGGGCACGGTCTCGGCGGCCTACGTGGCCCAGGAGCTGGGCCCTGCGGTGGACGGCGTGGTGCTCTCCTCCTCGGTGTTCCGCGCCACCAACAGCAACCTCGGCCTCAGCCTCTTCAAGTTCGAGCGCCTGAAGACCCCCCTGCTACTGGTCCACCACGCCGAGGACGGCTGCCCGATCTGCCCCTACGGCGAGGCCAGGAAGCTGGCCGAGAGGGTGCCGCTGATCACCGTGCGCGGCGGCAGCGAGCCCGAGTCCGGCCCCTGCGATCCCCTCGCCAACCACGGCTACTTCGGCCGGGAATCCGCCGTCGTCCAGGCCATCCGGAACTGGATCCTGGGGCGGCCCTACGAGCGCGAGATCCCCTGAGATTCAGCCACTTTGATATCAGCCGTTATCGGTGTTCATCGGCGTCTGATTCCGTATCATTTTATCCCGCGCCTCGGCTTCTTCGGCCCCGGCGCGGAGTGCACTCCGGTGGCGGCGTCCACGGCCTCGATCCAGCCAGCCCGGGCCCCGGGGAAGGCGTCGGCGTAGGGCACGTAGGGCTTGATGTCCAGCACCGGCGCCCCGTCCAGCAGGTCCACGCCCCGCAGGCGCAGGGTGCGGCCCTCCACGGCCACCAGCTCCAGGCAGGACAGCCCGATGGGGTTGGGCCGGTGCGGTGATCGCGTGGCCAGCACGCCGCGCTTGCCCTTCGGCCCCCGGGGCGGCTGCACCAGCGGCGCCCAGCCCTCGCTCAGGTGGAACACGAAGAGCAGCCAGACCCGCGCGAAGCCCGCCAGATCCCGTAGGGCGGTCTCGGCGACCCAGGGCTCCAGCTCCAGCGTGGCCTCCATCGCGGTGCCGGATTCGGTCCCTGCGACCACTGTCGGCTGGTGCGGCGCGTCGATGCGCTTCGCATAGGGCGAGCGCATGAAACCGATGGGACGGAAGGAGAAGGCCGGAGCATCCATGGTGGAAGGGTAGCCTCCCCGGGCGATAGCATGGGGCATGGAACCCACGATCCGTATGCCCATGGCCACTCCGCCGCCGGGCCACCCTGTGCAGGGAGGAGTGCCATGAAGCACCTCACGGTGGACGGCCTCCGGGTGGAGTATCGGGACCTGCCCGCTGAGGTCGAAGGTCGGCCCGTGCTGGTGCTGCTCCACGAGGGTCTGGGCTCCGCCTCCATGTGGGGCAAGTTCCCGGAGCGCCTGGCCGCGACCACGGGCTGCCGGGTCATCGCGGGTTCCCGGGCGGGTTATGGTCAGTCGGAGCCCTACCCCGAGCCCCGCACCGCCCGCTATCAGCACCGGGAGGGAGAGCAGGCCCTGCCAGCCTTCCTGGCGGCCCTGGGGGTGGTGCGCCCGGTGGTCATCGGCCACAGCGACGGCGGCACCATGGCCCTGCTCTACGCGGCGGCCCACCCGGACGCACCCCTCGGCATCGCCCTCATGGCCCCCCACGAGTTCATCGAGGAAGAGACCCTGGCGGGCATCCGGGCCGCCGGCAAGGCGTGGCGCACCACCGAGTGGCCCGCCCGCCTGGCCCGCCACCACGCGGACGCCCCCCGGGTGTTCCGGGAGTGGCACGACACCTGGCTCTCCCCCGAGTACCGCCACTGGAACATCGAGGACCGTCTGCCCCTCATCACCTGCCCCGTCCTGGCCATCCAGGGCGTCAACGACGAATACGCCAGCCTGCGCCAGATCGAGGTCATCGCCGAGCAGGTGCCCGGCACCCGCCTCCTGGCCCTCCCAAATTGCGGCCACGCCCCCCACCGCGACCAGGAAGCCGCGGTGCTTACCGCCCTGGCCGACTTCATCAACACCCTGCCCTCGCCCGTTTCCCCTACCATTCGGGGATGAGTGACGACGAGGTTCCCCGCCGCCGGGTCCGCTACAAGGGGACGCATCCGCGCCGCTTCCAGGAGAAGTACAAGGAGCTGGCTCCGGAAGTGCACCGAGACGAGCTGGAGAAGGTCCTCGCGCGCGGCCACACGCCCGCCGGGACGCACCGGCCCATCTGCGTGGCGGAGATCCTGGCGGTGCTCGACCCCAAACCCGGTGAGGTGGCCCTGGACGCCACCCTGGGCTACGGCGGCCACACCCAGGAGCTGCTGCCGCGCCTGCTGCCCGGCGGGCGCCTGTTCGTCGTGGACGTGGATCCCCTGGAGCTGCCCCGCACCGAGGCCCGACTGCGGGCCCTGGGCTTCGGCGAGGACGTGCTCGCGGTGCGGCGCATGAACTTCGCGGGCCTGCCCCGGCTACGGGCCGAGTCCGGCGGCTTCGACCTGGTGCTGGCGGACCTGGGCGTCTCCTCCATGCAGATCGACAACCCCGCCCGGGGCTTCACCTGGAAGGCCGAGGGCCCCCTGGACCTGCGCCTCAACCCCAACCGCGGCCGCTCGGCCGCCGAGCTGCTGGCCACCCTGGACGAGACCACCCTGGCGGAGCTGCTGGTGGAGAACTCGGACGAGCCCCACGCCGCCGTCATCGCCCGCGAAGTCCACGGAGCGCCCATCCGCACCACCCGGGAGCTGGCCGAGCGCGTGCGGGCCGCCCTGCGCGGGGCGCTGCCGGAGGCTGAGCGCGAGGCGGAGACCAGGAAGTCCCTCCAGCGCACCTTCCAGGCCCTGCGCATCGCGGTGAACGACGAGCTCACGGTGCTGGACCAGTTCCTGGCCCTGCTGCCAGGCTGCCTCAGGCCCGGGGGCCGCGTGGCGATCCTGACCTTCCACTCCGGCGAGGACCGCCGTGTGAAGAAGGCCTTCCAGCAGGGACTGCGGGAGGGGATCTACGCCGCCGTGGCGCCGGAGCCCCTGCGGGCCTCACCCGAGGAGCGCCGCGCCAACCCCAGGTCCACCAGCGCAAAGCTGCGCTGGGCGAGGGTCCCGGCCCTGGGCTAGAATGATCGGCTATGGCCACGACCACTCCGATCTCCCGAACCCGCAGCGTCCTCCTCTGGATCGCCGCCGTATTGCTTATGGCCGCCAGCTTGACCTACCAGCGCAAGACCGGGCCCACCTATCCCCTGCGGGGCAAGGTCGCCATCGCGGGCAAGGACGTGGCCTACAGCCTCGTCCGCAGCCAGGAGACCGTGCGTGAAGCCCGGGTGGCCCTGCCGGACCCCGGCGTCCCCGCCACCCTGGTCTGGCGGCACTACCCGACCCAGGAGGCCTGGACCCGCCAGCCCATGGTCCAGGAGGCCAAGAACGGCAAGGCTGAGCTGGCCGGCTACCTGCCCATCCAGCCCCCGGCGGGCAAGGTGGAGTACAGCGTCGAGGCCGCGGGCCCGGAGCTCGTGCGCATTCCCAAGGGCGACCCCATCGTGCTGCGCTTCAAGGGCCCGGTGCCCCTCACCGTGCTGCTGCCCCACATCACCATGATGTTCCTGGCGGTGATGCTGGGCCTGCGCACCGCCCTGGGCTGCCTCTTCGGCCAGACCGTGCCCCGCCGCCACCTGTGGGTGACCCTGGCCTTCCTGACCGTGGGCGGCCTCATCCTGGGCCCCATGGTGCAGAAGGCCGCCTTCGGGGCCTACTGGACCGGCTGGCCCTACGGCTACGACCTCACGGACAACAAGACCCTGCTCATGTGGCTGGCCTGGGTTGTGGCGGCCCTCGCCGCCGGACCCCGCGAGCATCCCCGTGAGGGCTGGAGCCGCCTGGGCGTGGCGCTGGCGTCCCTGGCCATGATCGTGGTGTATGTGATCCCCCACAGCCTGCGCGGCAGCCAGCTGGACTACAGCAAGGTGAAGGCCGGCACCGCCGCCCACGAGGCCGTGACTACGGGGCGCTAGCGGTCCGTAGTCCCAGCTCCAGCGCGAAGCGCAGCTGCTGCAGCATGCCCGCCAGGTTCCAGGCGGGATCATAGCGGTCCGTGGGCCGGTGGTAGCGGTCCATGAAGGCCGCGGCCCTGGCCTGGGCGGCGGCCTTGTCGCCCAGGTAGTCCCAGCCGCCGTCCAGGCTGAAGCCGGGCGACAGCGCAGGCACACCGGCCTTGGCGAAGGGGAAGTGGTCCGTGCGGAAGCAGAGCCCGGCGGGATCCGGCCGGGGCGGCGTGAGCGTCAGCCCCACCGCCGCCGCCGCGCGGGCGCAGGTCGCCCGCAGGCGGGGATCCGTGGAGCCCAGCAGGCCGATGTCCCGGGTGGGCCCCACGACGTTGAGGCTCTCCAGGTTGATCACCAGGCGGGTGCGGGCCAGGGGCCAGAGGGGGGCTTCCACATAGGCCGAGGAGCCCAGCAGGCCCTGCTCCTCCGCGCAGGGGAAGAGGAACAGCACGCTGCGGGCCGGGGGTCGGGCCGCCAGGGCCGTCGCCAAGGCCAGCACGCCCGCGCAGCCAGTGGCGTTGTCCACAGCGCCGCTGTAGATGGCGCCATCGGCCCCCCGGCCGAAGTGATCCCAGTGGGCGGAGTAGATCACCAGCTCCCGGGACAGCTTCGGGTCCCGGCCCCGCAGCAGGCCCGCGACGTTCCACTGGTCGAGCGTCCGCACGGTGGAGCGCACCGTGCCCCGGGCCCGCACCTCCAGCGGCACTGGGCGGAAGTCCAGGCTCTCCGCCCGCGCCGCCAGGCCCCGGTAGTCCTGTCCGGCCAGGGCGAAGAGCCGGCTGGCCGCGGCCTCCGTGAGCCAGCCCTGCACGGCGCCGGGCTGACCCGAGCCCACGCGCTGGAAGCGCTCCTGGGACCAGCTGTTGCGCACCACGGGCCAGCCGTAGCCCGCGGAGGCGGCCGTGTGCACCAGCAGGACCCCGGCGGCGCCACGGCGGCGGGCCTCCTCGAACTTGTAGGTCCAGCGGCCCTCGTAGTTCTCGGCCTCGCAGCAGAGCGGCGCCGGGGGGCCACCGTTCCGGTTGCCCACGAGCATCACCAGGATGCGGCCATGGACGTCCAGGCCCTTGTAGTCATCCCGGTGGGCGTCGGCGATGCCATGGCCCACGAAGACCACGGGCGCGTCCACCGCGAGCAGCGGCTCGGGCGCCGCGGCGCCCAGGGCCAGGTCGGTGCCCAGGGCCGGCGTCAGCACGCCCTGGGGGCCTTCGAAGCGGAGGCTGCTGGCCGCGGCGTCCAGGCGCAGCCCTGCCAGACGCACGGTCTGGCGGTAGCTGGTGCCGTTGGCCGGGGCCAGCCCCAGGGCCTGCAGCTGGGTCTCCAGGTAGCGCACGGCCAGCTCCCCCCCCCGCTGCCCGGTGCCCCGGCCTTCGAGCACATCATCCGCCAGGAAGGCCAGATGGGCCCGCACCGTGCGCTCATCCAGGCGCGGGGCCTGGGCCAACACCGCAACACCCGCGAGCAGGACCATCAGAATGGATCGCAAGGCAGCCTCCCGGAATCCACCTTATCCCGGTCAAGCTCTAGGATGCCCAGACCCCTCGAGTATCCGGAGACTCCCATGCGCCTTCGCTCTGTCCTGCTCCTGCTGGGCGCCCTCTGGACCGGCCTGCTCGGGGCCCAGATCCCCACGGAAGGGGACGCGATCCTGCGGGACTTCCGGTTCCGCTCCGGTGAGACCCTGGCCGAGCTGCGCATCCACTACCGCACCTACGGCACACCCCGCCGGGACGCGGCGGGCGTGGTCCGCAACGCCGTGCTCATCACCCACGGCACCACCGGCAGCGGCGCCCAGTTCGTCCGCCCGGACTTCGCGGGTCAGCTGTTCGGCCCGGGCCAGCCCCTGGATGCAGCGAAGACCTTCATCGTGCTGCCGGACGGCATCGGCCACGGGAAGTCCAGCAAGCCCAGCGATGGTCTCCACGCGCGGTTCCCGCGCTACGGCTACCGGGACATGGTGGAGGCCCAGCGGCGCCTCCTGGTGGAGACCCTGGGCGTGGACCACCTGCGGCTGGTCATGGGCACCTCCATGGGCGGCATGCATACCTGGCTGTGGGGCCAGCTGCACCCGGACATGATGGATGCCCTCCTGCCCCTGGCCAGCCTGCCCACCCAGATCGCTGGCAGGAACCGCGTCTGGCGGCGCCTGGTCATTGACGCCATCCGGCAGGATCCCCTGTGGCAGGGCGGCGACTATCAGGCGCAGCCACCCTCCCTGCGCACCGCCGCCGAGATGCTCTATTTCATGAGCAGCAACCCCGTGTTGCGCCAGGCGGAGTCGCCCACCCTCGCCAGGGCTGATGCCACCCTGGACAGCTTCGTGGGCAGCTACGTGAAGACCGCGGACGCCAATGACACGCTCTACGCCCTCGAGGCCTCCCTGGACTACGATCCCGGCCCCGGGCTGGAGCGCATCAAGGCCCCGCTGCTGGCGATCAACACCGCCGATGACCTCATCAACCCGCCGGAGCTCGGCATCCTCGAGCGAGAGATCAGGCGGGTGCCCCGGGGCCGTGCCGTGCTGCTGCCCCTGACGCCCCAGACCCGCGGCCACGGCAGCCACACAGTGGCACCGCTCTGGCGCAGCTACCTGGTGGAGCTGCTGGCTCAGAGTGGCCGCTAGAAGATCTCCTTGAAGAAGTCCTGCATGTGCTGCCAACTGCGGCGGTGGGCGGCTTCGTTGTAGGCGGCGCCCCTGCTGTTGTCGCTGCCGGCCTCCTTCTGGGTGAAGGCGTGCACGGCCCCGGCGTAGGCGATGAAGACATAGTCGGCCTTGGCCTGGCGCATCTCGTCCTGGAAGGCGGCCACCTCGGCGGCGGGCTCGAAGGGATCGTCGGCACCGTGGCAGACCAGCACCTTGGCGGTGATGGGGCCCGGCACGTAGCCGGCGGGCACGTCCAGGCCACCGTGGAAGGAGACCACGCCCTTCACCGGGAGGCCGCCCCGGGCGGCTTCGAGGGCCCCGGTCCCACCGAAGCAGAAGCCGATGACCGCGAGCCGGGAGCCGTCCACGCCCTTCTGGGCCTTGAGGGCCTCCAGGGCCGCAGCCACGCGGCGCCGGTAGAGGGCCCGGTCGCCCTTGTAGGTGCCGGCCAGCTTGCCGGCTTCGCCCGGCGTCTTGGGGCGCACACCCTCCCCGTAGATGTCCGCCGCCAGGGCCACGTAGCCCAGCCTGGCGAGGTCCTCGGAGACCCTGCGCTCGTGGTCCGAGAGGCCCATCCACTGGTGCACCACGACCACGCCTGGCACCTTGCCCCTGGCCGCGGTGGGCCGGGCCAGGTAGCCCGAGAGCTTGGTGGCGCCTTCGGCATAGGAGAGCGGCTCGCCTGCCAGAACCGGGAGGGCGGCAAGAGAGAGGGCAAGGGCGGCGCGACGCATGGGGCCTCCAGGGATGGGACCCCGATGATATTGCTGTTTGAACTTGGATTCCAGGAGAACCAAGGGCAGCCACTCTCGCAGAGGCCGCGGAGACAGCAGAGCTTCGCAGAGGGGGTCGGCGCACTCCGCGAGAGCTGTCCGCCCTAGCGCCCCGTGCTGCCGTAGCCGCCGCTGCCGCGCCCGGTGTCGCCGAGGGCCTCGACAGTAGGCTCGGGCACCCAGGTCCAGCTGGCCACGGGGGCCACCAGCAGCTGGGCGATGCGCTCGCCCCGGCGCAGCTCGAAGGACTGGTCGCCGTGGTTGATGAGCAGCACCTGCACCTCGCCGCGGTAGTCCGCGTCGATGGTGCCCGGCGCGTTGAGCACCGTGAGACCGTGCTTCAGGGCCAGTCCGGAGCGGGGCCGCACCTGGCCCTCGAAGCCCGGCGGGATGGCCATGACCAGTCCCGTAGGCACCAGCCGGCGCGCGCCAGGATCAAGCGCCCAGACCTCGCCCTCGGGCAGCGCCGCCCGCAGGTCCATGCCCGCCGCGTGGGCCGTTGCAGCCGAGGGCAGCTCGAGGCCGAGACCGTGGGGAAGCTGGTGGACAGGAATGCGCATGAGAAAAGAGTCCCTGGAACGGGATGAAAACGCAAAGGAGTCGTCCCTCAACCCCGCCCGGTCGGCTTCACCAGCTGCCCGCAGGCGCCCTGGATGTCGCGGCCTCGGCTGCGGCGGACGGTGACGAAGCAGCCGCGGGCCTTGAGCCAGGTGGCGAACTGCTGGACCCGCGCCTCGGCCGGGGCCCGGTGGGCCGTGGCCTCGTGTTCATTGAGGGGGATGAGGTTCAGGTTGTGCGCTCCGCGCAGCTCCCCCAGCCATTCCGCCAGGCGCTCGGCGTCGTCCTCCGTGTCGTTCTCCCCGGCGATGAGCACGTACTCGAAGGTGAACTTCTCGCCGCGGCGGGGCCCCCAGGTGTCCAGGGCCTGGCGCAGCCGGGCCAGATTCCAGACCCGGTTCACTGGCATGGTGCGGCTGCGGGCCTCGTCCGTGGTGGCGTTGAGGCTGAGGGCCAGCAGCGGGCGCGGCTCCAGGACCGCCAGCTTCTCGATGCCGCTCACCAGGCCCGCGGTGCTCACGGTGATGCGGCCCTTGCCCAGGCCCAGGCCGGCCGGATGGCAGAGCAGGCGGATGGCCCGGTGCAGGTGCTCGAGGTTGTGGAGGGGCTCACCCATGCCCATGAAGACCAGGGTCAGCTCGTGGCCCCGCGTGGGCCCCAGGGCCGCCATCAGCGCCAGCACCTGGCCCAGGATCTCGCCCGGCTGGAGGTTCCGCAGGATGCCCATGCTGCCCGTGGCGCAGAAGGAGCAGCCCATGGCGCAGCCCACCTGGCTGGAGATGCAGTAGGTCACCCGGGGATTGCGCACCCGGCGCGGCATGTGGACGGCCTCGATACGCTTCCCGTCCGCCAGCTCCAGGGCCAGCTTCGTGGCGCCGTCCTCGGAGGGCTGGCGCCCCACGATGCCGGGCAGCGTGAGGTCCGCGACAGCCTCCAGCCAGCGGCGGATGCCCGTGCCGAGGACCGGCCCACCGGCCTCCCAGGTCCAGGGGCGGTGCAGGCGGCGAAACGTCTCCAGGGCGCTGCCGGGGCAGCCCAGGGCCTCCAGGTCCTCGGGAAACAGCGACCAGGCCGAGGGCAGCCCCTCCCGCTCCGGGGCGGGGCGGTCCCAGGGCATGGCCCCGGCGGCCATCAGGCGACCAGGTCCTGGGGGCGGATGTCGCAGCCGGACCGGGTGCCGAGAGCGCTGACGCCGAGCTGGGCGGGATCGAGCAGGGCCTGGGCCATGCGGGCCACATCGTCCAGGGTCACGGCCTCGATCTCGGCCATCTGCTGGTCCAGGCTGCGGAGACCGCCCTGGTGGATGGCCTGGTGGGCCAGGCTGAACATGCGGCTGCTGCTGCTCTCCTGGCTGAACACGAGGCCGGTGCGGGCCTGGAGCTTGGCCCGGTCCAGCTCGTCCGCCGCCACCCCCGACTCGCGGATGCGGGCGCACTCGGCCATGGTGCGCTTCACCAGCTCGCGGAGCTGGGCGGGCGCGCAGGAGGCGCTGATCTGCAAGGCGCCGGTATCGGCATAGGGGCTGAGGTAGCTGCCCACCTGGTAGCAGAGGCCCCGGCGCTCGCGCAGCTCCAGGAAGAGTCGCGAGGCCATGCCGCCACCCAGGACATGGCTCAGGAGGTGGGCTGCGGCGCGGTCCGGGGAGCGGTGGTCCGGCGCGGGGAAGCCCAGCACCAGGCTCGTCTGCTGGAGGTCCTTGCGGGGCACGTTCAGCAGGAAGGGGCGGCTCTGCGAGATCGCCTCGGGCGCATGGGCCGTGGTCTTCGGCAGGCGGTCCAGGATGGGCTGGAGCAGGTCCAGGAAGGGGCCCTCGGCGATGTCACCGGCGGCGGCCACCACGAGATTGGGCGCCCGGTAGGTGTGGTCGAAGAAGGCCCGGGCCTCCCTGGCGCCGTACTCCGCCACCTGTTCGGGGCGGCCCAGGATCGGGTGGGCCAGGGGCGTGCCCTTCCAGAATCCGCCGTAGAACAGCTCGCTGACCCAGTCGTCGGGCTGGTCCTCGCTCTGGGCGATCTCCTCCAGGATGACGCCACGCTCCCGCGCCAGCTCCTCGGGCTCGAAGCGCGGCGCCGTGAGCAGCTCGCCGAGCAGGTGCACCAGCTCCGGCAGCTGCTCGGCCAGCACCTTGCCGTAGAAGCAGGCCACCTCCTTGCCCGTGAAGGCATCCACATGGCCCCCCAGGCGGTCCGTGGCCGCCGCCAGCTCGTCGGGGGTGGGATAGGCCTCGGTGCCCTTGAAGACCGTGTGCTCCAGGAAGTGGGCCAGGCCCTCCTCGGCGGGGCCCTCATGGCGGGAGCCCCGCCGCACCCAGAAGCCCACCGAGCAGCTCCGCACGTGGGGCAGCGGCTCGATTAGGATCTCGGTGCCTTCGGGCGTGATGGTGCGGAGCGGTGTGGGCATCCCGCCAGTCTACCGTCCTCTGGCCCGGGTCCGCCCCGCCGAGGGCCGGAGGGATTCCGTGGCTGGATTGCCGGACTTGCTCCAGACTCTCAACCCATGGAGGTTCCCATGAACCATCGCATCCAGTTTCAGGCCACGGGCGGCCCCGAGGTGCTGCAGTGGGTGGAGGCCCCCCTGGCCGAGCCCGGTCCCGGCGAGGTCCGCGTCCGCAACACCGCCGTGGGCGTGAACTACATCGACATCTACCAGCGCATGGGGTTCTACCCGGTGGCCCTGCCGGCGCCCCTGGGCTTCGAGGCCGCAGGCGTGGTCGAGGGCCTGGGCGCGGGCGTCACGGGGCTGGCCGTGGGCCAGCGGGTGGCCTATGTGGACGGCCCCACGGGCTCCTACGCCGAGGCCCGGAACTACGCGGCCCACCGGCTGGTGCCCTTGCCCGGCACGGTCTCGGACGACGAGGCCGCCTGCCTGCTCTTCAAGGGCCTCACCACCCACATGCTGGTCCACCGGGTCTGGCGCCGGGAGAACGGCCCCTGGGCCCTGGTCCATGCCGCCGCCGGGGGAGTGGGTCTGCTGCTGACCCGCTGGCTCACCCACGAAGGCGGCCGGGTCATCGGAGTCGTGAGCTCCCCGGAGAAGGCCGAGGCCGTGAAGGCCCAGGGGGCCGAGGCCGTCATCGTCGTGCCCCGGGGCGGCTCCTACGCGGGCCTGGCCGCCGAGGTGAAGGGCATCACCGGAGGCCCTGGCGTGGGCACCGCCTTCGACTCCACGGGCAGGGACACCTGGGAGGCCTCCCTGGACAGCCTGGCGCCCTTCGGCCTGCTGGCCTCCTTCGGCCGCGCCAGCGGCGCCCCGCCGGCGGTGGAGCTGGTGGAGCTGGGCCGGCGCGGCTCCCTGGCCGTGCAGCGCCCCACCTTCTTCAACCACATCGCCACGCCCGAGGCCCTGCGGGCCGCCGCCAGGGACCTCCTCGACGCCCACGCCCAGGGCATCCTCCCGGCGCACATCCACGCCCGGCTGCCGCTCAAGGAAGCCGGCGCCGCCCACGCCCTCCTGGAGTCCCGAGCCACCACCGGTGCCGTTGTCCTGGTGCCCTGAGGCTCAGCCCTCGGCTTCGCTCCCGGCGAGGCCCACGGGGGTGCGCTGGAGCTTCCAGCCGGCCAGGGCCCAGCAGAGGGCGCCGAAGGCCACGAGGACCAGGAAGGCCAGGAGGGGATGGGTCGTCACCTGCTCTTGGGCGAGCAGCTGGCTGGTCTGCACGGAGGTCGAGCGGCTGCCGGCGAGGCTCTCGATGTAGTGGGTGAAGGTCAGCCGCTGCAGGAAGGGCGGGAAGATCCGCACCAGGGGCTCCCAGATGAAGAAGTAGAGCGCGCCCCAGAGGGTGCCCCGCTTGAACAGCAGGCCCGCCAGGGTCAGGAGGGCCAGCTCGCCCCACCAGGCCCCCACCTGGGCGCCGAGGCGACCCGGCAGCTGGGCGGGATCACCCCCCAGGAGACCCAGGCCCAGGGTGCCCACCATCAGCCAGAGCGCGCCCCAGAGGAACCAGGGCAGGCCCTTGCCCAGGGGCAGGGCCCAGGCCGGCGCGGGCCGCACCAGCAGCAGGGGCAGCGTCCGCTGCTCCAGGTCCTCGCGGATGCCCGCCGGCGCCGCCACCAGGGCCATGATGGGCAGCATCATGCGGATCATCTCGTGGAAGATCTGGACGGCTTCGCCGGCGCTGGAATCCACGCCCTGCAGCCGGGCGACGAGGTGCCCGCCGAGGACCAGCGCCACGGGGCCGATGGCGCAGACCGCCAGCACCCAGCCGCGGCCCTGGAGGACGCGGGGCGCGTAGCCCAGCGCCGTGGCCCGGATCGTCGCCAGGGGAGAAGGAGCGGCGCTCATGCATGGTCCTTGGTGAGGTATTGGAAGACCGCGTCGAGGTTCAGGTCCAGGGGATCCAGGGCCCGCAGGGGGATGCCCCCCTCGGCCGCGGCTCTCTGCAGGCGCGGGAAGAACTCCCGTGGCGAGCGCACGGACAGCACCACGGCCCCTTCCTCCATGCGCAGGGCCGCCAGCTCCGGCTGCTCCACGGCCCAGCGGGCCAGGACCTGGGCCTCGCCCGTGAGGCGCAGCTCCACCGGGTGGCGGTCCAGCAGCTGCCGGATCTCGGTGACCGTGCCTTCGGCCAGGAGGCGGCCCCGGAAGAGCAGCAGGATGCGGTCCGTGAGCTGGGCGATCTCGCCCAGGATGTGGCTGCTGACCAGGATGCGGACCCCGCCTTCCGCGAGGCCCCGCAGCAGGGCCATGAGGGTGAGCCGCGCCTCGGGGTCCAGGCCGTTGAAGGGCTCGTCCAGGATCAGCAGCTCCGGCCCGTGCATCAGCGCCTGGGCCAGGCGGATGCGCTGGCGCATGCCCTTGGACATCCGCACGAAGGGGAGGTGGGCGCGGTCGGTCATGCCCACGGTCGCCAGGGACTGGGCCACGGCCTGGTCCAGGGCCGCACCGGACAGGCCCGACAGCTGGCCCATCATGCGGAGCCAGCGCCCCGCGCGGAGGCCCGTGGGCAGGCGGTCCCCCTCGGGGACCAAGCCCAGGCGGGCCAGCACGGCGGGGTTGCGGAAGGGGGCCTCACCGAAGATGCGGACCGCGCCGCCCGAGGGGGGCAGCAGGCCCGAGAGCAGCTGCAGCAGCGAGGACTTCCCGGCGCCGTTGGGCCCCAGCAAGCCCGTGATGCCGCCGCCGTCCGGCAGCTCGAAGGTGGTGGGGCTGAGGCCCAGGATGGGGCCGTAGCGGAGGGAGGCGCGGTCGAGGGCAATCATCAGAGCACCGCCTCCGAGGGCTGCGTCCGCTTGGCGGCGACGAAGGTCCAGAGGCCGATGTGCGCGGCCGTGCCCACCAGGGCCGGCACCCAGGCCACCAGGGGATGGTCCACGCCCACCAGCAGCTGGGGCCAGGCCTCGGCGAGCAGCACGGGGTTGAGGGCATCGATCGCCCGGAACCCGGTGAGGTGGTGGATCATGCTGGCCAGGGTACCGGCTCCCAGGACTAGGCCCAGCACCCAGCCGATGCCGGCCCGGGGGGTGGAGGCCATGCTGGAGGCACCCACGGCCAGGGAGCCCATGAGCACGGAACTGACGGCCATGGCGGGCAGGAGGCGGAGGGGGGCCGTGACCCAGACGGGACCGCTCAGGCCCGCCAGCAGCAGCGACATCAGCCAGGGCAGCAGGGCGAAGGGCAGCAGGATGGCGAAGGGCAGCACCGAGGCGAAGCCCAGCTTGGCCAGCAGGTAGTCCCGGGGCGCCACCGGGTGGGCGTACATCAGGGGCCGCACGCGGTAGAGGGTGTCCCGGGCCACCAGGCCGCCACCCACCAGGGCCACCAGGAACCAGAGCAGGTAGCTGGCGGGGTTCAGCAGGTCCGCCTGGAAGGCCGCGCCCTGGGTCAGGATGGTCCTGGCGAAGTCCTGCATGGGCTTGAAGGCCTGGTTGGTGTTCAGCAGGTGGTCCACGTAGATGCGGGCGATCTTCCAGAGCAGCATGGCCAGGAAGGCGAACCCGAAGAAGCGGCCGATCTTCTGCCGCCAGAGCCGGGTGAGGTCGAAGCGCATGAGCACCACGGCCGGGGGCTGGCCATGGCGCAGGTCCGGGGCCGGAGGCAGTGAGGGGGCGTAGATGGGCATGGTCAGTTCCCCCCGTCGAGGACTGGTGCCGGTCCATGAAGGGCCCGGAGCAAGACCTCATCCAGACGGTCGTGCCGGGGGGTCACCTGCACCAGCGTGGCGCCCCGGGCCTGGGCCCAGCGGAAGGCCCCCGCGGGCTCGGCCTCGGTCAGCTCCAGGTCGTAGAGGCCGTTGCGGGCCTCCAGCACGGTGCCCAGCTCGGTGAGGGCGGCCTCCTGGGCCGGCTCCAGGGGATCCAGGAAGCGCAGCTCCACCCGCCGAGCCAGGGCCCTGCGCAGACCCGTCATGGAGCCCGCGGCCTTGATCTGGCCCTGGTCCAGGATCACCAGCTGGTCCGCCACGCGCTCCACGTCGCCGAGCAGGTGGGAGGCCAGGATGACGCCGGTGCCCAGCTCGGCGTGGACGCGCAGCACCAGGTCCAGCATCCGCCGGCGGCCATCGGGATCGAGGCCATTGGTGGGCTCGTCCAGGAAGATCAGCTCGGGGCTGTGGACCAGGGCCTGGGCCAGCTTCACCCGCTGGCGCATGCCCGTGGAGTAGCCGCTGACCGGACGGTAGCGGGCCTCGTCCAGCCCCACGAAGTAGAGCACCTCGTGGGCGCGGTCCCGGGCCGCCTCCGGCGCCAGGCCGCTCAGCTCGCCCCAGAAGGCCACCTGCTCGTAGGCCGAGGCATCCTCGATGAGGGCGTCATATTCGGGCATGTAGCCGATGCGGGCCCGCAGCCGGGCAGCCTCGCCTCCGCCCAGGGGCACGCCCAGCACAGTGCCGGACCCGCGGGACGGCGTCAGCAGGCCCAGCAGCGCCTTGAGCAGGGTGGACTTCCCGGAGCCGTTGGGCCCCAGCAGGCCCACGATGCCCCGCTCCAGGGTCAGGGACAGCCCCTTCAGGGCGGGCACCGACGCGGTCGGGTAGCGCACTTCCAGGTTCTCGAAGGCAATCAACGGCATCTCCATGGCAGATCGCGATGTTGGCGGCTACGAGCGGGGCCGGGAATGGATTAGGGGCTGGAACGGAATAAACAGTGCCATCGTTGTTAGGCTGGAACCCATCGTCCCACCTCCTGGAACTCCAAGACATGATCCTGATGGACTGGCCCTCCCTCGACGCCCTCCAGGCCGGAGCGCTGATGGCCCTCTGCCTCGGGTTCGCCGTGGACGCCTTCACCCGGCGGGACCGCATGATGGGCTGGCTGGCCCTGGCCTGCCTGCTGGTCGCCCTCCGCCACGGAGCCCTGGTCCTTGGCGCGCAGCTCGACCTGAATCCCCACCTGGTGGACCGGGTGCAGAGCCTGTTCATGGCCTTCGGGTTCATCGCCCTCTGCGCCGCCCTCGCCAGGCTCTTCCCCAGCCACGTCCCCCAGGGCTTCCCCCGGTGGGTGGCCCTGGGCCTGATCCCGAACTACCTCCGGAACCTGGTGCTGCCCCATCCCAGCCTAGCTGACACCTGGATGCACAACGCCGCCAACCTCGCCTACCTGGTGGCCTGCTCCTGCGCGGTCTACTGGACCTTCCGGGCGCGGCAGGACCGGGATCTCCTGGGGCGGCGGCTCTTCCTGGGCTTCCTCGTCATGACCCTGCCCGTCGTGGTGGAGCTGGCCGCCTTCAGCCTCTTCGGCCTGAAGATCCGCCTCTCCGGCTTCAGCCTCCTGATCCTGGCCCTGGCCATCGGCAGCTCCTGGCAGTGGCTCGTGGTCAACGTCATGGAGGCCCGGATCCAGGATGCCGAGGCCGAGGTGGCGGTCTGGCGGAGCCTGGTGCCGGGCCTTGCCTTCCGCACAGACCAGCCCTCCCCCCCGATGCAGAGCCTGTTCGGGCCGGCCTGGGCGGACCAGATACGGGCCGCCCCGGACCTCACCCTCCTCGGCACGGATGGCGTTACCTACCGCCTCCAAAGCCGGGCCCTGGGCCACCGGGAGCGCATCGGCTGGTATGAGCGGGACGAGGAGGGCCACACCCCGAACCAGGGCTTCCTCTCGGGCTGGACCGTGGGCCTGGGCCTGGACGACCCCACTGAGAGCGACCGGCTCCTGGCCCTGCTCCACGAGTGGGGGGCCGAGGTGGTGCCCTGGGGCACGGTGCCCCCCCGGGAGGGGCCCTACCCCAGCTTCCTGCTCTGGGCCCGGGAGCCGAGCATCCTGGCCGTCTGGCGGGAGGACAACCTGCTGCGCCGCCGCCCCCGCTGGGTGCAGATCGGCGGCCCTGCCACCGAGGGGCCCCACGCCCGGCTGGAGCCCGGCCCCACCAAGGACCAGCTGCGGCAGACCCTGCAGGGCCTCCTCTCCCGGCGCTGACCCTGGGGTAGTTGCCCGAAAGGGCGGGTTCCAGCGGAGAATGGGGCCATGAGCTTCGCCCACCTGCACCTGCACACCGAACACTCCCTGCTGGACGGCCTCACGCGCATCCCCGAGCTCGTGAAGAAGTGCCGGGCCTCCGGCATGCCCGCCGTGGCGGTCACGGACCACGGGAACATGTTCGGGATGATGAAGCTCTTCGACGCCTGCGAGAAGCTGCGGGAGGACGATGGCACCCTGCCGGTGAAGCCCCTCCTCGGCTGCGAGGTCTACGTGGCGCCCAAGACCCGCTTCGACAAGAAGCTCGAGGCGAAGAACACCACCGGTGACGAGGGCCTGGAAGACTGCGTGGACCCCAGCGGCTCCCGGGACGCGGGCTACCACCTGGTGCTGCTGGCCAAGAACCCCGAGGGCTTCACGAACCTGTCCAAGCTGGTCTCCGCGGGCTTCACCGAGGGCTTCTACTACAAGCCCCGCATCGACAAGGACATCCTGCGCCAGTACAGCGGGGGACTCATCGCCCTCTCCGCCTGCCTGGGGGGCGAGGTGCAGGCCCGCATCCTGCAGAACCGCCTGGACCAGGCTGAGCGCGTGGCCCGGGACTTCCGCGACATCTTCGGCGAGGACTTCTACCTGGAGATCCAGGACCAGGGCTTCGACAAGGAGCGGGAGATCATCCCCCACCAGGAGGCCCTGGCCGCCAGGCTGGGCATCCCCCTGGTGGCCACCAACGACGCCCACTACCTCAACCACGAGGACGCCGACCTGCACGACACGCTGCTCTGCATCGGCACCAAGACGACCAAGGCCAAGGAGAGGCGCATGCGCTTCGCCACGGACCAGTTCTTCGTGAAGACCCCCGAAGAGATGGCCCGCGTCTTCCCGGACCACCCGGAATACCTGGAGCGCACCCTGGAGATCGCCGCCAAGGTGGACCTCTTCCCCATCACCCGGAAGCCCGTCACGCCCCGCTTTCCGGTGCCCGCCGGCTTCGACCTGGACTCCTACTTCGTCCACGTGGCCCGGGAGACCTTTGAGCAGCGCCTGGCCGAGTGCGCGCCCCTCTGGCAGAAGGGCACCCTGAAATACCCCGAGGAGAATTACCGGGAGCGCCTGGCCTTCGAGCTCGACATGATCCTCAAGATGGGGTTCCCGGGCTACTTCCTGCTGGTCTGGGACTTCATCCGCCAGGCCCGCGAGATGGGCGTGCCCGTGGGCCCCGGGCGCGGCTCCGCCGCCGGCAGCATCGTGGCCTGGTCCATGCGCATCACGGACATCGACCCCATGCAGTACGACCTGCTGTTCGAGCGCTTCCTGAACCCGGAGCGCGTGTCCATGCCCGACGTGGACATCGACTTCTGCCGCGACGGCCGGCAGAAGGTGATCGACTACGTCACCGAGAAGTACGGCCAGGACAAGGTGAGCAACATCATCACCATCAACCAGCTCAAGACCAAGGCGGTCATCAAGGACGTGGCCCGGGTCTTCGAGAAGGACTTCGCCTTCGCCAACAACCTCACCAAGCTGGTGCCCCAGGAGCCGGGCAAGCCCATCACCGTGCGCGAGGCCCTGGAGAAGAGCGACCCTCTGCGGAAGCTCTACGAGTCCGATCCCGACGTGAAGAACATCCTCGACATCTCCGCCCGGCTCGAGGGCCTGTCACGCAACACGGGGGTCCACGCCGCCGGCATCATCATCGCGCCGGACGAGCTGACCCGCTTCGCGCCGCTCTGCAAGGACAAGGACGGCAAGGTGATGGTGCAGTACACCATGACCGAGTCCGAGCGCGCCGGCCTGCTGAAGATGGACTTCCTGGGCCTCGAGACCCTGACCCAGATCGCCAAGACCCAGGAGGTCATCACCCGGCGCCAGGGCAAGCCCATGGACATGACCACCATCCGGGCCTTCGATGACAAGAAGACCTTCGACCTGTTCGCGGCGGGCGACACCGACGGCGTGTTCCAGTTCGAGTCCGGCGGCATGAAGCAGCTGCTGCGCCAGCTGGGCCCGGACCGCTTCGACGACCTCATCGCCCTCAACGCCCTCTTCCGCCCCGGCCCCCTGGGCGCGGGCATGGGCAGCACCTACGTGGAGCGCCGCCACGGGCGCGAGCCCGTCACCTACATGTTCCCGGCCCTGGAGCCCATCCTCTCGCCCACCTATGGCGTGATCCTCTACCAGGAGCAGGTCATGCAGATCGCCAGCCTCCTGGCGGGCTACTCCCTGGGCGAGGCCGACATGCTGCGGCGCGCCATGGGCAAGAAGGACAAGGACAAGATGGCCAAGGAGAAGTCCAAGTTCATCGAGGGGGGCGCGGCCCGGGGCTACGACAAGACCAAGGTCGCCGAGATGTTCGACCTCATCGAGTACTTCGCGGGCTACGGCTTCAACAAGAGCCACAGCGCCGCCTACGCCATGGTGGCCTACGAGACCGCCTACCTGAAGGCCAACTTCCCCGTGGAGTTCATGGCGGGCCTGCTCTCCACCAAGTCCGGCCGCACCGATGACGTGGCCAAGTACGTGCAGAACTGCCGGGAGCGGGGCATCGAGGTGCTGGGACCCGACATCAACGAATCCGCGCTCGATTTCACGGCCACGGGAGATCGGCAAATCCGGTTCGGCTTTGCCGCGGTAAAGGGACTTGGCGAGGCAGCACTGCAGGCCATCCTCGAGGCCCGCGCGGCGGAGGGGTCGTTCAAGGACCTCTTCCACGCCCTCAAGAGCACGGACCTCCAGAAGGCCAACCGCAAGGTCTGGGAGTCCCTCATCAAGGCCGGGGCCTTCGACAGCCTGGAGCCCAACCGCGCCGCGCTGCTGCAGGGCCTGCCCGACGCCGTGGCCGCCGCGGCCCGCGGCGGCGGCGACACGGGCATGACCAGCCTCTTCGATGACGCGGAGCTGGCCAGTCTCAGCGAGGACTGGCGCGTGCCCGAGAACATCGAGCCCTGGGACCGCAAGACCCGCCTGGCCGCGGAGCGCGAGGTGCTGGGCCTCTTCGTGAGCGGACATCCCCTGGAGGAGTTCGCCGACGCCATCCAGGTGCACACCCACGGCAACCTGGCCAAGGTCCAGGAGGACGCCACCTCCGGCCGCCTCCGGGACCGGGCCGAGGTCACCCTGGGCGCGATGGTCAGCACCGTGGCCTTCAAGACCAACCAGAAGGGGGAGCCCTGGGCCATCCTCCAGGTCGAGGACCCCACCGGGAAGATGGAAGTCCTGCTCATGGCCAGCAAGTGGGACCCGGTCACCAAGAAGCCGGGCAAGCGGCCCTTCGAGCAGTACCGCCACCTCGCCGTGCCCGAGGCCATGCTGCGCATCACCGGCGAGCTGCGGGTGGAGGTCCTGCAGGGCAACGGCAACGGCGCCGAGGGTGAGGAGGAGGAAGAGCAGACCGTGGTGAAGGTCTTCGCCACCCAGCTTGAGCCGCTGGAGGCCTTCCAGGGCACGGGGTTCACCGGGGCCGTGGTGCGCCTGCCCCCCGGCGAGTGCCCGCCGCGCATGGCCACCCTCCTGGCTGAGCACCGGGGCGAGATCCCTGTCACCTTCGAATATCGGTCCAAGGAGGGGCTGGTGGCCCGGGTGCGGGCCGGGAACGACCTGCGCCTGAAGCACGATCCGGAGCTGGCCGAGCGACTGGCCCGGGAGACCGGCTGCGCCCTGAGCTGGACCTACTGAGACTCATCCTGGAACCAGAGGGGCTGATTCCCTGGTTCCAGGCCCGGTCCGGCTGCGGCATCCTGAATCCACCGGGGCCCGCCGCCCGGCCCTGACGCTGGAGCACCCATGTCCCCCGCGCACCCATCCGACCCCGGCACTGACCTCCACGCGGTTGTCGACGCCCTGGCGGAGGCCGCCACCACCCTCACGGAGATGCCCCTGGGCCGCCGGGAGTTCCCCTCCCGCCTGGCCGTGGCGGAGCTGGTGGAGGACCTGCGCGCCCTGCTCTTCCCCGGCTACTTCGGCCCCTCGGAGCTGAAGGGCGAGACCCTGCGCTACCACCTGGGCGCCCGCATGGACCGCGTCCTCCACGCGCTCCGGGACCAGATCCAGCGGGGCCTCATGGCGGCGGACCCGACCTGCGACGGCTGCGAGGCCCGGGCCCTCGAGCTTGCCAGCGCCTTCCTCGCCCGGCTCCCCAAGGTGCGCCACCTGCTCGCCACGGACGTGCAGGCGGGCTTCGAGGGCGATCCCGCGGCCACCAGCCCCGACGAGGTCCTGTTCTGCTACCCGGGCCTGCTGGCGGTCTCCAGCCAGCGCCTGGCCCACGAGCTGCTGGACCTGGGAGTGCCCCTCCTGCCCCGCATGATGACCGAGCACGCCCACAGCGTCACCGGCATCGACATCCACCCCGGCGCCCAGATCGGCGAGCGGTTCTTCATCGACCACGGCACCGGCGTCGTCATCGGCGAGACCTGCGTCATCGGCTGCAACGTCCGCATCTACCAGGGCGTGACCCTGGGGGCCAAGAGCTTCCCCCTGGACGAAGAGGGCAACCCCATCAAGGGCGTCCCCCGCCACCCGGTGGTGGAGGACGACGTGATCATCTACTCCAACGCCACCATCCTGGGCCGCATCACCCTCGGCCGCGGCTCGGCCATCGGCGGCAACGTCTGGCTCACCCGCAGTGTCCCGCCGGGGAGCATCGTCACCCAGGCCAACGAGAAGGATGGGATGCCGTCATGAGCGTGCTGCTGCGTTTTCTCTTCTCCGCCATCGGCCTGCTGGTGGCCTCGGCCGTGGTGCCGGGCCTGGGCCACGGCTCCTTCCTCGATCTGCTGGTCGTGGCCGTGCTCCTGGGCGCCCTCAACACCACGGTGGGTTCGTTGCTGAAGTTCCTGGCCTTCGTGCCCGTGGCCTGCTCCTTCGGCTGCTTCGGCCTCGTCATCAACGGGCTGGTCTTCTGGCTGGCGGGCAGCCTCTCGGTCCGGCTGGGACTGGGCTTCACCGTGAGCGGCTTCTGGCCGGGCTTCTTCGGGGCCCTGGTGACCAGCGTCGTGGCCTCCCTGCTGAACGCCATTTTCATCCCCAAGGACCGGCAGCGGCCCCAGGGCCCGCCACCCCCCATCAAGATCATCAACTAGAGGCCGGGGCCAGGATCGCCCTCACTCCTCCAGGCCCGTCTGGGCGACGGCCATCCGCTCCCGGAAGACCTCGGGAATGGCGTGCTTGGTGTTCCGGTTGAAGTCGAACATCACCAGCACGTCCCGGGATTCGGCGATGCACTCGTCCTGCTCGTTCAGGAGGGTGTGCTGCATCTGGAAGCTGGTGGTCTTCAGGTGATCCACCACCGTGCGGATGGTGACCTGGCCGGGATAGTAGAGCTGCTTCCGGAACTGGCAGTGGGTGGAGGCCAGCACCGGTCCGATGCCCTGCTCTCCGTGGAACTGCATCAGGCCGACCTGCTCCATGTAGTGGACCCGGGCGGTCTGGGCGTAGCGGAGGATGGCCAGGTTGTTCACATGCCCGAAGGAGTCCACCTCGCTCCAGTCGATCCGCAATCTCAGGCTGGTGGTGAAGTCACCCATGGTCAGTCCTCCTCGGCCACCCTCGGCCCGTCTACTGGGGCGGCAGCAGGGTGGCTTCCTTGAGGCGCACCGCGAAGACCGGCACGTCGCCCATGCCCCGGCGCCACTCGGTCTTCACCTTGGCGATGCGGTCTGCGACCTCCATGCCCGAGACCACCCGGCCGAAGGCGCAGTAGCCGTAGCCCTGGGGGGTCAGGTCCTTGTGGTCCAGACGGGGGTTGTCCACGAGGTTGATGAAGAACTGGGCCAGGGCGCTGTGGGGCAGGTCCGTGCGGGCCATGGCGATGGTTCCCCGGGTGTTCTGCAGGCCGCCCTTGAAGCTCTGCGGGGCCTCGTTGAACACTGGCTCGCCGGCGGGCTTCTCCTGCAGGCTCTCCAGGAGGCCGCCACCCTGGATCATGAAGCCGTCGATCACGCGGTGGAAGATGGTGCCCGCGTAGTGGCCTGTCTTCACGTAGCCCAGAAAGTTGGCCACGGTTTTCGGCGCCAGGGCCGGCTCCAGCTCCACCACGATGGGTCCATAGCTGGTGAGCAGCTGGACCCGGGGCTTCCCCGTGGGCGTGGGGGCGGGGGCGACCTGCGGCACCACCGGGACCTGGGCCAGGGCCGGGAGGGCCAGGGCCAGCAGGAGAGAAGCGAGCAGGGGGCGGATCATGGACACTCCGGGGTGACGTCCTAATATTGCCCCAAACGGGGTGAAGGTCCCCGGTATCGTAGTCGCATGCCCCTCCTGGACCTGCCCCCCTGGCTGCTCTCCCTGCTGCTGGCGCCCTTCGGCCTGGTGCTGGGCTCCTTCGGCAACGTGCTCATCCACCGCCTGCCCCAGGAGGAGGCCGCGGAGCGCAACGTGGTCACCCGGGGTAGCCACTGCCCTGCCTGCAAGGCGCCCATCAAGCCCTGGCACAACGTGCCCCTCTTCGGCTGGCTGTGGCTGCGGGGAAAGTGTGCGGCCTGCGGCTGGCGCATCCCGCTGCGCTACCCCCTGGTGGAGCTGCTCGGCGGCCTGCTCTTCGCCGGGTCGCCCTGGCTCTTCCCCTTCGGCACCCTCATCTGGTGCAAGGGTGTGCTCTGCGGCTTCGCCCTGATCGTGCTGTTCTTCACGGACTTCACCGAGATGATCCTGCCGGATGTCCTGCAGTTCCCGCTCATGATCCTGGGCGTGCTGTTCGCTCTGCCCCAGCTGCAGTGGCCCGAGGCCACGGTGCAGGTCTGGAGCGGCGGCGGGCAGCTCCTCCAGGCCCTCACGTTCCACAACAGCCTGCAGCCCGCGCCCGGCTTCCATATCTTCGAGCCCGCCGTGACCTGGCAGCAGAGCCTCCTCGGGCTGGCGGTGGGCTACGGCGTCCCGGCCCTGGTGAACCGGCTCTACAAGGCCATCCGCAAGACTGACGGACTGGGCATGGGCGACTTCAAGATGCTGGCCTGGCTGGGCGCCTTCTGGGGCTGGGCGCCGATGCTCGGGATCCTCTTCCTGGGTGCCGGGCTGGGAGCCGCCGTCGGCGTGCCGCTCATGCTCATGCGCCGCTCCAATGGCCAGACCATGCTGCCCTTCGGCTGCTTCCTGGCCCTGGCCACGCCCGTGATCGTCTTCTTCGGACGGGCCCTGTGGCTGGGCTACCTGGGGATGGTGAGTTAGGCGCGCTCCTCTTCAGCGCCCCGCCCGCCGCTGGGCGAAGAGCCAGGTGGTGAAGGCGTCTGAGGCGTAGGTCGCGTCCCAGGTGTTGTGGTCGAGACCGGGATACTCGGTGTAGCGGACGTCCGCCCCGGCGTGCTGCAGGGCAGCGGCCGCCTCCCGGGAGGCGCTGACGGGCACGACGGAGTCCCTCTCGCCATGGAAGAGCCAGAGCGGCAGCCGGGCCAGGCGGCGCGCGAGGGCGGGCAGGGCCGGGCCGTCCTCCGGGGGCACCACGGGCACCAGGAATGCGTGGGTGGCCAGCTGATGGGTCCAGCCGCAGATGGGCGCCGCGGCGGCGAAGCGGTCGGGGTGCCGGTAGGCCAGGTACCAGGTGCCGTGGCCGCCCATGCTGAGGCCCGTGAGATACACGCGGTCCCGGTCCCCCTTGAACTCGGCCAGGGTGCGGTCCAGGGCCGCCAGGGCCAGGTCCGCCTGGAGGCCGGTCCACTGCGCCCCGAGCGGCACCTGGGGAATCACGACGATGGCGGGGTAGCGCGCCGGGGCGCGGCGGAGCGCGGCGCCGAGCCCGGCCTCGGTGGGCCGGAGGCCGTCCACACCCCGCTCCCCCGCGCCGTGCAGGTAGAGGATCACGGGCCAATCCGTGCGGGTGGCGTAGTCCGCAGGTACGTAGAGCTGGTAGTGATGGCGCTGGCCGGCATGGTCGAGGGTGCGGTCCAGGAAGCCCGTCTCCGCCCCCTGGAGGCCCAGGCTGCCCGCGCAGAGGGCACCGGCGATCAGCCCGGCGAGGTCAGCTCTGGGCATGGGTTACCTCCTCTGGACCGCGGCCCCGCCTCTCAGTGCACCCCGCCCTGGCTCAGCTCCATGAGCACGCCGCCGGTCTCGGCGGGATGGATGAAGGCCACGCGGCAGCCGTGGGCGCCGTTGCGGGGGGCCGAGTCGATCATGCGGACGCCCTTGGCCAGCAGCGAGGCCACGGCCTCGTCGATGTCGTCGACCTCGAAGCAGACATGGTGGATGCCGGGTCCGCGCTTCGCCAGGAACTTGCCGATGGGACCCTCGGGGTCCGTGCTCTCGAGATATTCCAGGGTGCTCGGTCCCACCGGGAAGAAGGCCGTCTTGACCTTCTGCTCGGCCACTTCCTCGGTGTGCTCGGCGGCCATGTCGAAGAGCCGCGCCATGCGGGCCATGGCCTCGTCCAGCCCCGGCGCCGCGATGCCCAGGTGGTTGATGCGCAGCAGTTTCATGGAGCCTCCGGCGGCGATGAGGGGGGACCTCGATCATGCAGCAGGTGGGCTGGGGGCGTCCAGGGTGGGGGGGAGCTGGCTGTCAGCGGTCAGCCATCAGCTATCAACTGAAGCACCTATCCCAACGCCGGGACAAGCCGGGGCCTTCTTGACTGCCAGCTGAGCGCCGACAGCCGAAACAGGATGGGGGCCGCAGGCTTTCAGCCTCGCCCCCGGAGCGGGTCGAGCCCTTCTTGACCGATAGCTGAGAGCTGACAGCCGACAGCTAAGGACTCAGTGCTGGCACGCCGGGGCGTGGCCCAGGCTCACGGTGCCGTTCTGCACGCTGACCTTGCCCTTGCTGGTCAGGAAGGCGATGACCCCGTCGAAGTCGAAGCTGTCGCCGCCGCAGTTGCAGTAGACGGCTGCGGGACCATGGGCCTCGGCCGAGACTGCGCGCAGAGTCTCCAGGGAGCAGGCCCCGCCCTTCTCCACCAGGAGACCCAGCAGATCGTGACCAAAGAGGGGTTCAGACATGGGACTCTCCAATTTAGGAGTTGATGCTCCTGAACTCATTCTAGCCCGCCAGCCAGCGAAGGCAATCAGGACCTGAGCGAGAGGGCCACTTCCCGGAGCAGGGGCTCGGGGCTGAGGTTCCGGGGCAGGTGCCGCAGGGCCTCCAGGATGGTCTCCTGGGGTCCCTTCAGCTCCAGGGGAGCCGCAGCCAGGGCCGCCAGGGCCTCCCGCCAGGGGGCCAGGGCCGGGGCCTCGCCGACGCGCAGCCGGGCCAGGTCGGCCAGGAGGCGCAGCAGCAGCTCCAAGGGCTGTCGCAGCTGCTCGCCCTGGGCCAGGGAGGATTCCTTCTCGGGCAGCAGGGACCCGGCGGCCTCGGCGAAGGAGGCGCCACCCAGCAGCGCGAGCCAGGCCTCCAGCTGGGCCTCGGCCCGCTGGAAGGCCGCCGGGTCCAGGAGCCGGAGGCTGCCCTCACCGAGGGCGGACCAGCGTTCCCGGTCGGCCTCCTGCCAGCCCAGCCGCTGGGCCACGACCCAGGCCTCCCGGGGGGCCAGGGGTGCGAAGGGCAGGCGCTCGCAGCGGCTGCGGATGGTCTGCAGGAGCGCCTCGGGGCGGTGGGTGACCAGGATGAAGTGGGTGCCCTCGGGGGGTTCCTCCAGGGTCTTGAGCAGGAGGTTGCCGCTGGACTCGTTGAGGCGGTGGGCCTCTTCGACCAGGATCCAGCGGTGGCAGCCCATGGGCGGGGCCAGGGAGGCCCACTCGATGACGCCGCGGCTGAACCGGGGCTGGTTGGTGGAGTCGAGGCCCTCGCGGATCTGGTCGATGCGGATGACGCCGGCCTTGCCCTCGGGGGCGATGCGGAGCAGGTTCGGCAGCTCGAAGGGCAGGTCCTCCCCGGCGAACATCCGGCAGCCCTCGCACTGGCCGCAGGCGCTGCGGCGGAAGCAGAGCTCGCGCTGGGCCAGCTCCAGGGCCACCCGCCGCTTGCCGATGCCCTCGGGCCCGGTGAAGACCAGGGAGCCCTGCAGGCGACCCGCCAGCAGGCGGTCGGCCAGCCGCTGGCGGATCGTCTGGTGGCCGGAGATGTCAGCCGAGAAGCCCGTGGCCACTAGTCCACCCCGAAGCCGGCATTGCGCAGCAGCGGGGCGACCCGGGACCAGATGGCCGCCTCCACAGCCTCCGGCGTGTCGCGGGCGGGGATCAGGGCCACGCGGTTGGGGTTGTTCTGGGCGATGGCCAGGAAGCGCTTCCGCACCCGGCGGTGGAAGTCCAGCTCGGCCTCGTCGAAGCGGGTCTCGGAGAACTCCGCCCCCATGGAGAGGTTGCGCACCTCCACCCGCTGCAGGGACAGCTCGGGGTCCACATCCAGCAGGATGGTCAGGTGGGGCCGCAGGCCCTTGAGCACCAGCTCGCTGAGGCGGTCCAGGGCGGACTCGGGCACGCCGCTGGCGCCCTGGTAGGCGCGGGTGGAGTCCTCGAAGCGGTCCACCAGCACGATCATGCCCTCGGCCAGGGCCGGGCGGACCACAGTCTCCAGGTGCTGGGCACGGTCCGCGTAGAAGAGCAGCAGCTCCGAGTCCGGGCACCAGCTCTCACCGCTGGCGTGGCGCTCCAGGAGCAGGCGCCGCAGCTCCCGCCCCAGGGCCGTGCCGCCGGGCTCCTTGGACACCAGCAGGGGCAGGCCGATCTGGCGCAGGTGCTCCGAGAGGCGGAACAGCTGGGTGGACTTGCCCGACCCCTCCACGCCCTCGATGGTGATGAACACGCCCAGCACGGGACCTCCGTGCTTTGAGGATACCCGGGCGGGGGCGACGACAGACTCCTGGGGGGGGTGATATGCTGCTCCCAACTCCAGGAGTTCCCGGTGGCCGAAGCGATCCATTGCCCGAGCTGCTCCATCCGCTACCGGCTCCGCCCCGAACGGCTGAGACCGGCCATCCGCCGCGCCCGCTGCTTCTCCTGCGGGAGCACCTTCCCGGTGGGCGATGTGGTCCAGCGCCTGCTGGCCCTGCCCCCCCAGGCCAGCACCGCGGGCTTCCACAGCCAGGACCTGGATGCCATGCAGGCGGCCACCCTGCCGCCCATGGAAGCGGATGCTCCGGCCCTCACCCTCGATGACCTCCAGGGCAGTGTCACCGAGGTCCTGGACAACACCCTGGCCGAGGTCCCCACCTTCCTGCCCGAAGCCAAGGAACTGGATGCCGCGCCTGCGCAGGAGGCCACGGCCCCCGCTGTCCCCGTCCCCGAGGCCACGGCCCCCGCTGTGCCTGCGACGGACAGCGGCCTCCCGGCGACCACCGCATCCGGCTACACCTCCGCCCGGGATGCCATCGACAAGCTCTTCGGCAACGTCCCTGCGGAACCCGCCGGCCTGAAGATCAGCCGGCACTCCGGGGACATGGACATGGAAGCCACCCTCTCCGCCCTGGACTCCACCCTGGCGCCCGCGCCGGCCCAGCCGCCAGCCCCCCCCGCACCGAGTCCCGCGCCCGTCGCGACAGCCCCCCTCTCCGAGGAGGCCTTCACGGCCGAGGACCTGACCGAAGCCTCCAGCTCGACGGTGCGCATCTCCCAGGCAGACCTCCTGGCCGCGCTCGCTTCGGTGCCCGCCTCGGCCATGGAGTCACCCACGGAGGCCATCAGGGCTTCGGACCTGACGGTCCCCCCCGAGGAACGCACCGAGATGATCCCCGCCCAGCGGCACTTCGCGCCCCTGGACGAAGGACCTGATACCGGGGCGGAGCTGCTGCGCCTGAAGATCGGCGACGACATCTACGGCGGGCTCACCATGCCGCAGCTCATTGACTGGGTGGACGAGGGCCGCATCCTGGAGAGCCACCTGGTGGCGCGGCAGCACAGCGAGAACTGGCTGGAGGCCTACAAGGTCCCCGGCCTGCGCCCGGTTTTCGAGCGGCTCCGTCGCGAGCGCAGCAACGGCGCCCCCAGCCTGGACCCCTTGGCCACCGAACCCCCGGCCAAGAAGGGCCTCTTCGGTGGATTGTTCGGAAGGCGCTGACATGCACACCCTCCTGCTCGCCGCCGCCCTCGGCCTGGCCCAGGTGCCGGCCAGTCTGCCGCCCGGCCCCGGGGTCGGCACGCCTCCGGCCGCCGCTGCGCCAGCCCCGGCCGCAGTCCCTCTTTCCTTCCACTCCGAAGGCCAGCCCTTTGTCTGGGACCGCACCATCCCCCTGGCCATCGACGTGGACGGCCTGAAGGTCACCCGCATCTTCTTCAACAAGCGCGTCATCGACAAGGGCTTCTTCAGCTTCCTCCGGAACGCCGAGTTCGGCACCCGGGCCCAGGTGGAGGTCACCAACACCAGCAAGGCCGCGCGCATCCCCGGCTTCGCGGTGGCCGTCCTGGACAGGGAGGGCCGCCTGCTGGGCGTGGCCTCCGGCGGGACCAAGCTGGGCACCATCAAGCCCGGCGAGACCGAGACCTTCGACCTGAACTTCAGTCAGGTCAAGGAGCGTCTCGCGTCCGGCGACCGGTTTCTGCTGTCCATCGAGCTTAGGAACTAGGTTCCTTTTCAGCTAGTTGGCTTCCTGATCCTGGTAGTGCGCCAGGATCTCGGCGGGGGTCGCGGTGGCGGTGCCGATCTTGGCGACAACCACCCCGGCGGCCGCGTTGGCCAGCATGGCCGCTTCGGGCCAGCCCGCACCGGCCGCCACGGCGGCGCTGAAGGCCGCGATGACCGTGTCGCCGGCGCCGCTCACGTCGAAGACCTCCCGGGCCTCCGTGGGGATCATCCAGGGGGCGGCGTGCCCGGCATCCGGGGCGAAGAGGGCCATGCCCCGCTCGCTGCGGGTCACCAGCAGGCCGCGCATGCCCAGGTCCTGCATCAGCTCCCGCCCCGCCACGGTCACCTCCATGTCGGAGCGCGCCGGGCGGGCGGTCAGCTCCGAGGTCTCCTTGGTGTTCGGTGTCATGAGCGTGGCGCCCCGGTAGAGGGCCTTGTGGGAGGGCTTGGGGTCGACGATCCAGGGCAGGTTCCGCTCGGCGCAGAGGATCCGCACCGTCTCCATGACAGGCTCGCTCACGGCGCCCTTGGCGTAGTCGGAGACGATGAGCGCCGAGGCCTCGGCCAAGGCCCGCTGCAGGCGGTCCTTCAGGCCCAGCAGCACCGCGCGGTCCGCGGGGCCCGCGTCCTCCCGGTCGATGCGGAGCATCTGCTGCTGCTGGCCGATGACGCGGGTCTTGATGATGGTGGGCCGCGAGGCGTCCAGCACCAGCCCCGAGATGGAGATCCCCAGGCCGCCCAGGAGGCCCAGGATGCCCTCGCCCGCCCGGTCCTTCTGCAGGGTCCCCACAAGCAGGGGCTCCGCGCCCAGGGCCTTGAGGTTGGCCGCAACGTTGGCCGCGCCGCCCAGCACCGACCGCTCGCGCACCACCCGCACGATGGGCACCGGCGCCTCCGGGGAGATGCGGCTCACCTCGCCGAAGAGGTATTCGTCCAGCATCACGTCGCCCAGCACGGCCACCTTGCAGCCCTGCATGCGCTGGAGCAGGGACTCGGCCTGGGCCCGGTCCAGACGCATCAGCCCACCTTCCGGGCGTGGTCCACCAGCATCACCGGGATGCCGTCTTCAATGGGGTAGGAGAGCTGGCAGGCCTGGCAGAGCAGGCCGTCCTCCAGCTCCACGAGGTCACCGTGGCAGGCGGGACAGCAGAGGATTTCGAGCAGGCGCGGTTCGAGCGGCATGGGGGTAGCTTAGCGGAATTGCGCAGCCCCCGCTCCCGCGAGCAGCCCGGGGATTTTTTTCGACACGGCAACCGCGGTGACGCAGGGCCGGTCTGCATGGAGCTACAGTGGAGGCCGAGGGGTACGCCCCGTTGCCCTGCAGGTGCTGCAGGCCATGCCCCCCGGTGGAGGTCCCATGTCCCTTAGGTGTTCCCTTTGCCTGCTCCTCCTGGCGAGCTCCCTGCTGGCCCAGGCCCCGGCACCCGCGGCCGAGCCCAAGCCCGTGGCTGCGGTCGAGGACTGCCGGAAGACCGTCCCGGTGCCGGCGGAACTGAGAGTCATCGAGGAAGTCGGCCTCTGCCATGACGGCGCCCTGGCCACGGGCAACCCGGACCAGCTGGCCCGCCAGCGGGCGGGCTATGTCTCCCCCAGCGATTCGGGCTCCGGCATCAACACGCGGTCGGGCATGAACGACATGGAGGCGGACGCGGCCAACGGCCTGCGCATCTACGGCTTCCGGCTGAATCCCAAGGAGACGCTCAAGCTGAAGCTCCAGGCCGAGCACAGCAAGATCATGATGCGCTTCCTCGCGCCCACGCGGGTGGACGCCTCCGTCCAGGACGTCCGCCGTGCCAATGTCCCTCCGACCGCGGTCCGGCGCTCCATGATCGCCCTGACCAACACCACCGGCGCCCCTGCGGACTACGCGCTGATGCTCTACGGCGCCGCGGGACACAAGTACCGCCTGGAGATCGAGCGGGCCGGCGGAAACTAGCGGAGCTGCCAGTGAGCTAAGCGAAGGTCCCCTCCGCAAGGGCCTCGCGGATCTGCCGGCTGAGCTCGTCCTGCAGGGCGTAGCGCTTGGCGTAGAGCGAGCGCTTGTTGGGCTTGACCTCCTCGGGCGTCCGCCGAGGGGTCACCAGCGGCAGCCGGAACCAGCCATCCGCCAGGGGAACGCCGCCGACCTCGGTCCAGAGGGCATCGAAGTCGAACCGGAAGTCCCGTTTGGGCACCAGGGGGTTGTTCACCCGGGCCCGGTAGACCTGGATGGAATTGCCCACGCCCTGCAGCTCCGTGGCCCCCAGGGCCCGGGCCACTTCCTGGATCACCAGGACCATGAGGTTCTTGGGGCGGAGCCCGTGCATGGCCTTGGTGGCCAGCTTGATGGTCTCCTCGTCCCCGCCCTTGCGGCCCTGCAGCCCGCCGATGCGGACGACCAGTCCGGTGCCGAGCTCCAGGGAGAAGGCCAGCCCGGTGATGGCCCCCGGCACACCCTCCAGTTCCAGGAAGACCGAGATCTCGCCCTCCTTCCGGAACTGGGCATCGCTGCCCAGGCGGAGCAGGCCCTTCTGGCCCCGGTCCAGGTCGAAGCGCGCCAGGACAAGGCCCCCGGGCTGCCGCATGGCCTCCGCCAGGAACCCGCCGTGCCCGAGCAGGCACAGGTAGGTGTCCTGGATCACCTTGGTCCGGCGCTCCAGACCCCAGTTGACGGCCATGTAGCGCGTCAGGGCCCGGAAGATGAGCCGGGGGTTGGCCTGGGTGAAGGCCTCCACAGCCACATCCTCGTGAAAGGAGAACCAGGCCAGGGCCGACTCCGGCCGCAGGGCGGCGGCCGTGGCCCAGCGCAGGTGCCGCTTGAACAGGCGCAGGCTGTTCGGGTTCAGGCGATAGACATGCCGGCTCCAGTTCCAGGCCTTGTGCGCAGCTGTCCAGTAGGCCCGAACCAAGGGGAGGCTCCCATCGTGAGGAGGTATTGTATCCGGCAACTTACCGCTGGGTCCGCTTTCTGCGCCAAGGGCTGCTCTCCCTCGGCAGTTCCTGCACGGGCCGCCGACCAGCCCCCTTCCGGCGGCCTTTTCCAGCCAGAGGCTCAACCCCGGTCCGGTATCATTGGTCAGACCTGCATCGGGTTCTTTTTTTCCTGCGCCGCGGCCAGTCCGGGGCTTTCCCTTGCCCCTCTGGAGGCGTTGTTGAAGCTGAGGTCCCTCCTGCTGCCACTGGGTGCCGCGCTGCTGCTCGGCTGCAGCGGCGCAGGGACGAGCGACACGAACAACATCGAGATCCGGGCCCTGAACATGGCCCTGGCGAACAAGGCCCAGGCCCTGAACCTGACCTTCCTGGACACCTACTCCACCCTGCTCACCACCGGCGGCAAGCCCCTCGTCTTCTTCTTCGAGCCTGATGGGGAACACCTGTCGGAGCTGGGCTACCTGCGGTGGGCAGACGCGGTCCTGGTCCCCTACATCAAGCTCAACAAGGTCACCTGCGCGGGCATGGTGGGCGACTCCATCACCCGGCGGGTCTACGTGGTCCAGATGCAGAATCCCACCCGGGACGCCATCTGGGACGACCTCCTGGGGATCAAGGCCTACAACATGGGGGTTGACGGGGAGACCTCTGCCGATGTCATCCGGCGCCTGGACACGGTGGTGCAGCCGGACATCGACTGCTACTTCCTGATGATCGGCAACAACGACCTCCACGCGGCCATCCCCATCCCCCAGGTCATCGCCAACGTCGAGACCATCGTCGACTACATCAAGGTCCACAGCGGCAAGCCCGTGGTGATCCAGGCCGTGATGCCGCTGAACCGCTAGCCCCGCTCCAGGACCCGTCGCCCATGCCCACCGCCCGCCCTCTGCTCCTCAGCTGCGCCCTGACCGTCGGGAGCCTCGCGGCCGCCGGCGAGCCCCTGGTGCCCGGCCTTCATCTGAGCCTGGCCGATGCCCAGGGGGACTTTCGCAACGAGATGGGCACCAAGCACGCGCAGGGGGCGGCCCTGTCCCTGGCCGTGCCCCTGACCGGCACCCTGACCTTCCGCCCCATGATCGCCTTCCAGGCCTTCACCACCATCGACAACGAGTACGCCTACAAGTCCACCCGCTACTCCGACCTGGGCAACGAGTCCGCCCGCTGGAGCGCCTGGTCCTACGGCGGGGACTGCCTCTACCGGCCCGGCGGCCCCCAGGGCCGCCTCTACTTCCTCGCTGGAGCCTACATGAAGGTCTGGCGGCTCCACAGCTTCGGGGTCTACACCACCAGCGACCGGCTGAACAGCACCCGCACCTACTCGGTGAATGACATCGGCACCAAGAACGAGCCCGCCCTGGCGGCGGGCCTGGGCTACACCCTCTTCCGCCACCTCAGCCTGGAGAGTCGCTACGTGTTCGGCAGCTACCGGGGCCTCGCCTACAACACCCTGGAAGCCTCCCTGGTCCTGACCTACTGAGGGACCTCGACCTGCGGCCCAGCGGGAAAGCGGCCCGCGAGGGGCTCGTGGCAGTCCGGACAGCGGCCCCCGGGCCTGAGGCGGTTCTCCACCAGGGTGTAGCCCTCCCGCCGGAGCAGGAGGCCCCCGCAGCCGGCGCAGTGGGTGGACGTGCCGCCGGGCTCCCGCACATTGCCCAGGTAGACGTGCTGCAGCCCTGCGGCCAGCGCCTGGGCCCGGGCGCGCCTGAGCGTGGCCAGCGGCGTGGCCGGCACCTCGAGCAGCCGGAAGTCCGGGTGGAAGGCCGAGAAGTGCAGCGGGACCTCCGGGCCGAGCCGGCCCGCCACCCACTCCACCAGGCGGGCCACCTCCGCCTCGCCGTCGTTGAGGCCGGGGATGAGCAGGGTGGTCAGCTCCAGCCAGACCGCAGTCTCCTTCACCAGGTATTCCAGGGTCTCCAGCACCGGCTGCAGGTGGGCCAGGCAGACCCGGGTGTAGAAGGCTTCCGTGATGGCCTTCAGGTCCACGTTGGCCGCGTCCATGCCTCCGAAGAAGACCCGGCGCGGCTCCGCGTGCAGGTAGCCGGCGGTGACTGCCACGGTCCGCAGGCCCCGGCTCCGGCAGGCCTCGGCCACCGCCAGGGCCCACTCGGCGAACACCACCGGATCGTTGTAGGTGAAGGCGACGCTCTGGCAGCCGGTGCGGACCGCCGTCTCGGCGAGGGCCTCGGGCGTTGTTTCCCGGGCGGTCTCCGGCCCCTGGCGGCCCCGGGAGAGCTCCCAGTTCTGGCAGAAGCGGCAGCCCAGGTTGCAGCCCTCCGTGCCGAACGAGAGCACCCGGGAGCCCGGCAGGAAGTGGGCCAGGGGCTTCTTCTCGATGGGATCCACCGCCAGCCCTGCCGTGCGGCCCCAGGCGCTCAGCCAGAGGCGGCCGTCCCGCCGCTGCCGCACGGCGCAGAAGCCCCGCTGCCCCTCCTGGAGCCGGCAGTCCCGGGGACAGAGGTCGCACTGCAGCCGGCCGTCGGCCAGTGGGTGCCACCAGCGCGCCTCGGCGCCCACCTAGGCCCCCGGCTCTTCGGCGGGCACTTCCTCTGCGGTGAACCGGAAGGCCCGGAGGTCCTCCGGCCAGCGCCGCAGGCCGGCCTTCTTCAGCAGGTGGGCCAGGAAGGAGTCGGGCTCCGGCAGCTCCTTCCACACGGATGGGATGAACACCGCGCCCCCCTCCCTGCTGCGCAGCACCAGTCCGTCGAGGCCCGGCCGCAGGTGCCGGAGCAGCTCTTCCTCAGAGCCCGCCGGGATGGGCTCCAGCGGGTGCAGCAGCGTGAGGTGGATCTCCAGCCCCGGCAGCTCCGCCTCCTGGACCGGCTCCATGCGGGTGTCCCGGAAGGCCGCCGCCTGGGCCTTGGCCGCCACCTCCTCGAAGAGCGGGAGCCGCGCCTCCAGGCTGCCCACGCAGCCGCGCAGCCGGCCCTCCCGGTGGAGGGAGACGAAGACCGCTGCGGGCTCGTCCAGCCAGCCGTCGTGGGGCGGGCAGGCTACGACGGGTCCGCCGAAGGCCTCCTGGATGGAGGCCCGGGCCAGGTCCAGCAGCAGGCGGCCTTGCTCAGGGGTCATGGCCCGCCCCCCTCATAGAAGGCGAAGGCACCGTAGCCCACGACCCGCTCCAGGCCGCCCGCCGTGTCGCCGGAGCTCCGCAGGTCCAGCTGGGTCACCCGGAGCTGCCGCTGCCGCGCGATGCGCAGGAGCCCGCGCAGGCCCTCGGCGCCGCAGGCCCCGGAGGGCGGAAACCCTCCGTCGAAGGCCAGGACCGCCCGGGCCGTGGCGGCATCGGCGGCGCGGGCGAGCTCATAGGGCAGGTAGTGGGAGAGGTCCGTGGAGATGACCACCAGGGTCTCGGCCCCACCCCAGAGCAGGTCCAGCACCCGCGCCACATCCTCCACCCGGGCCTGGCCCACGGCCAGGGGCACCAGGGTGAAGGGCGGCAGCACCCGCTGTAGGAACGGCAGCTGCACCTCGAGGGAGTGCTCCCGGACATGGGCCGATGGTGCGCTGGTCACGCCGGGACAGCCCGCGACCAGGTCCAGCCCAGCCTGGTCCAGAGGCACCTCTCCCAGCGGGGTGGCGAAGGCCGTGGCGCCCGGCAGGGCGAGTCCGCCCACCGCCTCATAGTGGGCGGGACCCAGCAGCACGACCCGGGTAGGCAGGGGGTCCCGCAGCTGCGCGTAGGCCGACGCGGCGATGGGACCGGAGTAGACGTAGCCCGCATGGGGTGCCACCAGGGCCTTGGGCCGCCCCTCCTGGCGCCGCGCGCCAGCCAGCAGCCCGTCCACCATCACTTCCAGCGTCCGGCGGGAGCCGGGATAGAAGGATCCGGCCACAGCGGCCGAGCGGACGGTGCCCACAGCCCCAAAATAGCCTGAGGGAGCTGCGCCGCAATGGCTCCGGGCTTCCCCGCTACGCCAGACAGCCATGAAACGGGGGGGCCCGTTTCATGGCTGATCAAGGTGCTGCGCCTACTTGAGGGCCTTGGCTGCCAGCTCCAGCACGTCCGTGGTGGCGACGCCCTCGTGGCCCGTCTCCCCCGCGGCGTTGTTCAGCATGACGTTGCAGAAGGGGCAGGCCACGGCGACCGTGCTGGTCTTGGTCTCCAGGGCCTGCTCGAAGCGCTCGTGGTTGACGCGCTTGCCGAGGTGCTCCTCCAGCCAGAAGCGCCCACCGCCCGCGCCGCAGCACATGGTGGCCTCGCCGTGCTTCTCCATCTCCGTGAGCTTCACGCCGGGGATAGCGTCCAGGATGGCGCGGGGCGCGGCCACCTGGCCGTTGTAGCGGCTGAGGTAGCAGGGATCATGGTAGGTGAGGTCCACCGCCACGGCCTGCTCGAGCTTGATCCGGCCCTCGGCGATGAGCTGCGCCACCAGCTCGGTGCCGTGCACCACCTCGAAGCTGCCGCCGAAGTCCGGGTACTCGTTCTTCAGGGTGTTCAGGCAGTGCGGGCAGTTGGTGATGATCTTCTTGACGTTGTAGCCCTTGAGCAGCTCCACGTTGGTCTCCGTGGCCGTCTGGAAGAGATACTCGTTGCCCAGGCGCCGGGCGGACTCGCAGGTGCAGCTCTCCTCGGTGCCCAGGATGGCGAAGGAGACGTTGGCGGCCTTGAGCAGCTTCACCAGGGACTGGGAGACTTTCTGGCCAGCGGCGTCGTAGCTGCCGGCGCAGCCCACCCAGAACAGGTATTCGGCCTCGGGGTTCTCGGCCATGGTGGGCACTTCCAGGCCCTCGGCCCACTTGCCGCGGTCGGCCTGGGCGAGGTTCCAGGGGTTGCCCTGGCGCTCCATGCCCTTGAAGGCGATCTGGGCCTCGGCGGGGAAATCACTCTCTTCCAGCGTGAGGTAGCGGCGCATCCCCACGAGCTTGTCCACGAAGCTGATCTGCAGCGGGCAGGCCCACTCGCAGTAGCCGCAGCTGGTGCAGGCCCAGATGGTGTCCCGGCTGATCCAGCCCTCGAGCTGCGCCTTGCTCCAGGGCGGCTGCTCGTCATCGCGCTGCCAGTGGGCGCTCTCGGGCACGGGGCCGCCGATGAGCAGGCGGTCCTCGGGCACGCTCTGGTCCTGGCCCATCTGGGCGAGGGGCGTGGCCTTCAGGTAGTCGCGCAGGTCATTGCCGAAGTCCTTGGGCCGGAGCGGCTTCCCCGTGAGGGTCGTGGGGCAGTTCTCCAGGCAGCGGCCGCACTCCACGCAGGTGTAGAAGTCGAGCATCTGCTTCCAGGTGAAGTCCTGGATCTTGTTGACGCCGAAGTGCTCGGCCTCCATGTCCATGGGCTTCAGGTTCTTGTTGGGCTGCAGCTCGCGGAAGTAGATGTTGAAGAGCGACGTGAAGACGTGGAAGTGCTTGGAGTAGGGCAGGAAGTTGGCGAAGAAGTAGAGCAGGCCCAGGTGCAGCCACCACATGCTCTTGTAGGTCACCAGCAGGGCCGTGCCGCCCAGGGGCCGCAGCAGGTTCGCCACGAAGAGGCTGGCCGGGGCCCACAGCTTCCAGGTGGGGTTGTGCAGCCAGATGTAGGCGCCGTCCGCCAGCAGGTCCGTGACCATGAGGCCGCCGATGAGGCTCAGGGTGGCCCAGGCGTCCCAGGAGTTCTCCAGCCGCCAGGGCTTGGCGGCCAGGCGGCGGAAGGCCGCGAGCCCCAGGCCCACCAGCACCAGCACCTCGAAGACGTCCTTGGTGGTCTGGTAGCCCAGGCCGAACTGGCCCAGGGCCTCGGTCATGTGCCAGCCGAAGAGGCCCTCGATCACCAGCCCGATGCTGCGCAGGCTCAGGACACAGAAGCCCCAGAAAATCAGGATGTGATAGAGACCTGCGTACTTGTCGCGGACCATGCGCTTCTGGGCCAGGGCCAGCACGAAGACCCCCTTCAGGCGCTCCCAGGGCTGGTCGAAGCGGTTGTCGGGCAGGCCGGCCTGCATCGTCCCGATGCGCTGCCGGATGGTCCACGCGAAGAAGCCGCCGGCGGCCAGGGTCAGGATCCAGAACAGCGCGATTTCCAGGGCCTTCATGGGGTTGCTCCTCGCGAAGACGGGTGGCAGCCAAGGTGGCGGAGGCCGCCTTGATCATCAACCCGGTTGTCAGGTATGGCAGGCTCGATGGCCCAGTGTAGCCGTCGCCATGACAAACTGAAGTCTCAACCTGGAGTAAGAAGTGGTGACAACACCCCGCGGCCCCCTGGCCCAAGTTCCCAGCCTGGTGTTCGAGTCCGCGGTGACCCGCCCCCTCTCTGTGGTGTTCCGGACGGACGGACGCTGGGAGGGACATGACTACACCGTCGAGGTGGTGGCCGCACGCCAGGGGCTGGACGCTTTTGACGTGGTGGTGGACTTCCGGGACCTGGAGGCGGCCCTGGACCGCAGCCTCGCTCCCCTGCAGGGACAGCTGCTGTCGGACCTGGGCCTGGACGGCCCCCTGGCCCTGGCCCAGCGGCTCCTGGCCGAGCTTGCCCCCTTCGTGCCCGCCCCGGCGCGGCTCCGGGAGGTCGCCCTCACCGATGGCCGGGGCCGGCGGCTGAGCGTCTTCGGCTGAGCCGAGGCAGCCTCCCGTGCGCCCCTGGATCCCCCTTGCCGCCCTGGCCCTGGCCCTCTCCCCCCTGCTGGTGCTGAGGCCCGTGAGCATCTCGGGGCACAGCATGGAGCCGGCCCTGGCGGACGGAGACCTGCGCTGGTCCTGGCGCGCCTGGGTGGTTCCGGCCCCTCGACGGGGCGAGGTCTGGCTCGTGGCGGGACCCCAGGGGTCCTCGGTGAAGCGGGTCATCGGCCTGCCTGGGGACCGGGTGCGCTGGGAAGGCGCGGACCTCTGGATCAACGACCGGCGCCTGGAGGAGCCCTGGGTGACCCACCCCGAGCGCTCGGGGGAGGGCCAGCGGGCCTGCGGCGAGGGCTACCTGGTGCTGGGCGACAACCGCCCGGCCAGCCAGGACGGGCGCGGCTGGGGACCCCTGCCCGCCCGGGCCATGAAAGGCCGGCTGCTGGGCCCCACGGAACCCGGACCCTGAGCCACCGGGACGCGCAGGGGCTATCCTGGTTCCCCCGGAGGCGCCGTCCATGGCCACGAAGAAACAGGGCCAGACCCTCACCCGCGAGCGCACGAAGCTGCGGGAGCCGGGCCTGTGGAAGGTCCTGCTCCACAACGACGACTACACCACCCAGGAGTTCGTGGTGTGGCTGCTGAAGACCGTCTTCCGCAAGCCCGAGCCCGAGGCCATGACCATCATGCTGGCGGTCCACCGGGCCGGCGTGGGCGTGGCCGGCCGCTACACCCGCGATGTGGCCGAGACCCGCGCCGAGCGGGGTCGGCAGCTGGCCGAGCGGGACGGCTTCCCCCTGCTGCTCACCGTGGAGCCCGACGATGCCTGAGGCACCCCAGATCAGCCAGGACCTGAACCAGACCTTCCAGCGGGCCTTCGACCTGGCCAAGGCCCGCCGCCACGACGATGTGGCCCTGGAGCACCTGCTCCTCGCCCTGCTGGATGACGCCCACGCCGCCCGGGTCCTCCGGGGCTGCGGTGTGAAGCTGGACCTCCTCCGGGGTGGCCTGGAGGAGGTGCTGGCCGGGGCCTTCGAGGCGGTGCCCGGCGACGAGGGCCTCCAGCCCCACAGCACCCTGGGCTTTGTGCGGGTGGTGGAGCGCACCCTGCTCCACGCCTTCAGCTCCGGGAAGAAGTCCGTCCAGGGGGGCGAGCTGCTCCCGGCCTTCCTGGAGGAGGAAGCCAGTCCCGCCCGCTTCCTGCTCGAGAAGCACGGCGTCAAGCGCCTGCCGCTGCTGAAGGTCCTGAGCCACGGCCCCACCGCCAATGCGCCCGCGCCGAAGGCCGAACCTGCGGAGGAGGAAGCCGAAAGCAGCGCCGTGGCCCCGGATCCCCTGGAGGCCTATGCCACCGATCTGGTGGCCCGGGCTGCCGCGGGCCGGCTGGATCCCCTGGTGGGCCGTGAGGCCGAGATCACCCGCATGGCCCAGGTGCTCTGCCGCCGTCGCAAGAACAACCCCCTGCTGGTGGGCGAGCCCGGCGTGGGCAAGACTGCCATCGTCGAGGGTCTGGCGCGCCGCATCCACGAGGGCTCGGTGCCCGAGCCCCTGCGGGCCGCGCGGATCTTCGCCCTGGACCTGGGCGCGCTGCTGGCCGGCAGCCGCTATCGGGGCGACTTCGAGGAGCGCCTCAAGGCCGTGCTCAAGGCCCTCGGCGACACCCCGGGCGCCATCCTCTTCGTGGACGAGCTGCACACCCTGGTGGGCGCGGGCGCCACCAGCGGCGGCGCCATGGACGCCGCCAACCTGCTGAAGCCGGCCCTGGCCTCGGGGGAGCTGCGCTGCATCGGCGCCACCACCTTCCAGGACCTGAAGGGCTCCCTGGACCGGGACCGGGCCCTCTCCCGGCGCTTCCAGGTCGTGGAGATTAGCGAGCCCAGCACCGCGGACGCCCTGGGCGTGCTGCAGGGCCTCAAGGCGGCCTACGAGACCCACCATGGCGTGAAGTACTCCGCGGAAGCCCTGGAGGCGGCCGTGCGCCTGGCCGCCAAGCACCTGCCGGACCGCCGGCTGCCGGACAGCGCCCTGGACGTGGTGGACGAGGCCGGCGCCGCCCAGAAGCTGCTGCCGAAGAAGGCCCGGGTGCGCCAGATCGGCGCCGCCGAGATCGAGGCCGTGGTGGCCCGGATGGCGCGGGTGCCTGTGGCCTCGGTCAGCGCCGACGACCGCGAGGCCCTGGCGGGGCTCGAGACCGCTCTGCGGGCGCAGATCTTCGGCCAGGACCCGGCCTGCGAGGCCGTGGCCAGCGCCATCAAGCTGGCCCGGTCAGGGCTGCGGGACCCCCTGAAGCCCATGGGCTGCTTCCTGTTCGCGGGCCCCACGGGCGTGGGCAAGACGGAGCTGGCCAAGCAGCTCGCCAAGGCCCTGGGCATCGCCTTCCTGCGCTTCGACATGAGCGAGTACCAGGAGAAGCACTCCGTCGCCCGCCTCATCGGCGCCCCCCCGGGCTACGTGGGCTACGAGGAGGGCGGCCTGCTCACGGACGCCGTGCGCAAGCAGCCCCACGCCGTGCTGCTGCTGGATGAGCTGGAGAAGGCCCACCCGGACCTCTTCGGCGTGCTGCTGCAGGTCATGGACCACGCCTCTCTCACGGACAGCCACGGCCGCAGCGCCGACTTCCGGCACACGGTGCTGGTCATGACGACCAATGTGGGCGCCCGAGAGCTGTCCGCCCGGCAGGTGGGCTTCGCGGATGCCGGGGCCCGCCGCTCCGCCACGGGGACCCTGGAGAAGGCCTTCAGCCCCGAGTTCCGCAACCGCCTCGACGCCATCCTCCAGTTCGCCCCGCTGGGGCGCGCTGAGATGGAGCGGGTGGCGGACAAGCACCTCCGGGAGCTGGAGACCCAGCTCCAGGAAAAGGGCGTGGCCCTGACCTGTGCCCCCGCGGCCCGGACCTGGCTGGCGAAGCTGGGCTACGACCCGGCCTTCGGCGCCCGTCCCATGGCCCGGCTCATCGAGCGCGAGCTGCGCCGGCCCCTGGCGGAGGCCCTCCTCTTCGGCCCCCTGGCCAAGGGCGGGAAGGCCAAGGTGGGCCTCAAGGACGGTCGGCTGTGCCTGTCTTTCGGCTGACCGAGCGCCTGGTCTTCCCGGATCCCGAGCTGGCCGAAGACGGCCTCCTGGCCATGGGCGGGGACCTCAGCGTGCCGCGGCTCCTACTGGCCTACCGCAGCGGCATCTTCCCCTGGTTCGGCGAGGAGGATCCCCTGCTCTGGTGGTCTCCCCCGGAGCGGGCGCTGCTGCGGCCCGGGGAGCTGCACCTGTCCGCCCGCACCCGCCGCAGCCTGCGCCAGCGCCCCTTCGAGACCCGCTTCGACACGGCCTTCGAGGCGGTCATCGGCCACTGCTCCCGGGTGCCCCGGCCCGGCCAGGACGGCACCTGGATCACCGCGGAGATGCGCGACGCCTACCTGGCCCTGCACCGCGCCGGGCACGCCCACAGCGTCGAGGCATGGCGGGACGGGCAGCTGCGGGGCGGCCTATACGGGGTCTCGCTGGGCGGCGCCTTCTTCGGCGAGAGCATGTTCAGCCTGGAGCCCGAGGCCAGCCGCGCGGCCCTGCTGGCCCTGGACGCGCGGCTGGCCGACTGGGGTTTCAGCCTGCTCGACGGGCAGCTGCCCCATGAGGGACTGCGGGGCTACGGCTTCCGCGTGGTCCCCAGAGAGCTCTTCCTGCTGGAACTCCGGGCGGCGCTCAAGGGCGAGGAACACATCGGATATTGGTGAAAAGATGGCCTTTCGCTTCGGCGGACCGGGGCTATTATTCCCTTAAGGCCAAAGGACTCCCATGTTGACGATCTCTGAATCGCGAGTCTCACCAAGGCACACCATCGCGCTCGTGATGGCCGGAGGGCGCGGCAAGCGCCTCATGGACCTCACGGACCACTACTCGAAGCCCGGCCTCGACTTCGGCGGCAAGTACCGCATCATCGACTTCACGCTCTCCAACTGCGTGAACTCGGGCTTCCGCAAGATCATGGTGCTGACGCAGTACAACTCGCACCGGCTGCTGGAGCACCTCCAGTTCGGGTGGACCTTCCTGCCCGGCAAGCTCAACGAGTACGTGCATGTGCTGCCGGCCCAGCAGAGCTTCGACAAGAACGCCTGGTACAGCGGCACCGCGGACGCGGTCTACCAGAACCTCAGCAGCATCCAGGCCGCGGATCCCAAGACGGTGCTCATCCTCGCGGGTGACCACATCTACCGCATGGACTACAAGGTGTTCCTCAAGGACCACCTCGACAACCAGGCCGACATGACCATCGCCTGCCTCGAAGTCCCCAGGGATGCCGCGCGGGGCTTCGGCATCGCCCACGTGGACGAGAACGACCGCATCGTGTCCTTCGTCGAGAAGCCCGCGGATCCCCCCGCCGTCCCCGGCAAGCCCGACAAGGCCTTCGCGTCCATGGGCATCTACATGTTCGACGCGAAGTTCCTCGCCCGGGAGCTGATCAAGGATGCCGAGGACCCCAACTCCGGCCACGACTTCGGCAAGGACATCATCCCCCGCATCGTCAGCGAGGCCCGCGTCTTCGCCCACCGCTTCGAGCGCAGCTGCATACCCAACCCCGGCCATCCCGAGCCCTACTGGAAGGACGTGGGCAGCGTGGACTCCTACTGGGAGGCCAACATGGACCTCACCAGCGTGCTGCCGGCCCTCAACCTCTACGACCAGAACTGGCCCATCACCACCCACCAGGAGCAGCTCCCGCCGGCGAAGTTCGTCCACGCCGGCGAGATGCGCAACGGCGTGGCGCTCTCCAGCCTGGTCTCCGGCGCCTGCGTGATCTCCGGCGCCCACGTCCACCACTCCCTGCTCTCGAGCCGGGTCAGCGTCCACTCCCATGCCCGCCTGGACGGGGCCATGGTCCTGCCGGACTGTGACATCGGCCGCCATGCCCGGCTCCGCCGCTGCATCGTGGCCCGGGCGTGCAAGATCCCCGCGGGCATGGTGGTCGGGGAGGATCCCGAAGAGGATGCCCGGCGGTTCTACCGCACGGACGCCGGCGTGACCCTCATCTCCCAGCGCATGCTGAACCAGCTGGAGCCCTAGGTTTTGAAGGTTCTTTTCGTCGCGTCCGAGCTCTTCCCCTACGTCAAGACCGGCGGTCTGGGCGATGTGATGGCGGCCCTGCCGAGGGCCATGCGCAGCCTGGGCACGGATGCCCGGCTCCTGGTTCCCGCCTATCCGGCCATCCTTGCCGCCGTCGAGGTGCAGGGGGTGGCCGCCTCCTTTCCCGACCTCATGGGCAGCGGTCCCACCCGCATCCTCCAGGCCGAGGCCCCCGGCCTGCCCCTCTACCTGCTCGACCAGCCCGCCTTCTACGGCCGGCCCGGCGGCCCCTACGGCTATCCCGACGACCTGGCCCGGCGCTTCGCGGCCCTGGCCTGGGCCGCCACTCACCTGGGCCGCGCAGGCGCGGCGGACGGCTGGCGCCCCAGCCTGATCCACGGCCATGACTGGCACACCGGGCTCATGCCTGCCTATGTGGCCTACGGTGGCGGGCCCCGCCCGGCCACGGTGATGACCATCCACAACATCGCCTTCCAGGGTCGCTTTCCCGCGAGCCTGCTCGACCAGCTCTGGCTGCCGCCCCATGCCTTCACGCCCGAGGGGGTCGAGTTCCACAAGGACATCTGCTTCCTCAAGGCCGGGCTGCAATTGGCGGACCGCATCAGCACCGTGAGCCCCACCTATGCCAATGAGATCCAGGTGGCGGGCGGGCATGGCCTGGAAGGGCTGCTCTCCCACCGCCGCGGCGACCTCTGGGGCATCATCAACGGCGTGGACCGGACGGTCTGGAACCCCGCCCGGGACCAGAACCTGCTGAGCCGCTACGATGTGCGGCACCCGGGCCGCCGCCTGCCGAACCGGCCGGAGTTCCAGCGCCGCATGGGCCTCGACGAGGACCCCGCCGCGCCCCTCTTCACCTCGATCAGCCGCCTGGACCCGCTCAAGGGCCTCGATCTGGTGCTGGAGAACGTGGACCACCTGGTGGCCCGGGGTGCCCAGCTGGCGGTCATCGGCACCGGCGATCCCCACGCCGAGGGCGCCTTCCTCCAGGCCGCCCAGCGGCACCCGGGGCGCGTGGGGGTGTTCCTGAGCTACGACGAGGCCCTGGCCCACCGGGCCTTCGCCGCCTCGGATGTGATCCTGGTGCCTTCCCGCCAGGAGCCCTGCGGCCTCACCCAGCTCTACGCCCAGACCTATGGCGCCCTGCCCCTGGTGCGGCGCACGGGCGGGCTGGCCGACACCGTGGTGGGCCTGACGCCGGAGACCCAGGCCGACCGCACGGCCACCGGCTTCGTGTTCGACCGGGCCAATGGCTGGGCCCTGGGCGAGGCCATCAACGCCGCCCTCGACCTCTTCCGGGATCCCCAGGCCTGGCGGCTCCTGCAGCGCCGGGGCATGACCACCGACTTCAGCTGGGAGGGCCCGGCCCGGGCCTACCTGGACCTCTACGCGAGCATCGCACCCAAGGGAGACTGACATGGAGATCCGCACCCACTGGCAGGCCGTCGTGAACCACCCCATGGGCGGCTGGCGCCACGTGGCCGAGCCCGCCCTGCCGACCCTGGACCCCGCGAAGCGCCTGCTCTGGTGCGGCATCGGCGGCTCCATGCTGCCCTCGGAGACCCTCGTCCGCGCCTTCGGCAACGACCGCGCCTTCGCGAACTGGGTGCCCCTGGCCTCGCCGGAGCCCGCGCCGGACTTCCGGCTACAGGCCGGCGACCAGCTGGTGCTGGCCTCCAAGAGTGGCAAGACCCTGGAGCTCTGGACCTGGGTCGCGCGGCTCCGAGCCCAGCCGGGCTTCGCCGAGCTGGCTCCGCCCGTCCTCATCACCCAGGACGACGCCAACCCCCTGGCCACCTGGGGCCGCGCCAACGGCTGCCAGATCCTGCCCATTCCCGTGGAGGTGGGCGGCCGCTTCTCGGCCTTCACCCCCATCGGCACCCTGCCCCTGGCCTGGATGGGCCGGGACGCCGCGGCCTTCCTGCAGGGCGGCCGGGAGGTCATGGCCCAGGTGGAGGCCGGCGCCGGGCCCTGGCACGACCGCATCGCGGCCACCGTGGCCCTGCTGCTCGACGCGCACCAGAGGGGCGTCACCGAGTGGGTGCTCATGCCCTACGCCATGCGCCTGGACAACCTCTCCGCCTGGTGGGTGCAGCTGGTGGCCGAGTCCCTGGGCAAGGTGGCGAAGGATGGCACCCGCAAGGGCTTCACCCCCATCCGCGCCGTGGGCCCCGTGGACCAGCACAGCCAGCTGCAGCGCTGGATGGCCGGGCCCCGCAACCTGGGCGTGATCCTCATGACCGTCGAGGGCAGCGCGGCCCCGGAGCAGCTGGATCCCCCGCCGGGCTCGCCCTATCCGGGCCTGGCAGCGCTCCAGGGCGGCGAGATCCTCCGCGCCCAGGCCGAAGGCACCGCCGGCGCCCTGGAAGCCGCGGGCGTGCCGCTGCTGCGCTGGTCCCTGCCGAGCCTGAGCGAGCGGGAAGTGGGCGCCTTCATGATGGCCTGGCAGGCCATCATCGGGATCCTGGGCTTCGCCCTGGACCTGGACCCCTTCGACCAGCCCGAGGTCGAGGACGGGAAGAAGCGCACCTTCAAGCGGCTTGGGCTCGCCTGAGCTGAGAGCTATCAGCTACCGGCTGTCAGCTGTCAGGAAGAGCGGGACCCGGCTGGGCCCATCAGGTCAGCCCGGGTCCTGCATTTGATAGCTGATAGCCGACAGCCCCCTAAGCCATGGTCAGCTGCAGGAGGTGGGCGGCGCCGTCGGCGAGCGCCTCCAGCATGGCCAGGTTCTCGGGGGTGAAGCGGTCGCGGCGCGCATCGTTGCACTGGATCATGCCGTAGGTGACCCCATCCCGGCGGATGGGGAACAGGCCCACGGTCTCGAAACCAGCCGTGTGACAGCGGTTCCGGATGGCACAGGTGAGAGGCATCGCCGGGGCTGAGGCCAGCAGGTCCGTGGTGGCGTTGGTCCAGAAGGAGCCCCGCTCGGTGATGAAGGCCTGGGCCGGGTCGACGCGCTCGGAGAGCACGGCCCCGCACATGCAGGCCAGCAGCGGGTGGCGCTGGGCATCGCGCAGCAGCCGCCCCTCGCCGTCCTCCATGCAGAGGCTGTTCTCCAGCTTCACGAAGCTGTCCGTGAAGCCCTGAGCCACGACATAGGGAAACTCTGGACCCACTTTCAGGCGAATCCCGATGGCCTCGCAGCCGGAGATCTCGCGGACGACAATGGCCAGCTGCTGAGCGATCTCCCCGGGACTGGACAGGCTGTTCGACATGCGCAGCAATGCCAGGAAGGCCCGGCGCTCCGTGTTCAGCCGATCAGTCTCCGATTGATGGACCACTGCTGGGGTCATCCCGGACATCCCCTTACCAAGCCTATCGGCCGGGAGGCCTGGGCCATTAGCAACCGATTAAGGCTCCCGGGCGATGCTCAGCCCAGCGGTCGGTCAAGGCGGGGGCATCTGGCAGCTGCTGCCGGTGGCGGCGGGCAGGTAGATGTGCTCGGTGTAGTCCTGCACCATGCGGTCGGCGTTGAAGCGCCAGCCCAGGGTGCGGATGGAGTGCTTCATGCGCTCCACCCAGCCGTTGGGCACGCCCGCGGCGTTGCGGTTCTCGTAGTAGAGCGGCACCACTTCCTCCTCCAGCAGGCGGAAGAGGTCCTCGGCGTCGCGCTGATCCTGGACCGCCTGGTCCGCGTGGATCTCGCCGCTGCCGATGGCGAAGCCGTTCTCGCCGTCGTAGGACTCGGCCCACCAGCCGTCCCGCACGGAGATGTGCAGGCCTCCGTTGAGCACCACCTTCATGCCGCTGGTGCCGCAGGCCTCCAGGGGCCGCTGGGGGTTGTTCAGCCAGCCGTCGATGCCCTGGTAGAGCATGCGCCCCACTCGAATATTGTAATTTTCAATAAACAGGATCCGGTGGCGGAAGCGCGGGTCCTCGAGGAGCTGGGACACCTTCTGGATGAGCCCCTTGCCCGTCTGGTCCGCGGGGTGGGCCCGGCCCGAGAAGATCAGGTTCACGGGCCGCTCGGGGTTGTTGACCAGCCGGTCCAGACGCTCCAGGTCCGTGAAGAGCAGATCCGGCCGCTTGTAGGGGACGAAGCGGCGGGCGAAGCCGATGGTCAGCGCGTCCGGATCCAGCGGCGGCGGCTCGATGGCGGGGAGGCCCAGGCGCTCGCGCATCTTCTCGGAGCGGCCCCGGATGAAGCGGATGGTCCGGGCCTTGAGCACCTGCTTGGTCTCCCAGATCTCGGCGTTGGACACGGACATGATCTTCGTCCAGGTGTCGGGCCGCGTCAGGGCGCTCTGGTAGGTCACGCCGAGGTGGGCCTCGTAGAGGTGGTTCATCTCGGTGGCGAGCCAGGAGGGCAGGTGGACGCCATTGGTGACGTGACCGATGGGCACGGCCTCTTCCCGCAGGCCGGGATAGAGGTGGTTCCACATCTTGCGGGACACGACGCCGTGCAGCGCGGAGACCCCGTTGGCGCGGCGGGTGAGCTTGAGGGCCAGCACCGTGGGCAGGAAGGGGGAGCCGTGGTCATGGGGGTTCACCCGGCCCAGGCCCATGACCTCGTCCAGGGACAGCTTCAGGCCCTCGGCCAGGGGACGCAGGTGCTCCGCCGCCAGGTCCGCGGGGAACCGGTCATGGCCGGCGTCCACGGGGGTGTGGGTGGTGAACACCGAGGCCGAGGCTACCTCCTGCAGGGCCTTGTGGGGGTCCATGCCGTCGTGCTGGATGCGGTACCGCGCCCGCTCCAGCAGCGCGAAGGCGGAGTGGCCCTCGTTCAGGTGGAACACGCTGGCGTTGATGCCGAGGGCCCGCAGGGCCCGGGCGCCACCAACGCCCAGCAGCAGCTCCTGCTCGATGCGCATGCGCTGGTCGCCGCCGTAGAGCCGGGCCGCCAGGGCCACATCCTTGGGATCGTTCTTCTTGACGCGGGTGTCCAGGAGGATCAGCCGGATGCGGCCGACCTGGACCTCCAGCACCGCGGCATGCACCAGGCGACCCGGCAGCTCCACGGACACATACACGGGCTCGCCGTGGCGGTCCACGGTGTGGACCAGGGGCAGGTCGGCGATGTCGTAGGGTTCCACCACATCCTGCTGCCAGAGGTTGGCGTCCAGCACCTGGCTGGTGTAGCCCTCGTGGTAGAGCAGGCCCACGCCCACCAGGGGAATGCCCAGGTCCGAGGCGGACTTCAGGTGGTCGCCCGCCAGGATGCCCAGGCCGCCCGAGTAGATGGGCAGGGACTCGTGGATGCCGAACTCCATGCAGAAGTAGGCGATGGGCCGGGAGCGCATGGCCCCGGCGTGGGTGAGGCCCCAGGTGGTGACGGGCGTGAGGTACTCCTGGAGCTGCCGCAGGGCCCGGTCGACCCGGGCCGGCACGTCCACATCCGCCGCCCGCTGCTCCAGCTGCTCAGGCGAGATCTGCTTGACCACCGACATGGGGTTCTGGTGGGCCCGGTGGTACAGGTCGATGTCGAGATCCCGGAAGATCGTCCGGACCTCGGGCTTCCAGGTCCACCAGAGGTTCTGGGTGAGCTGCTGCAGCTTGGGGAGAAGTTTGTCCATGGAACGTCCTGGGTGCGAGGCGAAGAAGAAGCTTACTCAGGCCGCAGGAACAGGGCGGCCAGGGGCGGGAGGGTAAGGTTCAGGGACTGCGGGAAGCCGTGGGCGGGGATGGGCTCGGTCTGGATCCGCCCGGTGTTGCCGAGGTTGCGCCCGCCGTAGTGTTCGGAGTCCGTGTTCAGCAGCTCGACGTAGACCCCCGCTGCCGGCACCCCGATGCGGTAGCCATTCCGGGTCAGCGCGGTGAAGTTGAAGGCGGCGACCACGAAGTCCCCGGGATCCGCGGCGCGCCGCAGCAGCGTGAGCACGCTGTTGAAGCGGTCCCCGCAGTCGATCCAGGCGAAGCCCCCCTGCTGGCAGTCCCCCTCGTGCAGGGCGGGCAGGGTGCGGTAGAGCCCGTTCAGGTCCCGCAGCAGGTCGTGGATGCCCTTGTGGTCCGGCTGCTCGAGGAGGCCCCAGTCCAGGGCCGTGTCGTGGTTCCACTCCAGCCCCTGGGCGAACTCGCCCCCCATGAAGAGCAGCTTCTTGCCGCCGTGGGCGAAGAGCCAAGCGTAGAGCAGGCGCAGGTTGGCCAGGCGCTCCCAGGGGTCCCCGGGCATCCGGCCGTAGAGGCTGCGCTTCCCGTGGACCACCTCGTCGTGGGAGAGGGGCAGCACATAGTTCTCGGCATCGTGGTAGAGCATCGAGAAGGTGATGTCGTCGTGGTGGTGGGGCCGGGCCATCATGCCCTGAGCCAGGTAGCGCAGGGTGTCGTGCATCCAGCCCATGTCCCACTTGAAGCCGAAGCCGAGGCCACCCTGGTCCGTGGGCCGGGACACGCCGGGCCAGGCGGTGGACTCTTCCGCCACGGTGAAGGCGTCCGGGAACTGGCTGTAGACCACCTCGTTCAGGCGGCGCAGGAAGGCCACGGCCTCAAGGTTCTCCCTGCCCCCGTAGCGGTTGGGGATCCACTGGCCTTCCTCGCGGCTGTAGTCCAGGTAGAGCATCGAAGCCACCGCGTCCACGCGCAGGCCGTCCACGTGGTACTGGTCGAGCCAGAAGAGGGCGTTGGCGATGAGGAAGTTCTGGACCTCGGTGCGGCCGTAGTTGTAGATCAGGGTGCCCCAGTCCGTGTGGCGCCCCTGCCGCGGATCCGCGTGCTCATAGAGGTGGGTGCCGTCGAACTGCCCCAGGCCATGGGCATCCTCGGGGAAGTGCGCGGGCACCCAGTCGAGGATCACGCCCAGGCCGGCCTGGTGCATGATGTCTACGAACTCCCGGAACTCCTCGGGTCCGCCGAAGCGGCTGGTGGGCGCGAAGAGGCCCAGAGGCTGGTAGCCCCAGGAGGGATCGTAGGGGTGCTCCATGATGGGCAGCAGCTGGATGTGGGTGAAGCCGAGCCAGCTTGCGTAGGGCGCCAGCTCGGCGGCGAGCTCGCGGTAGCTCATGAAGCTGCCGTCCGGGCGGCGGCGCCAGGAGCCCAGGTGCAGCTCATAGATGCTCATGGGCGCGGCGTGGGCCTGGGTGTGGCGCCGCCGCTCCATCCAGGCGCCGTCGCCCCAGGGACGCTCCGGCAGGCCATGGACGATGGAAGCGGTGCCCGGAGCCCGCTCGCAGCGGAAGGCGAAGGGGTCGGCCTTCAGCGGAAGGAGGTTCCCTTCCGGTCCATGGATCTCGAACTTATAGAGCGTGCCGGGCCCCAGCCCCGGAACGAAGGTCTCCCAGAACCCGTTGGGACCGATCTGGCGCAGGGGCTGCTGCCGGCCGTCCCAGCCGTTGAAGTCGCCCACCAGGCTCACGGAGCGGGCGTTCGGCGCCCAGACCGCGAAGTTGACGCCGGCCACGCCAGCCCGCTCACAGGGGTGGGCGCCCAGCTTCTCGTAGGCCCGCAGGTGGGTACCCTCGCCCAGCAAGTGAAGATCCAGATCGCCCAGGAACGAGGCGAGGCGCGAAGGTCCCATGGACCATTCTATTGCCTAAATGGCTCGAATTGAACACTTGATTCAGGGATGCAGAACCTTCCAGACCCGCAGGGCCTCGCTGACGCTCCAGGCCTGGGCATCACAGCCCCGCTGTCCGTGGGGCGCATCGCCATCCAGGAGCTCGGGCAACTGCCCTAGACAGCCCACATCCAGCAGCGGACCGACGGTCGCCAGCCAGGCCCGGGCCGTGCTCCGGGCGGCGGCATCCCCATCCCAGGCCAGGTCCAGGGCCTCGCAGAGCATGGGCAGCTGCCAGACCCAGGCGGTGCCATTGTGGTAGGCGGGCTTGCGCCGGGTGTCCTCGTCGCCTTCGTAGCGGCCCCAGTAGGGCTGCAGCGGGTCATTGAGGGTGGTGCCCCAGGGGGCCGGGATCGGCAGCGGCACCGTCACGGGCAGCGGGGCCAGGCTGCGCAGCCCGCCGGGCACCAGCAGGTGCCTGGCGCAGGCGGCCACGGCCCGGCGGGCGCGGGCGCCTGCCACCAGGCCCAGGGAGATGAGGAAGAGCTGGTTCGGCCGGAGGTGGTCCGCCGGCACTGCCGCCGCGGCGGGAACCCCCTTGGCCGCCAGCAGGACATCCGCGAACCAGCCCCGGTCCTCCAGCCAGAAGGCGCTGAGCGAGGCCTCGGCCCGGGCGGCGGTGGACCCCCAGGGCTCGCCGTCGCTGGGCGCGTTGAGCCGCTCCAGCAGGCGCAGCAGGCGTATCCAGAGGGCCTGGATCTCCACGGGATAGCCCTCCCGGGGCGTGCCCATGGGATAGCGGGTGTCCATCCAGGTGAAGTGGGCGGGACTCCAGAGCAGGCCCGAGGCCGGATCCATGCGCACGCCGTTCCGGGCCCCCAGGCGCAGGTGCTCGCCCAGGGAGGTGAGCACCTCGAGCACGGAGCGGCCCCCGGCATCCGCCTGGTAGAAGGCCGGCCCCAGCTGGTCGGCGGCCTCCTCGCAGGCCACCGCGAGCCAGAGCGGGGCGTCGGAGGTGTCCCGGTCCGAGGTGCTGTCCGCGCCGAGCATGTTGGGCAGGGTGCCCTCGGCCTCCAGGGCCGCGAAGGTCCGCAGGATCAGGCCCGCGTCCTCGGCCCAGCCCGCGGCCAGCAGACCCCGGCTGACGATGAGGGTGTCCCTGCCCCAGTCCAGGAACCAGGGGTAGCCGGCGATGACCGTGAGGCCCTCGTCCCGGCGGGCCAGGAAGGCGCCCAGGGCCCGGTGGAGCCGGTCGGGGATCTCCCGGACCGGGGCGGCCGGGGTCGCTGCGGCTTCCTCCGGGAGGGCCGCTTCGGCGCTGACCTGCAGACTCACCTCGCTGCCCGGCGGCAGGGGCAGGTCGAACCAGCCGGGGCTCCAGGCATCCCCGGCGTTCATGAGTCCGCGTGAGCCCTCCACGGGATGGTGGATCCCGCGACAGGCCTCGGGCTGGGTCCGGTAGATGCCGGCGTCGGCCCGAACCTCCAGCTGGCGGCCCGGAGCCGGCTCGAAGCGGAAGCCCACGCCCTCCTCCAGGGGCCGGGTGGCCGCGGCGAAGTGGGCCTCCAGCGCCGGATCGAGGTGGGTCTCCCCGTGGTAGGAGCGATCCTCCAGGTCCAGCCGCACCGTCAGCCGCACCTGGCGGTCCGCCGGCAGCTCGTTGAGGCAGTGGTCCTGAGCGGGACGGGACCAGCGCAGCGTCACCACGTTCAGGTCCGGGAGCATCTCCGCCTCGAGCTGGAGCTCCACCCGGCAGCCGTCGCCGGCGCTGGCCAGGAAGGACCACCGGGCCGGGGGCCCCGCCTCGAAGTGCGCGAGGTTCAGGCCGTCGAGGGGGCTGATGAAGCCGTCGGCGTTCACCCAAGCCCGCAGCCGCTTGACCAGCACGTGGCGGTCCGAGGGGGCCGTGGGATGGAGGTTGGCCCCCAGGAGGCAGTCGTACTTCGAGGTGATGGCGCCCAGGTCGGCGTGGAGCCGGGCCATGGCGCCCCGGCCGTTCGTGAGGAGGGCCAGCCCGCCCCGGCCCGGCCGGTCGGCTTCGGCCACCGTGGGCAGGAACCTCAGCTCCGCCCGGGCCCGGTCGGCGCCAGCCCGGTGGCAGTGCAACCGCAGGGTGGCGTCCCCCACCCGGACCGGCTGGGGGGGGATCGCGGCGATGCACCCGCCCGCCACGGCCACGCTGCGCAGGTGCAGGTCGGGGTGGCCGGCCATGCTGAGGCAGGCCTCGAAGGGGGCGTCCTGTTGGAGCAGCAGCCAGTGCCCGGGAGCCACCAGGCTCACCCGCCGCAGGTCCTCGGTCTGCC
>Ga0208507_1000046_pt1 | contig 104474 bp, 105 predicted proteins | sample CryBogCBH12Aug01_FD_184626 | JGI IMG/M metagenome (GOLD analysis project Ga0208507, IMG submission 184626) | Freshwater microbial communities from Crystal Bog, Wisconsin, USA - CBH12Aug09.1 (SPAdes) (version 2) | ecosystem: Environmental > Aquatic > Freshwater > Lake | place: Crystal Bog...
TTGAGAAAGTATTTATGACTGAACGTTTAATTCCTTACCAGCCAATGGATTTGGCTGAGCCTGCTGATTTGGTCGCCGCGATTCGTCAACGTCGTGGCGGTCAGTTTATTAATTTAGATCGCATGCTTTTGCATAGTGTGCCAATCGCAGAAGGCTGGAATCATTTTATTGGTGAGATTCGCAATAACTTATCCTTGGATCCTAAGCTGCGTGAGTTAGCTATGTGTGGTGTGGCCGTTCTCAATGGTGCCGAGTACGAGTTCTTCCACCATGCTCCTCCTTTTAAAAAGGCTGGCGGTACCGAAGAGCAAGTTCAAGGCCTGCGTTTAATTGGACAAGCCAGTTTCCCGAAAAATCTATTTTCACAAGTGGAAAATGATGCGGCAGATTTAACCTTCCAGATGACCCGCAGTATCAAAGTTGATCCAGAGTTAATGAAGCGCTTACAGAAAGCATTGGGAAGTACCGATACGGTTGAATTGGTTACGGTAATTGCTGCTTACAACATGGTGTCGCGTTTCTTGATCGCTTTGGATGTTAATCCAGAAGATCGTCCGCCAGCCTAAGGGTAAATAGTCAGCAAGACATGATTCGTAATGTTCAAACCGTTATTCCTGGAATTGCTACATCTGATGGCGCTGGCGTCAAGTTGCGTCGAAGTTTGGGTGGGCAACAGCAAGTCAGATTAGATCCGTTTTTAATGTTGGATGAGTTTTCATCTAATGATCCAAATGACTATGTTGCTGGCTTTCCAGCTCACCCTCATCGTGGCTTTGAAACTGTGACCTACATGTTAGAGGGCCACATGTTGCATGAGGATCACCTCGGTAATCAAGGGCATTTAAAAACGGGTGGAGTGCAGTGGATGACCGCAGGGCGCGGCATTATTCACTCGGAGATGCCTCAGCAGGTTAGCGGAGCGATGCGTGGCTTTCAGTTGTGGATTAATTTGCCTGCAAAAGAAAAGATGAAGGCAGCGGGTTATCAAGATATTCAAGTGGAAGATATTCCCAAGCTATCTTTGGCTAATGGTGGGTCTGTCAAAGTGATTGCTGGCTCTTATGAAAGTAAGGGCGAAATCATTCAAGGTCCCATTCAGGGAATTACTACCGCCCCATTATTTTTAGATGTGCATTTACCCCCAGGTGAAGAGTTTGAGCATGTTGTGCCTGAGGCACATAATGCGTTTCTCTATGTCTACGAAGGCGAGTTGGAAGTGGGCGAGCCCCTGAAAAGCGTTCCTAAGCAAGCTGCTGTAGTGCTTGGTAAGGGCGATCAATTAAAGGTGAAGGCTGGCGCTACTGGCGCGCAATGGATTGTGTTGGCAGCGCTGCCTTTGCATGAACCGATTGTTCAACATGGCCCTTTTGTCATGAATACCCGTGCCGAGATAGAGCAGGCGATTGACGATTATCAAAACAACCGCTTCGTGGTTTCTTAATGATTCACTGGGATGAGGGTGGACAAGCCTGTTCCGCCAAGTGGCACTCCGAAAATGGGATTGCCCCTCATAAAAAAATTCAGATTGCTGATGACACCTTAACGGCTGATATCGCTTACCGTCTGGCGTGTGAGGGTACGGCAATACTGTATCGCGGCGACTTTCAGAATGCCCGCCAACTTTTGCAGGCCTTAGTAAGGCGGGTAGATAAACCTACTAAAAAATCTAAAAGGGTTGATAAGCTTAATAAAGAGAAAACCAAGAGTCCGCTGGATACTTTCAATCTGCATCGTTTAGCCCAGTCGCAGCGTGCTCGCATTTTGGGAATGCTGCTGATTCAAGTCAATGCAGATCATTCCATTTCCTTGCGTCGAGCGCCAGATGTCCAGCAAGCCTGTCTTGATGTTTATGGAGAGCAAGCTGATTCTTATGTGATTTCCTTGCGTGAATTACTTGGGGTCATTAGTGCGCATGAGTGGCGTAAGAATGGTGTGCCGATTCTGGCAAGAGGAGATGAGCCAATCTGTGTGCATCCGCATTACGGCGTTTTTTCTCCCGTGCGCGGTGAATATATTCAATTGGTTTGCAATGCATCTTGGCCAAAAGCAGTCAGTACAAATTCTCTTGCGTTCGATATTGGTGCGGGGACCGGTGCTCTATCGGTTGTTTTGGCAATGCGCGATATCCAAAAAATTATTGCCACTGATGTGGATGATCGTGCGATTGCTTGTGCCCAAGACAATATCGACAGACTGGATCTCTCTTCGCAAATAGAAATCCAGAAAACCGATTTGTTTCCAGAGGGTAGGGCTGCATTGATTGTGTGCAATCCACCTTGGCTGCCAGCAAGACCGAGTTCACCGCTAGAGCACGCCGTCTATGATCCAGAGAGCCGCATGCTGAAAGGTTTTTTAGCGGGGCTTAAAGAGCATCTATTACCCGAAGGTGAGGGCTGGTTAATTCTGTCAGATCTTGCAGAGCATCTTGGCCTACGCACAAGAGTGGAGTTACTGGAATGGATTGAGCAAGCAGGACTGCGAGTTCAAAAGCGAGAAGATACTAAGCCGCAACACAAAAAAGTCTTTGATCAAACGGATGCTTTGCATGCTGCTAGATCTGCCGAAGTCACCTCACTTTGGCGATTGTGCTCGAAATAGTATTCGTCTGAATATCCCTATACCGTCTACACGTAAGTCTAGAAGGGTTGTTAATACAAAGCACCTTCCTTAAAATAAATGAGAACCATTTTCATTTAGGGTAAATTTTGCGCTTTCGCTTAGAGCTTGGTAATTCATCCATTGTTAGTTTGGTAGTTGGTACGCACATTCTTGTGTTACTTGGCATGGCATCATTTAGCAAGGAGAGAGCCCCCATCTTTGAAGAGATCATGATTGCAAATATCATTGATGCAGGAGCTAGCAAATCCATAAGCGTACAAAAACCTTCGATTTCAGGGCCTGAAAAACAATTACAAGCCACTACATCAGCACAGACTGCTTCTGAGCAGTCTTTAGAGATCGCCAGTAAGAGCTCTAGTTCTTCCAGTAAATATCCTAGGCAGCAAATTTATAACCCAAGACCAAAATACCCCTTAAGCAGTAGGCGTCTAAAAGAGGAGGGCGTCGTGACTGCCAAGCTTTGCATCAATCAAACAGGGGCGGTCGATAAGCTCAGCATTCTCCATGGTTCAGGGCATAAGAGTTTAGATGAATCAACTCTTCATACTCTTGCACAGTGGAAATTCTTGCCCATTTCTGGGTATGGTAATCGAGTTACCAATGACTGTTTCCAAGTCCCCGTGCAATTTACATTACAAGGCTAAGGAATGATTGAGAAAAATATTTCGAGCTCTGAATCTAAATTGAATCAATCAGCCCCAGAAATGCCCAAGACAGTTTTGAGCGATACCCTTTTAGGCCCCGGAAAATTGGTATTTATATTGCATGATGGTCACCGATATCAATTGCGCGTGACTAAATTAAGAAAGTTAATTTTGACGAAATGAATTTTAAGTAATTATTAGCCAGCAAGAGCATTTTCATATGCATATAGCCAGCGATTTTTTGTTGTTATCACTGGAGATGGTATATGAAGCATCAAGATGTTTGGCATGGTCAAAATAAGCTAGCCTCAGTTTCATTAGCTGCGCTGTTATATGGGGTATCTTTTTCAAATTTAACAAATGCGCAAGATATAGAGTTACCAAGAATAGATATTGTCGGGCGTGAAGACAATGCGCTTTCAAAAATTCCCGGCACAGTCGATGTTATTAATCAAAAACAGCTGGATATATTGCAGCCGCAATCATTACAGGATGCTTTGAAAACTATTCCAGGTATCAATATTCGCGGTGATGAGGGCGGCCTTGGCTCCATCCCGAATATTGGTATTAGAGGGTTAAATCCAAGTCGTAGTTCGAAGGTTTTATTGTTGGAGGATGGCGCTCCAATACAGCCCAGTTTATTTATTTCAAATGCAACTTATTACAGCCCTCCAGCGGAGAGAATGAGTGGGATTGAAGTCTTAAAGGGTGCGTCGGGATTAAAGTATGGCCCTGCAAATATTGGAGGCGTGGTTAATTACCTGACAAAAACACCAACCCAGGGCTTTAAGCTTACTGGGAAAGCTGGTAACTATGGCTATCACTTGGCTGAAATTGAGGCTGGGGGAAGGTCTGACTCAAATGGTGCGGTAGGTGGGTTAAATATTATTCAATCGGAATCAAATGGATATCAAAACAATGGCTTTAAGATGTACGACATATTACTCAAAGGCGGTATTGAGATTTCTCGAGATCAGTGGCTAAGCCTCAAATACACTCATTACGATAACAATATCAATACCTCTTATGTTGGCTTGCGACCCAATCAATATGCCAATAAGTTAAGTAGTAATCCGGCTCCGAATGATCATTTCATCACACAAAGAAATGCAGTAGATGTAAATCATGCATTAGAGATCAGCGCCGATACCAAGATGAATACATTGGTGTATTGGAGCAGAATAACAAGAGACTATTGGAGGCAATCGATTGTTAATCGCACGCAAGATGCCACTATTTATAGGGCTTGTAATGCGGGTGTAGATTGTTTAGCTGGTCGCAATCGAGAGTATCAAATGCTCGGATTAGACTCTCGAATGTCACATGCTTACAATGTGCTTGGCGTTGAAAACGAGATTGATTTTGGCATTCGCTTACATACCGAATCTCAATCCAATCAAGTGGTGACATCTCAAACCTTTGCGCATTCCGGCCGCCTCTCCCTTCATGAGGAAAACAAGGCAAACTCGGTTGCCATGTATGCCGAAAACCGATTCTTACTGAGTGAAAATTTTAACTTGATCCCTGGAGTACGCGTTGAGAGCTATAACCAAAATCGCTCGAATGTGATTACCGGCAAGGCTGGTAATGCTAAAAATATAGAAACTGTCCCGCAAATTGGCGCAACTTGGCAGTTGATGCCACAGGCTCAGATCTATAGCAGCATTTACAAAGGCTTTGCACCTGCTCAGCTATCGACGGCAATTGATGATAAAGGGGTTGATCAGCAATTAGATCCAGAGCGTTCAACCAATATGGAATTAGGTTTACGCGGCCGGTCTGGCCAATTTTCATTCGACACCGCAGTTTTTAGTATGAACTTTAGCAATCAGATTGTGAACCAAAGTTTGGCGGCGGGAATTACAAAGGCGAATGGAGGTAAAAGCTTACACCAAGGTATGGAGTTGGCCTTGGGCTATGAGCTTAGCTCCAACTGGAGTCTTAAGGGTAATGCTACCTATATTCCAGTAGCGAAGTTTATTGGTGCCAGCTCTTTGGGTAGAGATGGGAATCGCATTCCTTATACCCCTGACCTTACTTCAAACCTAGGAATTAATTACCAAAAGAATCATTTCAATACTCTGTTGAGTCTAAATTACGTCTCAGCTCAATATGCAGATTCAGCTAATACAGCAGCACAAAATACTATTGGCACATTGGGTCAGATACCTGCTTTTGCTACCGTGAATTGGAGCGCAAACTATGCCATTAGTAAAGACTGGAAAGTATTTGGGATTGTGAATAATGTATTTGATAAGAGATATATTGCTAGTAGAAGTCCAGATGGAATCTTCCCCGGTGCCCCGTTAAACTTTCAGGCAGGGATGAGTTACCAATTTAATTGATGTGATGGCTATCAGTGTGACTATTTGTAAAGAAAAACGCCACCCTGGTGGGTGGCGTTGGACTGTTACATACTTCAAAATGGTGGAGTCGGCGGGAATCGAACCCGCGTCCGCAAATCCTCTACAGCAAGTTCTACATACTTAGTCGTGTCATTTAATTTAGCTAGCTAGTCACAGACTGACATGTTCCACGCTCGCGATTCACTAAATTTTCGAACCATTCCCCGTGACATGAAATGGTCTTATCTCTTGTAAATGACCCTGATCTAGCTTTCGCTAGCTGACCCAAGAGAGAATCAGTTCAGGGGCAACCGCAATTAAGCGGCTAGTGCGAAACGTTCGTCGTTTGCAGTTATTACATTCCCATTGATTTACGAGATAACGGGTCCTCGGTATGCCCTTGATGCTTTGTAATCCACGTCGAAACCATGTCGACCCCGGAGTTCATGCACTGGAATGTCTATTTTAAGGCCGCTGGCCTTAAATTGCTCAATATCTTATGGATTGCTAACTAAGCCCTACTGGGGAAGATGATTTGGAGTAATTCTTGCGGGGTTTGGATGATGAAATCCGCTCCCCAGGCTTCTGGGGGCTCTTCACATCCACAGTAGCCATATGCAGCTGCCACTGTCTTCATTCCCGCTGCCTTGCCAGCAATGATGTCTCTAATATCGTCCCCAACATAAAGGGACTTGTTTGGATCGAGATTGGCGATTCTGGCAGCATGCAGAATGGGTTCTGGATGGGGTTTTGAGTGCAGTGTTGTATCGCCAGAAACAGTTGAGATGGATCTTTGGCTCAGCCCCATGAGCTCAATCAAGGGGTTCGTAAAGCGCTCACTTTTGTTGGTGACGATTCCCCAAGGAAGTTGTGCGCTCTCGAGCTGATTTAGCAGGTGTTCCATACCTTCAAATAACTTGCTATGAACAAATAAGGCTTTTTCATAGTTGGCGAAAAATTCATCACGCAAGGGAATGAAGTCCGGATGCTTGGTATCGATACCAAAGGCACCGCTAATCAATCCACGGGCTCCTGCAGAGGCGCAAGGACGCAATTGCTCATAAGGCTTCAAAGGAAGATTGCGAGCGCTCAGGAGTTGATTGGTGGCAGCCACTAAATCAGGTGCGGTATCAGCTAATGTGCCGTCTAAATCAAAAAAGACCCCGTGATAAGGGCTTTGATGCTGGCTCTGACTCATTTACTTACGGCAATCATGTAGTTCACATCCACATCATCACCAAGGCTATAAACCTGACTTAAGGGGTTGTAGCTCAAACCCTTCATGCCAATCATCTCTAGAGCAGCCTGACGGGTAAATCCCACTAGTTCAGAAGGCTTGATAAATTTTGCGTATTCGTGAGTGCCTTTAGGGAGCAGTCGCAGTAGGTACTCAGCGCCAATAATGGCAAATAAGTAGGACTTCGGGCTGCGATTTAAAGTGCTAAAGAAAAGCGTGCCACCTGGCTTGCAGAGTTTGGCGCAAGCGCGTACTACAGAAGCTGGGTCTGGAACATGTTCGAGCATTTCCATGCAAGTGACCACGTCATATTGTTCTGGCTGTTCTTCGGCTAAAGCTTCTACTGCGATCGATCGGTAGGTCAGAGTAGCTCCGACCTCGAGAGCATGTAGCTCAGCAACTTTTAATGCTTTTTGAGACAGATCAATACCGCAGGTATCTGCCCCTGATTGCGCAATAGATTCCGCGAGAATGCCACCACCACAACCCACATCCAATACTTTTTTGCCATTCAGATCTACAAACGATTTAATCCAAGATAGGCGCAGCGGATTGATGGCATGTAGTGGCTTAAATTCACTCTCTGGATCCCACCAGCGATGGGCTAGGGCGCTAAATTTATCAATTTCAGATTGGTCGACGTTCATGTGTTTACTCGGGTAGTACTGGTATTTTGGGCTTGTTACGAATATAGCGGAAATAAAAAAGCCCGCAAGAAGCGGGCTTTTTTACAAGTAAGTTGAATTACTTAGCAGCTGTACCAACAACTTCGATGTCGGTACGGCGGTTTTTAGCGCGGCCTTCAGCAGTTGCATTGCTTGCAACTGGATTGCTCTTGCCTTTTGATTCTGTGTAAATACGGCTACCGTCAACACCTTTGCTTGTCAGGTAAGACTTAACTGACTGAGCACGACGTTGGCCAAGAGCCATGTTGTATGCATCTGTACCAACGCTATCAGTGTTACCAACAGCGATGATCACTTCTAATTTGATCTTGCTCAAGTCAGCAGCGATTTTGTCCAGAGTAGCTTTACCTTCTGGTTTCAAATCAGACTTGTTGAAGTCATAGAGTGTGTCAGCTTGCAAAGTGATTTTGCTTTGGCTAACACCAGCAGCGGCAGGAGCAGCGGATTGCAATGCACCGTCACAACCTTTAGCAGCAGTTGCTGGAGTCCAGCTGTTATCACGCCAGCACAATGTGCCGTCGCCATTTTTCCAGTTTAGGGCGCCGTCGCCGTTTTGCCAGTTATCAGATGCCATTGCTGCGGTTGCAGAAACGGTAATAACAGAAGCGAGCAACAGTTTTAGGGTTTTGTTCATTTTTAGTCCTCAAAAATCTCTTTTTAATTAAAGTCAAACTTAAATGTAATTCGCCCTACTTTGAAGCAAAAGACCGCAAAGCGACACATCTCAATTTCGTACAAACTGACAGAATCTTAGCATAGGGGCTACCTGTCATCAAAATGATATTATTTCCAAATGGAACAAGCCGCTAAAGAAACACTACCAATATCCCTCGAAGACGAAATGCGGCGGTCCTATTTGGACTACGCAATGAGCGTCATCGTCGGCAGAGCCCTGCCAGACGTGCGTGACGGTCTGAAGCCGGTTCATCGCAGGGTCTTATTTGCGATGTATGAATTAAACAACGATTGGAACCGAGCTTACAAAAAATCTGCCCGTATAGTTGGCGATGTCATCGGTAAATACCATCCGCATGGCGATTCTGCGGTCTACGACACCATTGTTCGTATGGCACAGGATTTCTCTTTGCGCTATATGTTGGTTGACGGACAGGGTAACTTTGGCTCCGTGGACGGCGATAACGCTGCTGCGATGCGGTATACCGAGATCCGCCTACGCAAGATAGCCCATGAGCTTTTGGCTGATTTGGACAAGGAAACAGTCGATTTTGGGCCAAATTACGATGGTAGCGAGAAAGAACCCCTGATTCTTCCTGCAAAAGTGCCTAATTTGCTGATTAACGGCAGTTCAGGCATTGCGGTGGGTATGGCGACCAACATCCCTCCCCATAACTTGGATGAGGTGGTTACAGCCTGCTTACACGTGCTGCATAACCCAGAGTGCACGATCGATGAGTTGATTGAAATCATTCCGGCACCGGATTTTCCAACAGCTGGAATCATTTATGGCGTTCAAGGTGTGCGCGAAGGCTATCGCACTGGCCGTGGCCGTGTGGTGATGCGTGCCAAGACTCACTTCGAAGATCTTGATAAAGGTGCACGCCAGGCCATCATCGTTGATGAGCTGCCTTATCAAGTGAACAAAAAGAACTTGCTTGAGCGTATTGCTGAGTTAGTGAATGAGAAAAAAGTAGAAGGTATTTCTGATTTGCGTGACGAGTCTGACAAGTCAGGTATGCGCGTTGTGATTGAGCTCAAACGTGGTGAAGTTCCAGAGGTGGTTCTAAACAACCTCTATAAGAGCACACAACTGCAAGATAACTTCGGTATGAATATGGTGGCCTTGGTTGATAACCAACCACGCCTACTGAACTTGAAGCAGATGCTTGAGTACTTCTTGCAGCATCGCCGCGAAGTAGTAACGCGTCGTACGATTTTTGAATTACGCAAAGCGCGTGAGCGTGGTCACGTATTAGAAGGTTTGGCAGTTGCATTGGCCAATATCGATGAGTTCATCGCCATTATTAAAGCTGCTGCTAATCCGGTAGTTGCTAAACAAGAGTTAATGGGCAAGCCATGGGATTCTTCAATGGTGCGTGAGATGTTAGCGCGCGCCGAGACGGATACTCTTGGTGGACGTAATGCCTATCGCCCTGAAGGTTTGTTGCCTGAGTACGGGATGCAGACGACTGGCTTGTATCGTTTATCCGATAGCCAAGCACAAGAAATTCTGCAGATGCGTCTGCAACGCTTGACTGGCCTTGAGCAAGACAAGATTGTGAATGAGTACAAAGAAGTCATGTCAGAGATTTTTGATCTGCTTGATCTACTTGCCAAACCAGAGCGCGTTACTTCTGTGATTGAGACTGAGCTTAAAGAAGTGCAAGCTGAGTTCGGTATTGCAGGTGGTGATAGCGGTCGCCGTTCATTCATTGAAATGAATGCGACTGAGTTGTTCACTGAAGATTTGATCACGCCGCAAGATATGGTGGTGACACTTTCCAATACTGGCTATATGAAGAGCCAGCCATTGAGTGAGTACCGTGCGCAAAAACGCGGTGGCCGCGGTAAGCAAGCTGCTGCAACGAAGAATGAAGATTGGATTGAAACTTTATTCGTTGCCAATACGCACGACATTATTCTTTGCTTCTCCGATCGTGGTCGCATGTATTGGTTGAAAGTATGGGAAGTGCCGCAAGGTAGTCGCAACTCACGTGGCAAACCGATCGTCAATATGTTCCCGCTGATTGAAGGTGAAAAGATCACTGTGATTTTGCCAATTAAAGGCTACCAAGATGATCATTACGTATTCATGGCAACCAGTTTAGGTACCGTGAAGAAGACGCGCTTGTCTGATTTCTCTAATCCACGTAAAGCCGGCATCATTGCGGTTGACTTGAATGAGAATGACTTCTTAGTTGGCGCAGCGATAACAGACGGTCAACATGATGTGATGCTGTTCTCTGATGCTGGTAAAGCAGTTCGCTTTGATGAGAATGATGTGCGTCCTATGGGCCGTACTGCCCGCGGTGTTCGCGGTATGAACTTGGTTGCTGGTCAACAAGTTATCGCTATGTTGGTCGCTCCTGCTGAAGCAACTGAAGGCGCAGAGGCTAGTACTGTGGATTCAGAGGGTAATCCAATTCCAACGAGCGTATTAACGGCTACTGAAAATGGCTTCGGTAAACGCACTCCAATTGGTGAATACACACGTCATGGACGTGGTACCAAAGGCATGATTGCGATTCAGACATCTGAGCGTAACGGTAAAGTGGTTGCTGCTGCTTTGGTATCTCCTGAAGATCAAATTATGTTGATCACCACTGGCGGAATATTAGTGCGCACACGCGTGTCTGAGATTCGTGAGATGGGTCGCGCCACACAAGGTGTGACTTTAATTAACGTTGATGAGGGCACTCGTTTATCCGGTTTGCAGCGTATTGCTGAAAGCGATTCGGATGAAGAAGGTGATGATGCGGAAGAGGGCGATGTATCTGCTGATCCAGCGCTTGATTCTGATTCCGATGCTGCTGGTGATGCCTAAGCTGGCATCGATTAAAGACTAGTAAGCCATCATGACGTTTGACCGCCGCATCTTTAATTTCGCAGCGGGGCCTGCTACCTTGCCTGAAGAGGTGTTGAAGCAGGCTGCCGATGAAATGCTCAACTGGCAAGGGCTCGGCACTAGTGTGATGGAGATTAGTCACCGTAGCAAAGAGTTCATGGCGGTCTATGAAGAAGTGTTGCAAGACCTGCGCACTTTAATGAACATTCCTGATACTTACGAGATCTTGTTGCTACAAGGTGGTGGTATTGGTCAGAATGCAGCTATTCCAATGAATTTAATGCCCTCGGCTAAGAAGGGCCCTAAAGCGGATTTCATTGTGACGGGCGTTTGGTCTGAGAAATCTTTTAAAGAGGCACAGAAATACGGTACAGCAAATCTTGCTGCTTCATCTGCCGCTGAAAAATTCAACACCATTCCCGCCCGATCAACCTGGCAACTCTCTGATGATGCAGCGTATGTACATTACTGCGCCAATGAAACGATTGGTGGCGTGGAGTTTCCTGATGTGCCCAATGTTGGCAATACAACATTGGTTGCCGATATCTCTAGCAACATTCTCTCTAAAGAGATGGATATTACGAAGTGCGGCGTTTGGTTTGGGGGCGCCCAAAAAAATATTGGCCCCTCAGGCGTGACGATAGTAATCGTTCGCAAAGATTTGCTGGGCCACAGTATGGGCATCACTCCGACAATTTGGGATTGGTCCGTACAGGCAAATACCCAGTCCATGATTAATACCCCGCCAACTTTCTCGATCTATATGGCTGGGCTGGGATTCAAGTGGCTATTGAAGCAGGGCGGTGTCAAGGCGATTGAGAAGCGCAATCAAGCAAAAGCAGATTTGCTCTATAACTTCCTTGATCAAAGTAGCTTGTATGAGAATCGCGTGACAAAGGAATATCGCTCTAGAATGAATGTCACCTTCTTCTTGAAGGATGAGAATTTAAACGCAGAGTTCTTGGCTCAATCGAATGCTGCTGGTTTGGCGGCTTTGCGCGGTCATAAGGCTGCTGGCGGAATGCGAGCCAGTATTTACAATGCAATGCCCTTAGAAGGCGTACAAGCCTTGATTGAATTTATGCGCGACTTTGAAAGGCGGGCTTAATGAGTACGGAAGAACAGCGTCTCGCACCCTTACGAGAAAAAATTGATGCCTTAGATGCCCAGATTCTGGAGCTTTTAAGTCAGCGGGCAAAAGCTGCTCAAGACGTTGGGCATGTCAAAGGTGGGTTCTCATCACCAGTATTTCGGCCTGAGCGTGAGCGTCAGGTTGTGACAAGACTGCAGGACATTAATGTGGGCCCTTTATTGCCTGATGGCATTGCTGCTATCTGGCGCGAGATTATGTCGGCATGTAGAGCGCTTGAAGCTCGCCAAACGATTGCCTATTTAGGCCCAGTTGGGACCTTTTCCGAGCAAGCTGCCCAAACCTATTTTGGAACTTCCATTGCTGGCTTGCCTTGCGTCAGTCTTGATGAGGTATTCAAGGCAGTAGAAAAAGGTGCCGCACAATTTGGCGTAGTTCCTGTAGAGAACTCCAGTGAAGGTGCCATCTCGCGTACATTAGATTTGCTCTTGGATTCTCCAATGCAAATTAGTGGTGAGGTTGTATTGCCGATTCATCATCATTTACTCAGTAAGAGCGGCAACTTAGATGGTGTTACGACTGTTTGTGCGCACGCTCAAGCTTTGGCGCAATGTCAGCAATGGTTGAGTCAGCACGCGCCTCAGTTAAAGCGTCAAGCGGTCAGTAGTAATGCTGAAGCTGCTCGCATGGCTGCAGCAGATCCTAGTTTGGCCGCGATTGCTGGCGATCCCGCTCAAATAGCTTACGGTTTGCAAGCGGTTGCCTTGCAGATTCAGGATGACCCACACAATCGCACACGCTTTGTGGTGATTGGTGATTATTTATGTCAGCCTACAGGTGACGACCAAACCTCTTTGGTGTTATCAGTGGATAACCAACCAGGTGCGGTACATAGTTTATTAGCGCCTTTAGCGAAGCATGGTGTATCCATGAATCGCTTTGAATCACGCCCAGCTCGTAAAGGCACTTGGGAGTATCACTTTTATATTGATATTGCTGGTCATGCTGATGATGCAAAGGTGGTCAAGGCTTTAGAAGAATTAAAAAATACAGCTGCTTTCTATAAGAAGTTGGGCTCTTATCCTCGCTCAGCGGTTTAACGAATTTATAACGTACGTTATTGGTAATGACTTCAAAACTGGGTTTAAAACATATCCAAGCAATTGCGCCGTATGTCGGCGGTCGCCCTATTAGTGAGGTGGCGCGTGAGTATGGTTTGGATGAAAGCAAAATTGTGAAGCTCGCTTCCAATGAAAATCCGCTAGGCATGCCAAAGTCAGCGCAAGACGCCATGCTGGCTGCCGCAGGTGATTTAGGGCGCTACCCAGACTCCAATGGCTTTGAACTAAAAAAGGTATTGTCTGAGCGTCTAGATGTCCCTGCTGATTGGATTACTTTAGGCAATGGCAGCAATGACATTTTGGAGTTAGCTGCTCGTGCGGTTGCGCAACTAGGTGACGATATTGTTTTTTCACGCCATGCGTTTGCCGTATACCCACTAGCTTCGCAAGCAGTTGGTGCGCGCGCTATTGAGGTTGCGCCTACTGCAAGCTACGGCCACGATTTGCCAGCAATGCTCAAAGCGGTTCAGTCCTCTGGCGATAAAGCGAAGTTGGTTTTTGTGGCAAACCCGAATAATCCTACTGGCAGTTATTTGCAGCCAGCCGAGATTGAATCATTCTTGCAAGCTGTGCCAGCCAATGTTGTGGTCGTGTTGGATGAGGCTTATAACGAGTATCTTGCGCCTGAGCAACGCTATGACGCCATTGCCTGGGTGAAGCGTTTCCCCAATATGATTTTGTCGCGTAGCTTTTCTAAGGCCTACGGTTTAGCCGGTTTACGGATAGGCTATGGCGTTGCGCAACCTGCGTTAACGGATTTACTCAATCGCATTCGCCAACCCTTTAATGTCAACAGCCTTGCTCAAGCTGCAGCAATTGCTGCATTTCAAGACAGCGCGTTTTTACAACAAGGTTATGAGGTCAATCACGCTGGTTATCTGCAGTTAACTCAGGCATTTACTGAGATTGGGCTGACTTATCTTCCATCGGCTGGTAACTTTGTCTTGGTTAAAGTGGGCGAAGATGATGAGGCAGGTGTGAGAGTCAATTTAGCCTTACTCAAGCGCGGCATCATTGTTCGGCCGGTTGGTAATTACGGCCTGCCAAAATGGTTACGTATTTCCATTGGCCTGCCAGAAGAAAATGCTGCCTTCATCAATGCTTTCCGTGAAATTTTGGCTAAATCATGACTACAACTAAAGCTCAGTTTGGTACCGTCACCATTGTGGGTGTTGGACTGATTGGCGCCTCTTTGGGGTTAGCTCTGAAACAAGCTGGTGTAGTGACTAAGGTCTTGGGTGTTGGCCGTAGTAAAGAAAATGTAGATCAAGCGCAAAAGATGGGTGCGATTGATGGCGTAGTGGATTTAGTGGATGCCGCTAAACAATCCGATGTGATTGTTTTGTGTGTGCCGGTTGCTCAGATGCGAGCTGCATTTGAAGCTATTGAGCCGCATCTTGAATCGAAGACCATGATTACCGACGCTGGCAGCACCAAAGGTGATGTGATCTTGGCTGCTAAAGAAGTGTTGGGCAAGAAGGCGTGTCAGTTTGTGCCGGCCCATCCCATCGCTGGTGGCGCTCAGCATGGTGCTGGTGCCGCTAAGGCAGATTTATTTCAGGGTAAACAAACAATTGTTTGCCCCATACAAGAGAACTCTCCAGAAGATACTGCACTGATTGTTGGTTTTTGGGAGTCTGTTGGCTCAGTTGTAAAAAAGATCTCAAACGTACAACATGATGCAATCTACGCGGCAGTTTCTCATTTGCCTCATATTCTTTCTTATGCCTTAATGGCTAGCGTAGTTAACTCAGAAGACGTTGATCAAAAACTCAGTCATGTGGGTGCAGGCTTTAAAGATTTCACACGCATTGCTGCATCGAGCCCTGAGATGTGGCGCGATATTTGCTTAGGTAATCGCACGGCTATTCTGAAAGAGTTGGATCAGTATCTTTTGATCGTGAACCATATGCGCAAATTGATCTCTGAAAACGATGGTGCTGGTTTAGAAAAATTATTCAATAAGGCGAGTAAAGCGCGCCAAGATTTGGATGCACTTTAATGAGTGTCTTAATCAGTGCGTTACCCAGTATTGAAATAGGACCATTTACTCGAGCTCAAGGCTCGATTGTTTTACCTGGATCTAAAAGTATCTCTAATCGTGCCTTACTTTTGGCGGCACTCTCATCAGGTCAAACTACCCTCACCAATTTATTGGACGCTGATGACACGCAGGTTATGCGTAATGCTTTACGTACCCTGGGCTTGTCTGTGATTGACCAGCCAAATAATGTTTGCATCGTCAATGGTTGTGGTGGTCAGTTCCCGGTGCGCGAGGCTGATCTCTTTATGGGCAATGCTGGTACCGCGATTCGCCCCCTTACGGCTGCATTAGCTATGCAGGGCGGTAACTACCGTTTATCAGGGGTAGCGCGGATGCATGAACGCCCCATTCGCGACCTAGTAGATGGTTTGCGACAGGTTGGCGCCGATATTGCTTACGAATTGCAAGAAGGTTACCCACCAATCCAAATTTCTTCAGCGAATATTCAGATTAAAGATCTCGTGAAGGTCCGTGGAGATGTATCTAGCCAATTTCTCACGGCATTGTTAATGGCTTTGCCTTTAGTCGCAACAGAGCCAGTGCGTATTGAAGTGATTGGCGAACTCATTTCTCGTCCTTATATTGAAATCACACTGAAATTAATGGCACGCTTTGGCGTGAATGTTGCATGTCCTGATGCGCAGTCTTTCGTGATTCCTAAGAAGACTTCTGATGCAGTCTATAAGAGTCCTGGTCAATTATCTGTTGAAGGCGATGCGTCTTCGGCATCCTACTTCTTGGCGCTTGGCGCTATTGGTGGTGGGCCGGTTCGCGTTCTAGGCGTTGGTAAAGATAGTATTCAGGGGGATGTTGCTTTTGCAGATGCCCTTACTTTGATGGGTGCAAACATTACTGCCGGTGAAGATTGGATTGAAGTGTCAGGCGTCAAGAATGCAGATGGCAAACTGAAGGGCATCACGATTGATTGCACAGAGATTCCGGATGCGGCAATGACATTGGCAGTCGCCGCTCTGTTTGCTGACGGTGAGACTCGCTTAAATGGCATTGCCAGTTGGCGCGTTAAAGAAACCGATCGTATTGCAGCGATGGCAAAAGAATTAAAGAAGGTAGGAGCCATTGTTGAGGAGGGTGCGGACTATATTGTTGTTAGCGCCCCCAAGAAGCTGGATGATTGGCGCTCGCCTTCTGATGGTATTGATACCTACGATGACCATCGCATGGCAATGTGTTTTTCTTTGGCTGCCCTTGGCCCAAATACTTTGAAGATTAATGATCCAAACTGTGTTGCCAAAACTTTCCCAACTTACTTTGCAGAATTTGCAAAGATAGTCAGTTAATACTTACTTGTTAATTTAATGACATTAGCCCCGGTTATCGCGATTGACGGACCTACCGCCTCTGGAAAAGGGACGGTTGCGTCTTTAGTGGCGGAGAAGTTGGGCTTTCATTATCTGGATAGCGGGGCACTTTATCGTCTGGTAGCCCTGGCAAGTGAGAAAGAGGGAATCGATGTAAAAAATGGTCCAGAGTTAGGTTTTTTAGTACCCAAGTTATTGATTTCATTTGAAAAAGGGCAAATCCTCTTAAATGGGGAGGATGCAACCGAAAGTATTCGGGCTGAAGCGATTGGTTTAAGGGCTTCAGCTTTAGCAGCTCATCCAGAGGTAAGACGTGCTTTAGTGGGCCTCCAGCGTGGATTTCGCAAGGCTCCGGGCCTCGTAGCTGATGGTAGAGATATGGCGAGCGTCATATTCCCAGACGCAGTTTTGAAGGTTTTTTTGACTGCAACGGCCGCTGCCAGGGCAGAGCGTCGTTATAAGCAATTGATAGCTAAGGGAATTCCTGCTAAACTTGACGACTTACTGCGAGATTTGCAGGAGCGCGATGCCCGCGATAGTAGTCGAGGCACCGCACCCTTGCTAGTTGCAGAAGGCGCACAAGTGCTTGAAACATCAGATTTATCGATAGATCAAGCAGTTAAGACGGTTTTGGATTGGTATCAATCAAAAATTGCTTAAACCTTGAGTGCAGTAGAAGTAGCAGTGGCAGTAGTTTTTGGTGTTTTGAGGAACTCTACAACGCGATGATCAAATTAGCGTGTTTCTTGAGACTTTTTTAACCTAACCCGTCAGGTCTTCTGGCGGCAAAAAGTGAATATATAAATGTCTGAATCATTTGCAGAATTATTTGAAGAATCATTAACCCGATCGAATATGAAGACCGGCCAAGTTATTTCGGCTGAAGTCCTTCGCATCGACCATAACTTCGTCGTTGTTAACGCTGGCTTAAAGTCTGAAGCGTTTATTCCTGTGGAAGAATTCCATAACGACGCTGGCGAGATTGAAGTAGCTCCTGGCGATTTCGTTTCTGTTGCTATTGATGCCCTTGAAAATGGCTATGGCGACACCATCCTCTCCCGTGATAAAGCAAAACGCTTGGCATCATGGATGAACCTGGAAAAAGCGCTCGAGCAAGCTGAGATCGTTACCGGTACTGTGACTGGTAAGGTTAAAGGTGGCTTGACAGTGATGGTGAACGGTATCCGCGCATTCTTGCCTGGCTCACTCGTTGACACACGTCCAATCAAAGACACTAGCCCTTACGAGGGCAAGACCATGGAGTTCAAGGTTATCAAGCTTGATCGTAAGCGTAACAACGTAGTGTTGTCACGTCGTGCGGTTGTTGAAGCTAGCCAAGGTGAAGAGCGTGCTAAGTTGATGTCTAACCTTAAAGAAGGTAGCGTTGTTCAAGGTATCGTTAAGAACATCACTGACTACGGCGCATTCGTGGACCTCGGTGGTATCGATGGCCTCTTGCACATTACCGATTTGGCATGGCGTCGTGTGCGTCACCCAAGCGAGATGTTGACTGTTGGTCAAGAAGTTACTGCTAAGATTTTGAAGTTCGACCAAGAGAAGAATCGTGTTTCACTCGGTGTGAAACAGCTTGGTGATGATCCATGGGTTGGTATCGCACGTCGTTACCCACCAAACACCCGTTTATTCGGCAAAGTAACCAACTTGACTGACTACGGTGCGTTCGTTGAAATCGAGTCTGGCATTGAAGGTTTGGTACACGTATCCGAAATGGACTGGACTAACAAGAACGTTGCTCCAAGCAAAGCCACCGCATTAGGAACCGAGGTTGAAGTAATGGTTCTGGATATTGATGAAGACAAGCGTCGTATTAGCTTGGGCATCAAACAGTGCAAAGCCAATCCTTGGGAAGAGTTCTCACGTGCTCAGCAAAAAGGCGACAAGCTTACTGGCGCAATCAAGTCAATTACTGACTTTGGTGTGTTCATTGGTTTGCCTGGCGGCATCGACGGTTTAGTTCACCTTTCAGACCTTTCATGGAATGAGCCTGGTGAAGAAGCCGTTAAGAAATTCAAAAAAGGCGATGAAATTGAAGCCACCGTATTGGCAATTGATGTTGAGAAAGAGCGTATCTCTCTCGGTATCAAGCAATTGTCTGGTGACCCATTCAATAACTACACATCCGTTAGCGACAAGGGTAGCCTTGTAACTGGCACTGTGAAAGCTGTTGATGCTAAGGGTGCAACGATTCACTTGGCTGACGAAGTTGAAGCTTATTTGCGCGCTTCTGAGATCTCAACCGATCGCGTTGAAGATGCACGCAATGTATTGAAAGAAGGCGATAGCGTAACTGCCATGATCATTAACATTGATCGCAAGTCACGCGTTATCAATCTTTCAATCAAAGCAAAAGACAGCTCTGATCAACAAGATGCTATGAGCAAGCTCCAAGGTGATGCGCAGTCTGGCACTACCAATTTGGGCGCTTTGTTAAAAGCAAAAATGGACAATCAAGGCTAAATCAATATCGCCGCTTTCCACTAGGAGAGCGGCGGTTTTTATTGATAGATCATGACAGATCAAGAGCAACAAGCAATCACCCGCTCCGAACTAGTGGAGAGCTTAGCGGAGCAGTTTCCGCAGCTTCTACCTAGGGATGTGGAGTTGGCGGTAAAAACTTTATTAGATACGATGACTCACGCTTTGGCCGAAGGCAAGCGGATTGAGTTGCGTGGCGTTGGCAGTTTTGTATTGCATCATCGTCCTGCGCGTACTGGCCGTAACCCAAAGTCTGGCGAAAAAGTATTGATCCCAGAAAAACGAGTTCCACACTTTAAGCCTGGCAAGGAGTTGCGTGAGCGCGTTGATTACAAGCCACTAAAGCAGGCGGGCCCTAAAGAGGGTTCTGGTGCTTAATCAGCAAGCACGTCAGTGGTCCGTTTGGACCATTTTTTATTTAAGCCCTTCATTTAAGTTATCTCCACGATGATTCAAATTGCAACATCCTGGCTATTGTTATTACCCATCTTGTTTGGATTGGGTTGGTTGGCATCACGCTGGGATTTGCGTCTTGAGAATCGCATGGATGAACGTGAGCGTATGCGTCAGCAGCGCTCGACATTTAAAGGTTTAAGTCTGCTCTTGAATGAGCAGCCCGATCAAGCCATCGAGACTTTGGTCAAGATTGCACAGCTAGACCCAGAAACCATTGAATTACATTTTTCTTTGGGTAATTTATTCCGTCGCCGTGGTGAAACAGAGCGTGCAATTCGGGTGCATCAACACTTGGCTAACCGTGATGATTTAAAACCACGTGATCGTGATCATGCCGCATATGAGCTGGGACGCGATTTCTTGCGCGCAGGTTTATTAGATCGTGCAGAAGCTTCTCTCAATCGGGTGGGTGATGGAAAATATGCAGCTCCCGCTAAAGAGAGTCTCTTGGAGATGTATCAAGTAGAGCGAGATTGGAAAAAGGCCATCATTGCCGCCGCTGAGCTTGAGGGTTTACAAGGTAAATCCCATCAAACTGAGATCGCCCAGTTTCATTGTGAGTTGGCACAAGAGGCTCTGCGTCGTAAGGATTTAGTAGAAGCTGAGCAGTCTATTGAACGGGCACTTCAGGCCGTCCCAAATCACGCGCGTGCATTGATATTGCAAGGCGACTATTTGGTGGCGTCGGATCGCCCTGGTCAAGCTATAGCAGTTTGGAGTGTTGTTGCAGACACTCACCCGGCTTATATGCATTTACTTGCTGATCGTTGGATGGCTGCACATACTGCGCTAGATAAAGCAGAGCCTGGTCTAGAGAGACTTTGCGAGTTGTTAAAGACACAAGCTTCTGGTGAATTGCTGGAGATTGTTCAGAAACACGTGACTCAGATGCGTGGGCCTCAAGCAGCCGAGCTAATGCTGGTAGACGTGATGCAACATTCTCCGAGCTTAAGCGCTTTATCAAAATTGGCTGAGACACGTTTAACTCTCGCTGAAAGTAATGGGACTCCTGAGAAGATTTCAGAAATCCAATCCATCCTAGGCTTGTTAAAGCAACGAACCAATAGTTTGGCGCGCTATACCTGCGGGAATTGCGGTTTCCGTGCGAGACGTTTTTATTGGCAATGCCCAGGCTGCAATCATTGGGAGGCCTATTCCCCAAGACGCAGTGAGGGTGCTGTACCTAGCGGACCTTCGATGTAATACATTAACAAGACAGTAATGAATTTTGTGTTTAATAGCAGTACATTAATTAGAAATATATTGGAGTTCACTTGAAAGTCACCATTATTGGTAGTGGGTATGTTGGTTTAGTGACCGGCGCTTGTCTTGCTGAGCAGGGTAACAATGTCTTTTGTGTAGACGTGGATCCTAAAAAGATTGAGATTCTCAATTCTGGGGGCGTCCCAATTTACGAGCCCGGCCTTAAGGAAATGATTGAGCGCAATCGCGCAGCAGGACGCTTACAGTTTTCTACTGATATAGCGGCTTCAGTAGCTCATGGTGATGTTCAGTTTATTGCTGTTGGTACACCTCCCGATGAAGATGGTTCTGCAGATTTGCAATATGTAGTGGCTGCAGCTCGCAATATTGGCCGCCATATGACCACTCCTAAAGTGATCGTAGACAAATCCACTGTTCCCGTAGGTACTGCAGATAAGGTTACCGCCGCTATCAAAGAAGAGTTGGCTCAGCGCAATCTCGATCCAGAGCTTTGCTCAGTAGTCTCTAACCCAGAGTTCTTAAAAGAAGGCGCTGCAGTCGAAGATTTTATGCGTCCAGATCGCATTGTGATCGGTACTGAGAGCACACCATCTGGTTTGCATGCCAAAGAGCAAATGCGCAAACTCTATGCACCATTTAATCGTCACCATGAGCGTACCTACTACATGGATGTGAAGAGTGCTGAGTTAACAAAGTATGCAGCCAATGCTATGTTAGCCACCCGCATCTCCTTTATGAATGAATTGGCGAACTTAGCTGATCTCGTTGGTGCTGATATTGAATCTGTACGTCAGGGAATTGGCTCAGACTCTCGTATTGGTTATGGTTTCTTGTACTCCGGTACGGGTTACGGCGGCTCATGCTTTCCAAAAGATGTTTCCGCGCTCTCCAAGACTGCTATGGAGTTCGGCAGAGACCTCAAGATTCTGGATGCAGTTGAAGCAGTTAACGAAGCGCAAAAGACCATTTTGGTTGAAAAGATTGAAAAGCGTTTTGGTAAAGACCTTTCCAATATGAAATTTGCTTTATGGGGTTTGGCCTTCAAGCCAAATACGGACGACATGCGCGAAGCGCCAAGCCGCATCATCATTGGTGAATTAGTGAAGCGTGGCGCCTCAGTAGTGGCCTATGATCCCGTTGCGATGCCAGAGGCAAAGCATTGCCTTGAGCAGGACTTTAAAGGCAATCCCGAGGGCTTAAAGAAGATTTCGATGGTGGAAGACCCAATGGCAGCAGTTGATGGTTGCGATGCTCTCGTGATTGTGACTGAGTGGAAGGCGTTCCGCAGTCCAGATTTTGATGCGCTCATGCAAAAGCTCAAGCGACCTATTATTTTTGATGGCCGCAATCTCTATGAGCCTTCAGCTATGCAAGAATTAGGCATTGAGTACCAAGGCATTGGTCGTCATAATTAAAAGTAATTTAATCAAAGAAAAAGTCTGCCTGTGGAAAAAGCTAACCGAGAACAGTTCTCCAAAACCCGCTTACTTGTGGTTGGCGATGTCATGTTGGATCGCTACTGGTTTGGTGATACCCATCGCATTTCTCCAGAAGCGCCAGTTCCTGTGGTTCAGGTTGGCAAAATTGATGAGCGTTTAGGTGGCGCCGCCAACGTAGCTCGTAACGTAGCTGCATTGGGTGCTAAGACCACGATTCTGGGTGTGATTGGTGATGATGAGGCTGGTCGTCGCGTTACTGAGCTGCTTAAATCTAGCGGCGTTGATAGCCAGTTAGAAATTGATAGCAAAGTTCCAACGATAGTAAAGTTGCGTGTGATTGCACGGCAGCAGCAACTGATTCGTTTGGACTTTGAAGAGGCGCCTAGTGAAACTGCTTTAGCTCATAAGCTGGAGCGTTTTGAAAAATCACTCGGTGACGCTGATGTTGTGATTTTGTCCGACTATGGCAAGGGTGCTTTGGGCCAAGTTGCTTTGATGATTGAGCAGGCTCGTGCAAAAAATAAAGTGATTCTTGTAGACCCTAAGGGTGAGGATTATGAGAAGTATCGTGGGGCCACAGTCTTAACCCCAAATCGTAGTGAATTACGGCAGGTAGTGGGGCAGTGGACCAGCGAAGGGGATTTAACGCGTAGAGCACAAGATCTCCGAAAATCTTTGAACCTACAAGCCTTGTTGCTGACAAGATCTGAAGACGGCATGAGTTTGTTTACAGATGCTGGTGTCAGTCATGTGAAAGCCCAGGCGCGTGAAGTATTTGATGTATCTGGCGCTGGCGATACTGTGATTGCCACCTTGGCCGTTGCGCTAGCCTCTCAGTGGCCTTTAGAAAAGGCCATGGCATTAGCGAATCGCGCTGGCGGTATTGTGGTTGGTAAGCTGGGAACGGCAACTGTTACTTCTGAGGAATTGCAATGACCATCATCGTTACTGGCGCAGCTGGTTTTATTGGTGCCAATATTGTTCAAGCCCTAAATGCGCGTGGTGAGAAAAATATCATTGCGGTTGATGATCTACGTCCTGCTGATAAGTATCGCAACTTAGCGGATTTAGACATCATTGATTACTTGGATAAAGATGAGTTTTTAGAAGCCTTTAGAAGTGGTCGCTTTGGCAAGGTGAAGGCAGTGTTTCATGAAGGGGCTTGCTCCGATACGATGGAAACTGACGGCATCTTCATGATGGCGAATAATTATCGTTACACCATGGATTTGTTGGATATCTGCACAGAGCAAAAGGTACAACTTTTGTACGCATCATCTGCCGCAACCTATGGTGGTTCAGATGTCTTCGTCGAGAGCCGCGAACATGAGAAGCCATTAAATATTTACGGCTATTCCAAATTCCTCTTTGATCAGGTGATGCGTAAGCGTTTTGCTGAGAATGCCAATGCCGCTCAAGTAGTGGGTTTCCGCTACTTCAACGTTTACGGCCCACGTGAATCCCATAAGGGACGCATGGCATCAGTCGCTTTTCATCAATACCATCAGTACAAAGCCAATGGCCAAGTCAAATTATTTGGTGAGTATGGTGGCTATGCTGCTGGCGAGCAAAGCCGTGACTTTGTTTCTGTTGAAGATGTTGTTAAAGTAAATCTATTTTTCTTGGACCATCCAGAAATCAGTGGCATATTTAACTTAGGCAGTGGTCGTGCACAGCCATTTAATGACGTGGCTCATGCAGTGGCTAATGCCATGCGTAAGCTTGATAAAGCCAACCCAGCCAGTTTGGAAGAGTTGATAAAAGAAAAGGCTATTGAGTACATTCCATTTCCAGAGGCGCTCAAAGGTAAATATCAGTGCTTCACACAAGCTGACTTAACTAAGCTACGCGCTGCTGGATATAAAGAGCCCTTCCTCAATGTCGAGCAGGGTGTTAGCCGCTACATTAACTGGTTAGCGACTAATACGGATTTCTTGGCGAGCCCTCTAGATACGAAATAAGAGGCAAATAGGGTGAGTAAATTCTGGATTGCACTCATCTTTTTCTTTGTTGCTAGAGGCGTGAGTGCTCAGCTTATGAGCATTCCCCATGGAAGCGATCCGCCTACCCAAACCCTTTTAGTTGAAGCACTTAAACCTAAAGCGCTAGTGTTGCTTTTTCCTGGTGGTGGCGGAATGGCGAAGATTCAAGATGATGGCTCAGTCATCAGTCGTCACACCTTCGTGCGATCTCAAGAGCTTTGGGCTCAATACAATATCGATGCTGTACTCGTAGACAGTCCATATGACTTGGGCGACTTGCGGAGAAGTAATTTACGGGGTCGAGAAGATCACCTTACAAGGGTTTCTGAGGTGGTGAATTTTTATAAAACCAAAACGAATTTGCCGATTTGGATATTTGGCCATAGCATGGGCTCATCTACTGCAACCTACTTTGCTAATAAACATTTCAAAGACCGGCCGATTTCCGGAATTATTATTGCGGGAACAATCACGACGGCATCTTTGGATGATGAGGTTACCCTTCCGGTACTAGCGATTCACCATCGACAAGATTCTTGTGCAGGAACTCCTGTTAGCGCATCTTCTAGAGTGATTGAAGGTAGACCTCCAAAACTTGTATCAAAACTAGAAATCATTGACGGTGGCATTACTGAGGGTGGCGTCTGCGAATCATTTGCTTATCATGGCTTCAATCAAACCGAGCCAGAGTTTATTAAGAAAGCTGCTCAATTTATCTTGAGCCACTGATTTCTGGCTATCGTCCTGTTAGCGATAAGGCAATGGACTTCTTAAATGGGGTCAGCTTCTCGCTAACATGCAGTAGCGCCTTTCTTAAGAACTTCGCAGGTGGTGATTCTTTTGTATAGATCTCAGTAATTAATCTAGTCATCAAGAAGAGTGGTTTGGTTTTGAGTCTATGCGTTCTTTCGTAGCGCAGTAAGAGTGCCTGATCGCCAATATCTTTGTCCACTCTATGGGCACCTAGAATTTCTTTTGAAAGTTTTTGCACGCCTAGGAGGCCAAAGTTAAATCCATGTGCTGTTACTGGATGCATCCCAACCGCGGCGTCACCAACCGTGGCAAATCTAGTTCCCACCAATCTTTTTGGGTATACCGATACTAGGGGATAGGAGTGAATAGTGCTCACTAGGTCCATTTCTCCAAGGCGATTGCCGAATCGTTCTTTTGCATTTCTAGAGAACGCCTCGGGACTCAACTTCATGAGTTCCTCAGCTTCATCGCTGGCAACAGTAATAACCACTGAGCTTCTATAGCGACCCGTTTCTGGGTCTGGATTCATGGGGAGTAGTGCAAGCGTTTGCCCATAATCAAACCACTCCCAAGCAATATGGTCATGGGGTGCGTCATGAGTCATGCAGCAAACCAACATATTCCTACCAAAGTCATGCATGTCAGCAGCAATGCCCATCATGCGACGCGTAGTAGAAAATCGGTTATCAGCAGCTACTACTAGTTTGGCGCTAATTTCTGTTTGATCATCCAAGACTACGCCTGCCATTGGTAGGTTCGTTTTGACTTTAATCACCTTCCGGCCGGGAATGAGCGTAATGTCGTGATGGAGATCATTGGCTTCTTGTGTGGCATCGTAGGCTGCCTTGCGAATGACGTGATTTGAAATTAACCATCCCAGTTCTTGGTATTTGCTGAGCTGGTGAGGGATGAGCATTTCAAACTGGGATCTCCCATCCAGAATCTTGGCATCGCGTAATTGTGAAATTGCCTGCGGTTCAATTAATTGCCACAGTCCAAGATCTTTCATGGCGCTGGCAGAGCTCTGGGTAAGGGCGATCTCCCTACCATCAAACGCTGGATTTGAAATGGCATCTAGAGACTGCTGTTCAATAACTGCAATTGTTAGCCCTTGCCCGCTTAGTGACCTGGCAAGGCATAGCCCTGAGGGACCCGCTCCAACAATAACAATATCGACATTCATGCTGTATCCAATGAGTTAAATAGAACTGGATTGAGTATAGATATTCAATCTCGAGTATTTCGGCTGGAAAATAATTGTGGCTCTTAGTTTTTGATTTGGATCAAAAACTGTATGAGATAAGCGTTTTTTCTTGCCTGCTCGTAAACACTTTCTGAATTCGCTGAAGGGTGTCAACAGGTGGGTGATTGCTTCGTTGTAATTGATCCGCACATATTTCATGTCTGCGGATTTTTATGACTGGAGAAAGAATGACTTATCAATCACGACAAGGTGGTACCCACCGCTTCATTAAAGCCTTAGCTTTTTCAGCATTATTAGCTGCTTCTGGTTTGGGGGCTTCTGCTGCTTTTGCTTCACCAATTAATGTCAATACCGCCACTCAAACTGAGTTAGAAAGCATCAAAGGAATCGGCCCCTCTAAAGCTAAAACGATTATTTCTGAGCGACTCGATGGCGGCCACTTTCAGGATGCTAATGATTTGCAAAAGCGGGTACGAGGCATTGGCATGAGATCAGTGGAAAAAATGGTGGATAACGGTTTAACCATCGAGGCCCCGGGCTCATTTCGCGAGCCCAATGGCAGGACCAAGAAAGAAGGCTCTGGCGCTAGTCGACGTGGTTCTCGCGGTCAAAACAGTTCTCGTCCTCATGCGGATCGTGAGGGAGCGGGTCGCCGTAACTAGACCCATACGCGCATAGGCGTGCTTACGGCTAAAATGCCTGAATGAGCACCCCTTCTTACTTAACTATTTCACAAACTGTTGGCAATACGCCTTTGGTTCGTTTGCAACGTATTCCCGGTCCCGAGAATGAGGCCCGTGGCAATGTGATTTTGGGCAAATTAGAAGGAAACAATCCAGCCGGGTCGGTGAAGGACCGACCTGCGCTGTCGATGATCACACGCGCGCAAGAACGCGGTGAAATTAAACCCGGTGATACCTTGATTGAAGCAACCAGTGGCAATACTGGTATTGCGCTGGCAATGGCCGCTGCGATGTTGGGCTACAAAATGGTTTTAGTGATGCCGGAGAGCCAGAGTATTGAGCGTCGTCAAAGTATGGCTGCCTACGGTGCCGAACTCATTCTGACGGCAGCTTCTGGTGGCATGGAGTTTGCAAGAGACTATGCTTTGCAACTGCAAAAAGAAGGTCGTGGCAAGTTGCTTGATCAGTTTGCTAATCCAGATAATCCACGTGCACATATTGAATCGACTGGCCCTGAAATTTGGCGAGATACTGATGGGCAGATTACCCATTTCATTTCAGCAATGGGTACTACGGGAACGATTACTGGGGTATCGACTTATCTTAAATCGATGAACCCGAATATTCAAATCATTGGGGCGCAACCGGAAGAGGGCTCGCAAATTCCGGGGATACGCAAATGGGCGCCAGAGTACCTACCAAAAATTTACCAAGGCGATAGAGTAGATCGTATTGAGTACGTAACGCAGGCTGATGCCGAAGAAATGGCGCGTCGCTTGGCTGCGCAAGAAGGTATTTTTTGTGGGATTTCTGCTGGTGGGGCTTTAGTAGTGGCTTTGCGCATTGCTCGTCAGGCGGAGAATGCAACGATTGTATTTATTGTGTGTGATCGGGGTGATCGCTACTTATCTACTGGAGTTTTCCCAGCCTAGGCTAAGTCAAGATTGCTTAGACTTTTTCTTGGCTTTCGATTTCTTGGTTTTCGCCCCACTAGTTTCAGTAGGCTTTGCTTCTTTTGCTGTATTGCTGGTAGGCACAGCACTCTGATTTTTATAACCTAATGCTTCTGCAAATTCAGCAACACTTTGTGCATAAAAATAGCTGCGGTTATATTGCACAATCGTTAGAAAGTTATTTAAGCCCACAACATAGTGAACTTGATCGCTACCATCTGTATCAGGGTAGGGAAGATCAACAATAAATGCTTTGCTTTGTGGCGTAACACCACCCGTTTGTAGATCTCCTTGCTCTGGCTTGAGGATCCCTTTATTGATGAGTTCCTCAACAGAGTATTTGAGTTTGGGTTCACCATCAGCTAATAATTTAGCTTCAGCTATACCGGTGCTGAGCACTGGGAAGGAGATTGGCATGCCTGGTTCCCAGCCATGTTGTTTCATGAAGTTGGCAACGCTAGCAATGGCGTCTTTCGGGCTTTGACGAAGATCGATGCGACCATCCCCATCCCCATCTACTGCAAAGCTTCTAATGCTGCTGGGCATGAACTGAGGTAGGCCAATCGCGCCCGCATAAGAGCTGTTTTGATTGAGGCACGCGCTAAAGCGGGCACCATTTAAGCCTTGGGCGCCATTTTTGGCTGGAAGCTTGCCACCAGCATCTGACCAGCACATCAAGATGAGCTCTTTTAGTTGGTCTTTAAATAACCGCTCACGAACCGCTTTATTTGGGGTGTCGGGGTAGCTAAATGCAAGGGTAGATAAAACGTCCTTAACCCTGAAGTTACCGGTTTGGCGTCCATAGATGGTTTCAATGCCGATAATCGCCACGATGATTTCAGCTGGCACTCCGGACTCTTGTTCAACTTGAGTGAGAAATACCTGGTTCTGCTCCCAAAAGGCTTTACCTGCCTTTAATCTCACTGGTTCAACAAAACGCTTGCGGTACGCCACCCAATTCTTTTTAAAGGTTCCGGATGGGGGTAATACTAATTTGCGTATTGAGGGAATGGTCTTAACATCCAAAAAGCCAGATTCAAGAGCGGGAAGGGGTATTTCTTGGGTGTGAGCCACCTGGGCCAGTAATTCATGAATATTTTCGGAAAAGAGGGCTTCGGACACTGCTTCTTCGGTTTGGTTTACGATAGCTTGAGTAGTGTTGCTTTGGTGCGTAGGGTTGCTAGAGCAAGCCCCTAGAAGCAAAGCGAGGATGATGCTGGAGACAAGGAAACGTATATTCAAGTGAAGTTGGCGTTGAGTAGATTGCACGTTTATTAAATTAAAAAATTGCAGTTTTGTTATTGAAAGTTTTAAGTAATGACTACAGGATACATAACTCATCCAGATTTTCTAAAACATGAGATGGGTAGCCATCATCCAGAATGTCCAGAACGCATTCAAGCGATTAATGATCAACTCATTCGTAGCGGGATAGATCCCTTTCTGCATCATCTCGATGCGCCCCTGGCCACAGAAGATCAATTGGAATTAGTGCATAGCCCTGATCATATTGCGTTTGTAAAAGAACGCTCTCCCGAGAGTGGGTACTTCATGCTTGATGGTGACACCATCATGAATCCCCATACTTGGAGGGCTTGCTTACGTGCAGCAGGCGCTGCGATAGCTGGTGTCGATGCTGTAATGAAAGGCGAAGTAAAAAATGTTTTTTGCGCGGTACGGCCACCAGGACATCATGCTGAGCCAACGCGCTCTATGGGATTTTGTGTTTTTGATAATGTGGCCATCGCAGCACGCTACGCCATGGAGCAATATGGCATTGAGCGCGTAGCAATCATTGATTTTGATGTACATCATGGCAACGGCACAGAAGCGGCATTTTTCAATGATCCTAATGTCTTGATGTGCAGCTTTTTTCAGCACCCGTTTTACCCTTACAGCGGTTTAGATGGGGCAACGAATATGGTGAATGTTCCCTTGCCTGCCTCAACCCGCGGCGATGTCGTGCGCTCTATTGTGGAAGAGCAGTGGCTACCACGTCTACGAGACTTTGAGCCAGAGCTCGTGATTATTTCTGCTGGCTTTGATGCTCACAGAGAAGATGACTTAGGGCAAATGGGTTTAGTGGAAGATGATTACGCATGGATTACCAATCAATTGAAAGTAGTAGCCGATCAATATGCTCAAGGCCGCATAGTGAGCTGTCTGGAGGGTGGCTATAACCTCTCTGCCTTGGGTCGCAGTGTTGTGGCTCACGTTAAAGCTTTAGCAGACCTCTAATAAAAAAGAACAATAGCAAGGGTAAAGAGATGGCAAATATTTTCGAGCAAGGCTTAGAGCGCAACTCAGCAAACTTTACCCCCATTACCCCGCTATTATTTTTAGAGCGCTCTGCCGAGATTTACCCAAATCGTTTGGCGGTCATCCATGGGCAGCTGCGCCAAACTTGGCAACAGACCTATGATCGCTGCCGTCGTCTTGCCAGCGCCTTGAGTAAGCATGGTATCGGCCTTGGTGATACGGTGGCTGTGATGTTGCCCAACACACCCCCAATGGTTGAGGCGCACTTCGGCGTCCCGATGGTTGGCGCTGTATTAAATTCCCTGAATACCCGCTTGGATCCAGAAACCATCGCTTTCATGTTGAACCATGGCGAAGCAAAAGTAGTCATTGTTGACCCTGAGTTTTCGGGAACAATGAAGAAAGCCTTGGAGATTGCCAAAAAGGAAAGTGGTCGCGAGTTTCTGGTGATTGATGTCGAGGAAAAAGAGTTTGATGTGCCAGGCGAAAGATTAGGCAAACTCACTTACGAGCAATTATTGGCCGAAGGTGATCCGCAATATGAGTGGCAGGTTCCAGTAGATGAGTGGCAGGCGATTTGTCTAAACTACACCTCTGGTACGACTGGTAATCCAAAAGGAGTTGTCTACCATCATCGTGGCGCGGCAATTAATGCGGTCTCGAATATTTTAGATTGGGATATTGCTAAGCACCCAGTGTATTTATGGACATTACCTATGTTTCACTGCAATGGGTGGTGTTTCCCATGGACTATAGCGGCTCGTGCTGGTATTAATGTTTGCTTGCGTCGTGTTGATGCGCAACATATCTTTGCGGCAATTACAGAGCACAAGGTCACCCATTACTGTGCGGCCCCTATTGTTCATAATTTATTAGTGAATGCACCAGCTGAGATGAAGGTAGGTGTGCCAGCAGGTGTTAAGGGTCTTATTGCTGGTGCTGCGCCTCCAGCATCCATTATTGAGGGCATGGAAAAGCTAGGCTTTGATTTGACTCACGTCTATGGATTAACCGAGACCTATGGTCCTGCCGCAGTTTGCGTTCAACAAGATGAGTGGAATGATTTAGATATCGGCGAGCGTGCGCGTTTGAATGCGCGACAGGGCGTGCGCTATCACATGCAACAAGCAATTGCTGTATTGAACCCAGAAACAATGGAGCCTGTGCCTGCCGATGGTGAAACCATGGGTGAGATTATGTTCAAGGGCAACATCGCCATGAAAGGGTATTTGAAGAACGAGAAAGCCACTCAAGAAGCTTTCGCAGGCGGTTGGTTTCATTCTGGCGACTTGGCTGTGATGAGTCCTGATGGCTATGTGAAGATCAAAGACCGCAGTAAAGACATCATCATCTCTGGTGGTGAAAACATCTCCTCGATTGAGGTTGAAGATGTACTCTACCGCCATCCAGCAGTGATTGCAGCAGCGGTTGTGGCGATGCCTGATCCAAAGTGGGGTGAGACCCCTTGTGCATTTCTCGAAATAAAGCCTGATGTTGAGGTTACAGTTGAAGAAATTGTGGCCCATTGCAAGAAACATTTGGCTGGATTTAAAGTTCCCAGGGCTGTGGTCTTTGGGGACCTGCCCAAAACCTCCACCGGCAAGATTCAGAAGTTTGAATTGCGCAAGAAGGCTGGTTCTGCCTCTGCTATCGACGTTTAATAGAAACACTGCTCGAGGCAGATAAAATAGATAGTTACCCCGATTTTTGATAAATAAATATTGTTTTTGTGAAGATTGAGATCCGAAGATGAAAATCTTAGTAGCTGTAAAACGTGTCGTTGATTACAACGTCAAAGTTCGTGTGAAGTCAGATAATTCTGGTGTTGATATTGCTAACGTCAAAATGAGTATGAATCCTTTTGATGAGATTGCAGTTGAAGAGGCCGTCCGTTTAAAAGAAGCGGGAATTGTTACTGAGATCATTGTGGTATCAGCGGGCCCCACGCAATGCCAAGAAACATTACGTACTGCTTTGGCTATTGGCGCAGATCGCGCTATCTTAGTAGAGAGTGATGCTGACTTGCAGCCCTTAGCCGTTGCGAAGATTCTCAAAGCCCTCACTGATAAAGAGCAGGCTCAGATGGTGATTTTGGGTAAACAGGCGATTGATGACGATAGCAATCAAACCGGTCAGATGTTAGCTGCTTTACTAGATATCCCGCAAGCCACTTTTGCCTCTAAGGTAGTGATTGCAGAGGGCAAAGCCACCGTGACCCGTGAAGTCGATGGGGGTCTCGAAACCATTGCACTCACCTTACCTGCGGTCATCACGACTGACTTACGTTTAAATGAGCCACGTTATGTGACTCTACCTAACATCATGAAGGCCAAGAAAAAGACTTTAGAGAGTGTTAAGCCAGAGGAGTTGGGCGTTGATATTGCCCCACGTCTGAAAACACTTAAAGTAGAAGAGCCGCCAAAACGTACCGCTGGTGTTATGGTGGCCGATGTTGCAGCTCTGGTTGAAAAACTCAAAAATGAAGCGAAGGTGATTTAAATGGCCGCTCTGATCTCCCTAGTGATTGCTGAACACGACAATCAATCCTTAAAGGCGACAACCCTCAATGCCGTTGCTGCTGCCCTGCAAATTTCCTCAGAGGTAGACATCCTCGTAGCGGGTAATGGCGCTGATGGGGTTGCCCAAGCAGCAGGTCAAATCGCTGGCGTGCGTAAAGTTATTCAAGTAGATAGCCCAGCTTTAGCAGATCAATTGGCCGAACCTTTAGCAGCGCAGATCCTCTCGATTGCTAAAAACTATAGCCATATTTTGGCTCCAGCCACTGCGAACGGTAAAAATGTCCTCCCTAGAGTGGCAGCTAAGTTGGATGTGGCTCAGTTATCGGACATCACCAGGGTTGTCTCACCTGACACCTTTGAGCGTCCCATCTATGCAGGTAATGCGATTGCTACCGTTCAATCGGCTGATTCAATCAAGGTGATCACTGTGCGTACTACAGGCTTTGATCCAGTGGCTGCTACAGGCGGGTTAGCCACCATTGAAAAACAATCTGGCGATGCTGCAGCAAGCAATACTTCCTCTTCATCCTTTGTTGGGCGCGAACTGACTAAATCAGATCGTCCTGAGCTCACTGCTGCCAAGATTATTGTGTCTGGTGGTCGTGGTTTAGGTTCGGGTGAGAAGTATCAAGAAGTTGTTGTGCCGCTGGCTGATGCCTTAGGTGCTGCCTTGGGCGCATCACGCGCTGCTGTTGATGCGGGTTATGTACCGAATGATTACCAAGTGGGGCAAACGGGCAAGATTGTGGCTCCCCAACTGTATGTCGCTGTTGGCATCTCCGGAGCCATCCAACACTTAGCAGGTATGAAAGACTCCAAGGTCATCGTAGCCATTAACAAAGACCCAGAAGCACCAATCTTTAGTGTTGCTGACTATGGTTTAGTGGCTGACTTGTTTACTGCGGTCCCAGAGTTAACTAAGGCGCTTTCTTAGGTCGTTGATACATTCATTCAATGAATTCTATTTGAATAAAGAGGAGTTGTAATGCCATATGTAGCCCCAGTCAAAGACATGCTGTTTGTGATGAATGAATTAGCTGGACTATCAGATGTTGCTGCCTATCCGCAATATGCCGAAGCTGGCGCTGACGTTGATTTAGCCTCGGCCATTTTGGAAGAAGCTGCAAAATTTAATCAAGATGTAGTGGCGCCACTCAATTGGCCTGGCGATCAAAATCCCAGTGTGTTGCGTGATGGCAAGGTCTATACCACCCCCGGTTTTAAAGAAGCATTTGAGCAATATGGTGCCGCTGGTTGGCAGGGTGTTATTCATCCGGCTGAATTTGGCGGTCAAGGCTTGCCAAAGTTGATTTCTACTGCATGTCTTGAGATGGTAAATGCAGCCAATCTTTCTTTTGCTTTGTGCCCTTTGTTAACTGATGGTGCGATTGAAGCTCTATTAACGGCTGCTAGCCCAGAGTTACAAGAAACATATATTCCCAAAATGGTTTCAGGTGAGTGGACTGGAACAATGAATCTTACAGAGCCCCAAGCGGGCTCTGACTTGGCGATGGTGCGTTCACGTGCAGTGCCGCAGGATGATGGTGTTTATAAGATTTATGGCACCAAAATTTATATTACCTATGGCGATCACGATATGGCAAAGAATATTGTCCATCTCGTATTGGCTCGTACCCCTGATGCACCTGAGGGCGTAAAGGGCATATCTTTATTTGTGGTGCCAAAATTTATCGTGAACCCTGATGGCTCTCTAGGCGAGAGAAATGACGCTTATTGTGTTTCCATTGAACACAAGTTGGGTATTAAGGCGAGCCCTACTGCGGTATTGCAGTTTGGTGATCATGGTGGCGCTATTGGTTATTTAGTGGGCGAGGAAAATCGCGGTCTTGAGTATATGTTTGTCATGATGAATGCCGCCCGATTTGCTGTTGGTATGCAAGGTGTCGCTGTCGCTGAGCGCGCTTATCAAAAGGCTGTGCGTTATGCTAAAGATCGCGTACAAAGCCGTGATCTTGCTGGCTCCCCTGGTCCTGTGGCAATTATTCATCAGCCTGATGTCAAGCGGATGTTGATGACGATGCGCGCCTACGTTGAGGCATCTAGGGCGCTGGCGTATTACGCAGCGGCTGAGTACGACGCCCAGCATGCTTCACCCGATGAGGTTGCTCGCAAGGGTAGCCAGGCAATTTATGAGTTCTTAGTTCCGATTGTCAAAGGCTTCTCTACAGAGATGTCGATTGAGGTTGCTAGTCTGGGCGTGCAAGTGCATGGAGGTATGGGCTTTATTGAAGAGACTGGCGCTGCCCAGTACTATCGAGACGCCCGCATTTTGACAATTTATGAAGGAACAACTGCAATTCAGGCAAATGATTTGGTTGGTAGAAAAACGGTGCGTGATGGTGGCGCAACTGCTCAAGTCTTGATTGGAAAAATCAAGCAGACAGAAAAGGATCTAGCATCTGCTGGTAGTACCGATGCTAAAGCTGTTCTCAAGCAATTAATTCCTGCACGTGAAGCTTTCGAAGCCTCCGTTTCTTATATCTTAGCCAATGCCAAAACAGAAGTGAAAGCTGTCTACGCGGGTAGTGTTGCTTATCTGCGTTTGTGTGGATTGGTTTTGGGCGCATGGCAAATGGCTCGTGCGCTCTTGGCTGCCGAAGGTTTGCGTTCTAGCGATCCAAGTTTCTATGACGCCAAAATTGCTACTGCACGTTTCTTTGCTGAGAACTTATTGCCACAAGCACAAGCCTTAGCAACTTCTATTGTGGAAAGTGGTCATTCCACCAATGCTTTAGAAGTGGAGCAGTTTTAAGACCTTCTAATCAGTTTCTGTTTTATTACGCTATCCGCATTACTGGGATAGCTTTCTTGCTTCTGCAATTTGAGAGATAAAAAATTGCTCAAAGGAAACAGCTAAGAAGGTCATCATTACTCCAGCTCCAAATACTAGCGAGAAAATGACGGTGAGGATTGTCGGCCACCCGGACTTGGATTTACCTGCTGGATTAAATTGGGCATCCCACTTTTCATCTGCGCGTAAACCTAATGCAATGGTGGTTAACCAACTGGCTTCCATCGCAATAAAACCCAAGGTCAGCAAAATCCAGCCAGGTGCGGAGTGAAAGTGCGCGGCTTTTAAGAGGAGCCAGCCGCCAATACCGCCAATCAAAGAAAATAGTTGAGCCCATGCCCAAAAAGATTTAAAGCCTAATAAGTAGAAGCAGTTAAAACCGGTACCTGGAAAGAGTATCCCGAGTGCGCAGAAAATAAATTTAGAACGTTTCATTAAAACCTTTGTGATTATTTATTTTGAGTCGATGACTTCTGATTGACATCACGTTGCGCAAAGCTCAACACTTCACGATCCCGTCCAATAACCAGGAGCCGATCACCATCACGAACAATCGTACGGTAATCGTTGAGCTCATAGAGAAAATCATTTTCCAATTCCATGCGCTGTGGACTGCAGGCCATCTTGGTGCTGGCGATTTTTTCTAAGGTAAAGCCGCGTTCATCTTCACTAATCTGGGCGGTAAATCGATTACAGCCGGTAGATCCGCTAAGACGCTCACCATTTGCATCAAATGCGATTTGGATGGGGTTGCTGCTCTCGCCTTGTGGGATTTGCCTTGCGCGCACTTCGCCATTGGCATTAGGGGTGAGATTCCAGCGAATGAGTTCCCACTGGGTATTTCTGAGTTCTTGGGTCGGGGGGCTGATCTTAGCTCCGCAAGGAGGGATGACGCTGGCACAAGCTGTCAAAAGGCTTAAACCTATGCAGGAAATTGCCAGAATGGGTCGATTTAATCTGCTTCTAAACGAACTAGAGGGGTTATTTTTGTAGGGCATATTTATCTAACTCGTTGTTTTTTAATCAATTTTTATCACCTTGAACTCACCATTCTACTGAGTTAGGGGTTGAAATAGGTGGAATAAGTAGGGGTTTTCGTCTAGAATATGAGGTTTTCCGCTATACCGTGCATTTGTTTTATTCATTTGCTCAGTCGGCTGGAGCCCAAGATTTTTGTAGAAATTTCATTGGGTTGTAATCAACCTGTTTTTAATTTTAGATTTTAAGGAATAACTATGGTCGTCATTCGACTAGCACGCGGCGGTTCTAAGAAGCGCCCTTTTTACAGTATCGTTGCTACTGACAAGCGCAATCGTCGCGACTCGAACTTTATCGAGCGTATTGGTTATTTCAATCCTAAGGCAGCTGAGTCCGAGCAAGCAATGCGTATTGCTCAAGACCGTTTGACTTATTGGACTGGTGTTGGTGCGCAAGTATCCCCAACCGTTGTTCGTTTGATCAAGAATAATCCTGCAGTTTAAAACTGACTTTCTAGAAACCCTGTCTTCATGATGGGGCTTCTAGCGATAGGATTCATTGGTAGTTTTATTTAGGGAAAATAGGTGGCATTAATATGAGTACACCCTCCCTAAATGATTTGATTGAGCTTGGTGCAATTGCTGAAGCTCAAGGCCTGCAAGGACAAGTGAAGGTCCGCCCTCACTCCTCAGATCCTGTAGCGCTTCTATCTTCAAAAGAAATTTGGCTTTCCCTCATTCCTCGTCGGGATGCTGGCGTTTCTGCTTCTCAAGAGCAGGCTTCCTTACGTGCTTACAAAGTCAAACAAGCAAAGATGCATAGTGGCACGGTTGTCCTCGCTTTAGAGGGTGTAACAGACCGCGATCAAGCTCATGCATTAAAGGGTGCCCGCATTTTAGTGGGGCGCGATGATTTTCCAAAAGCGGACAAAGATACTTATTACTGGGTAGATTTAATTGGTTGCCAAGCAAACAATCTGCAAGGCGAACATTTGGGTGAGGTTTTGGACGTCACCGAAAATGGCGCTCATGGCGTCATTGCGATTGGGGATTCTATAAGCAAAGTAGTTAAGCAGCTCGTACCGTTTGTTAAGGAAGTAGTGCAAAACGTCGATTTGCCGAATAAATCCATTACCCTAGATTGGCAATCTGACTGGTAGCCTTTCCAATACGTTAGCCAATACTTTTTATTTCACTATGCGCTTTGATGTTGTAACTCTATTTCCAGAAATGTTCCCAGCTTTAACGCAGTGGGGGGTGACTGGACGCGCATGTGACAAAGGCCTAGCCAGCGTCAAACTTTGGAATCCCCGAGACTATTGCAGTGATCCCCGCAAAACGGTAGATGATCGTGCTTATGGTGGGGGCCCTGGGATGGTCATGATGGTTAAACCGCTAGAAGATGCCGTGAATGCGATTAAGGCGTCCCATCAAGCGGAACATATTCCATCTGGCCCAATTTGCCTTTTGGCACCCCAAGGTGAGCGTTTTTCTCAAAAGATTGCGACAGATATCCTCAATCACGGCAATATTAGCTTTGTTTGTGGCCGCTATGAGGCAATTGACCAACGTTTTGTCGACCGGAACGTCGATTTACAGCTTTCAATGGGTGATTTTGTGGTTTCTGGGGGCGAATTACCCGCTATGGCCATGATGGATGCGGTTATACGGCTTATCCCCGGGGCTCTTGGGGATGATGATTCTGCGGTCCAGGATAGCTTCGTAAACGGGCTTTTAGACCATCCGCACTACACCCGCCCTGAAATATATGAAAATTTATCTGTTCCAGACGTGCTTTTGGGCGGACATCACGCTAAAATAGCGGATTGGCGTCGGCAAAAGTCTTTAGAGCTGACGTTAAGGTTAAGACCGGATTTAATTGAATCCGCTCGAACCAACGGGTTGCTAACCCAAGAAGATGAGCAATTTCTTCGTACGCTGTGAGTAATCTCAGGGTTGAATAAAAAGTTTGTATTTTGGTTTAGTGAAATTGATTTAACTACATCCTCTGTCTGGTCCGTTGATTTATATCTCGGGATTAAACGCTGACAAGATGTTTAAGGATTGAAAATGAATTTGATTGAAAAAATTGAGCAAGAAGAAATTGCTCGCTTAAGCGCCAACAGAACTCTTCCAAGTTTTGCTCCTGGCGATACAGTAGTCGTTGGCGTGAACGTAGTTGAAGGTACACGTAAACGTACTCAGGCCTTTGAAGGCGTTGTGATTGCTAAGCGCAATCGCGGACTTAATTCTAGCTTTATCGTTCGTAAGATTTCTTCTGGCGAAGGTGTAGAGCGTACATTCCAAACTTACTCACCATTGATCGCTAGCATTGAAGTAAAGCGTCGCGGTGATGTGCGTCGTGCGAAGTTGTACTACTTGCGCGATCGTTCAGGTAAGTCTGCACGTATTAAAGAAAAGCTTCCTGCTCGTAAAGCAGCAGCTGTTCCAGCTCCAGCCGCTGAATAAGCTATCGGCTTGAAGTAAAAAAGGCGGCCTTGGTCGCCTTTTTTGTTGCCTTAAAATAAGAACATGTCAAAGATCTCTAAACCTGAAGAAGATGCAATCAATGTTGCAGCCCCTGCGGGTTTTGATGCCCAGGCTGTGCCCATTGAATCAGTGTGCATCGGTCAGCAAAAGGTGTTGGATAGATTGCTCGATCCTCATCAGCTAAAAGAACGCCTTTTATCGCCTCCAGCTTGGCAGATAGAGATTACAGATGAGAACCGGCATGTCATGGCTGCTGACATCATTGCAAAGCGTCAGGCTGCGGGCAAGGTGACTCGCGCAGCTGTTTTGATTCCTTTACTACTTCAACCAAATGGCTTATCCGTTTTATTGACTCAGAGAACGACTCACTTGCGAGATCATGGTGGGCAAATCAGTTTTCCGGGTGGTCGCATGGATCCCGAGGATGCTGGTCCCAATGAGACAGCTTTACGCGAAAGCGAAGAAGAAATCGGTCTAGAGCGTGAGCGGGTTGAGATTATTGGTCAATTACCCGAGTATTTGACGGTTTCAGGCTATAGCGTCACACCAATTATCGGTTTGGTTAAACCTCAGGCAGAATATGTCTTAGATGAATTTGAAGTGGCGGATATATTTGAAGTGCCCTTGAGTTTCTTGATGGACCCAGCAAATCATCAGGTTCGGGTTTGGCAGAGTGAGCAAGGTAGCCGCCGTTTTTATTCGATGCCCTATGAAGGTCGCTTTATTTGGGGAGCAACTGCAGGAATGTTACGTAACCTTTATCATCTATTAAAAGTATGACTTTCTTTTCTATTCTCTTCGCCCTGATTGCCGAACAATACCGTCCGGTATCGGCTAATCATTGGATCCACCGAATTGGTGCCCGTTGGTTGGATTGGGTTGCTGGTGAATTTGGCGGCAAGACTGAGGATGGCGCGAGTCCTGTAGGCGCCCGCATGGCCTGTTTGGTAGCTTTTATTCTCCCAACTTTCTTTGTCTTCGTGGTTTATGTTGCTTGCATGCTGACTTATCCAATCTTGGGTTTCATTTGGAATGTCACCATTGCCTATTTATTTTTTGGCTTTCGTCAATTTAGTCATTCCTTTACTGCAGTTCATGAAGCCATTCAGAATCATGATTTACCTGCGGCTCGCCTAGCCTTGGCTGAGTGGTATGGCCCTGAATTAGACGCATCAAATCTCAGTGAGACTGAAGTTATTTCATTGGCGTTAGAGCGTGCAATTGTTGGCTCTCATCACCATGTCTTTGGCGTGTTGTTTTGGTTCATGATGCCGATGGGTCCAGCAGGCGTAGTGCTATATCGCTTGGCTGACACCGCTTCGCAACGCTGGTCAGAAAGAGGTGACTTCAATTTAAGTGAAGCGGCTCGACATTTCTTCTACGTATTGGATTGGATTCCTTCCCGCATTACTGCGATGGGCTTTGCTATCGTTGGTAATTTTGAGGGTGCGGTTTATGGCTGGCGTTATCTCACTGGCAAGTGGGCTGATTCTTTATCTGCAGTGATTCTGGCTGCTGGTAGCGGTGCACTTGGCGTACGTTTAGGTGAGCCCTTGAGTGAGCCTGATAGTGATGAAGCTTTGCGGATGGCTGAAGCTGGTGAGCCTATTGTTTATGAGGTGGGTCTTGAGCCAACCGAACGGACAATGCGTTCCGCAATTGGTTTGGTGTGGCGCTTAATTATCGCTTGGATGGCTTTATTGCTAATGCTGACCATCTCTCTTTGGCTTGGCTAATGCCTTGAATCTGCGTATCTGCTGTTTTTGAATCAGAGCGCAATTGTCTAAATAGCGCTAGTCTTTCTGGCGCTATTTCATTTCTAGCGACGGCATCTCGTACTGCGCAATCTGGTTCAGTTTCGTGCGCGCAATTATGAAAGCGGCATTTGCCGATAAGTTCCTTGAACTCCCTAAAGGCATGCTCAAGTTCACTGACTGACATGTGGGCTAATCCGAATTCCTGAAAGCCTGGTGAATCAATCAGAGCCCCGAGCTTGCCATGAGAATCTCTTCCCCATGCTTCGGGCAGTTCGAAGTAACGGCATGCCGTGGTGGTGTGTTTGCCAGTGTCTAAGCGTACTGAATACTCTTGTGTGATTGCGGCAGCATTCGGTACCCAGGCATTCAGGAGGCTCGACTTACCCATACCGGACTGCCCAACAAATACTGAAACTTTCCCTTGCAGAGCAGGGCGCAGAGCTTCAATAGAGGCAGGATCAAATTTTGCAGAAACTTCACTCACTGGATAGCCCATGCGGGCATAGGGCTCAATGATTTTGCGAGCATGAGCTAGGTTATCTGGCAGATCGCATTTATTGAGCAGAATATGCAAACCAATTTGATTGGTTTCAGCAGCAACTACGGCCCTTCCTAGTAGATCGGGGGAGAAAGCTGGCTGCGTAGCCAGCACTACTAATATTTGATCAACGTTAGAAGCGATTAATTTGCTCTTAAAGGCATCTGATCGATAGAGAAGATTTTCTCTAGGCTCGATACGAATAATGCGTGCTTGATCTGCCGAAGTCATCTCCAGCAACATGCGATCACCCACGGCACCGATGTGCTGCTTAGCTGGAGTGCTTACCTGAATCAGTGGACCATCAGGCGATTCATTGTCCTGGGCATCTTTCACCAAACGCTGCGCTAAATAATGTCTTCCATAAGAAGCCGTTAGTAGCGCGTGAAATTGCTCCATGAGTTTCTAACTTTGACGTTGAAGATTGGCAATGCGTAGTGGTGCAGGTGGATGAGAGCTATAAAACGCGGTATAGATCGGATCGGGCGTCAAGGTAGAGGCATTATCTTGATAGAGTTTGACCAGTGCTGAGATCAGATCTTTAGCAGAAGATTTAGTCGCCGCAAAACCATCTGCTTCGTATTCATGTTTACGTGATGCAATGCTTGCCAATGGTGTGAAGAAGAAGCTGAACACTGGTGACACCAGCATAAAGAGTGCCAGCGCTAGGCCGCCGTTGTAGCCATTCAAGTTCGGCATCACACCTAGGTCGGTATAAAACCATGCTTGAGTGCTAATCCAACCCAATAAGGCGAACATCCCAAAGCTCAAGGCAAAGGACACCAGTAAACGTTTGCGAATGTGTTTGCACTTGAAGTGCCCGAGTTCGTGCGCTAAAACTGCCTCGACTTCACCGGGATTTAATTTTTCAATCAATGTGTCAAAGAACACAATACGCTTAGCTTTACCCATGCCCGCAAAGAATGCATTGCCATGAGCGCTACGCTTACTACCATCCATCACAAATAATCCCTGACTAGCAAACTCACAGCGAGCCAAGAGGGCTTCGATTTGAGTCTTTAGGGCACCATCCGGTAGAGGTTGGAATTTATTAAATAGAGGCGCGATGAAGCTAGGGAAAATCCACTGCATCAAGAGACTGAATACAGTCAATACAACCCACGCCCAAAGCCACCACAGATCGCCTGCTTTAGCCATCAAGCTCAGAATGACCCATAGCAATGGAATGCCAATAGCAGCGCCAACTCCAAGGCCTTTAATCATATCGATAAAGAAGAGTTGTTTACCCATGCGATTAAACCCAAAGCGCTCTTCCAAATGGAATTGCTTGTACCAAGAAAAAGGCAGGTCCACTATTCCGGAAATAATCGCAATCGATCCTAGGAGAGCGATTTGCTGGGTAATTCCATCGCCCAATAATTGCAAGAGGGAAATGTTCAAAATCTGCAGGCCACCTAAAAGGGTGAAGCCAATTAAAATAATGGCGCTGACACCATTCTCTAAAACACCTAACCTTAATTTAGCGATGGTGTAGTCAGCCGCCTTTTGATGTTCGGCTAAAGTCACTTTTTCGGCGAACTCTGCTGGGACGCTATCGCGATGTTTGGCAACAAAGCGCATTTGACGTTGGGCTAACCAGTGGCGCAGGCCAAAGCTTGCAAGAAAGGCAATTAGAAAAGCAATTGTGAATGTCATGAGATCATTATAGTTATGAGCGAAAAAACCAATACCCCGGACCCAAAGTCAGCACCTGCCAGCGAGAATCTGGTGTGGGTTGATATGGAAATGTCAGGTTTAGACCCAGAGTCTGAACGCATCCTAGAAATTGCCATCATTGTGACGGATGCCCATCTCAATACGATTGCGACTGCCCCTGTTTGGGTGGTGCATCAAGAGGACACTTTGCTAGACGCCATGGATGCTTGGAATAAGGGCACCCATGGACGTTCGGGTTTGATTGATAAGGTCAAGACCGCCACCCAAGATGAGGTGACTGTAGAGGCTGAATGTATTGCTTTTTTGAAGCAGTACGTTAAAGCTGGCGTTGCGCCAATGTGTGGCAATACGATTGGCCAAGACCGCCGCTTCATGGCTAAGTACATGCCCAAATTAGAGGCGTACTTTCATTATCGAAATATTGATGTTTCGACCTTGAAAGAACTCTGTAAACGTTGGCATCCTGAGTTAGTGAAGGGTTTCACCAAGAAACAAGCGCATACGGCATTGGCTGACATCGAAGAATCCATTGAAGAGCTCAAGTACTACCGAGACAAATTTATCGTCCCATTGCCAGAGCAAGCTTAAGATTTCTGAATGGCGCTTTTGGGTCTAAAGACTTTGATGATGGATTCATTGGTTTCGATGTACGGCCCACCAATGAGATCAATGCAGTAAGGAACAGCAGCAAAGATGCCGGGAACGATGGATTTTCCATCCGCACCTTTCAGCCCTTCAAGCGTTTCAGCAATCGCTTTTGGTTGTCCGGGCAAATTAATAATGAGAGCAGCATGCCCTTCAATTTCGCGAAGAACAGCAGTTTGACGCGATAAAATCGCTGTCGGCACAAATCGTAGGCTAATTTGACGCATTTGCTCACCAAAGCCAGGCATTTCCCGTGTTCCGGCATCTAAGGTGGCTTCTGGGGTGACATCTCTGCGGGATGGCCCAGTCCCTCCAGTAGTTAATACCAAGTCACATCCCAAATCATCCACAAGCTCCACAATCGTCTCAGCGATGATTTCTTGCTCATCAGCTATGAGGCGCTCATGGAAGACGCAAGGCGTGCTGATAGCGCTCATTAACCAGCTTTGCAGGGCAGGAATGCCTTCGTCGCTATAAACACCCTTGCTCGCTCGGTCAGAGATCGAGATCAGGCCAATTTTGATTTCATTTGGAGTATTACGCTTCCAAGCTTCGGTATGCTTCATGCTTCTATTCTAGCTATTATTAGGGCATGTTTACTTACACATCACATCAGTTCACAGAAATCATTGATTTCATGCTTTCAGAGGCCCGTAAGCGGGGCGCTTCCGACGCTATTGCGGAAATTTCAGAGGGCCAGGGCCTCTCTGTCACAGTTCGCAAAGGCGAGGTGGAGACCATCGAGCAAAGTCTCGATAAACAGGTAGGCGTTACTGTTTTTTTGGGGCATCGCCGTGGCAATGCCAGTACCAGCGATTTTTCTAAACATTCCTTAAAAGCGACAGTTGAGGCTGCGTACCATATTGCCCAACATACAGCCGAAGATGATTGCGCTGGTCCTGCAGAAGTTGAGCTTTTAGAGAAGCATCCCTTAGATCTCGATTTATTCCATCCGTGGTTATTGGACACTGAGCAGGCGGTAGATATTGCACGCACTGCTGAAGGCGCAGCATTTGCCGTCAGCAAACAAATTAAAAATAGTGATGGCGCTTCAGTATCTGCCCATCATGCGCATTTCATGATGGGCACCACTCACGGGTTTATGGGTGGCTATCCTTTTTCTAGGCACTATATTTCCTGTGCACCAATTGCCAGTGAGGGTGGAAAAAAATCCGCCATGCAGCGCGATGATTGGTATTCCAGTTCACGAATCCCGGAAGAACTTGCAGATCCTGCTGCCATTGGAAAGTATGCTGCGCAACGTGCACTATCAAGACTTAAAGCTCGATCCCTGACAACCCGTCGCTGCCCAGTTATTTTTGAAGCACCCTTGGCTGCGGGCATATTGGGCGGTCTAGTGCAGGCAGTATCTGGTGGCTCTTTGTATCGCCGCTCTAGCTTTTTATTGGATAGTCTTGGTACGCAAGTGTTACCTAAGCATGTAAGTTTGTTTGAGAATCCTCACATGAAATCGATGACGGGTAGTGCTCCTTTTGATGAGGAAGGGGTCAAGACTGCGGCCCGCACTGTTGTGGATAAAGGCATCCTAGAAGGCTACTTTTTGTCCACATACTCCGCTCGTAAGTTAGGTATGAAAACTACTGGTAATGCGGGTGGGTCTCACCATTTGACTTTAGAGAGTACAAAAACTCCCAAGGGCGGCTTACCAGCACTCCTAAAGGCAATGGGAACAGGTTTATTAGTCACCGAATTAATGGGGCAGGGCGTGAACTATGTCACTGGCGATTATTCGCGTGGCGCTTTTGGTTATTGGGTGGAGAACGGCGAAATTCAGTATCCAGTTGAAGAAGTCACTATTGCCGGTAACTTAAAAGACATGTTGCTCAATATTGAGTTAATTGGTGGCGATACCCTGATTCGCGGAACCAAGGAAACCGGCTCCATCTTGATTCGCTCTATGACGGTGGGCGGTAAATAGTCTAGCGATCTGAAATAGATATACTTTTAGAACTTCATCAGAACAGTTAAGGGAGACCAGTATGCAAAGACGTTCCTTTTTAAAGAAGGCCACTTTAGGAGCTGGCGCTGCTGCTTTAGCCGCCCCTGCGCTTGGACAAAGCTTGCCGACGCTAAATTGGCGTTTAGTTTCCAGTTTTCCTAAATCTTTAGATACCTTATATGGCACGCCAGAGGTTTTTGCTAATTCTTTGCGCAAGGCAACGGATGGCAAATTTAATATCAAAGTGTTTGCAGCTGGTGAAGTGGTGCCTGCGCTTCAGGTGTTAGATGCCGTTCAAAATGGCACTGTCGAGTGTGGACATACTGCAAGCTATTACTACCTTGGTAAAAATAGCGCATTCATTTTTGATACCGCAGCACCATTTGGTATGACAGCTCGTCAGCAAACTGCTTGGATGCTGCAGGGTAATGGCATGAAGTTGATACGTGAGCTATATGCCAGTTATAACTTGGTGAACTTTCTGGGCGGTCAGACTGGTACTCAAATGGGTGGCTGGTTCCGTAAAGAAATTAAATCACCTGAAGATTTCAAAGGCCTCAAATTTCGTATTGCTGGGTTTGCCGGCCAGGTTTTAGCTAAGCTCGGCGTAGTACCTCAGCAACTACCGGCTGGTGAGATTTATTCAGCGCTTGAAAAAGGCACGATTGATGCTGCTGAGTTTGTGGGCCCATACGATGATGAAAAGCTAGGCTTGGCTAAAGTAGCTAAGAACTATTACTACCCAGCTTGGTGGGAAGGCAGTGCGGCGCTTTCATTCTTGGTCAATAAGAAGAAGTGGGATGAACTGCCACCTTCATATCAGGCGGCTTGGGAAGCGGCATGCTTTGAGGCGCATACCGATATGTGCGCCAAGTACGATGCGCTCAATCCACCGGCCCTGCAACGGCTTGTTCAGAATGGTGCGGTATTACGCAAATTCAATACCTCAGTAATGGATGCTTGTTTTAAGGCTTCGCAAGAAACCTATGCCGAAGAGTCCGCCAAGAACCCACAGTTCAAAAAGATCTTTGAAGACTACCGAGCCTTCAGAAATATGGAAGCGCAGTGGTTTGGTTTAGCAGAACAAGCGTTTGCGCAATATAGCTTTAGCAAGAAACTTTGATTAATATTTTTTTGGTGAAATAAAAAGGGCTCTTAGGGGCCCTTTTTATTTATTTGCGTTCAAGTTTTAGAAAATGAAAAGAGATGTCGCCTTCACTGCCCGGCGTTCGTTCTATCTCTTGCCATTCGGATGGATTAGGCACTTCAAAGAAGGTATCACCACCTTCTACATCAATATCAATCTCGGTAAGATAAAGGCAATCTGCTTTTTTAAAGCCTTGCGTAAAAAGTTGCTCACCACCGATCACAAAAACACGGGGAAATTCACTTAAGCGATTGAGTGCCTCATCGAGTGAGCCTGCTAATTCTGCGCCGGTTAATTGAAGGTCTGGGTTTCTGCTCACGACAATATTGCGTCTACCAGGGAGGGGGCGGCCAATGGACTCCCAGGTCTTGCGGCCCATGATGACAGGGTGTCCCATGGTGACGCGCTTGAAGAATTGCAAATCTGCAGAAATCTTCCAAGGCATTTGGTTGTCGCGACCAATGACATGATTGCGCGAGCGCGCCACAATCATCGAGATAGCAGGTTGTGTCATGACTAGCTGAGTTTCTTAAATAGCTACTGGAGCTTTAATGTGTGGGTGAGATTCATAGCCGGCAATCTCAAAATCTTCAAACTCATAGTCAAATAGCGAGTCTGGTTTACGAAGAATTTTGAGTTTAGGTAGTGGATAAAAATCCCTGGAGAGCTGAAGATCTACTTGCTCTAAATGGTTGCTGTATAGATGGCAATCACCACCAGTCCAAATGAAGTCGCCAACCTCTAAGTTGCATTGCTGGGCGACCATATGCGTTAACAAGGCATAGCTAGCGATATTGAAGGGTACGCCGAGGAAAATATCTGCACTGCGTTGGTAGAGCTGGCAAGAGAGCTTGCCATCGGCCACATAAAACTGAAAGAAGGCATGACAAGGTGCCAAGGCCATGCGAGGAATATCAGCAACGTTCCATGCCGACACAATAATGCGGCGTGAATCTGGATTTTTCTTAATCGTTTCCAGAATCTCAGAGATTTGATCAATATGCTGACCATTGGGTGCAGGCCAAGAGCGCCATTGGTAGCCATAGATAGGGCCGAGATCTCCATCTGGAGCAGCCCATTCATTCCAAATGGAAACACCACGTTCTTTTAGCCAATTATTGTCAGTACTGCCTTTGAGAAACCACAATAATTCATAAATGATGGATTTGAGGTGAAGCTTCTTGGTCGTGACCATCGGAAAGCCGTCGGCCAAATTGAAGCGCATTTGATGCCCAAACACGGACAGCGTGCCAGTACCCGTTCTATCTGACTTTTTAACGCCCTTGGCTAGGACTTCCTTCATGAGATCGTGATATTGGCGCATAAATATTGTCTAAAGGTAAATGATGTAGATAGAGCTTACTCGAATGTGGGACTTTTTACCCCAAGTGCTTTATGAAGCTTGGGGGAGGTGGTGGTGTATTGCAGTTGAATCTGTTTCTCAGGGTGAAGATATTCAGCGGCTGCAAAGGCTGCCAGCGCTGCCTCATGAAAGCCAGACAAAATAAGTTTCTTTTTCCCGGGGTAGATATTGATATCACCCACTGCATAAATTCCGGGGGTGCCAGTTTGAAAGGTGGCGGTATTGACGGTGATTTGTTTGCGATCGATCTCTAGACCCCAGTCCACAATAGGACCCAATTTTGGAGATAAGCCAAAAAATACCAATACATCGTCCACTGGTATTTGGCGGGTATTGCCATCAATATCAGCAACACTCACTTCGCTCAGGCGATCATTGAGAACTTCGTAGCCAGTAGGTTGCCCAACGATGAACTCCATCGCATGTGTGGCGCAAAGTTCGCGCATTTTGGTAATCGATTTTGGTGCCGCTTTGAAGTCATCTCTGCGATGAATCAGAACAACGCTTTTAGCCTTGCCAACAAAATGCAGCGCCCAATCTAGGGCTGAGTCACCGCCACCAAAAATCACAATACGTTTGTCTTGAAATCGTTCTGGATCTTTGACGCTATAAAAAAGTTGTTTTCCCTCAAAAGCCTCAATGCCATCTAGCCTAAGGGTGCGAGGCTGAAAGGCGCCAACACCAGCTGCAATGAAAACTGTTCTGCTGATGAATTCTTTACCAAGGGAGGTGACTAGTTTGAGACGGCCATCCTCTTGTTGCTCAAGAGATATGACTTCTTGCCCCAGATGAAATTGGGCGTTAAATGGCTCAATTTGCTTAAGTAGGTTATTGGTGAGCTCTTGCCCTGTACATACCGGTATTGCTGGGATGTCGTAGATCGGCTTATCGGGATACAGTTCTACGCATTGACCACCCGGTAATGGCAGTGAGTCAATCACGTGCGCTTTGATTTCTAGAAGGCCTAGTTCAAAGACCTGAAAGAGACCTACTGGACCGGCGCCAATAATGACTGCGTCGGTTTCAATAGGCTGTTGCAATGCTAAATCTCTTGGCTAATTACTTAGCTAGTTGATCAAGCTTGTTTTTAACATCTTTCCACTCATCCGCATCCGGCAATGCAGCTTTGGATTTGGTGATAGAGGTAAACGATGGGGACAAGTCGGCATTGAGCTTGATGAAATCTTGTTGGTCGCCAGGAACATCATCTTCTGCGTAGATGGCATTTACGGGACATTCTGGAACGCACACGGCACAGTCAATGCACTCGTCTGGGTCAATCACTAAGAAATTAGGACCTTCGCGGAAGCAGTCAACGGGGCAAACGTCAACGCAGTCAGTGTATTTGCAGCGGATACAGGATTCAGTAACAACGTAAGTCATGATGTTTTTGGATTAAGGGCCCGCGAGTTGCATGGGCTAGTATTTATAAAAGCTCAATTTTAGCCGAATTAGCCTGTTTTTCAGGCAAAAGCTGCAATTTACTTAAGGTAAAGTTCCAGACATGACTATTTCAACAAATACCCAATCTATGACCAATAAACCCAAAATTTTGGTGGCCAGAGCCATATTCCCTGAGGCGCTTGCTAAATTGGAGGAATCCTTTGAAGTTCGATCAAACCAATCTGACCAAATTTTTACGCCTGCAGAGCTGCAAAAGGAGCTTGCTGGGGTTGTAGGGGCTTTAGTAACGGGGAGCGAAAGAATTGATGCCAATGCCTTATCGGCAGCAAATGGTTTAAAGGTAGTGGCTAATATTTCTGTTGGCTATAACAATTTTGATGTGACGGCTATGAGCGCTGCTGGAGTGATAGCAACCAACACACCAGATGTATTAACCGATACCACTGCTGATTTTGGCTTTGCTCTTTTAATGGCAACAGCGCGTCGCATCACCGAGTCTGAACATTGGATTCGTGCTGGTAAATGGGATCAGTGGTCGATTGTGAATAATCCTCTAGGGATGGATTTGCATCACAGTACGCTAGGCATTATTGGCATGGGACGCATTGGTCAAGGCATTGCAAAGCGAGCATTAGGTTTTGGAATGAAAGTGATTTATCACAATCGCAGCCGCCTCTCCGAGGTAGATGAAAAGGCATGTGGCGCAAGTTATGTCTCTAAGGAAGATTTATTGCGTAATGCAGATCATGTGGTTTTGGTTTTGCCTTACACCGCTGAAAATCATCATACGATTGGCGCAAAAGAAATTGCCTTGATGAAACCGACTGCAACCCTTGTCAATATTGCGCGCGGGGGGATTGTGGATGATCTGGCTTTGGCTCAAGCCTTAAAAGCAGGAACCATTTTTGCTGCCGGCTTGGATGTGTTTGAAGGCGAACCCAAAGTCAATCCAGAGTTACTGAAATTGAGTAATGTTGTCTTGGCTCCACACATTGCAAGTGCAACTGAAACAACACGTAGAGCAATGGTTGATCTTGCGATTGAAAATTTACGTGCTGCTCTCGATGGCAAGACGCCACCAAGTTTAATTAATAAGGAATTATTTAAGGCTTAGAGAACTAAAAATTGAAACTACTCAGTTTCAATCTCTTCGTGAAGTTCTTTGATTGCGATTTCAATACCACCAAAGGTATCTGCAACCCAGTTGTAGACCTTGCATGCAATCCACAGCAAACCAAAACCAAGCAAGGCATTGAGGATGAGTGCAGAAAGCACGGTAAATCCAGGGATCGCACCATCTCGAATGAAGGCTACAAAGAGAGCCAACAAAACAATTGGAACGGAAAAACATAGATAAACCAAAACGAGTGTTTTGGCGGTGTGCATTGGGTCTAGGAAGACGATTTCTTTTTTGCTAAGTTTCATGAGGAACAATCTTAAAGCAGTCCATCAAAAAGCGCTACATCTACCCAATCCCCGGCCGCAATATTTCCCTGATCGTGGTGAAGAATCACAAAGCAGTTGGCTTCACTCATAGAGCGCAAAATTCCAGCGCCTTGGCTGCCGGTGAGTTTGACTGTGGGTTTGCCATCTTTGCCACGCCCCAAAATGGCGCGTTGGAATTCTGTACGGCCAAGCTTCTTGCGGATTGCCGACTCCGAGATAGCTTGGGTTAATGGTGGTTCAGTCTGTGCGGCGCCATTGAGTTGCAAAAGTGCTGCACGGACAAACTGGTAGAAGGTGACCATGACGGCAACTGGGTTGCCAGGCAACCCAAAGAATAGGGTCTTGTGAGGTGATGATTGGCCTGCTATAGGCTTGAGGGTGCCAAATGCCATCGGTCTACCGGGGCGCATTGCAATTTTCCAGAATCCAACATCACCCAGATCTTGCATGATTTGCTTGGTGAAGTCGGCCTCGCCAACAGAGACTCCTCCCGAGGAAATGAGAACATCGGCAACTTTGGCTGCATTACAAAATGCCTCTTTGAGAGATACGGGATCATCGCGGACGATACCGCAGTCAATGATCTCGAGATCTAAGCGATTTAATAAACCAGTGAGGCTGTAGCGATTGCTATCGTAAATACTACCCGCGTCTAAAGCTTCTCCAAGGGTACGTAATTCATCACCGGAGGAGAGGATAGCAACCTTGAGTTTGCGATGCACTTTCAGAGTAGCAATGCCTAGTGAAGCCGCTAAGCCCAAATCAGAGGGGCGCAAGAGTCGTCCAGCCTCAATTGCTGGCTTGCCATTTTGCAGATCCTCACCGCGAAGGCGGCGATTCTCGCCAGGCTTTAGTAGGCTCTGTTTGAACTCAATCGATGCATCGCTTGGAGTGCTTGTGAGTTCTTGTGGAATAACGGTGTCACAGCCATTGGGCATCAGGGCCCCAGTCATAATCTTGAGACACTCTCCGGCACCGATATTGCCCTCAAAAGGCTTTCCTGCATAAGCAGTGCCAATCACCTTTAATGAAACGATATCTTCAGAATTTCCAAGGCAATTCCCATGAAAGGCATAGCCATCCATTGCCGAGTTATCTGCAGATGGCACATCGATTGGTGATAGCAAATCTTCAGCCAAAATGCGATTGATCGCTTGGTCTAAAGAAACCAATTCAATAGCGCTTTGGCTAGTGATGTTCTGAGCTTCTACAAGCAGATCTTTAACTAAGTCAGAAATTGCTTTGCGCGCTTCATCAACATGTAATGAAGAGCTTAAGAGGATTGGATCATTGGGAGAATGTGTCATTTGGACATCGCCTCTAAATGCTGCAGTTCTTCTGGGGTATTTACGTTTGCAAAGGCTTTGGCATTTTCAAAGATAACAGTGCTAGTGCGTAGCTCCTTAAACCAATTGTCAATTTTGAGATCACCTTTACTGAGAAATTGCTTTAATGAGCTCTTTACATCACTACGCATGAAACAAAAGACAGGCTGTGCCCAGATTTTTCCACTGGCTTCTTTGGTTGAGGCGTAAACCAATTGGTAGTTACCGCTTTCAAGCTCCTCTGCAAGCTTTGCGCATAGGTCAGGTGGCATCAGTGGCGAGTCACAAGGCGAGGTCACTAGGTAAGGCGTTTTGCAGACCTTTAAGCCTGCGAGGAATCCAGCTAAGGGACCTGAAAAGTCAGGTGCCTCATCCACAATCACTGGATATCCATAAATAGAATATTTGGTGATATTGCGGTTTGCGTTAATCAGAATTTGACCAACTTGACTCTTTAGGGCCTGTATCGCTGACTCAATCAACGCTTTGCCATGAAAGGGAATTAAGCCCTTATCAATGCCACCCATACGCTGGGCGCGGCCACCAGCCAAAATCAGTCCAGTAATGTGATCTGCAGAAATCATTAGCCGCCAATGTAAGACATCTCAACCTTGCGATGGCCAGAGGCTGGATTTGCAGTATGAGAACCACGCACTTCAGAATAATGATCATCACGACCTGCCCATGTTGACATGATGGCATTGGCGATTTCTAAATCCGTCTTATCTGAGCGGAGCAAAGTTTTGAAATCAAAACCCTCGTTAGCAAATAAGCAAAGATACATTTGTCCGTCAGTGGAGATGCGTGCACGTGTGCATTCGTGACAGAAAGTTTGAGTGACGCTAGAAATCACGCCGATCTCGCCAGAACCATCGACATAGCGCCAGCGCTGTGCAACTTCACCCTGGTAGTTCGCATCAATTGGCTCTAGCGGAAATGCTGCATGAATTCTGGCAATGACTTCTTTGGATGGGAGGACCTGAGTCATATCCCAGCCATTAGAGCTACCGACATCCATAAACTCGATAAATCTCAGAACAATGTTGCTGCCTTTGAAGTGCTTTGCCATGGCTAAGATCTCATGGTCATTCGTACCCTTCTTAACCACCATATTCACTTTGATGCTAGAGAAGCCGACTTCTTGGGCTGCAGCAATGCCAGCTAAAACATCATGTACCGGAAAATCCACGTCATTCATTTTTTTGAAGATCTCATCGTTCAGACCATCAAGGCTCACAGTGATGCGATTTAGACCAGCATCTTTTAGCGCGCGTGCTTTTTTACGCAAGATGCTGCCATTGGTTGTCAGAGTGAGATCTAGCGCGCTTCCAGATGGCGTGCGAATTGTTGCCAACATCTGAACGAGTACTTCTAGATTCTTGCGAAGTAAAGGTTCTCCGCCTGTTAACCGAATTTTTTCAATGCCCAAACTTGCAAATATAGAGCTCAGTCGCGCGATCTCCTCGAAGCTGAGAAGTTCTTGGTGAGAAAGGTAGGGGTAGCTCTGATCAAATACTTCCTTTGGCATGCAATAGGTGCAGCGGAAGTTGCAGCGATCAGTTACCGATATGCGTAAGTCACGAAGAGTGCGCCCACGTAAATCTTTGGTGTGGGAATGGGCTGGAACTAATTTCCCAGGAATGGACGGCGTAAGGCCTTTGCCTTCATCGATCCGAATAGGGATTACTTTATCAACCATAAGGGGATTATGGCTTTGAAACGGAGTTTCTGCCAAGTTGCCAAATACCCTTGTGAGATAAATGGCAACCTGGAGAAATCGTTTTAGACCGCTTTTTCTTGACCGCCGGTTTCAATCAAAACCATTGGGCCATCAGGCAAGCTTGCCGCTGGCTTAGGCGCTCTGCCTAAATTAGAAGCCACTGGCTCAGCCTTAATCTGGCTTTGCGCTTCTGCATGTTTGCTGGAGTCAGTTGCTACCCAAATCATTCCAGCAGATTGCACAACGCTATGCAAAGGAGTTTCTTCTAGCGCCTGGAAGGCAACCTTAGGAAGTTCTGGCATTGGCTTTGCGATCACTTCAATTGCGGGTGCCGCAACTGGAGCTGGAGTGGCAACTTGAGCAGGACGAGGTGCGCGTGGAGTTTTTTCTCCACGTGGTGCTCTTTCTGATCTTTCTTTAGGCTCACTGGCAGCCGGCTTGTTATTGCCAAAGCTATGCGCTAAATCCTTGGTTGGCATTGTTGCTGAAACACCAGCCATACCTACAGGAGGACCAGTAAATGAAGTTGTTACTGCAACAACAGAAGCAATCACTGCCTCACCATTGGTATCAGTACGCTCGCGTTGGCCACGACCACGACCGCGACGATTGCGACCACGACCACGACGCTGTTCATCACCTTCTGCGCTTGGGGCAGCTTCACCGTTTGGAGCGGCTTCAGTTGCTGGTGTTACAGCGGCTTGGCTACGAGGTGTTTCTGTACGCTCTGGCTTTGGACCATTCTGGTTACGGTTGCCATTGCGACCGTTACGGTTGCGATTGCCACCTTCAGTCGTTGCACCTTCGGTAGCAGCAACTGCCGGACGCTCAGCACGTTCACCACGGCGACCACGATTACCGTTGCGGTTGTTGCGATCACCATTGCGACCTTGATTACGACCACGCGGTGCAACAGGTTCAGGCTTTGCTTCTGGCGTTGATGAGGAGAAGAGGCTCTTAATAAAGCCAAAGAATCCGCCCGAGCTTTCTACTTTAGCTGGCTCTCCACGTGCTGGGCGCGGCTGACTTACAGGCGCTGGAGCATTAGGTGTAATACCCTTAACAGCAGCCTCTGGGCGAACCTTCACGTCTGCATCTTTTTTGCTAACAGTGGTGTCGGTCTCGAGTTCGCGGGCAGCTTCTTCAGCCATTACGTAGCTGGCTTTTTGATCGTCAAGACGTGGGTCGTCATGACGTAAGCGCTCAAGCTTGTAATGTGGCGTTTCTAAATGCTTATTAGGAATCATTAAGACATTGACCTTGAAACGAGTCTCAATCTTGATAACTTCAGGGCGTTTCTCATTGAGCAGGAATGCCGCTACTTCAACTGGCACCTGAGTATGAATCGCCGCCGTATTTTCTTTCATTGCCTCTTCTTGAATAATCCTCAAGACTTGCAATGCTGATGATTCAGTATCACGAATATGACCTGTACCGTTACAACGTGGGCAGGTGACATGGCTACCTTCAGAGAGGGCAGGTCGCAAACGCTGACGTGACATTTCCATCAGGCCAAATTTGGAGATCTTGCCCATTTGAACGCGAGCACGGTCATGACGTAGAGCATCGCGTAGGCGATTCTCAACATCCTTCTGCGCTTTGCTCGATTCCATATCAATAAAGTCAATGACGATCAAGCCACCCAAGTCACGTAAACGTGCTTGACGAGCGATTTCATCGGCAGCTTCTAAATTGGTGCGGGTAGCAGTCTCTTCAATATCAGAGCCGCGGGTGGCGCGTGCAGAGTTCACGTCAACTGATACCAAGGCTTCAGTATGGTCGATCACAATGGCGCCGCCAGATGGCAATGGCACTGTGCGTGAGTAGGCTGTTTCAATTTGATGTTCAATTTGAAAGCGTGAGAACAAAGGCACATCATCTTGATAGCGCTTCACTCTTGGCAGATTGTCTGGCATGACTACCGACATAAATGCTGCAGCTTGCTCATAGATGTCATCGGTATCGATGAGGATCTCGCCGATATCAGGCTGGAAGTAATCGCGAATTGCGCGAATCACCAAACTAGACTCAAGGTAAATCAATAATGGTGCTGAGTTGCCTTTGGCGGCCTCATCAATGGCGCCCCATAACTGCATGAGGTAGCTTAAATCCCACTGTAATTCAGTGGCATCACGGCCAATACCAGCAGTACGAGCAATGATGCTCATACCATCCGGTATATCCAATTGGGACATTGCGTCGCGGAGTTCTTGACGGTCTTCACCTTCAATGCGACGGGATACGCCGCCTCCACGTGGGTTGTTTGGCATCAAAACCAAATAACGACCTGCTAGGGAGACGAAAGAGGTGAGGGCAGCGCCTTTTTGGCCACGCTCTTCTTTTTCTACCTGAACAATGATTTCTTGACCTTCGCGCAGCGCTTCTTTGATGGAAGCATTGCGGACGTCGATACCTTCTTTAAAGTAGGTGCGGGCAACTTCCTTAAATGGCAGGAAGCCATGACGCTCTTCACCGTAATTTACAAAGCAAGCTTCGAGCGATGGCTCAATGCGAGTAATAACACCTTTGTAAATGTTGCCTTTGCGCTGTTCGCGACCGGCAGCTTCGATATCAATATCAATGAGTTTTTGACCATCAACGATGGCAACTCGCAACTCTTCTTGTTGAGTTGCATTAAACAACATGCGTTTCATAACACTCTCTCCTATGGGGGAGGGCGTCGTTGCGGCGGTGCGTTAGGGGCAGTTATAAGCACTTGGGGCATAGCCCACCGGTGGCTTTATGAGTGTGGATCAAGCAAATCTAGGCATATCTTACCTAGTACACCGGTTTAAACCTTGGTTCAATCGGTGCCACACTTGACGATCGCCGCAGAGACCTCCTTTAGGTCATCAATGCAGGCGCGCGCCTGAAAACTGTCTTCTAATCGCGGGTCGCGGCATACGGCACACCAACCCTGCGCCTCATTAAACAGGGGAGGGGCAACCCTGGGAGCCTATTAAGAGCGACTCCAAGCTCCACGATTCAAGCCTGACTTCAGGCTGGTCTCGGGCCAATAAATTGGCTAGAGCGTTGATTATACGGCACAAGTTGAATGACAATGGGGTATTGTTGAGTCCCTCGCCGAGGTGGCGAGAGAGATAAATCATGAAACCCGAATCCATTCCCAAGTCCGCAAACCCTAAAACCGCCACTCCTGCAGTGGTTCTGATGCAGACTATTGGTCCAGAAGAGGCCGGTCAGCGCCTAGATAACTATCTACTGCGTTGGGCAAAAGGCGTTCCCAAAAGCCATGTTTACCGAATTATTCGCTCTGGCGAGGTTCGGGTGAATAAGAAGCGCGCTGAGCCAACTACCCGCTTAATTGAGGGGGATATCGTGAGGTTGCCGCCCGTTCGCTTGGCTGAACCTGCTCAGATGGCTGCGGTGAATACCGCCCAAACCAAATCCCGTGCCAGGGGCTACTCAGACAAAATGCCCATCCTTTTTGAGGATGAAGCGCTCCTAATTGTGAATAAGCCATCCGGATTAGCTGTCCATGGTGGCTCTGGAATTGCCTTAGGTGTGATCGAAACTTTACGGATTACCCGTCCAGAATTGCATTTCTTAGAATTGGTGCATCGCCTAGATCGGGATACATCAGGCGTTTTATTGCTGGCTAAGAAGCGGAGTGCTTTAGTGGAGATGCATCGCCAGATCCGAGAAGGGCAGACGGATAAACGTTACTACCTGCTGGCACATGGCGAGATCGAGCAGGGCGCGGGCGTCATGCAATTGAAATTCCCATTACATAAGTATTTATTAGCCAATGGCGAGCGCCGGGTGCGCGTAGATCCTGATGGTTTGCCTAGCCATACTGCTTTACGCGTGATCAAGACGATGAAGCGTGGAGATGCCGCCATTACCTTAGCCGAGGCCCAATTAAAAACAGGGCGTACCCACCAGATCCGGGTTCACTTGCAAAAGCTAGACCACTCGATTTTGGGTGATGACAAGTATGGCTTTGAAGATCAGGATAAGTTGATTAAATCCAAAAGACTCTATTTACACGCCCACTTAGCTGGATTTACGCATCCCCGCACCGGTGAAAAGATGCGCATTGAGTCGCCATTGCCTGCCGAGTTTGCGGCGATGATGAAAACCTTTGAAGTTCAAAGTGCTGACTAAGAGAATTGCTTCAGTAGAGATGACAGAAACAACGAAGCCCGATAGACGGTATGACCTGGTAGTGTGGGATTGGGATGGAACCATCATGGACTCCACGCCAACCATCGTGCACTGTATTCAGCAAGCTTGTCGGGACTTGGGTTTTAAAGAGCCAGATGATTCTTTGGCGAGCTCAGTGATTGGTTTGGGTATTCATGATTCATTACGCAGGGCCGTCCCTTGGATTGAGCCAACCCACTTCCCTAAATTAACCGATCGCTTTCGTTATCACTATTTAGCGAAAGACCATGAGCTCCATTTATTCACCGGCATACGCGAGTTACTTGTGCAATTGAGAGCCGATGGTTATTTGCTCGGCGTTGCCACGGGCAAGTCTCGCGTGGGGCTTGACCGCTCCTTGGGCTTTCATGACATTGGGCATTTGTTTCATGAAACCAGAACGGCTGATGAGTCCTTCTCAAAACCCCACCCTGGGATGCTGCTAGAGTTATCAGATGTTACCCAAGTACCGGTGCGTCGCATGCTGATGATTGGTGATACCACACATGATTTAGATATGGCGGCAAATGCTGGCGTGGATGCTGTAGCAGTGACTTATGGAGCCCATCCACCCGACACTTTAAAGACTTCACCATCGTTAGCGCATGTTGATGATGTTGAGCAATTGTCTCAATGGCTAAAAGAAAATTTAACTGCGCAAACTTAATGTGCACTCGCAAGACTGAGGAGCTGTAAAAGATGGATCGTAATCAAAACGAAAACGCTAATCAAAGCTGGGAGCGTCAAGCGCTTGAGCATTTGCTTTTGGAGAACTTAAAAGAGACTCGCAAGGCGCGCCGTTGGAGAGCAGTATTTAGAGTCCTGACATTACTTGTCATGATTGCAGTCGTGTTAGCCGTATTTGATGTTCATCTTCCCGGTCGTGGAATGACTACAGAAAAACATACCGCCCTGGTAGCGCTTGAGGGTGAGATTTCTTCGAGCTCGATGGCTAATGCGGCAGACATTAATGCATCTCTAACAGCTGCTTTTGAAAATGAACATAGTGCTGGCGTAGTGTTGCGCATCAATAGCCCTGGCGGATCACCAGTACAAGCCGGCATGATGAATGATGAGATTCATCGCTTACGCAAGCTCTATCCAGCCAAACCTTTCTATGTGGTTGTGGAAGATATTTGCGCATCAGGTGGTTACTACGTTGCTGTTGCTGGCGATCAAATTCTGGTTGATAAGGCCAGCTTAGTAGGCTCTATTGGCGTCATCATGGAGGGCTTTGGCTTTACGGGTTTGATGGATAAATTAGGCGTCACACGTCGCATGATTACCGCAGGTTCAAATAAAGGAATGATGGATCCCTTTAGCAAAGAAAATCCCAAGCAAGTAGAAATGATTAAGGGCATGCTCGATGAAATTCATCAGCAATTTATCGCCGTTGTAAAAGCAGGGCGCGGTGATCGCTTAAAAGATAATCCTGAATTATTTACTGGTCGCGTTTGGAGTGGTGAACAAGCTATCAAGATTGGATTAGTTGATGGCTATGGCACGGTTGACTCAGTGGCACGCGATATCTTTAAGGCACCAGATATTTTGGATTACACCGTGAAAGAAAATTTTGCTGAGCGCGTGGCAAAACGCTTTGGTGCAGAAGCAGGCTCTGCAGCAGGCAAAGCTTTAATCAATAGCCCAGATTTGAAGTAAAAGGATCAATAAAAAACTAGGCCAGCAACAAGAATATAGCTGGTCGGTTTTGCAAAGATGCGCAAGCGGCCTCATTGGGGTAGCGCTTGCGCCATTCGGCAATACTCAAGGTAACAATCATTTCGGATGGCAGGCTAAGATCCATTCCAAGGCACAGCAAGGAATGTGGCACTAAAGAATTTAAGCAAGCCATCAGCATTGCAGTATTGCGATAAGGTGTCTCAATCCAGATCTGAGTCTGCTGCAATTTCTTAGATTCTGTTTCGAGTTGCTTGAGTCGTGCACTCCGTTCATGAGTCTCGTGTGGCAAATATCCCTGAAATGCAAAGCGCTGGCCATTCAGTCCACTCGCCATCAAGCCTAGCAGAATGGAGCTAGGACCTACGAGTGGCTTCACTTTTGCGCCAAGTTGATGTGCAGCCAGGACCAGTTCGGCGCCTGGATCTGCGACGCCTGGTACTCCAGCCTCCGACATTAAGCCAACATCATTTCCTGCAAGTAGTGGTTTCAATAAATCTGCGGGTTTAACTGTGTCGCCATACTTTGCATTACGAGCAGCGCCACGCCATTCATTCATTTGCATTTCTTGAATCGTGCAAACCAATGGTGAAACACTGTCAACCGCTTTCAGAAAGGCGCGTGCTGTTTTAGCGTCTTCCACAATCCAGTGTTTGAGCTTGGCTGTTTGTGTGATCGTTTCGCTTGGTAATACCCAAGCCAATTGCTCTTCGCGTGCGTGCTCACCCAAAGTGTTGGGAATTAAAAAGAGGGTACCTAGCTTTGAACTCATGAGCTGCTTGTTTTAAGTATTTTCGGAGGTGGATTTCTTTGGGGGGATCACAAAACCTGCGCCCCGAAGTAATCCAGTTAAAGCAATTAAGGGTAATCCAATCAGTGCAGTTGGATCATCACTCTTAATTGCTTCCAGTAAGGTGATTCCCATTCCCTCAGATTTTGCGCTACCGGCACAGTCATACGGCTCTTCTGTGAGAAGGTAAGACTCGAAAATCTCATCGGATGATTTCCGAAAGGTGACTTCAGTAGGAACACTCAGGGTGGTTTCTATATTTCCTTTCATGACGCACAGAGCCGTATGAAAGGTGACTGTTGATCCGCGCATTAACTGTAGTTGCGCCATCGCTCTTTCAAAATTACCTGGCTTGCCAATCGCCGCACCACATAGATCAGCAACCTGATCTGAACCAATAACCCAAGCATCGGGGTGATCTTTGGCAACGGCTGCTGCTTTGGCTTTAGCTAGCCTCAGTGCTAATTCCAGCGTGCTTTCTCCTGGGAGGGGTGTTTCGTCTACCTCTGGTGAAATCACGGTAAACGGTATCCCTAAGCGCTCAAGCAGTTCGCGGCGATAAACCGAGGTTGAGGCGAGGATAAGGCTCGGATTGGATGAATTACTCATTGCTGCATGTACTTTCACTAATGCCTTCATTTAGACTGATGCCATGAATCGTAATCAAGTTTTACCTCAAGTTGAACTCTCTTCGGATGTTGGCGGTCTGCGCAAGGTCGATCTTTGTGCACATCAAGCTTACAAGGGCTATGGATTTTTGGGTATCCGGGATCTTCCAAGAGTTGCCGAAGGCGCTTCTACAGTGGAGGCTGGAGACGGTTTTCATTGGAAATTGGAGGCTTATTTTGAGGATTCCCCGGGGTCTGAGCCACGTCAATTTATGAATTTAGAGTTGAAAGGGCAAATCCACTTGGTTTGCCAGCGCTGCCTGAGAGATTGTCCTGTTGAGTTGTCAGAGGTACGGCGTTTTGCCTTGGTGGGGTCTGAGGATGAGGCCGATGCCTTTCCGATGGAGGATGACCAGCAAGAACCCTTGGTAGTCAGCCAGCATTTTGATGTCTTGGAAACGATAGAGGATGAGATTTTGCTGTCTTTACCCTTAATTCCGAAACATCCTGAGGGGGTGTGTGAGGCACATTCCTCCACATTTGGAGCAGATGCAGGCGCATCTGGGATACTTGAAACGCGTGAAAACCCCTTTAACATATTGAAAAGTATCAAGAAAAACTCTTAAGGCGGGGTCCAGCCCAGAATTACTTCGCCAGTAAATCAAGCATTTATGGGGTTTTTCATGTTAGAATATCGCCTTGCTTAGGAGTTCAATATGGCCGTCCAACAGAATAAAAAATCACCTTCCAAACGTGGCATGCACCGTGCGCACGACTTTTTGACCGCACCCGCTACGGCTGTTGAAGCCACAACTGGTGAGGCTCATTTGCGCCACCACATTTCACCAAACGGCTACTACCGTGGTCGTAAAGTTGTTAAAACCAAAAACGACTAATTTTTTTAGTCTAAATAGATAGAAGCGGCTCCAGAAAAAGCCGCTTTTTTCTTGGAAAAAACCACTTGCAGCATCTAACGACTTTATGAGCGTCACTCTTGCTATCGATGCCATGGGCGGAGATCATGGGGTGGTTGTTACTGTCCCTGCTTGTTGCGACTTTCTAGAAAAACACGCCGATGTGAAGATTGCCTTAGTTGGTGATCCGGAAATGCTCAAGCAGGCCTTGAGTCAGTTTCCCGCTGCTCCTATGGAGCGCATTCAAATTATTTTTGCTAGTGAAGTTATTTTGATGGATGACCCCATTGAAGTTGCTTTGCGTCGCAAAAAAGATTCATCGATGCGCGTGGCCATTGAGTTGGTAAAAGAGGGTAAGGCAGAAGCCATCATCTCTTCTGGCAATACTGGCGCCTTGATGGCAATTTCACGTTACATCCTAAAAACATTGGATGGCGTTGATCGTCCTGCTATTGCTACCGCTATTCCAAATGAATTAGGGCTCGGCACTACGATGTTGGATTTAGGTGCCAATGCCGATTGCGAGCCGATGCATTTATTGCAATTTGCCCAGATGGCCAATGTGATGGTGCAGGTGATGGATGGAAAACCAAGCCCTTCAATTGGCCTCCTAAATATTGGTGAAGAAGTCATTAAGGGCAACGAGGTTGTTAAGCAGGCTGGTGAACTTTTACGCGCCAGCAACTTAAACTTTTATGGCAACGTCGAAGGTAACGATATTTTTAAGGGCACGACAGATATCGTCGTGTGTGATGGATTTGTTGGCAACGTGGTTTTAAAAGCCAGCGAAGGTTTAGCAAAAATGATGAGCGGTTTAATTCGTCAAGAATTTAACCGTTCTTGGCTAACCAAATTAATGGCACTCTGCTCAATGGTGCCTTTATTAAGGGTTCGCAAGCGTGTTGATCATCGTCGCTACAACGGTGCTGTATTGTTAGGTTTACGCGGTTGTGTGATTAAGAGCCATGGCTCAGCAGACCGTTTTGCATTTGGCTTTGCCTTGGATCGCGCTTATGAAGCTGCGAAAAATCGCATGGTAGAGCGCATTGCCGCAGCCTTTGTAGTGGAGACGAAAGAATGAGTACGTATGCAAGAGTCGCTGGCACTGGAAGCTATCTTCCAGCACTACGTTTAACCAATCAGGATTTGGTTGAGCGTTTGGCGAAGACAGGTTTAGAAACGAGTGACGAGTGGATTACCACTCGTAGCGGAATTTCTGCGCGTCATTTTGCTGCTGAAAATGAACTGACGAGTGATTTAGCCACGAAGGCTGCGCAATCTGCTTTAACAAGCGCCGGCATTACTTCAGAAGATTTAGACCTCATTATTCTGGCGACATCTACGCCTGATCATTTGGGTGGATTTCCAAGTACAGCTTGTGTTGTGCAAGACAAGCTAGGCGCTCATACGGCCTGTGCTGCTTTTGATGTGCAAGCTGTTTGTGCCGGCTTTACTTATGCACTGGCTATTGCCGATGCCTTTATTCGTACTGGTAGCTATAAAAAAGTATTGGTGATTGGCGCCGAGACCTTCTCACGCATTCTGGATTTTCAAGATCGTGGCACTTGTGTCTTGTTTGGCGACGGCGCCGGCGCGGTCGTTTTAGAAGCCTCTACAGAGCCCGGCATTCTCTCGACTGCACTTCATGCCGATGGTAGCCAGCGTGATATTTTGTGTGTACCTGGACGCTCTGGAAATGGCGAGGTTCACGGATCCCCCTTCATGACGATGGATGGTCAGGCGGTTTTTAAATTGGCTGTTAAGGTTTTAGAGCAGGTGGCGCATGAGGCTTTAGCAAAAGCCAATCTCAAGCCAGAGCAAATTGATTGGTTGGTGCCACATCAAGCGAACATTCGCATCATGGAGGGCACGGCTCGTAAGATGGGGATGTCAATGGACAAAGTGATCGTCACTGTCCATGAGCACGGCAATACTTCTGCAGCCTCCATTCCACTAGCTTTAGACGTTGGCATTCGCTCTGGTCAAATTCAACGTGGCCAACATCTTTTATTGGAAGGTGTCGGAGGCGGTTTTGCTTGGGGTGCTGTTGCTCTGAAGTATTAAGTAATTGATTCACCATTCAATGATTACCAACTAAACTTATTCTCATGACATTTGCATTCGTATTTCCAGGACAAGGCTCCCAATCAGTTGGGATGTTGAACTCTATAGCTGAACGTCCAGAGGTGCGCGCCACCTTGCAGGAGGCTTCCGAAGCCTTGGGTGAGGATGTCGCCAAGTTAATTGCAGAAGGTCCTGCTGAAGCCTTATCTCTGACAACGAATACACAGCCAGTGATGTTGACGGCGGGTGTTGCTTTCTATCGCGCCTGGTTGGCTGCTGGTGGTCCAGCGCCGAAGGTGTTAGCCGGTCATAGCTTAGGCGAGTACTCCGCTTTAGTGGCCGCTGGCGTGATCTCGTTTAAAGATGCCGTTCCTTTGGTGCGTTTTCGTGCAGAGACAATGCAAACCGCTGTACCAGTCGGCACGGGCGGCATGGCCGCCATCTTGGGCTTAGATGATGCAAGCGTTATTCAGGTATGTGCTGAGGCAGCTGCTGCTTCGGGTGGTGTCGTTGAGGCGGTGAACTTTAACGCCCCTGGACAAGTGGTGATTGCTGGCTCAAGCGATGCTGTCACCAAAGCATGTGAGTTATTAAAGGCTGCTGGTGCAAAGCGCGCGCTGCCATTGCCTGTATCTGCGCCTTTTCATTCTTCATTGTTACAACCAGCTTCAGAAAAACTCAAAGCTTACTTGGCTAATATTGAATTTAAACTACCAAGCATCGCCGTAATTAATAACGTTGATGTACTAATGTTGAATGATCCAACTGCCATTAAAGATGCTTTAGTTCGCCAAGCCGCGAAACCAGTACGCTGGCATGAAACGATTCAGGCTATGGCTGCACAGGGTATTACGCAAGTGGTGGAATGTGGCCCAGGCAAAGTGTTGGCTGGTCTCACCAAGCGTATTAACGATCAAGTCACTGGTGTGCCAGTGTTTGATGAAGCAAGCTTGAATGAAGTGTTGGCAAGCTTCAAATAAAGAACAAAGTAAGAACGGAAGACAAATATGAATCTCGACCTCAGTGGACAAATTGCATTAGTTACGGGCGCATCGCGCGGTATCGGTCAGGCGATTGCCGACGAATTAGTGAAGTGTGGTGCCAAAGTGATTGGTACAGCTACTTCTGCTGACGGTGCAAAAGCCATTGACGAGCGTTTAAAGCCTTCGGGCGGCAGCGGTTTAGTTTTGAATGTCACTGCGCCAAATGCTTGTGAAGAAATCATTGATCGCATTGTGAAAGAACACGGCGGCATCAATATTTTGGTTAATAACGCTGGCATTACCAGGGATCAGTTGGCGATGCGCATGAAGGTGGACGAGTGGACAGATGTGATTGATACCAATTTGAGCGCTGTTTTCCGTTTATCTCAGGCCGTGATGCGACCGATGATGAAGGCGCGCGGCGGTCGCATTATCAATATCACCTCTATCGTTGGGCATATGGGTAACCCAGGGCAGGCTAACTATGCCGCTGCTAAAGCCGGTGTTTCTGGTATGACCCGTGCACTAGCCCGTGAAATCGGTAGCCGTAACATTACTGTGAACTGTGTAGCTCCAGGCTTTATTGACACCGATATGACCCGCGCTTTGAGCGAAGAGCAGCAAAATGCCCTAAAAGTGAACATTCCTTTGGCCAGACTGGGTAGCCCAGAAGATGTGGCCCAGGCAGTGGCATTTTTGGCCTCTCCAGCAGCCAGTTACATTACGGGTAATACCCTACATGTCAATGGCGGACTATATTTAGCCTAACGGCAAAGCAAGGATTTACTCATTTTTTGGCGGATTTTGCTGATTTGCTCCGCCATGCTGATAAAATCCTTCCATCGTTTTTTTACAACCCTTGGGGGAATTAATGGATAACATCGAACAACGCGTTAAGAAGATCGTCGCTGAGCAATTGGGCGTAGCAGAAGCAGATATCAAGAATGAATCTTCTTTTGTAAATGACCTAGGCGCAGACTCTCTTGACACTGTTGAGCTTGTAATGGCTTTAGAAGATGAATTTGGCATCGAAATCCCTGATGAAGAAGCCGAAAAGATCACTACCGTTCAGCTCGCGATCGACTTCGCTAAATCTAAAGCTCAGGGTTAATTCCCTAGTTTAGTAAATACTTAGCTATTACTGTGTCAGCATCAAATGGCCGACGCCGGGTTGTCATCACCGGCTTAGGCCTCATCTCACCTGTTGGTAATTCAGTTGATGTAGCTTGGTCTAATTTGCTCGCGGGCAAATCTGGCATTGCTACGATCACTAAATTTGACCACTCTCTGTTAAGCGTGCATTTCGCTGGAGAGGTGAAAGATTTCAATGTCGAAGAATATGTTTCTGCCAAAGAAGCGCGCCACATGGATACGTTTATCCACTATGGCATCGCTGCAGGCACGCAAGCTATTCGCGATAGCGGTATTCAGGTTACAGAAGAGAATGCAGAGCGTATTGGCGTAATGGTTGGCTCCGGTATTGGTGGCTTACCAATGATCGAGGAGACTGGCGCTGAGTTGTTAGCTCGCGGCCCTCGTCGTATTTCTCCTTTCTTTGTGCCTGGCTCAATCATTAATATGATTTCTGGCCATCTCAGTATTTTATTTGGTCTCAAAGGACCAAACATCGCTGCTGTGACCGCTTGCACCACTGGTTTGCATAGTATTGGATTGGCGGCTCGCTTAATTCAGTACGGTGATGCTGATGTGATGGTAGCTGGTGGCGCCGAATCTACTATTTCCTCATTAGGTGTTGGTGGCTTTGCTTCGGCACGCGCTTTATCCACACGCAATGACGATCCTGCAACTGCCTCACGTCCTTGGGATATAGACCGCGATGGTTTTGTTCTGGGCGAGGGTGCTGGTGTTGTGGTGATTGAAGAATACGAACATGCAAAAGCTCGCGGTGCAAAAATTTACTGTGAGCTCTTGGGCTTCGGCATGAGTGGCGATGCGTATCACATGACTGCCCCAAATATGGATGGTCCACGCCGTTGCATGTTGAATGCTATGCGCGATGCTGGCCTCAACGCTGAGCAAATTCAGTATGTCAATGCGCACGGTACTTCTACACCTTTGGGTGACAAGAATGAGACTGGCGCTATTAAAGCAGCCTTAGGCGATCACGCTAAGAAGGTTCTCGTTAACTCCACCAAGTCCATGACGGGCCACCTTTTAGGCGGTGCCGGTGGCTTGGAATCTGTTTTCACTATTCTGGCTTTACATAACCAGAAATCCCCACCAACGATCAATATCTTCAATCAAGACCCTGAATGCGACTTGGACTACTGCGCCAATACCGCCAGAGACGTGAAGATTGACCATGCCGTGAAAAACAACTTTGGTTTTGGGGGTACTAACGGCACCTTGATTTTTGGCAAACTGACCTAATATTAGTTTTATCTTTGATTTATTGGTTTTTGCTAGTTAGGTCTACAGCATCATGAAAAAGTATCTCTTTGCCATCTTGGCTATTTTTAGCTTGGGTCAGCTCTCATTTATTCCGAGCGCATTTGCCGAAACGCCACGTGTGAGCATTCCGGACTTTGCAGACTTGGTTGAGCGTGCCAGTCCAGCCGTGGTTAATATTCGCACTACCGAAAAGGTGGCGGTTCAGCAAGCTCAGGGCGGGATTCCTGGTCTTCCTGACGATCAAGCAGAATTCTTCCGTCGCTTCTTTGGTGTACCTATTCCTGGTATACCTAATCAACCAAAGCAATCACAACCAAATTCTGGCAAACCACAAGAGGCTGATCGTGGAGTGGGCTCTGGTTTTATTATCGACTCCAATGGTTTAGTCCTGACTAATGCGCACGTTGTAGAGGGTGCCACTACGATCTACGTCACTCTCACTGATAAGCGTGAGTTCAAAGCCAAGCTCCTTGGTATGGATAAACGCACTGATGTGGCAGTTGTCAAAATTGATGCGCGTGATTTGCCTAAATTACCGCTAGGCGATTCGTCTCGCGTCAGAGTGGGTGAGTGGGTTCTAGCCATTGGCTCACCTTTTGGTCTTGAGAATACGGTGACCGCAGGGATTGTTTCTGCCAAGAGTCGTGATACCGGTGACTACTTGCCATTCATTCAAACCGACGTTGCAGTCAATCCTGGTAACTCTGGTGGGCCTTTGTTAAATACAGCCGGTCAAGTCATTGGTATTAACTCTCAAATTTTTAGTCGCTCTGGTGGCTACATGGGAATTTCATTTGCGATTCCGATTGATGAGGCAATGCGTGTTGCTGATCAGTTGCGCTCCAACGGAAAAATGGTGCGTGGTCGTATTGGGGTGGCCTTGGGTGAGATGACTAAAGAGGTTGCCGAAAGTCTTGGTTTGGGTAAACCACGTGGGGCTTATGTTCGAAATGTTGAGCCTGGTGGCCCAGCTGCTACTGGCGGAATTGAATCTGGCGACGTGATTTTGAACTTCAATGGCCGTGACATTGCCAAATCGACAGATTTACCTAGAGTAGTTGGTGACACTAAGCCCGGTACCAGTGCCACGGTTCAGGTATGGCGCAAAGGTAGCACGAAGGATCTAACAGTTGTAGTTACCGATGGTGAGGCTGCTGTTGCGGGCGCTAAAAAGCCTGAGAGCCCAAACTCTAATGGCGGCAGTACTAATGCTTTTGGCGTTGCAGTCGTGGACGTCTCTGACGCCAAGAAAAAAGAGCTCAACATTCGGGGTGGTGTTGAGGTTACAGGCTTAAATGAGGGCCCCTTAGCGCGTTCAGGGGTTCGTCCTGGGGATGTCATTATTCGCATAGCGGATGCTGACATTACTGGGGTAAAGCAGTTTGAAGCCCTTGTAAAAGGCTTAGATGCCAATAAGGCTGTGCCGGTATTTGTACGTCGGGCCGATAGCACCCTGGTTATCCCGGTTAAGCCAAAATAAGCCCTTTTTAGGCTAAAAAAGAGGGTTCGGCGGCATTCGGGCGCCACCCATTACAATCCCTCTAAGACGACTTTTTGCAGCGCATCATTGTGGTGCGTTCTGACAAGGCGTTTTTTGAATGACCAATAAATACGCTATGGATTTAATCCGCAATTTTTCTATCATCGCCCATATCGATCACGGCAAATCTACGCTCGCAGATCGCATTATTCAGTTGTGCGGCGGACTTTCTGACCGTGAAATGGAAGCCCAAGTTCTTGATTCGATGGATATCGAACGTGAGCGTGGCATCACCATTAAAGCGCAAACAGCCGCTTTAAGTTACAAAGCCAAAGACGGCAAAACTTACAACATCAATTTGATTGACACCCCAGGGCACGTAGACTTTTCTTATGAGGTGAGTCGCTCGCTGTCTGCTTGTGAAGGCGCGCTATTAGTAGTCGATGCAAGTCAGGGCGTTGAGGCGCAAACAGTTGCCAATTGCTACACCGCCATCGAGCTAGGGGTTGAAGTTGTTCCTGTACTCAATAAGATTGATTTGCCACAAGCGGATCCTGAGCGCGCTAAACAAGAAATCGAAGATGTGATTGGCATTGATGCCAGTGATGCAATTACTTGTTCTGCTAAGACCGGTCTTGGCGTGACGGAAGTGATTGAAGAAATGATTCGTCGCATTCCGCCACCAAAGGGAAGCGCTAGTGAACCGTTGCAAGCCCTGATCATCGACTCTTGGTTCGATAACTACGTGGGTGTGGTGATGTTAATCCGCGTGGTGAACGGCACTTTAAAGCCCAAAGATAAAATTTTATTAATGGCGAATGGCTCAACGCATTTAGTTGAGCACGTTGGTGTATTTAGTCCGAAGTCGATTGATCGCCCAGAGCTGTCGGCTGGTCAAGTAGGCTTTGTGATTGCTGGCATCAAAGAGTTGAAAGCTGCAAAAGTGGGTGATACGGTTACCCATGCGCCTGGCCAGCAAGGACGCACACCTGCAGCTGCTCCCTTGCCAGGATTTAAAGAGGTGAAGTCACAGGTATTTGCTGGCCTTTATCCCGTTGAAGCTAGCGAGTACGATCAGTTGCGTGAATCACTTGAGAAATTAAAACTCAACGATGCATCGCTGCTGTATGAGCCCGAGGTATCGCAAGCACTGGGATTCGGATTTCGCTGCGGCTTCTTGGGCCTGCTGCATATGGAGATCGTGCAAGAGCGCTTAGAGCGCCAGTACGACATGAACCTCATCACTACAGCGCCAACTGTGGTCTATCAGGTGGAGCAGTCAGATGGCACGATGATGATGGTCGATAACCCATCGAAGATGCCGGAGCCTAGCAAGATCGCTACCATTCTGGAACCGATCGTTACCGTTAACCTCTACATGCCTCAAGAGTATGTTGGCGCGATGATTACTTTGTGTGTTGGTAAGCGTGGTATTCAGACGGATATGAATTATTTAGGTCGCCAAGTAAAGCTGACCTATGAATTACCAATGGCCGAGATTGTGATGGATTTCTTTGACAGAATGAAATCCATATCACGTGGTTATGCCTCAATGGATTACGAGTTCAAAGAGTATCGTCCCGCCGATGTGGTGAAGGTCGATATTCTAATTAACGGTGAACGTGTTGATGCATTGTCGGTGATTGTTCACCGTAGCAATAGTCAGCATCGCGGGCGCGAGGTTGTGGCAAAAATGCGCGGCATTATTCCCCGTCAAATGTTTGATGTAGCTATTCAGGCAGCGATTGGCAGCAACATCGTGGCGCGTGAGAATGTGAAGGCATTACGTAAAAACGTGTTGGCCAAGTGCTATGGCGGCGATATCTCCCGTAAGCGCAAACTCTTAGAGAAGCAAAAAGAAGGCAAGAAACGGATGAAGCAGGTAGGTAATGTGGAGATTCCACAAGAGGCCTTCTTGGCTATTTTGCAGGTGGAGGGTTAATGAACTTCGCTCTGATCCTATTTATTCTAGTGATTGTTTCGGGCATTGCCTGGGTTGCTGACAAACTCTACTTTGCACCGCAAAGACGTATTGCCGGTATTGAGCGCATGCCGCTTTGGCTAGAGTACTCGGCTAGTTTCTTCCCAGTGATTTGTGCAGTGTTTGTATTGCGCTCATTCCTGGTTGAGCCGTTTAAGATCCCTTCTGGCTCGATGATTCCAACGCTACAAATTGGTGATTTTATTTTGGTAAACAAGTTCACTTACGGGATTCGTTTACCAGTCATCAATAAGAAAGTAGTTGAATTAGGCTCACCTAAGCGTGGCGATGTTGTGGTATTTCGCTATCCCCGTGATGAATCCGTTGATTACATCAAGCGCATTGTGGGTTTGCCAGGCGATGTTATTGAGTATCAAGATAAGCGCCTCACGATCAATGGTCAGCCCTTGGGTTACAGCGGCGGCGAAGCCTATCTCGATCCTGAGAGCATGCGTTATGCCAAAGAATTCACCGAGACCTTTCCAATTGATTTAGGCGCCAATAGTCACCAGATCCTGAATAATCCTGATCGTCCGGCCGGTAATTTTCCAGCGGAGCGTTTCCCAGGATTTGAGAACTGCCAATATCAAAATGCAGGTTTAATTTGCAAGATCCCAGCTGGTCATTACTTTGCTATGGGTGATAACCGTGATAACAGTGCGGATTCCCGTTTTTGGGGGTTTGTGCCAGACCAAAACATTGTGGGTAGAGCGTTTTTTGTTTGGCTCAACCTAGGTTCATTGAGTCGTATTGGTGGATTTCAGTAAATCATGAACGCGCGCACCGTTATCGATACTGCACCGCTACAAGAGCGGCTTGGGTATAGTTTTAAAAAGATTGAGCTCCTCAATCAGGCGTTGACGCATCGAAGCCATAGCAAGAAAAATAATGAGCGTTTGGAGTTTTTGGGCGATTCAATTCTTAATTGCGTTGTTGCAGATCTGCTTTACGAACGCTACTCCGACTTAGATGAGGGTGATCTCTCTCGTGTGCGCGCGAACTTGGTCAAGCAACAGGCCTTATATGAGATTGCACAAACCCTATCTCTATCTGATTACTTGCGTTTAGGTGAAGGCGAGCTTAAGAGCGGCGGATTCCGCAGGCCTTCTATTTTGGCTGACACACTCGAAGCGGTTACTGGTGCCATCTTTTTAGATGGCGGCTTTGATGCTGCCAAGACTTGTTTGCGTAAACTGTATTCCGTTATTTTGTCGCAAGTCGACCCTAAGACCTTGGGTAAAGATGACAAAACGCTATTGCAAGAATGTTTACAAGGCTATCAACTACCCCTGCCAACTTATAACGTTACCGGCACCACTGGCGCTGCGCACAACCAACAATTTGAAGTTGAGTGCCTTATACCAAGCCATAAAGTGGCGGTAAAGGGTGAGGGTGCTTCGCGCCGTGCTGCTGAGCAAGCGGCTGCGAAGTTGGCTTTAATTGCAATGATGAAAGCTTTGCCACAAGAATCTCGCAAACCCAAGAAGACTCGGTCTGCCAAAAAGAAAGCGGCAAAGAAAGAAGTGACCGAAGAGCAGTTCAATCTTAAGCTGAAGGGCTAATCGTGTTTAGATGCGGCACTATCGCCATTGTTGGGCGTCCCAATATGGGCAAATCGACTTTACTGAACGCTTTAGTTGGTCAGAAGATCAGCATTACTTCACGCAAAGCCCAAACCACGCGCCATCGCATTCTGGGGATTCAGAATCGTGAAGAGGCGCAATTCATTTTCATTGATACGCCTGGTTTCCAGACGCGTCTCATGAACACCTTGAATAAAGCATTGAACCGCACAGTCACCACCGCATTGCAAGATGTCAATGTTGCTTGCTTTGTAGTAGAAGCCGGTTACTTTGGCGAGGATGATAAAAAGGTATTAAAGCTGTTGCCATCAGATCTACCAGTGGTGCTCGTGCTCAATAAGCTTGATTTATTTAATAGTCGTTTTCAGACGCCTTCGGAGCGTGACCAGGCACTGCTCAATTTTATGAAGGATATGTCTGTACCGTGGAGCCAGCTTGGTGGCCACGAAGATCAGGACAAATGTGAGTTTGCTGAAATCGTGCCAATGAGCGCAAAGAGTCCTGCAGATGTGCAAAGATTGTTAGATGTCTTAGAGGGATATTTACCTGAAGGCGAGGCAATTTATGACGTCGATACCGTAACGGATCGTAGTGAGCGTTTCCTGGCTGCGGAAATCTTACGTGAAAAAGTATTCCGCTTTACTGGTGAAGAGTTGCCTTACACCAGCACGGTAGTCATTGATCAGTTCAAGATGGATGGCAAGATGCGTCGCATTGCCGCAACCATTTTGGTCGATCGTGACAGCCACAAGGCGATGATTATTGGTGCAAAAGGCGAGCGCCTGAAAAAGATTTCTACAGATGCCCGTATCGATATGGAAAAACTATTTGATGGCAAGGTCTTCCTGGAGACTTGGGTCAAAGTGAAGCGTGGCTGGGCTGATGATCGTGCTGAACTTCGGGCGCAGGGTCTGGAGTAACGCTCATGGCCTCGATTCGTGTTGCTGACGAGCCTGCCTTTGTATTGCACAGCATCCCCTATAAAGAGACTAGCTTAATTCTGGATGTGTTTACGCGGCAATATGGCCGCATGGCCTTGATTGCCAAAGGCGCTAAGCGTCCACACTCCGTCTTACGCCCTGTTTTGCAACGCTTCCAGCCGCTACTCGTATCTTGGAGTGGTAAATCAGAACTTCGCACCCTCACTAAATCCGAGTGGGTTGGTGGCACACCCTCATTAGTCGGCGATGCTTTGCTTTGTGGTTTCTATCTCAATGAATTGTTGGTTAAATTTCTGGCGCGTGAAGATGATTACGAAAAACTTTACGATCGCTATACGGAAACTATCTCCGCTCTATCCAATCTAGAGTTTGAATCTAAAGGCTTAGAAGAAATCCTTCGACCGTTTGAGCTGTCCTTATTGCAAGAGACGGGTTATGCGGCAGCATTGGATCGATGTGTTGAGACTAATGAGCCTCCAGTGCTTGATCGACAGTATGTCTATCAGCCTGAGCGTGGCGTTCGACCATTGCAGGCAGATGATCCTGGTCATTGGCCCACTCTAGCGGGCAGATCTCTTTTAGCGATAGCGGTAGGGGATTTTTCTGATCCAGAGACGCTCTCTGAGAGTAAGCAGCTCATGCGCTTCCTCTTGGGCTTGCACTTGCAAGATCAGGTTTTGACAACCCGTCAAATTTTGATTGATCTCAAGAAAATCTAGTAATCTACTCAAATGAGTCACTCTAAAGCCCTCGAGCTCGGCATCAATATTGATCACGTAGCGACATTGCGTAATGCGCGCGGGACGATTTACCCTAATCCTCTCAAAGCAGCACGTTTAGCCGAAGAAGCTGGGGCCGATTTAATCACCCTACATTTACGCGAAGACCGTCGTCATATAAAAGATGCGGATTTATTAGCGCTGCGCCCACTAATCAAAACGCGTATGAATCTCGAGTGTGCCGTAACACCAGAGATGCTGAATATTGCCTGTCAGGTTAAACCACATGATGTTTGTCTGGTCCCTGAGAAGCGTGAAGAGGTCACTACTGAAGGCGGCTTAGATGTAATAGGCCATTTTGCGGCCGTTAAAGCAGCTACCACGCAATTACAAAATGCGGGCATTCGGGTATCGCTATTTATTGACCCAGAAGAAAAGCAAATTCAGGCGGCTAAGGATATTGGTGCCACCGTAGTGGAATTACATACTGGCCGTTACGCAGATCTAGATGGCGATGCTCAAGTACAAGAGTTGGAGCGCATTAGAAAAGCTGCACAGTTCGGCGTCAACATTGGCCTCAGAGTTAATGCGGGGCATGGCTTACATGAAGGCAATGTATTGCCGATTGCCGCCATTGCTGAATTATCTGAGCTCAATATTGGACATGCCATTGTTGCTGAAGCCTTGTTCAAGGGTTGGCAAAAAGCCATTGTGGATATGAAGGCTCTTATGGTTCAGGGCAGAGCAAAGTCCTAGAATATTAAAAGCAGATAAAAAATGATCATTGGCATTGGTACAGACATCCTGCAAATCGAGCGCTTACAAGCAGCTTATGACCGCACCAATGGTCGCTTAGCAGAGAGAATTCTGGGTCCCGATGAGATGCTGGTCTTTAAGCATCGTCTTGCCAGAAATCATAAGCGGGGGATTGCATTCTTGGCAACACGTTTTGCGGCTAAGGAAGCTTTTTCGAAAGCCATTGGCTTGGGTATGCGCATGCCCATGACCTGGCGCTCTTTGCAGACATTGAATGAACCCAGCGGTAAACCTGTCACTTCCTATTTGGGGGCACTAGCGCTATTTATGCAAGAAAAAAACTGGGAAGCTCAAGTAACAGTGAGTGACGAGCAGGATATGGCAATAGCTCATGTCATCGTCGTTCAGAAGTAAGTACAAAATTAAATCAGATCTAAAAAGAGAAATAACGAGGAAGAGATGAGTAAGTCAACCATGAACCCGGGCCCGATTACATTGGATGTCGTTGGTCTTGAGTTAAACGCCGAAGATCGCCGTCGCATTTTGCATCCGCTAACGGGCGGCGTCATTTTGTTTGGCCGTAACTTTTCCAATCGTAAGCAACTTACCAAGTTAAGCTCTGAGATTAAAAAGCTTCGCTCCGACGTATTGATTTCGATTGATCATGAGGGCGGCAGAGTGCAGCGCTGCAAGACCGACGGCTTCACCCATCTCCCAGCGATGCGTAAATTGGGCGAACTCTGGGCGGCTAAAAGTGCATCCACGCATGCCGCTGAATCAGCAGCGCTCGCAATGGCTGCAGCCACTGCTTGTGGCTACGTTCTAGCTTCTGAGTTACGCGCCTGTGGTATCGACTTTAGTTTTACACCTGTACTCGATTTGGATTTTGGCCGCAGTGGTGTGATTGGCGATCGTTCTTTTAGTCGTGACCCACAAATTGTTTTTGCTCTGGCAAAGAGTCTGAATGAAGGTTTGCGTTTGGCGGGTATGGCTAACTGCGGCAAACACTTCCCAGGGCATGGTTGGGCTGAGGCGGATTCTCATGTGGCTATTCCGGTAGATGAGCGGTCCTTGGCAGAAATTCTCAATGATGATGCTAAACCTTATGAGTGGTTGGATCTGAGTTTGGCAGCGGTAATGCCGGCGCATGTGATCTATCCAAAAGTGGATGCGTTGCCGGCAGGTTTTTCTAAGATCTGGCTACATTCAGTACTACGTCAAGAATTAGGCTTCGAAGGGGTGATCTTTAGTGATGACCTCTCGATGGAGGGGGCAAGTGTTGCCGGGTCTGTAGTGAAGGGTGCTGAACTTGCACTCGAGGCAGGTTGCGATGCCGTCTTAATTTGCAATCGTCCTGACCTTGCGGATCAACTGCTCTCAAAGCTCAAGGTATCCAAAACCAAGCAAGCTCAGTCAGCTACTCGTTTGAATCGCCTAATGCCCCAAGCGCCAGCATTCCCTTGGGATACTCTTCAGAATGAAGTGGAGTATCAGCATGCTAAAGGGCTACTACAACAACTGAAATTGATTTAATAATAAAAAAAGCCCAGCATGCCGGGCTTTTTAATATCAACGCAATAAGATCAACGCTAGGTTAACTGTATAGATTCTTAGTTAGCGCGGCTGCGGTATTCGCCAGTGCGTGTGTCGATTTCAATCTTGTCACCAGTATTGCAGAACAAAGGCACTTGCAGTTCATAGCCAGTTGCCAATTTTGCATTCTTCAACACTTTACCGGAGCTGGTGTCGCCTTTAACTGCTGGCTCTGTGTAAATGATTTCACGAACTAAAGAGTTTGGCATTGCTACTGAGAGTGCTTTACCTTCGTAGAACACCACTTCACATGGCATGCTTTCTTCGAGGTAGTTCAGTGCGTCACCCATGAATTCTGCTTCTACTTCATATTGGTTGTATTCGGTATCCATGAATACATACATTGGGTCAGCGAAATAGGAGTAGGTGCAATCTTTCTTGTCGAGGATCACCACATCAAACTTGTCATCGGCTTTGTAAACACCTTCGTTAGGTGCGCCTGTTAACAAATTCTTAAATTTCATTTTCACAACAGAGGAGTTACGGCCTGAGCGGCTATATTCGGCTTTCAAAACGACCATGGCATCGGTGCCGATCATTACTACGTTACCAACGCGAAGTTCTTGTGCTGTTTTCATCTTGCTATTCCTGGGTGCAGAGCTGAATTTCTGCGGGTTTTATCAAAGACAAGATTGTAACCGCCCGGAGGCCTTTTTCGTTCAGGCTTAGGCTACAAAGCGCATGAGACGGGCTGCCAAGCCCCCATCAGCGTGTTTTTCCAGTAAATGTCCGCGCCAGGCCTTTGAATGGAGCTTCCAGGCATCCAAAGACTTAAGCCACTCATGAGGCATCGCCCAGGTCATCGCCGCGATAGAGGCGGTTTTAAGGTCTTGGCTAGCCGACTCTAAGTAGAGATCCAGAAAGGCCGCTAATTTCACTTGATGCGCACCATCATCTTGAGGGTAGATATGCCAAAGGAATGGTTTTCCAGCTAGCTGAGCACGTACAAAAGAATCTTCGCCACGTACGATATTGAAATCACATTGTGAAAGTAGCCAGTCATATTCATCCTGTGTCACAAATGGAATAGGCAGTAATTGAATGGTTTCTGGGAGTTGGATTTGCTGTCCAGTGTTAATGCCAAGTAATTCGGTCTGACCGTGTGTCAAAACGATATCGTAGTCTCCCCCGGTTGAGCCAAGATCTTCTAGCCATTTTCTTAGTGGCGCACCCGGGTAACAAAAGATGCTGATCCGTTTGGCATTGGTGCGCAGTTTTGACCAAGTGGCCTCCAGGGCTGCGGGCACTTGCTTTGCAAGCACCGTTGACTCTTCTGGAATAGGGTCTAACAGAAGGCCACCTGAATTCTCTTGGAAGCCCGGGAAGAAAAAGTATTTTGGAATGCCATGTGCTTGTGGTGAAGCCTTTGCATGAAACTCCGTAATCCACGGCTCAGCACTCAAATACTCTAAGTTAATGATGATGGGTTTTTTTGGGGCAATCAGTAAGCCGGCAAGATATCTATCTGGCAGAGTGCAAGCAAAGGCTTCAATGACAACATCCGGCGCCTGAACAGGATGTCGTGCATTATTCAAGCTAGCTTCCCAAGGCAGAAGATCGATTCTGTGTTTAACGGATTGATCTACGCCCGAAGCGAGTAAATTGAGGGTTGGCAGGTCATCACAAAAGATGCGGACATCTTGACCATGAAGACTTGATAAGCTTCGGGCTAGACGCCAGCAAACACCAGCATCACCATAGTTGTCTACGATTTGGCAGAAAATATCCCAACGCATGAGTAATTCGCTTTTTCAAAACCTTCAGCAAGACGTTAAACGGCTTCCCGGATTGCCGGGGGTATATCGCTTTTTCGACGAAGCGGGACAGATTCTATATGTAGGCAAAGCCCGCAACCTCAAAAAGCGTGTTTCTAGTTATTTCCAGCGCACGCAACTTTCACCGCGGATTGCGCTGATGGTGGGAAAAATTGCTCGCTATGAAACAACAGTAACACGGACCGAAACAGAGGCGCTGATTCTAGAGAACAATCTCATTAAAGAATTAGCCCCGCCTTTTAATATCCTATTTCGTGATGACAAGTCTTATCCCTATGTCATGCTCACCGGCCATGAATATCCCCGCCTCGCCTCCTATCGTGGCAAAGTGGATAAACGTCATCATTACTTTGGCCCATTTCCAAATTCATGGGCAGTCCGCAATAGTGTGCAAATTTTGCAAAAGGTGTTTCGACTGAGAACTTGTGAAGACTCGGTCTTTAAGAATCGTAGTCGCCCTTGCTTGCTACACCAGATTCATCGCTGTAGTGCGCCTTGCGTCGGACGTTTAAGCTCTGCGCAGTATGGTCAAGATGTTGCGCAAGCCACGCGATTTTTAGAGGGTGACCATAGTCGAGTCTTGACTGAGCTTGAAAAAGAAATGCAATTACATAGCGAGGCAATGGAGTTTGAAATGGCTGCGGTATTGCGCGATCGCATCGCAGACCTATCGAGTGTTCTACAGCAGCAGTCCATGGATACAGTTGCTGAAGGCGAGGGTGATGTTGACATCATTGCTGTTGCACAGATGGAAGGCATGATCTGCGTCAATTTGGCGATGGTCCGTGGTGGTCGTCATTTGGGCGATCGGGCGTATTTCCCTAAAGGTCGACAAGCCTCTGGTGATTTGCTTACGCCTGCGGAAATCTTAGAGGCATTCATTACACAACATTATTTGGATGATCTTGCTGAAGGTGAGTCCGCATCTGCCCATTTAATACCGTCAGTATTGATTCTGAATCATCCTCTGCAGTCTTCGCTTGATGAAGGTGAGAGCTCGCCAGAAGATCTACAAGAGTTGATCAATCTACAGGCTGGCAGAAAAATTACTTTCTTACATCAGCCTCAAGGCCAGAGGCGCCATTGGTTGGGGATGGCAGAGGGCAATGCCAAGATTGCTTTAACAAAACGACTGGTCGAGACTGGTGGTCAGCTAGCTAGGGCAAGGGCCTTGGCTGACGTTCTGAGTCTGGAGCTGGAAAGCTTAGAACAGTTACGAATCGAATGTTTTGATATTAGCCACACTTCTGGAGAGGCGACTCAAGCTTCTTGCGTGGTGTATGCAAAGAATGCAATGCAATCGAGTGAGTATCGACGCTTCAATATCAATGCCATTACCCCGGGGGATGACTACGCAGCAATGCGGCAAGTATTGCAACGACGGTATGCCAACTACCAAGAATTGCCTGCAGAAAAAATGCCACAAGTGATTTTGGTTGACGGTGGCAAAGGCCAGGTTGAGATGGCTCGGCAAGTCCTTTCTGAGTTTGGTATGGATATCAGCTTGATCGTGGGTGTTGCTAAGGGCGAGGGGCGCAAAGTTGGCTTAGAGACTTTGATATTTGCTGATGGGCGAGAGGCTTTAGAGCTTGGGATTGATAGTGCAGCGCTTTTACTGGTTGCCCAGATTCGGGATGAAGCACATCGCTTTGCAATTACTGGTATGCGCGCCAAACGCGCTAAGGCAAGAACGATTTCTCGTTTAGAGGAAATTGAGGGTATTGGCGCCAAAAGACGTCAAAAGCTCTTGGCTAGATTTGGAGGGCTGCGTGGTGTATCCAATGCCAGTATTGAAGAGATTGCTAGCGTAGAAGGCATTTCAACGACGCTCGCAGAGCAAATTTACCGACAGCTTCATTAAGCCCATTGGGGTATGCTTACGCTATGCCATTCAATTTACCCATAGCCCTGACCTGGTTGCGTGTTGCAGTCATTCCGTTGATGGTGGCAATCTTTTATCTTCCGAATACTTGGCTGACGCCTTTTGAGCAAAACCTTTTTGCCACCATCCTCTTTGTATTTGCTGCAGTAACGGATTGGTTGGATGGTTTCTTGGCGCGTCGCATGAAGCAAGAATCTGCTTTTGGCCAGTTCTTAGATCCTGTGGCGGATAAATTAATCGTCGCCGCTGCACTGTTGGTATTGCTCAATATGGATCGTGTGCAAGTGTGGGTTGCGCTGGTGATCATTGGTCGAGAAATCACGATCTCTGCGTTAAGAGAATGGATGGCATTGCTGGGCGCCGGAAAAAGCGTGGCAGTCAATATGATCGGTAAATTAAAAACGACGGCACAGCTTGTTGCTATTCCTTTTTTACTTCTGAATGACACTTTATTTGGCTGGTTAGATTGCGCTCGAGTCGGTACTTGGTTAATTTGGGTGGCATCGTTTTTGACTCTGTGGTCGATGTTTTATTACCTACAAAAGGCTTTACCTCAGTTGGCTGGTAAGGTCGACTAAACACCTTCGTCAGGCTTGAACCTAGGCCACATATAGCTTCGGTGTTTATTTGATCAGCACGCATTCTTCCTGGTTACGGGAAAAATGCCTTCTTTTGAATTGTTTGTTAAACTATCGCCCTGTTATGCGGGAATAGCTCAGCTGGTAGAGCGATACCTTGCCAAGGTATAGGTCGGGAGTTCGAACCTCCTTTCCCGCTCCAAGTTCGATGGGAAGCCCTAAAAAGCTTCCCATTTTTGATTCAGGCATATGGCGCGTTGGCCGAGTGGTTAGGCAGGAGCCTGCAAAGCTTCGTACGGGGGTTCGATTCCCTCACGCGCCTCCAGATAATTCTGTGAGTGCATTCCTTAATTGCTTGACGAATCGGGGGCTTCCCCTAAAATGTTCTCATTAAGTAGCCCGGTGAAAATAATGAATATTTTTTTAATTTCCAGATACATTGCTTTAGCTGCCATGGTGGCGCTATTGGGAGCTTGTGCCACTTCAGGTGACGCGCCAACTGGCACGCCTAATGAGATTCAAGAGACTCAAGCTCAGTTGCTAGGTGATATGCCTTTACCTGCGGCTTCTAAAATTGTCGGTTCCGAATCATTAATCATTGGTCGTGGTGATAACTGGGTTGGACGCGTAGTTCTTTCAGGTGTGCAATCCCCAACAGATATTTATGCCTTCTTCCAATCTGAATATCCAAGAGCCGGCTGGACAACTATCAGTGCCGTTAAATCCAAAACGAGTATTTTGGTTTTCACTAAAGGCGACCGCACTTCTACCGTTGAATTAAATGAAGGTCCATTAACTGGACCAAAAACGTTGATCACGATTACCTCATCCCCTAAGAATGCAAACGTAGTTGCTCCAAGCAAGAAATAATTTGGCGCAACAAAGGCTACAAGATTTTTAGATATACAGAAATAAAAAAAGACCTCTACTGAGGCCTTTTTCTTTTGTGCCCTGGCTTACTTACAAGCCGCCAGCCCTGATAAGACCTACAGCCTGACCTTCGACTGCGAAGTTGGCTTGCCTGCCATCAACGAGGATGTTCTTGAAGTCAGGATTTTCAGCTTGCAATTCGATCACTAAGCCATTGGGGGTTTTCTTTTGATTCCAGCGCTTTACTGTGACTTCATCATCTAAGCGAGCAACAACGATGTCGCCATTGCGCACTTCAGTCGTTTTTTTCACAGCTAAATAATCACCATCCAAAATGCCCGCATCGCGCATACTCATACCGACTACTTTTAATAGGTAATCTGCACCCTTGCTAAATAAGCTCGGATCAATTGGAACTTGTTTTTCAATATGCTCAACTGCCATGATGGGTGAGCCAGCAGCAACTCTACCAATGAGTGGAAGGGTGAGTTGTTGTAGTGCGCCAGAAGGCAAAGACATCTGACGATATTTATTTTGGTTGTGTGATTGATTGAATCTCTGTGGAATCCGAATGCCACGCGAGGTTCCTGGCGTGAGTTCGATATATCCCTTTTTGGCAAGTGCGCGAAGATGCTCTTCTGCAGCGTTGGCAGATGCAAATCCAAGTTTGGTAGCGATTTCTGCGCGAGTAGGGGGTAGGCCACTATCGCCAATGGCGTTGGTAATTAAATCCAAGATCTCACTTTGACGGGCGGTGAGTTTCGGGAGGGCAGCCAGCTCCTCAATAAAATCGACTGTATTTATGTCCATACTGGGATTGTATACAGCTTTTTTGGCATTTCAAGAACTTTTCTGGCGGTAGATAATGGCTTATGAGCTCAATCGACTTAAAAGCAACACAATCCCCTCATATTTTGGTTCTGGGGATGGGTGGGACCATTGCCGGTCTGGCCGGTGAGCCAGATAGCAAGCCCCTGCAATATCAGTCTGGTCAGGTCGGTGTTGAGGGCTTGCTAAAGCAAGTTCAGGCTGCCGTTCCAGGCGAGCTAAAACTGGTTTCAGTACAGCTTGCTAACGTTGATAGTCGCAATCTGAGTGAGTTACTCCTAACCCAGCTCGGTAATGCCGTTAAGGCTGCCTTGGACAATGTGGCTGTGCAGGGTATTGTGATCACTCATGGCACAGATACGATTGAGGAGACAGGGATGTTTCTTCAGGCAACCTGTGGCAAGGCTGCTGAGACATTAGGTAAGAGGGTGGTTCTGACGGGTGCCATGCTGCCCAGTAATGCTCCTGGGGCTGATGGCCCAAATAATCTCTTGGGCGCCATTCGGTGGGCCTCTACCCCTCTTGAAAATTGTCCGGGGGGTATTTATAGCGTATTCGCGGGCAAGGTTTGCATGGCCAAAGACTTAGCTAAGCGCCATAGCACAGCATTAAATGCGCCTTTAATGGATTCTCCAGCGAGTCCCATTGGCTTAATCAACCCATCTTGGTTGTTTGGTGTCAAAGCTGTTGAGGCGGCTTGGAGCGAAGATTTGCCAATCCCACAAGAGGGTGAGTGGCCGTGGGTGGACATTCTGACGAGTCATGCAGGCGCTCGCGCTGAGACGATTACCCATTACTTAGGCACCAAGGTCGATGGCTTAGTTCTTGCTGGCTCTGGGATGGGTGGCTTTCATGATGTCTGGAAAGCGCCCTTAGAGGATGCCATGTCTAGAGGCATAGCGCTAGTCAGAACCAGTAGAACCGGGGCCGGCTTGGTATTGGCAGACATTCCCGAAAAAGATCAGTTTGGATGCATGGCTTCAGGCAGTCTTTCTGCGCCCAGAGCACGAATTGCTCTCCAGTTGGCTTTAAATGCAGCAAAACAGGCAAACTTAGTTGGTAAACCCCTGACTTGGCAGGATTTTTTTGCTAGAATAGCGGACTTACCTGAAATTCGGTAAGCGTTTAAATGTGTTGTAAGTTTTACCTACAATTTGTTACTACCTTGTCACACTGGCGCTAACTTCAAAAACCATCGGAAGTTAGCAAGACGCCCAGGTGACTCAATCCTTAAGGAGTGTTAGATGCGTCATTATGAAATCGTCTTTATCGTCCATCCGGACCAAAGCGAGCAAGTGCCAGCGATGATCGATCGTTACAAAGCTACATTAGCAGCTGCGGGCGGCAAAGTTCATCGTATTGAAGATTGGGGTCGTCGTCAGATGGCTTACATGATCGACAAGCTTGCTAAAGCCCACTACGTTTGCATGAACATTGAGTGCGACCAGAAAACTCTGGAAGAGCTCGAGCATGCGTTCAAATTTAACGATGCTGTTTTGCGTCACCTCATCATCAAGACAAAGAAAGCTGAATCAGAGCCTTCCATCATGATGAAAGAAGTGCAACGTGAAGAAGCGCGCAAATCAGCTCAAGTTGACGCTCCTGTAGCGGCAGCCTAAGTTAGAAATTTGAAGAGGAATACAGAGAATAGAAAACGTATCAGAGTGACGGAGCGGCGTTGAATCATTTCACCCTAACTGCATTCTTGGTATCTAAAGACGCGATTCGATTTACACCTGCAGGAATACCGGTGATGCATTGCCAGCTAGAACATAGCGGTGACGTAAACGAGGTAGGAGTGGCAAGGAAAATCCAGATGAGTGTTGAAGCCATAGCAATTGGCCCGATTCAAAAGGGCTTAGAGCAAATGGATTTAGGAACCGAGGCAGTGTTTGAAGGATTCTTGGCAGCAAAGACTCTACGTAATCAAAGACTTGTTTTCCATATCACCCATATTCAATTGAAAAATTAAAGAGGAAATCATCATGGCGTTTGGAAAGAAACCCGATTTCAAAAAGAAACCAGCTCAGAACCCATTGTTCAAGCGTAAGCGTTATTGCCGTTTCACTGTTGCTGGCGTAGAACAGATTGATTACAAAGATGTCGATACATTGAAGGATTTTGTTGGCGAAAACGCCAAGATCACTCCTGCTCGTTTGACAGGCACAAAAGCTAAGTATCAGCGTCAGTTAGACACCGCTATCAAGCGTGCTCGTTTCCTGGCTCTGTTGCCGTTCTCTGACCAACACAAGAAATAATTGGGAGCCCTCAATGCAAATCATTCTTTTAGAAAAAGTAACAAATTTGGGCAACCTCGGCGACGTAGTACGCGTTAAAGACGGTTTCGCTCGTAACTTCTTAATCCCGCAACGCAAAGCGCGTCGTGCAACTGAAGCGGCGATTGCTGACTTCGCAACTCGTCGTGCTGAGTTGGAAAAGTTGGCTGCTGAGAAATTAGCTGCTGCTGAAGCTGTTGGTGCGAAGCTGAAGGACCTGGTTCTCGAAATCGGTCAAAAAGCGGGTGTTGACGGTCGTTTGTTTGGTTCTGTAACCAACCATGACATCGCTGATGCTTTGAAAGCAAAAGGCTTTGTGATTGAAAAAGCTTCTGTGCGCCTGCCTACTGGCCCATTAAAAATGGTTGGTGACCACCCTGTAGCGGTTGCTGTTCATACCGATGTAGTGGTGGATATCACTATTCGTGTAGTTGGCGAGCAAGCTTAAGTTTTAAAACTGTAAACTAGCCTCATGGCTGAATCCCGTTCACGTTCCGTTACGCTGAATCCCGGCATGATGGGTTCTGGGGATGCAGTCGTGCAGGCTTTAAAAGTTCCACCGCATTCTGTAGAAGCCGAGCAATCTCTGCTCGGCGGTCTACTGATCGATAACGCTGCCTGGGATCGCCTGGGTGGAGTGTTAACTGACAAAGATTTCTATCGTCCTGAACATGCATTGATCTATAAGGTCATTCAGCGTTTAGTTGGCGACAATCATCCTGCTGACGTCATTACTGTTCATGAGGCCGTTAAGTCCGAACAGGGTGGTGATTTGGTTGGTATTGATTACCTCAATTCCTTAGCGCAAAGTACGCCAAGTGCGGCGAACATCAAAGGCTATGCCGACATTGTTCGTGATCGCAGCATTTTGCGTCGCTTGATTGAAGTTTCAGACAATATTGTGAACTCTGCATTCGTGCCAGAAGGTCGTTCAGTCAGAACGCTTTTGGATGAAGCTGAATCACGCATTTTGCAAATTGGTGAAGAGGGTAGCCGCAAAGCTGACTACCTTGAGATCGAACCACTGCTGAGAACGGTTGTTGCTCGCATCGATGAGCTCTATAACCGTCAAGGTGGCAGTGACATCACTGGTATTGCCACTGGTTTTATTGATTTGGATAAGCAGACTAGCGGATTGCAAAAAGGCGACTTAGTCATTGTTGCTGGAAGACCCTCGATGGGCAAAGCGCAGCCGCTTGATGCAAAGATTAAAACCAATGATGGCTGGAAATTAATGGGCGATTTGCAGATAGGCGATCGCTTGGCATCGGTAGACGATCAGCACTCCATTGTTACTGGCATTTATCCTCAAGGCCTAAAACAAATCTACAAGGTTACTTTTTCGGATGGTCGGCAAGCGGAGTGTTGTGACGAGCATTTATGGCGCGTAATGTATCGCGATTGGTCAGAGCCGAGAGTGATCAATACTGTGCGTTTAATCGAAATGCTTTCTTGTGTCCGCTACAAAAATCGCCTGTGGATAGATCCTGTCTCGGGTGATTTTGGCCATTCAAATGAATTGCCAATCAACCCTTGGGTGCTGGGCGCTCTTTTGGGAGATGGCACTTTAGCCTTATCTCACGGTAGTGTTTCATTTTCGACTAACTCTTCTGAGTCGTTGGAACGGATGAATGCGCTGGCTGGATACGAGATGGAATTGGTTCATGCTGGCGCCTATGACTGGAGGCTTGTTTCAAAAGCCAGAATTGCTGTTAATGGTCGAAAATCTGCAGTAACAACCAATTACTTCAGGGCTGCATTAGATGACTTAGGCGTATTGGGTTGCAGGAGTTTTGATAAATTTATTCCCGCACAATACTTAGAATCAGATAAAGCCTCTCGCTTAGCCTTATTTCAGGGTTTAATGGATACGGATGGATGGATTGAAAAATGGGGCTCGATTCGCTTCTGTTCCGTGAGCCAGCAATTAGCAGAAGATGTTGCTTCTTTAGCAAGATCCTTGGGCGGTTTTTGCTCAATCGCCACTAAAAATACTTCATATACCTACAAAGGTGAACGCAAGCAAGGTCGACTAGCTTATGTTTTAAATATGAGCTTTAAAGCTGGTTTTGATGCGTTTACATTGACTGAGAAAAAAGAACGATTAAGAAGTCATTGGGATCGCCAGCGCAGGATAACCTTTAAGAGCATCGAAGCTTCGAGGGTTGCCAACGCACAATGCATTTCAGTTAGCCACCCTCAAAGAACTTATGTAACGAACGATTATGTTGTTACTCATAACACCGCGTTCGCGCTGAACATTGCTGAGAATGTTGCTTTGGCTGAAGGTTTGCCAGTCGTTGTTTTCTCTATGGAGATGTCGGGTGAGCAGTTGGCATCTCGTTTGCTAGGTTCAGTAGGGCGTGTAGATCAAAGTCGTATGCGTACCGGTAAATTACAAGATGATGAGTGGCCGCGTGTTACTGATGCGATTGCTAGATTAAGCAATACCCAAATTTTGATTGATGAGACTGGTGCTCTTTCAAGTTTAGAGTTGCGTGCAAGAGCGCGTCGTATCGCCCGAAACTTTGGTGGCACGCTTGGTTTGGTTGTGATCGACTATTTGCAGTTGATGAGTGGCTCTGGTTCGGAAAATCGCGCAACAGAAATTTCCGAGATCTCACGTTCATTAAAGTCCCTCGCAAAAGAATTGCAGTGCCCAGTAGTTGCTTTGTCCCAATTAAATCGCGGTCTAGAACAACGTCCTAACAAGCGCCCCATCATGTCTGACTTGCGTGAGTCGGGCGCGATCGAGCAAGATGCCGATTTGATCATGTTCATCTATCGTGATGAGGTGTATCACCCAGATACGACTACTGATAAAGGCATGGCTGAGATCATCATTGGTAAACAGCGTAACGGTCCGATTGGTACAGTGCGCTTAAGTTGGCAGGGACCATATACCAAGTTTGATAACTTAGCGATGGGATCGGTTGGCTACTCTTCTGGTGGATACGAGCCGTTCTAAAATACGACCTAGCTTACCAAATAAAAAGCCTCGCATTGCGAGGCTTTTTTAATGCAGCTGAATAAATAGATATTACTTGCCGCCTTCACACTTCTTGATGGAGGCTGCCTTGGCGGCACCATAGAGCGGTTTGCCATCTTTGCTAACCGCTTTGGCTTCGCAACCTAAATCTGGTTTTGCATCACCCAGACATTTTTTAACGGAAGCATCTTTAGCTGCGCCATAAATTGGCTTACCGTCCTTGCTAACCGCTTTTGCTTCACACTCGGATTGAGTAAACGCAAAGGATGATGCTGAAAAACTGAGTGCAATGCCGATAACACTTAAAGCAATAATGATTTTCTTCATGTGACATTCTCCTTTAGTGAAATAGGCGAAGTGCCCAGTTTCCTTACGTTAATGTAACCAAAACTAGAACAGTTTGGTACTTGGTGTTAACTCTATGTGCCCTTCAGCGTGCTACTAAGGCGTAAATCTTCTCGCCTCAGTAAATCTAGCGGCCCAGTAAGGGTTCTCGATTTGCTCTAGACGTACGGTGCCACCAGCACTTGGGGCATGTACAAATCTGCCTTGGCCTACATAGATGCCAGCATGGGAGTATTTTTCGCCAGTGGTGTTAAAAAATAGGAGATCACCTGGGGCGGGAGGCTGATTCTCAATACTCCTCCCTCTGGCGCTCATGAGTTGTATGGTGCGAGGCAACCTGATACCAGCTGCTTTGTTATAGACATAAACGATCAGCCCGCTGCAATCAAAGCCACCCTTTGGGGTATTGCCACCATAGACATAGGGAACGCCTACGAGACCTACTGCCGCAATAGAAACATCTTCTGTACCGACTGTAGTGTCTTGCTTAAATTGTGTAACCTTGCTGGCGTTCGATTTTGAGCTAAATGTGTTACACCCAGAAAGCGCAAGAAGGGCGCAAATAAAAATGCCGCACCCCATGAGAGTGCGGCATGTAAGAGCTTGCTTAGAGTGCGTCGGCTGCATGATCCGCAAGACGTGAACGCTCACCACGGGCAAGCGTGACATGTCCACCATGACGCCAGCCTTTAAAGCGATCCACTACATAAGTGAGGCCTGAAGAGCCTTCCGTTAAGTAAGGTGTATCGATCTGCGCAATATTGCCAAGACAAATAATCTTTGTTCCGGGGCCTGCACGAGTGACTAGGGTTTTCATTTGCTTTGGTGTTAAGTTTTGCGCTTCATCAATGATCACATACTTGCTCACAAAAGTTCTGCCACGCATGAAGTTCATGCTCTTCACTTTAATGCGTGAACGAATGAGTTCTTGCGTTGCTGCGCGACCCCACTCACCAGCATTGTCCTCATTGCGATGAAGCACTTCTAAGTTATCATCAAATGCACCCATCCAAGGCTGCATCTTCTCTTCTTCAGTACCAGGCAAGAAGCCAATATCTTCACCAACAGGAACGGTTGCACGGGTAATAATGATCTCGTTATAGCGCTTACTATCAAGCACTTGCTCCAAGCCCGCAGCCAGAGCCAGTAAGGTTTTGCCGGTGCCTGCTTGACCTAAGAGTGTGACAAAGTCGACATCCGGGTTCATCAATAAATTCATGGCGAAGTTTTGTTCGCGATTACGTGCCGTCACACTCCAGACATTATTTTTCTGGTGCGAGAAGTCTCTCAAGGTTTGCAAGAGGGCAGTCTTGCCGTTGATTTCTCGAACTTGGGCATAGAAAGGGGTCGAGCCATCTGGATTTTCTTGATAGACGAATTGATTAATCAACATGCTAGGAACACTTGGTCCTGTAACTCTATAGAACATGGTGCCGGATTTGCTATCGGCCCAGCTCTCCATTGCCTTGCCATGTTTTGGCCAAAAATCTGCCGGTAAGCTCATGACGCCCGAGTACATCAGGTCGCGATCTTCTAATACCTGATCATTGAAATAATCTTCAGCAGGTAAGCCTAAGGCGCGCGCCTTAATACGCATATTGATATCTTTAGATACCAACACCACTTCTTGACCTTTGCGCGTCTGTTGTAGCTCGCTAACCACAGCCAAAATCATGTTGTCACCCTTGCCTTCAGGCAGGCCTTCAGGGAGGGCCTGGGTGGTCAGTTTGGTTTGAAAGAAAAGGCGTCCTGATACATCCTGATTGCCTAACTTGTTGAGGGGGATGCCTTCGTCTAATGAGCCGCTAGTCCCAGCCACTAGTTGATCTAAGGATCTGCTAACGGTACGAGCATTACGGGCAACCTCGGTCATGCCTTTCTTATGATTGTCCAACTCTTCGAGTGTGGTCATCGGCAAGAATAGGTCATGTTCGGAGAAGCGGAACAGAGAGCTTGGATCGTGCATCAACACATTGGTATCAAGGACAAATAAGCTTGGAGGACCAGTGCGAATGACGCGCTTTGGTTTCTCTGGGATGTTCAGTGATTTGCCATCGGTTTTATCAGTGCGAGCAGGGCGACGATCTGCCTTAATTTTTTCGAGAGCTACTTCTGCGGCGGAGAGATCTTCTTGAGTATCGTTAGTCCAATCAGCAGTATGATTTTCCATTACAACTGGTTTTGCTGGGGCAGGGCGTTTCTTTAAATCTGGCGTATGTTTTTGGCCTAATTTAACTTGGTCAGCAATTTGAGTTGGGATGGGGGGCAATGGCATGCAGACTCTCCTAAAAGAAAAAACCGTCAGGCAGAGAGCTTTGACGGTTTGTGATGAAACTGGTTTTCAAGCGGTTATTGGTAAAACGAAGGGGGTTGCTCGCCGTGCCTGCTGTATATCCAGGCTCTTGAATCAAACGGATTGTTAGTCTTTCCCGTCGGTTACGGTGCATATGACTTTACTTTACCCCAAATTTTGGGCTTTGCAAGCACCTAGCCAAAAATTATTAAAAAAATTAACTAATGGCTTGGGCGGCTTGTAATACCTCTGTCACATGGCCTGCTACCTTAAGTCCGCGCCACTCTTTTGCCAGTTTGCCAGAGGAGTCAAAAAGGAAGGTGCTGCGTTCTACACCGCGCACTTGCTTGCCATACATATTTTTCATTTTCATGACGCCAAAGAGTTGGCATAACTTCTCTTCGGTATCGGCCACCAATTCAAATGGCAACTCTAATTTGCTACGGAAGTTGTCATGGGATTTGAGGCTATCTCGCGATACTCCCACGATCAAGGTATTCGCCTTAGTGAAGGCTTCAATGTTATCGCGGAACTCTCCGGATTCAGCAGTGCATCCAGGAGTCATGTCTTTTGGATAAAAGTAAATAACCAATTTCTTGCCTTGGGCAGAAGCTGGTGTAAATGTTAGGCCTGATGTCGCAGGAATTGCACACTCCGGAATAGATTGTCCGATAGCTACTGTCATGATGATCCCTTTAATAAATGAATGTCTCTACTGCTCTAATGATTTTTTCACTACTGCTTATTGCTTAATGATTCTGCACAATCAACTCACCGCTGCGGTTTGGTATTTCACCCCAGCTTACGGGTAATACCGCTATTTTATCGAGTTGTTTGGTGATATCCCAAGATTGGTGTAATTGACCCATGGTGACCAGGTCATGACCTTGATTTAGCCAGCCTATTATCAGTTGCTCAAAGGCTGGCAGGAGCTTTTGGCCCTCTAGTTCAGCATGCAATGTAAAGACTTGGTCGTTTGGGTTGCTTTGGGTAATTTCTAGGAGCTTTTTGACTGCCCCGAATTCATCAGCACCATCTATGCCAATAAGTTCATCAAAAGTCGGGAGGGTAGTTGGGTATTGGACGTGTTTAGCCTTCCCAGAGGGAAGTGCTAAGCGGTAAGGCATGAGGTTGGTTTCAGCGCGGCCATCGGATGAGTATTTCATGCCCCATTGATCGAGTTGCTCAAACGCTGCTTCATTCATTTGCCAGCCAGCCGCACCGTAAGTGGCTGGTGGATGCCCAAAGATTTCTACAAAGCGATCCCAAGACTTTTGCATCTGGGCTTTTGTCCATACGGCATCTTTGGTACGTACGGCATCTTGCCATGCCACATGGTCCCAAGTATGAATACCGGTTTCATGACCAGCCTGGTCAATCGCACGCATTTCTGCTGCAGCCTTTTTACCAATATCCGGTCCAGGAAGGAGTACGCCATATAGCAATGTTTTGATGCCGTAATGCTCGACAACGGAAGTGCGACTGACCTTCTTCAAAAACCCCGGACGAAAGACCCGCTTGAGAGCCCATCCAGTGTGATCGGGGCCAAGGCTAAATAAGAAGCTAGCCTTTAGGCCAAAGCGCTCCAGAGTGCGAGCTAAATTGGGAACACCTTCTTGGGTGCCGCGTAAGGTATCAACATCTACCTTGAGTGCGATCTTTGCCATGAACCTCGGAGCTTATTCTTTGTCGACTAGGTGACGTGCTTTTTCAACATCCTCACGATAGGCTTCAAAAATATTCTTGAGGGCATCGGTCATCGTGGTTGTTGGCTTCCAGCCTAATTCCTGCATAGTGTTATCAATGGCAGGAACCCGGTTCTGTACGTCTTGATAACCTTCACCATAGTACGCACCTGAAGTCGTTTCTTGAATCTTCACTTGGTTAGCAGTCTTTGCATACTCCGGAATGCTTCTAGCAATCTCTAACATCTGCGTAGCGAGATCGCGCACAGAGTGATTGTTGATTGGATTGCCAATGTTGTAGATCTTGCCGTCAGCGATACCATCTTTGTTATCAATAATCTTCATCAAAGCATCGATGCCATCATCAATATAAGTAAAGGCACGTTTTTGAGCGCCGCCATCCACCAAGTTGATTGGCTCACCGCGAACAATATGGCCCAAGAACTGGGTCACTACGCGTGAAGAACCTTCTTTTGGTGTGTAGATACTGTCAAGGCCAGGCCCAATCCAGTTAAATGGGCGAAAGAGGGTAAAACGTAAACCCTCCATGCCGTAACCCCAAATGACGCGATCCATTAATTGCTTAGAGCACGCATAGATCCAGCGTGGCTTGTTGATTGGTCCGTAAACCATATTCGATGCTGCAGGATCAAATTCACCATCTTCACACATGCCATAGACTTCGGATGTAGATGGGAATACCAAATGTTTTTTGTATTTCACGGCTGAGCGAACGATGGGAAGATTCGCTTCAAAGTCGAGTTCAAATACTTTTAATGGCTGCTGTACATAAGTAGCTGGAGTAGCGATTGCTACCAAGGGCAAGATCACATCACATTTGCGGATGTGGTATTCAACCCATTCTTTGTTGATGGTGATGTCACCTTCAAAGAAGTGCATACGTGGATGCTTAACCAAATCACCTAAGCGATCGTTTTGCATATCCATGCCATAGACATCCCAATCGGTCGTCTCCAAAATGCGCTTTGAAAGGTGATGGCCAATGAAGCCATTAACGCCAAGAATGAGTACTTTTTTCATCTTTACTGCCTCGTTTTAATCTAATGAGTATGTTGCTAGTTCGTTGCTGAATTCGTTACTGAGTTGGCTGCAAGAACCATTCTAAAATTTCAACTACCTGGTGGTCGCCGCAAATGCCGAATACCCGATTATCAACCACTTGGATGCCCAGTGCCCCGAGATCGAGATTGTCTGGAAAGGGCCCTTTTAGAGTGGAGCGCGCCACAATCATCTTCCGACCCTGATTCTCGGTAAATGCGCCTGGATACGGGGGTGCTACGGCGCGCACAAGGTCGTGGACCTGTTTGGCAGTTTGTTCCCAATGAATGCGCCCATCTTCCGGTTTGCGACCGCCAAAATAGCTCCCTTTACTCAGCGCATTCGGCTTTTTGGGAACTCGCCCTTGAATGAGTTCTGGGAGCGCTTGGTGGATGACCTCGACAGCAGCTTTGCTGACCTTGCCAAAGACATCGGCGGCGGTTTCATCTGGGCCAATGGTGACTGCGGATTGACCAACAATGTCGCCTGCGTCAGGCTTGACCTCCATGACATGCAGGGTGGCACCAGTTTGAGTTTCTCCGTGAAGAATGGCCCAGTTCACTGGAGCGCGACCACGATATTTAGGTAGAAGGGAGCCGTGCATATTGAGAGCGGCAATCTTGGCACAAGCAAGTAGCTCGGCCGGAATCATATGGCGATAGTAGAACGAGAAAAGATAGTCTGGTGCTAGCTTCCGAATTCTAGGAATAAGTCCCGTCAACTCGCTTGCTGTTGGGGTGAGGTAGGGAATCTGTTGATCTTCGCAGAGTTTGGCAACACTACCAAACCACACATTTTCATTGGGATCATCTTGATGGGTTAATACCAAATCAATCTGAATACCGGCACCGATCAAGGCCTTTAAGCAATTGACGCCTACGTCATGATAGGCAAAGACGACTGCGTGCAATTATTTTTTCTCTAAAACAGTTTGCACCACATAGCGTGGACGTTGTCTGACTTGTTGGTAGATGCGGCCAATGTATTCACCTAGTAAACCGAGCCCAAAGAGCATCACGCCAATGAGGAAGAAGGTAAGCGCGAAAAGTGTAAACACACCCTCAACTTCAGCTCCTAATACAAAGCGGCGTATCAGCAAGTAGACAAACAGGCTTCCCGCAGCTAAAGATAAAAGCATCCCGAGTGCAGAGAAGATCTGCAGCGGCATGACCGAGAAGCCGGTCACCAAGTCAAAGTTCAAACGAATCAGTTGATACAAGCTGTATTTAGATTCACCAGCAAAGCGCTCCTCGTGTTTGACAGTGATTTCAGTTGGGTTGGCAGCGAAGGTATAGGCCAGTGCCGGAATAAAAGTATTGCTTTCATCACATTGACGTACCAGGTCTACGATGCGGCGACTATAGCCACGCAACATACAACCTTGGTCGGTCATGGTGATGTGGGTAATGCTTTGGCGCAGTTGATTCATAGCGCGTGAGGCAAATTTTCTGAAGAAGCTATCGCGACGATTTGCGCGGATAGTGCCCACATAATCATGACCCTTTAATAACTCATTTGTCAGAGCATCAATCTCTTCAGGAGGATTTTGCAAATCCGCATCGAGCGTGATGATGTATTCGCCACGAGCGTATTCAAAGCCGGCCATGATGGCCATATGCTGACCAAAGTTACTGTGAAACAGCACCGCACGAGTAACGTCTGGGCGCAGCTCAACTTGTTTTGCTAATAATCCAGCGGAGCGATCTTTGCTGCCATCATTCACAAAGACTACTTCGTAACTAATATTGCGTTTTGCTGCCAAAGTATCTAGCGCTGGATAGAGGCGATCAAACAGCGCCTGAAGTCCATCTTCCTCGTTGTAAACAGGAATAACGATGCTAAGCGTTGGGGTAGCGGCTAAATTGGCAGTCATGGTGCAATTTTGCCTGATCTTACTGATCAAGCCTATTTATTGTGTATAGCTAGTTTTTACGGTGTTTTTTCAGGATGCCACATAAGCCTTGGGCGATACGAGGCACATCCCCATCAGTCATTCCAGGAAAGAGGGGGAGGGTCAAAATAGAGCGTCCGATACGTTCTGCAGTCGGAGTATTAATAGCTTGGTAGCCTAAATTCTTGTAGAGGGTAAAGCCAGTAATAGCGGGGTAATGCACTCCGGTACCAATACCCAAGTCTTTGAGTTCGGTCATCACTTGGGCGCGATCTACATTGAGTTGGTCTAGTGGCAGGATGATTTGAAACATATGCCAATTACTTTCTGTGAAATTCTCAGGAGGTAGTTCTAATTGAAGATCTTCGATGCCAGCGGATTTCATTTCAGCGCGAATGACATCAAAGTACTGACGCGCTAAATTGCTTCTACGGGTTTGAAACGCAGGAAGCTGTTTGAGTTGATGAAGACCAATGACCGCATTAACATCAGTCAAATTATCTTTACCACCGAGCACGTCTACATCCATGCCATCCATGCCTTGGCGGGTTAAGCCTTGCAAGCGAAATTTCTCGGCAAGCTTTGCTTCATCCAGATCATTAAAAACCAAGCAACCACCTTCAACCGTAGAGAGGTTTTTGTTGGCCTGAAAGCTAAAGCTCACTAGATCCCCAATGGCGCCAATCTTTTGGCCTTTCCACTGTGAGCCAAAGGCTTGCGCAGCATCTTCAACCACCCGCAAATTGTGTTGCTTGGCTAGCGCATAAAGTTGATCCATGTCTACAGGCAAGCCAGCCAAATAGACCGGCATGATGGCACGTGTCTTAGGGGTAATGGCAGCGCTCACTTTACTCAGATCAATATTGCGAGTGATTGGATCAATATCCACGAATACCGGTTTTGCTCCGACACCTAAAATGACATTGGAAGTAGCGACCCAAGAAATTGGAGTGGTAATGACTTCATCGCCTTCACTGATACCCAGCACTTGAAGAGCAATCTTCATGGTAGCGGTGCCGTTGGCAAAGCAGCGCACAGGACGTCCGCCAAAATATTCACTTAATGCGGCCTCAAATTCAGCGAGCTTAGGACCAGAGGTCACCCAACCCGAACGAAGTACTTCGCCAACGGCATCAATCGTTGCTTGATCGAAACTGGGTCGAGTAAAAGGAATGAATGGCAGTGCTGACATAGATGGCCTTATTGTTTTGTGGGGCTTGCTGTATCTGGGTGCTTCACAATGACTCTGCGCGAGTCTCTGCCGACCTCTTGCATTGGCAGGCCTTGTTTTTGTAACTCAATGTATTGCTCTGGAACCATGAGGGCATATGCGGTGTCATCCTCTTTCCAGCGCGCGGTAAATGCTTCGAGAGTTGGCATCCATAACTGAGGCTCTTGCTGCACGCCAAACTCGAGTTCATCTGGAGATGCCACCATGATCATAGTTCTACCTAAATAGAAAGGAACCGTATGGTCCAAAATATTCACGGAATAGAAGTTCACCTTTTCTGGGATGTCTACTTTTACTTGTTCGACTAAATCTATTCCTGATACGGCGCGACCGAGAGTTTCGTGACCAGTGCCGGCGATGATGGCGCACAGAAAAAAGCCTCCAGCAAAACTCGTGAGGCTGAGCAGCCCGTTGCGTTTACTTTTCCATGCGGCCAATAAGCTAAAGATTATCAGGGCTACTAATGCTGCAATGATCCACAGGGTGTACTGCGCATACGCCAGGATTTCATCAGGTCTTGCTTGTCGGCTAATTTCTGAGAGGAAGAAGAAACCAACTGCACCCAAGACCGTAAAAGCAAGTGCTTGCAATCTCCAATTCAATCCAAGTGAGTTGTGTTCGCCCAGGAGTTGATCAAGTCGGGCTCCAATCAGTATTGCCAACGCTGGGAAAATCGGAATAATGTAACCCGGTAACTTGGAGTGTGAAACGCTAAAGAATGCGAAGATCACGACAGACCAACACACCAATAACCAGCTACTGGAGAACCCACGCCAGCGCTCACCCCATGCTTTAGCCATGGCTCCTGGCAGCTGTAATACCCAAGGTAGCAAACCAATCATCAGGAGGGGAACAAAATAATAAATAGGACCTGTTCGACTGTGAGCATCTTGTGTGAAGCGTTGCAAATGTTCGTGAATAAAAAAGAATTCTAAAAATTCAGGATTGCGTTGCGATACCAAAACAAACCATGGCGCAGAGATGATGAGGAAAATAATAGTGCCACTTAAAAGATGCAGACGTTTCCAAATCTTCCAATCCCAATTGGTCAATGAGTAAGCAATAAACACCATGGCTGGAATAGCTGCACCAATCAGACCTTTGGATAGCGTCGCTAGCGCCATGAAACCCCAGCAAAGCCACATCCAATGACGCGTAGACGATTTACTTTGTGGGGACTGCGCTAACAATAGACTGCACAGCGCCGCCACTAAAAATGCTGACAGACCCATGTCCAGGGAGTTCATGTGCCCACTGATGACCCACATAGGGCTGGATGCCAAAACGACTGCGGATAAAAATCCTGCTCGTGCGCCATACAACTTGGCACTGGTAAGGCCGATGGCAATGATGGTTAAAAATCCAGTCAGCGCAGTCCATAGTCTGGCTTGCCAATCCCCAATACCGAATGCTTTGAAAGCAATGGCAGTAGCCCACACTTGCAGTGGTGGTTTCTCAAAATATTTATAGCCGTTGTAACGTGGAGTGACCCAGTCGCCCGTGACTAACATCTCGCGCGCGATTTCTGCATAACGTCCTTCATCCGAAGGAATTAAATGCCGGTAATTTAAAGTGCCAAACCAGAGGAGCGCATAAACCAAAGCCAGCAGGAGAATCTTGCTGGGGTTTAAGAGGTTCAACTGCTTGGTTTGGCCTAATTGCATTCGTTGGCTTCCACAATCAGGGCTAATAAGACTTGCCGACCTTCACCAACCAATATGTTGTATGTCCGGCAGGCTGCCTGAGAGTTCATGATCTCAAACCCAATCTTGGCTGCAATGAGGGCTTTTAGGAGTTCTGGCTTGGGAAAGCGCTGTTTAACGCCTGTGCCAATCAGGATTAATTCTGGCTTTAGAGCAAGCATTTGCTCAAAATGGCCCGGTTCTAGGGCTTCAAATGCCTTGACGGGCCATTCTGAGATAGCCCCGTCTGAGCTAATCAAGACTGCGTGTCTATAGGGAGTCTTATTGATCTCGACGTAGCCGTCACCATAGCCGGTGATCGTATTGGCTCCGGAATGGGGGTCAGATTGAAGCTTCACATGCACTCTCTGTCATAATTATATGGATTATAGCTAGCTGTTTTTTCTCAGATTTCAAGAACTTACCTTTAATTTATTGTGAAACCGATCCTAAAGTCCGAAAAACTCAATAACGTCTGTTATGACATACGTGGGCCAGTGCTCGAGCTTGCTCAGCGCATGGAGGAAGAGGGTCAAAAGATCATCAAATTGAATATCGGCAATGTGGGGGTATTTGGCTTCGACCCTCCCGAAGAGATTCAACGCGACATGATCCGCAATTTGAGTAATGCATCAGCGTACTCCGATTCCAAGGGAATCTTTGCAGCCCGCAAGGCAATCATGCAGTACTCCCAGGAAAAAGGCATCCAAGGCGTGACTTTGGACGATATTTACACCGGTAATGGCGTTTCTGAGCTCATTGTGATGTCAATGAATGCATTGCTCAACAATGGTGATGAGGTGCTGGTTCCCGCTCCGGATTATCCGCTTTGGACTGCTGCTGTGAGTTTGTCTGGTGGATTGCCAGTTCACTACCTTTGTGATGAATCAAAAGAATGGGCACCTGATTTAGCAGACTTGCGCAAAAAGATTACGCCGCGCACCAAAGCGATTGTGGTGATTAATCCCAACAATCCAACAGGTGCTATTTATTCCAAAGAAGTATTGGTCGAATTAACTGAGATTGCGCGCGAACATGGTTTGATTTTGTTTGCCGATGAGATTTACGACAAGATGCTGTATGACCAAGAGAAACATCTTTCCTTGGCGTCTTTATCTACTGATGTCGTCATCATTACTTTCAACGGTCTATCCAAGAACTACCGTTCCTGCGGCTATCGCGCTGGCTGGATGGTGGTATCTGGTGATAAAGAAATGGTGCGCGACTATATTGAGGGGCTCAATATGCTCTCCTCAATGCGCCTGTGCGCCAACGTGCCAGGGCAATATGCGATTCAAACGGCGCTTGGTGGCTATCAAAGTATTAATGATTTAGTAGGCGAGGGTGGTCGTTTAGCAAAACAGCGCGATCTTGCTTGGAAACTTATTACAGAAATTCCGGGTGTGACTTGCGTTAAACCTAAATCTGCTTTGTATCTCTTTCCAAAATTGGATGCAGAGATGTATCCGATTGAGGATGATCAGCAATTCATTGCTGATTTTCTGAAAGAAGAAAAAGTGTTATTAGTTCAGGGATCTGGATTTAATTGGGCAAAGCCTGACCATTTCCGTGTTGTGTTCTTGCCCCATGAAGATGTGCTGAAAGAGGCTATTGGCCGGCTTGCACGTTTTCTGGAGCGTTATCGTCAAAAGCATGGTCGTAAGACTTCTTCAACTGCAGCAAAGGCATCATGAAACCGATTCAAGTAGGTCTGTTGGGTATTGGCACTGTTGGTGGTGGTGTATTCACCGTTCTCGAGCGTAATCAAGATGAGATTCAACGCCGCGCTGGCCGTGGTATTCGCATTCATACTGTTGCCGACCTCAATGTAGAAAAAGCGAAAGAGTTGGTCAAGGACCATGCATTGGTTGTGAATGACGCGCGTGCCGTGATTAACAATCCTGAGATTGATATCGTAGTTGAGTTGATCGGTGGTTATGGCATTGCTAAAGATTTAGTGCTTGAAGCGATTGCTGCTGGCAAGCATGTAGTCACTGCCAATAAGGCATTAATTGCAGTACATGGCAATGAGATTTTTAAGGCCGCGCATGAAAAAGGTGTCATGGTTGCATTTGAAGCTGCAGTGGCTGGCGGTATTCCTATTATTAAAGCCTTACGTGAAGGCTTAACAGCAAATCGCATTGAGTGGATTGCCGGCATCATCAATGGCACTACGAATTTCATTCTTTCAGAGATGCGTGACAAAGGCTTGGACTTTGCTACCGTTTTAAAAGAGGCGCAACGTTTAGGTTACGCCGAGGCTGATCCTACCTTTGATATCGAAGGTGTTGATGCTGCCCATAAAGCAACCATCATGAGTGCGATTGCATTTGGTATTCCGATGCAGTTTGAAAAAGCACACGTAGAAGGTATTACCAAGTTAGATGCCATTGATATTAAATATGCTGAGCAGCTGGGCTATCGCATTAAGTTATTAGGCATCGCTAAAAAGACAACTACTGGTGTTGAGTTACGCGTACACCCAACCCTAATTCCGACAAAGCGTTTGATTGCTAACGTTGAAGGCGCCATGAATGCGGTGCAAGTATTTGGTGATGCTGTTGGTACCACTCTCTACTACGGTAAAGGTGCAGGTTCTGAGCCAACCGCTTCTGCGGTGATTGCGGACTTGGTCGACATTGCCCGCTTGCTGAGCGCTGACCCTAAGAATCGTGTTCCTTACTTAGCTTTCCAGCGTGATTCTGTCCGTGATACACCAGTACTGCCAATGGGTGAGATCACCACAAGTTACTACCTGCGCATGCGTGTTGCTGACCAGGCTGGTGTGCTGGCTGATATCACTAAGATCCTGGCGTCGCATGGTGTTTCAATCGATGCACTCTTACAAAAAGAGGCGGATGAGGGGGAAAGTCAAACTGACTTGGTTGCGCTCACACACGAAACTAAAGAGAAAAACATGCTTGCGGCGATTGATGAGATTCAGAATCTTAAAACAGTCGACGGTGAAGTGGTCAAAATTCGTTTAGAAAATCTGTCTTAATACACAATGCGTTACCAATCAACACGCGGTAATAGCCCGCAGCAATCCTTCCTAGAAATTCTGCTGGGCGGATTAGCTCCTGATGGGGGCTTGTATTTACCTGTGCACTATCCGAAGGTCACATCAGTACAACTCGATTCTTGGCGTGGTCTGTCTTATGCTGACTTGGCTTATGAAGTATTGAGCTTATATTGCGATGACATTCCAGAGAATGATTTACGTGCCTTGTTGCGTAAAACCTATACCGAGCAGGTCTACTGCAACGGGCGCTCACAAGACAATGCGAAAGACATTACACCTTTACATTGGCTGGGTGAAGAGGGCGGCACTCGCATTGGTTTATTAAGCCTTTCCAATGGACCAACATTAGCGTTCAAAGATATGGCCATGCAGTTATTGGGCAATCTTTTTGAATATGCATTAAAGCGCGCCGGGCAAAAGCTCAATATCCTGGGCGCTACCTCTGGCGATACTGGCAGTGCGGCTGAATATGCCATGCGTGGCAAAGAAGGCGTGAAAGTGTTCATGCTTTCACCTCGTGGCAAGATGAGCGCCTTCCAGTCTGCGCAGATGTACTCCCTACAAGATCCCAATATTTTTAACTTGGCAGTTGCTGGTGTGTTTGATGACTGCCAAGATATTGTGAAGGCCGTGAGTAATGACCACGCCTTTAAAGCAAACAACCAAATTGGCACAGTGAATTCCATTAACTGGGGGCGCGTGGTTGCTCAGGTGGTGTATTACTTCCAAGGCTATTTACTAGCGACTAAATCTAGCGCTGAAAAAGTATCCTTTACCGTCCCGTCAGGCAACTTCGGCAACATCTGCGCTGGGCATATTGCCCGTATGATGGGTCTGCCAATCGCGCATTTGGTGGCTGCCACCAATGAGAATGATGTGCTCGATGAGTTCTTCCGCACAGGTGTGTACCGTGCGCGCAAGTCTGCTGAAACGCTTCATACCTCTAGCCCTTCAATGGATATCTCCAAGGCCAGCAACTTTGAACGCTTTGTTTTTGATCTCTTAAGTCAAGACGGTAAGGCCACTGCTGAGAAATTTAGGCAAGTTGATGAAGCTGGTGGATTTGACATCTCCAAAGAGGCGATCTTTAAAGAAATGGGCAAATACGGCTTTCAATCTGGCCGCAGTACCCACGAGGACCGTTTAGAAACTATTCGCAATATCTATCGGCAGTATGGAACCATGATTGATACGCACACCGCTGATGGTGTCAAGGTTGCGCGCGAACATTTGCAGGTAGGCATTCCGATGATCGTCTTGGAAACCGCATTGCCTGTCAAGTTTGAAGAGACTATTGAAATCGCTCTAGGCCGTCCCGCTGAATGTCCTGCTGCATTTAAAGATATCAAGTCTTTGCCGCAGCGCGTAGAAAATATTGATGCTGATATCAATCAGGTTAAAAATTTCATCACGACGCATCTGAATTAACCAACCCATAAAAAAGAAGTTTCCAAAAAATATTGCTATGACTAAGCCACCGATGTTGACAGCTCAGCAGGCTATAGATCATTTACTTTTACATGCTCAGACTGTGATTGAGAGCGAAGAGGTGACAACTCAAGCCGCGCTCGGCCGAATATTGGCAGAGAATGTGAATAGCTTGGTAGATGTGCCTCCGCTCGACAACACGGCGATGGATGGTTACGCTGTTCGTACTGCGGATACTAATGTCCCTGGAGCTATTCTAAGGCTTGCCCAACGCATCCCCGCGGGGTCCATTGGCACTCAATTAGAGCCTAGTACTACAGCACGCATTTTTACTGGTGCACCAGTTCCACCTGGTGCTGATGCAGTTGTCATGCAAGAAGACTGCACTCTTCCTGAAGGTCAGGTTGAGCAGGTGCAAATTAATGTCACTCCAGCAGTGGGGCAGTGGATTCGTCGCAAGGGAGAAGATTTAACAGCGGGTAAAACAGCCTTAGTTGCAGGAACATTTTTGCGCCCTCAAGAATTGGGCGTTGCCGCCTCAGCAGGCTTAACGCATTTGAGTGTTAAACGCCGTGTCAGAGTGGCAGCATTCTTCACGGGTGACGAGCTGGCTTTACCGGGCGAGCCTTTGAAACCCGGTGGTATTTATAACTCTAATCGCGATACTCTGTTGGCATGTCTTAAATCTTTAGGATGCGATGCTACCGACTTAGGAATTGTTCCCGATCGCTTAGATGCAACCAGACAAGCTTTGCGTCAAGCAAGCAAAGGCCATGATTTGATCATTACCTCTGGTGGCGTATCTGTCGGCGAGGAAGATCACATTAAACCTGCTGTTACTGCAGAAGGACGTTTAGATCTTTGGCAAATCGCCATTAAACCTGGCAAACCATTGGCCTTTGGTGCGGTACGTAAATCTGACAAGCCAGAAGATGGTGAGGCGTGGTTTATTGGTTTGCCTGGTAATCCAGTTTCAAGCTTTGTCACCTTTCTATTGTTTGTTCGCCCCTTTATCCTGAAATTACAGGGGCGTGATGTAATTGCGCCTCAGTCATACCCGATGCGAGCTGATTTTGATTGGTTAAAAGCAGATCGTCGTAATGAATTTCTGCGTGTCAAAATCAATTCTCAAGGCGGCCTTGATTTATTCCCCAATCAAAGCTCAGGCGTTCTCACTAGCGCCTCTTGGGGGGATGGTTTAGTAGATTGCCCGCCAGGAGAAGCCATTAAGGCGGGTGATATGGTCAAGTACATTCCATTTAGTGCGCTTCTGAGTTAATCGGATTACGATTCCCTGATGAAACTCGAATTACGATTCTTTGCATCCTTACGTGAGGCGCTTGGCGTTCCGCAAGAGAGCGTCACCATACCCGAGGAAGTTAAAACGATTGCAGACCTACGCAGTCACCTCGCTCAGCGAAGTGATGTGTGGGCAGAAGTGTTGGGGAATAACAAAGTGATTCGTTGTGCCTTAAATCAGCAAATGGTTAATGCCGGCACTCTTCTAGAAGATGGTGCTGAAGTCGCCTTCTTTCCGCCGGTGACTGGTGGATAAGATGGTAACCACTTTTATTCGCATTCAGGAAGCTGATTTTGACCTCACTACGGAGATTACGAATCTTCGCAAGGGGGATCTTCAGGTCGGCGCAGTAGTGAGTTTTTTGGGTACCGTGCGCGATATGAATGAGGGTAGTCAAGTTAAGGCAATGACACTAGAGCATTACCCAGGGATGACCGAGAAGGCCCTCCATGACATCATTGATCAGGCTAAAACCCGCTGGGATATTCGCAAGACTTTGGTGATTCACCGTGTTGGCCCACTTTTGCCCGAAGATCAAATCGTTTTGGTGGCTGTGACAAGCGCACATCGTGGGGAAGCTTTCGCTGCATGCGAGTTCATCATGGATTACCTAAAAACCGCTGCGCCATTTTGGAAAAAAGAAGAGACGCCAGAGGGTGGGCGATGGGTGGATGCCCGCATTACAGATGAAGCTGCAATGGCTCGCTGGGAAAAGAAGTAGAAAGCATTTAATGCAACGCCACTACCCCTGAGATGAGGTTGATGGCCAGCGCCAGTAGCGATGCATTGAAAATAAATGCTGTCATACCCTGAAT